>Ga0182233_1000237_pt1 | contig 11756 bp, 10 predicted proteins | sample G6R1MG_31_FD_129664 | JGI IMG/M metagenome (GOLD analysis project Ga0182233, IMG submission 129664) | Miscanthus phyllosphere microbial communities from Michigan, USA - G6R4_NF_07NOV2016_LD1 MG | ecosystem: Host-associated > Plants > Phyllosphere > Phylloplane/Leaf | place: USA: Michigan... | reverse complement strand
GCGTTCTAAACTTCAGGTTAATATTTATGCTGTCTGTTCTTTGAACGGCCTTTTCAGCTGCTATAGGATTTCGTAGCGTTGGTCTGCCGGTGCCGAGGCCTCGATGGATTTGATAACCTCAGGTTTGATGGCGTACGACGATCCGGCGAGGAATGGCATGGCCGAAGCCCCGATCCCGCAATCCGTCCTCGATGCGTCCGGTGTGGTCGGCACATGGGTCCATGATCACTGGGCCGATCGGCTGGCGCTCTCGGCCTCCCTGGCAGGGCTGCTCGGCCTCGACCCGGTGGCGGCCGCCACCGGCGTGTCCCTCGCGGCATTCCTCGACCGGACTCATCCCGAGGATCGCATCCGGGTCGAGAGCTACCTGCACGCGGTGTCCGAGACCGGCGGCACCCTGGAGGCGGAGTTCCGCACCCGCGACACCCGCAGCGGCATCCGCACCCTGCTGATGCGCGGCCGGATCGACCGCGATCCCACGGGCCGCACCCTGCAGGGCCGCGGCATCGCCATCGACCGGACCGAGGCGCAGACGGCCAACCTCCTGCAGAGCGAGCGCGTCGTGAACCGGATGGCCGAGCACGTCATCGCCCTGCGCGACCTCGCCCATGCCCTGAGGCGACCGGCGCTGGTCGAGCAGATCGAGCGCCTGATGATCGAGATCGGCTTCGAGCTCGCCCGCTTCCTGCCCGAACCCGAGGACGAGCCGCGGCACTGAGCATGCGGCGGAGCCTGATTGATCGCGCCCGCACCCGCAAGCTACGGTCCCGGCAACACAATGCCGGGAGGACGCCGATGGCCCGCGACACGATCTACGACCGCGATCTCGACCGCGTGCCGGCCAACCACCAGCCGCTGACGCCCCTGCTCTATCTCGACCGGGCGGCACGGGTGTTCCCCGAGCAGGTGGCCGTGATCCATGGCCCCCTGCGGCGCTCCTACCGGGACCTCTACGCCCGTGCCCGCCGGCTGGCCTCGGCACTGGCGCGGCGCGGGCTCGGCCGCGGCGACACCGTGGCGGCCTTCCTCGCCAACACCCCCGAGATGGTCGAGTGCCATTACGGTGTCCCGATGACCGGGGCGGTGCTCAACACCCTCAACACCCGCCTCGACGCCGCGGCGATCCGCTTCTGCCTGGAGCACGGCGAGGCCAAGGTGCTGATCACCGACAGGGAATTCGCGCAAACCGCCGCGGCGGCCCTGGAGGGCCTGGAGCCGAAACCCTTCGTCATCGATGTCGACGACCCGGAATACGACGGGCCGGGGGCCCGGCTCGGGGACACGGATTACGAGGCCTTCCTGGCCGGCGGCGACCCGGAGCATGATTGGCAGCTGCCCGACGACGAGTGGGACGCGATCGCGCTGAACTACACCTCGGGCACCACCGGCGATCCGAAGGGCGTGGTCTACCACCACCGGGGCGCGGCGCTGCTGGCGCTCGGCAACGTCATCACCGGCGGTCTCGGGCAGCACCCGGTCTATCTCTGGACGCTGCCGATGTTCCACTGCAACGGCTGGTGCTTCCCCTGGACCCTGTCGATCGTGGCCGGCACCCATGTCTGCCTGCGCCAGGTCCGGGCGGAGGCGCTCTACCGGCTGATGGCCGAGCACGGGGTCACGCATCTCTGCGGCGCGCCGATCGTGATGCAATTGCTGATCAACGCCCCCGATGCCGAGCGGCGGGACCTGCCCCGGCGGGTGGCGTTCTTCACCGCGGCGGCGCCCCCGCCCGAGGCGGTGCTGGCCGGGATGTCGGAGGCCGGGTTCGACGTGACCCACCTGTACGGCCTGACCGAGAGCTACGGCCCGGCGGTGGTCAATGCCTGGAACGCCGATTGGGACGCCCTGGCGGCCGACCAGCGGGCGGCCAAGAAGGCGCGCCAGGGGGTGCGTTATCCGGTGCTGGAGGCGCTGGACGTGCGCGACCCGGAGACGATGGTGCCGGTGCCCGCCGACGGCACGACGATCGGCGAGGTGATGATGCGCGGCAACGTGGTGATGCGCGGCTACCTCAAGAACTCGGCGGCCACGCAGGCCGCATTCCAGGGCGGCTGGTTCCGCACCGGCGATCTCGGGGTGAAGCACCCGGACGGCTACATCCAGCTCAAGGACCGGTCGAAGGACATCATCATTTCGGGGGGCGAGAACATCTCGTCGATCGAGGTCGAGGACGCGCTGTTCAAGCATCCGGCGGTGTCGGCCGCCGCGGTGGTGGCCAAGCCGGACGCGAAATGGGGCGAGACGCCCTGCGCCTTCGTCGAGCTGAAGCCGGGCGCCTCGCCAAGTGCCGACGAGCTGATCCAGTGGTGCCGGGGACGGCTCGCCGCCTACAAGCTGCCGCGCCACGTGATCTTCGGCGACCTGCCGAAGACCTCCACCGGCAAGATCCAGAAGTTCATCCTGCGCGAGCGGGCGCGCGAGGACGGCGCGTGAGCCGGCGCCCGAGCGGCCGGGTCAGGCCTGCGGAGGCTGCGGAGGCTCGGCCCGGACCGGCACGCGCACGGCCTTGGCCGCCCGCAGGTCGGCGGCGATCTGGGCGATGAAGGCCTGGATCGACACCAGGCTGAACAGGCTGATCGAGGCGACCAGGGCGGCGGAAACCAGGATCTTGGCGGTAGCGGGGTCCACGGCGTGACGTCCTTGACGTAGGGCTCGCCGCGGGCTGTCCGGGCGAGGGGCGCCGTTCAGGGCGCCCGCGATGATCCGAAGGTGGGCGTGCGGCCTCGGTTCCGCCAGCGTTGCCGTGATGGACCTGGCATGCGCGTAGGTTCGGGCTCCGGTATCAACCGGAGGTGCTGGTCGTACGCACCGTTTCCCGCAATAAGCCGGCCCGATGCGGGGTGCATCGGGGAGAGACGTATGGCCGGCAAGGGGATCTCGGCGGGCATCGCCGGCTGCGTTCTGGGGGGGCTGCTGGCGGTTCAGGGCGCGCTCCTGAGCGCGGCGCCGGCCCGGGCCCAGGAGCCTGCCCGGGAGCCTGCCCGAGAGGCTGCCCGAGAGCCGGTCACCCGGGCCGGCTATTTCTACATCGGCGGCCGGTATCAGAAGCTCGGCGACAAGACCGTGATGGTCGGGCAGATGTTCGTGCAGTCGCGCACGCCGGCCCGGATCACCCAGCCCTACCCGGTGGTGATGGTGCACGGCTTGGCCCAGACCGGCGTGAACTACCTTGCCACCGCGGATGGACGGCCGGGCTGGGTGCAGCACTTCGTCGAGAAGGGCTACCAGGTCTACGTGGTCGACCAGGTCGGGCGCGGGCGCTCGGGCACCAACCCGGAGGTCTACGGCCCCTACGACCGGCTCGGCACCCGCAGCCTCGAGAAGACCTACACGGCGCCGGAGGTCTACGACCTGTTCCCGCAGGCGAAGCTCCACACCCAATGGCCGGGCGGCCCCGGCGTGCAGGGCAATGCCGCCTTCGACCAGTTCTTCGCCAGCCAGGTCCCGTTCCTGGCCAACGGCCAGCAGACGGAGGAGCTCGTCGATCCGGCCCTGCTGGCGCTCCTGGAGAAGATCGGCCCGGCGATCCTGCTCACCCACGGCCAGGGCGCCCTGTTCGGCTGGGCGGCTTCGGATGCGAGACCCGACCTGGTGAAGGCCCATGTCAGCATCGAGCCGAACGGACCGCCCTTCTTCGACGTGCAGTTCCGGGGCGGCAAGGACTTCTGGGAGCGGTCCGGGGATGGCCGCGCCCGCGCCTACGGGCTGACCCGCATGCCGCTGACCTTCGACCCGCCGGTCAAGGCGCCGGAGGATCTGGTCGTGGCGCAGCAGGCCAAGGGTGCCGATTCCAAGGCCCCGGAGGGCCAGATCCGCTGCTGGCTGCAGACCGAGCCCGCCCGGACCCTGCCGAACCTCGCCAAGGTGCCCGCCGTCATCGTGACCGCCGAGGCTTCGTTCCACGCCACCTACGACGCCTGCACGGCCGCCTTCCTGACCCAGGCCGGCGCCAAGCCCGACGCGATCCGGCTCGCTGACCGGGGCCTGCACGGCAACGGCCACATGGTGATGCTGGAGGCCAACAGCGACGCCGTGGCGGATGCCGTGGCCGGCTGGCTCGGGACCCACGTGAAATAGCGTCTCGGAACGGGCCGCGGCGGCTCTTCCCCCGGCGTCCACAGGTCGCCGCCGACCGGCGTGATCGCGCTCTGCCCGCTCCCGTGCCGCCGCGACGGGGCGCGCCTGACGCTGCGTGTCGTAACCGCAACAGCCCTCGCCTTCCGCGCGCGACCGGCTTGCAGCCAAGCCTGGCTGCACGTACTGCGTGTAGCAGAAAGCTGAATAAAAACAGCAGTTTATCACAGTTCTAAAGAACGTGGCAGCCCCGGCGGGACCCATCCCGGCGCATGCGGGCGGCTGTTCGGAGCGTCGTGCAGGACCCAGTCAGATGAGAGTCGTTCATCCCCGTTCCGGCGCCCTGCGTGCCCTGCTCGCCGGCGCCTCCCTCGCGGTGCTGGCGCAGGCCGCGCCGGCGCTCGCCCAGGACGCGACGCCGCCGCGCCGCGGCATCAGTAACCCGCCCGCCGGAGGCAGCGTGCAGCTCGACGAGATCAGCGTCGAGAGCCGCGGGGGCGGCCCGGTCCAGGCGGCGCGGGCCAGCGCGGCCTCGCGCAGCGTGGAGAGCCCGACCGGCCCGATCGACGGCTTCGTGGCGAAGCGCTCGAACACCGCGACGAAGACCAACACCCCGCTGATCGAGGCGCCGCAATCGATCACCGTGATCGGCCGCCAGCAACTCGACGCCCAGAACGCCCAGACCCTGACCCAGGCGACCCAGTACGTCGCCGGCGCCTATGGTGGCGTGTTCGGCGCGGATACGCGCATCGACTACCTCACCCTGCGCGGCTTCGTGGTGAGCGACTACGGCATCTACCGGGACGGGCTGCAGCAGCTGAATTACGGCTTCGGCTACTTCAAGACCAACACGTTCGGGCTCGAGCGCATCGAGGTTCTGCGCGGCCCCGCGGCGGTCCTGTTCGGGGCCGGCAGCCCCGGCGGCATCGTCAACCAGGTGACCAAGCGCCCGACCCTCGACCCGTTCGGCTACGCCGAGGTCGGCGGCGGCTCGTTCGGCCAGAAATACGCCGCCTTCGACTTCGGCGGCCCGGCCGACCAGGAAGGCCACTGGTTCTACCGGCTGACCGGCTACGGCCGCCAGGGCGGAACCCAGGTCGACGGCGCGCCGGACGACAGCTTCTACATCGCGCCGGCCGTCACTTATAAGCCGGACGGGGCGACGCGCTTCACCTTCCTGTCGAGCTTCCAGCACGACAACACCGCGGTGACGTCGAACTTCCTGCCCTATCTCGGGACCGTGCGGCCCAACGCCTCCGGGTTGCGCATCCCGCGCTCGCTCAATGTCGGCGATGCCGGATTCAACACGTTCCAGCGCGACCAGGCCTTCCTCGGCTACGAGTTCGAGCACGACTTCGACGAGACGTGGACCTTCCGGCAGAACCTGCGCTACTCGTTCCTCAAGAGCTTCCAGAATTCCGATATCGGCCAGCTCGGCTACAGCAATCCGGCCCAGACGCTGCTCGCCCGCTACCAGTTCCGGGACAGTGCCAAGGTCAACCTGTTCCAGGTCGACAACCAGGCGGAGGCGCGGTTCTTCGACGGATACTTCCGTCACGACCTGCTGATGGGCCTGGACTACAAGGATTACCGCCTGAGCGACAATCAGGCGTCGCTGTTCCCGGCGAGCGACCTGAACATCCTGGCTCCGGCCTACGGCCTGCCCACCGGGACGCCGTCGCCCTACCTCATCAATTCCAACGCGTTCAAGCAGCTCGGCCTCTACCTGCAGGACCAGATCAAGGTCACCGACCGCCTCACCCTGCTGGTCGGCGGCCGCCAGGATTTCGCGGATAACCGGGTGGTCGACAAGCTCAACAACGGCGTGGGCAGCAACGGCCGCAGCGACAACGGCACCACCTACCGCACGGCGCTGATCTACAACTTCGACAACGGTCTCGCCCCCTATGTCAGCCTCTCGACCTCGTTCCAGCCGCTGATCGGCACCGGCATCGACAACCAGACCTTCAAGCCCGAGACCGGCAAGCAGGTCGAGGGCGGCGTCAAGTTCGAGCCCCCCGGCCAGGGCTACTTCGTCACCCTGGCGGGCTTCGACATCCACCGCCAGAACGTGCTCACCGCCAATCCCGCCAACCCGCTGTTCAACGCCCAGCTCGGCGAGGTGCGGTCCACGGGCTTCGAGGCGCAGCTGGTTGCGAGCCTGTTCGACGGCCTCAACATCTCGGCCTCGTACACGATCTACGGGCTGACCAACGAGCGGGGCGGCCCGGACCTGATCGGCAAGGTCCCGGTCAACATCCCGGAGAACTTCGCCAACGTGTTCGTCGACTACACCATCCCGACGGGTGACCTGCGCGGCTTCGGCTTCGGTGGCGGCGTGCGCTATGTCGGGCGCTCCTTCGCCGACGTGGCCAACCTGTACCGGGTGCCGGACTACGTGCTGTTCGACGCGCAGGTCCATTACGACTGGGAGCGCTGGCGCCTGCAGGTGAACGCGACGAATATCGGCGACCGGCGCTTCGTCTCGTCCTGTCAGGCGTTCAATTCCTGCTTCTACGGCGAGGCGCGGCGGGTTCTGGCGAGCGTGAGCTACAAGTGGTGAGGCTTCCACCTCGCCGGTCTTGAGGCTGCACGCGAACGTCGCGTTGCAAGTCATGGTTTCAAAAGGGCTACGCCCTTTTGCGGGTCCAGGGCAGAGCCCTGGAAGTGGGCCTTAACCCGCCACGGGCGCCGGCCCGGACAGGCGGGTCGGCAGCGTGTCGATGCGCAGGGACCGGCGCAGGCTCCGGGAGAGGGCGTCCACCGCCACCGTCACCAAGGCGGTGGCGGCGATCAGCACCACGGCCACGTCGAGGCGCAGCTCCGAGATCGCGGCGTCGACGTAGAAGCCCAGCGTCGTGACGCCGAGGATGCCGAAGATCGCGCTCTCGCGCAGGATGAGCTCCCAGCGGTAGAGCAGGTAGGCCAGGAACTGGCCGTAGAGGCGCGGCACCGTCTCGTAGGCGTACAGGTTCAGGCCCCTTGGCGCGTCGGGTCGGTAGGGGATCGCGTCGGCGTGCCGGCCCATCAGGTAGGCGACGATCCCGGCATTGTGCAGCGCCAGCGCGAGGATCGCCGGCAGCATCGAGGGGCCCAGCAGCTGCAGGCAGACGTAAGCCAGCATGTATTCCGGGGTCGAGCGCACCACCACGAGGAGCACGCGGCCGAGCGGCCGTCCGAGCGGCCCGGCGAAGCGCCGCGCGGTGAGCGGGAACAGGACCAGCGCCCCCAGCGCGGTCGCCGCCAGGGCGATCTGCGCCAGGATCAGGGTCTGGATCGTGCCCGGCAGGATCTGGTCCGTGAGGATCGGGCGCAGCCACGACCAGAGCCGCGTCCAGGTCTCGGGATCGGCCAGCGCCGCGCCGCGCAGGGGCGCCGGCACGATGTCGTGGCCGAGAAAGCGCGCGAGGCTCGCCCCGACCGCGGCGTTGCCGATCGCCGGGGGCAGGGCCAGGGGGGCGGCGATGAGCAGGAGCGGCACGGTCCAGCCGCGGATCCAGAGCCGGCGGGTGCCGATCAGCGCGTAGAACACCAGGAGCAGCGCCCCGGCCTCGGCGTAGCGGCCCTGGCGGAAGGCGGATTCGAGATAGAACCCCATGGTCGGCAGGCCGATGAAGCCGAGGACCAGGCTGGAGCGCAGGCCGCATTCGAGCCGGTAGAGCGTGTAGTCGCGCATCCGCCCGGCGACCTCGGGCAGGCGGGCATACAGGAAGGCCGAGACCGTGCGCGTGCCTATGGGCAGCACCCGGAGCGCCGCGAGGTCGGCCTCCTCGATGATCTCGGCATAGACCTTGGCGCAGATGCCCGCGTAGGGCAGCGCGATGGCGAGCACGCCGGTGGTGGCCGAGAGCCCGAAGACCTGCATCAGCAGCAGCGCCCAGAACAGCTCGTGCACGGCGCGCAGGCCCGCGCAGGCGAGCCGGGTTGTGCGCGAGCGGGCGAAGGGGATCGCCAGCAGCAGGCCGCTCCCGGCCCCGAGCCCGACGCCCAGCACCGCGAAGGCCACCGTGTAGACGACGCTCCAGCCCTCGACCGACAGGAAGTCCGGCCGGACCAGGCCCTCGAGCAGGCGCGCGAGGTCGGCGAACGGGTGCAGGGTGGTGACGTGCAGGTCCGCGACGAGCAGGCCGGCCAGCGCGGCTGCCAGGAACCAGCGGCTCACCGCCGCGTAGCCGGGCCGCGGGCGGGCGAGCCGCATCAAGCGGCCTCGTAATAGGGGCTCAGCCGTGCCGGATCGAGGCTTTGAGCTGGCGCGTCGAGGGCGATCCGGCCGGCCTCCAGCACCACGATCCGGTCGGTGTGGGTGAGCGCCAGCGTCACGTCGTGGAGCGCCAGGATCAGGGTCTCGTGGCTCTGCGCCATCTCGGTGAGGATCCGGGCGCCCTGCTGTCGGTCGAGCGCCGAGACCGGCTCGTCGCCCACCAGGATCGGGCGGCCGTTATAGAGGGCCCGGGCCACCGAGACGCGCTGCTGCTGGCCGCCGGACAGCGCGCCGGCCTTCGCCCAGAGTTTTTCTGCCAAGCCGACCCGGTCGAGGATGCGTTCCACGGCGGCGATGTCGGCTTTCGCCGGGCTCACCAGGGTGCGCAAGTTGTGCACGGTCGAGCGCCGGTCGAGCCGGCCCATATAGACGTTGTGGAACACCGAGAGCGTCCGAACCAGGGCCGCGGCCTGGGGCACCAGCGCGACCCGCTCGGGCGCCTGCGCCTGGATCAGCCCGATCAGGGTCGATTTGCCGGCGCCCGAGCGGCCCATCAGGGCGACCCGCTCGCCGGCCCGCACGGTCAGGTCGATGCCCGACAGGACCGGGTGGCCGCCATAGGAGGCCGCGGCGTTCTCCAGGACGATCTCCGGGACGATCTCCGGGACGATCTTCGCCTGGGCCTCGGCCGCCACCGTCTCAGTCCAGCAGGCCGGTAGAGCGGCCGACCTCGACCAGGGGCTCGTAGGCGGCGTTGGTCACCGGGATGAACTTCGAGCGCCCGAACGGCTCCAGGATCGCCGGGTCGGTGATGCCGACGAGGGCGCCCTTGAGCTTCTCGGTGAAGCCGGCGCCGTAGGTCCGGTCCACGTCGCCGCGCACGGTCCATTGATAGTCCGGGAAGGTCGGGCTCTCCCAGATCACCGAGACGGCCTTCGGGTCGACCTTGCCGGCCTTCGTGTCGAGGTCCCAGACCGCGTAGTCGACGGCGCCGACCGCGAAGGCGCCGGACTGGACCAGCTGGATCGTGCGGCTGTGGTCGCCCGAGAACCCGACCCGGGAAAACACCTGCTCCGGATTCTTGCCCGGGAAGGCCTGGCGGATGAAGTATTCCGGCATCAGACGCCCCGAGGTCGAGGCCCGGGCGCCGAACGTGAAGGTCTTGCCTGCGATCGCCTTGGGGAAGTCCTTGGTCGGCTCCAGCCCGGCCCCGGCATGGGCGATCAGGTAGGTCTTGAACGCCGCGTCCTCGGCCCCCTGCGCGATCGCCTGGGAGCCCGGCACGGCCCGGCGCGCCTGGACCCCGGTAAAGCCGCCGAACCAGGCGAGCTGCACCTGCCCGTTGGTGAAGGCGGTGACCGCGGCCGGGTAACTCTTTACCGGGATGTAGCGCACCGGCACGCCGAGCTTGCCCTCGAGATACGTCGCGACCTTGCCGAAGCGCTCGACGAGGCGGCTCTCGTCCTGGTCTGGGATGCCGGTGAAGACCAGGGGCGGGACCGGCTTCTCTTGAGCCTGCGCGGCCGTGCCGAGCGCGAGGGCAAGGCATCCCAGGGCGAACCGCCCGACCCGTCCCAACCCCGGCATGGATCCTCCCTCGCCTCACGCCTGACTTGGGCGCGCCGAATCTGGATTCTCCCTAGCGCATCGTCCTGAATACCGGAACCGGGGCAATGCTCCGGCTGTCGCGCCCGAGACCTGCGGGCCCCAGCCGTCCGGCCCCGTGCCTGCACGCGGGTCGCGCAGGCACGGGATCCTCAAAAACTCAGCGATAATGGCGGCGCATCATGGGGTGGCGATGGTGCCGGCGCATCATGTGATGGCGGCTCCTCATCACGCCCCGGGAGGACATCCGGGCGCCGCGGTGCATGCCGCCGAAGTTGCTGTTGCCGGTGGCGGCGGCGTTCCGGTCGAGGCCGTCGCCCGGGGCGGCGAGGCTGGGACTGGCCGCGCCGAGGACGAGGCCGAGGGCGAGCGTCGCGCCGAGGAGGATCTTGTTCATGGGGGGATAGGACTTTCCGCGACCCTGCGCCGCTCCGACCGAACGAACCGGTTCCGCGCATGTTCCGGGAGGATGCTGCCCTTCAGGCGGCCGGCGTCTCCACGATCGCGAACAGGGCCGGCTGGGCGGCGTTGGCGTCCGGCACCGGAACCGCCTGGATGCGGGGCGGCAGCGGCCCCCCGAGCAGATCCAGAAACTCCCCCGAGGCGCCGATCTCGATCTCGGCCGCCTTGGCCCGAGCCTCCAGGCGCGACAGGGCGTTCATCGCGGGGCCGAGCACGGTGTATTCGGCCCGCACCCCGTCGTCGAACACCCCGACCAGGAGGTCGCCCGCATGCAGGGCGACCACCACCCGCAGGGTGAACAGCCCCTCCCCGGCCCGCGCCGCGTTGAGGGTGGCGATCCGGTCGTGGATCGACAGGGCGCAGGTGAGCGCCGCCCGGGCCTGGGCGCGGGGGCGGCCGACCACGAACTGCACCAGCACCGCGTCGCCGACATACTTGTCCACCAGGCCGCCCTGCTCCGCCACCGCGGCCTGGGCGGCGGCCCGGACGGCCAGCAGGGCCGTCACCATCGCCTCGGGCGGGTGCTCCCGGCTCAGCCGCGAGAAGCCGCGGATGTCGAGCACCATCAGGCAGGCGTGGCGCCGGTGGATGCCCATGGCGCCGTCGGCATCCTCGGCGGCGAGGTCGAGGGCGACCGTGTCGGGCACGAACCGGGCGAGCTGGGCGCGCTCGTGCTCCATGCGCAGCGCCCGGGTCACCGCCTCCCGCAGCCGGGTCATGCCGTCGATCACCAGGAGGCCGGCCGCCACGAAGGTGGCGAGCCCGGTGATCTGCGCGGTCGGGAAGGAATCCGGCCCCGGGAACAGCTCCGGCCAGGCCAGCCCGACCAGGAAGGCCGCGGTCCAGCAGGCCGTCACCACCGCGCAGAACAGCAGGGTCTGGGCCACCCGCATGCTCAGGCCGGTCTGGAGCAGGAGCAGGAAGGCCGGCAGGCGGCTCACCGCGTCGGCGCCGAGACCGGCCCCGCCGCCGGCCAGCATGTGCTCGATGATCACGTAGACGGCGAGCCCGGCATTGAGCAGGGTCCCGGCCCAGCTGTAGACGGCCGCCACCGGGCCGCCGCCCCGCTCCCCCAGGCCGAACCAGACCGTGCCGACGCCGTAGAGGCCGAGGATGAACCAGTGGCTGAGGGCGTGCAGCGAGCCGTCATAGGCCTGGGCCGCCATCAGCAGCACCAGCACGATCACGATCCGCAGCCCGAGCAGGCGCAGACCGCCACCCGCCTGCATGGCGCGCAGCACGGCGGGGTCGTCCTGGCCCCCCTCCGCCTTGCACACGGCGCGACTCCCGGCGGTCCGGGAGGCGGGGAGCGGCGGTGTCCGGGCGCCGCCCGAGGCCATCACGCGCTCCGGTCGAGGCGCCGAGCCGCGCTTCCTCAATCGCTTCAGCGCAGCCCGGCGCCTCGACCGGAGCG
>Ga0182233_1000236_pt1 | contig 11778 bp, 10 predicted proteins | sample G6R1MG_31_FD_129664 | JGI IMG/M metagenome (GOLD analysis project Ga0182233, IMG submission 129664) | Miscanthus phyllosphere microbial communities from Michigan, USA - G6R4_NF_07NOV2016_LD1 MG | ecosystem: Host-associated > Plants > Phyllosphere > Phylloplane/Leaf | place: USA: Michigan... | reverse complement strand
GCCATTCTGGCCCGCTACCGCCGCGAGCTTATCGAGGAAAGCCAAGCGTAATGGGTAATAGCGCGAACTTTGTAGTTCGCGTTCGCTAGCGAGCACCCGACCAAACGCAAACTACAGAGGTCGCACTGCTATCACCTCAGGTGCCCGCAAGTGCTAGCGCGCCGCCTTCTTATCACCTATTTTATGTCCCTTCCTCTTGCCGACTCAGCCCCGCTGGTAGCCATTGTGGGCGGGGGGCCGGCGGGCCTGCTGGCCGCCCAGCGCCTGGCCGAGGCGGGCCTGCGGGTGCAGGTATTTGAGCAGAAGGCCACGGTGGGGCGCAAGTTTTTGGTGGCCGGCCACGGTGGCTTCAACCTCACCAACGACGAGGCCCCGGGCACTTTTGCCGGGCGCTACGGGGCGGCGGCGCCGTTTTTTGAGCGGGCGCTGGCGCACTTCTCGCCCGCCAGCCTGCGCCAGTGGTCCGCCGACCTAGGCATCGCCACCTTCGTGGGCACCAGCGGGCGCGTCTTCCCCGATGCCCAGCACAAGCCCGCCGACCTGCTGCGCGCCTGGCTGCGCCGCCTCGCCGACCTAGGCGTAACCCTAAACACCCGCCATCGCTGGCTGGGTTTCGTGGGTGCGCGCGGCCTGCGCTTCCTCAACGAAGCTACCGGCGAGCAATGCACCGTGGAGCCTGCGGCCACGCTGCTGGCCCTAGGGGGCGCCAGCTGGCCCCAAACCGGCTCCGATGGCCACTGGACGCAGGCGCTGGCCGCTATTGGCGTGCCGTGCCAACCCTTCGCGCCCAGCAACTGCGGGGCCGAGGTGGCGTGGTCGGCGTTTTTTAGGGAGAAAGTAGGCCGGGCACCGCTCAAAAACATTGCCCTCAGCTGCGGCGGCCACACGGTGCGCGGCGAGGTGATGCTCACCGATTATGGCCTGGAAGGCACGCCCGTGTATGCCCTCACGCCCCACCTGCGGGCGGCGCTGGCGGCCGGCACGCCAGCTTGGCTGAGCTTAAATCTAAAACCCGACCTAGGGGCTGCCGACGTGCAGCGCCGCATGGACCGGCGCCGGGCCGGCGAGTCGCTAGCGTCGTTTCTGGGTAGCGCGTTCAGCTTGAAAGCGCCGGTGCCCACGCTGCTGCGCGAAGTGCCAGCCCCGGCCGACCTAGGGGCGGCCCTCACGGCGCTGCCCATTCCGGTGGCGGGCCTACGCCCGCTGGCCGAGGCTATTTCGTCGGCGGGCGGGGTGCCGTTTTCGGAACTAGATGATAACCTGATGCTACGCCGCCGCCCCGGCACCTTCGTGGCCGGCGAAATGCTAGACTGGGAAGCCCCCACCGGCGGCTACCTGCTGCAAGGCTGCTTCAGCACCGGCGCTTGGGCGGCGCGAGGCATCATGGAGCAGCCTTGCTACGCGTAGCATTAACGCAAAAAACGCCTGTCCTTGCGTCGCGTCGCTCGCAAGAACAGGCGTTTTTATATTAATAATTTAAACTGATAATCAGCTAATTGCTTACCGTCTTCTCTTCAGCTTCTTTCAGTATCTGGCGGGCCTCGCCGAGCAAGCGGCGGCCGGGGTCGAGCTCGTCGCGGGCGATGAGGGCGAACAGCAGCAGAAACGACACGATGGGCAGCAGCCAGCCCAGCGCAAACCATAGCCAGAACGAGCGGCCCCGCGAGGCGGCGCAGTAGCCCGTCATGATGGGAATAAAGGAGATGGCCACCACCATGACCAGGAGCATGTCGACAAAGAGCATAGGCTGAGCAGGATGGGAGGTAAAAACTGGCCGCCTAAGCGGGCGGCTGCTACCCCGAAGATACGATTATTTACACACTTTTGGTGCTAGAGGCTGCTTGCGGACTACTGTTTAGTCCAATTTTACGTAAGCGTTTTACTTGGATGCTCTTGGTATCATGACTGACTCCCCGCTGGCCTCGCCTCCGGCTCGCCCCACCGTCTCTTTTTTGCCCCCTATGTGGGAACACCAAAGTTTATTTCGTGTTTCGGCTCAGCTATTTGCCGAAGGCATTTTTAATCTACTCGACCGCAACCTGCGGCCGGAAGTTTTTTTGCTAGGCTTGGCTTCGGGCCGCGAAGAAAACGACCCGCACAGTGTCGTGATTGAGCCGCCTACCCTGCGCTACAGCCCCGCCGATTTTGCGGGTATCAAAACCCTGGCCGCCACTTTCGAGGCCGACGCGGGCCCGCGCGACAACGTGTACCACCTGCATCCGCAGGACCACGACCGCATGGAAAAGCAGCACTGGTATGAGCTAGTGTGCCGCGCCACCGAGCAAACCCTGCTCGATTTGGTAGAGAGCCGCCAAGAAGCCCGCCGCTCGTTTTGCTCCACGCCGCTCAGCCTCAACGGCTACTTGGTGGTGCTGGTAGTGCAGCTGGCCGCCGCCCCCTACAACGCCTACTACACCCTGCCGGGCAAGGCCAGCGCCACGCGGCCAGCCTCGCTGCCCCACGCGGCGGTACTCGAGTTTTTGCACGAGTGCACCCGCGCCTTGCGCGAGGCCGACACCGCCGACAATGAGCAGCCGGTGCTCGACCGCGACTACAACGAGGTGCTGCGCGGGGCCGGGCGCCGGCTGATGCTACGCATTTCGCCAGGCAGTGCCCACGGCCTCTACGATGCCTGCCTAGGCATTGCGGCGCTGCGCCACGAGGGCGGTGAGGGGCAGGGCACCATGCTGCTGGCTCGCCGCCAGCACGCGGCCATTGTGCCGGTGCTCACGCTGGAGGCGCCCGTGCCCCTGCGCGACCACCGCTCCATCCGCAAGCTGCTAGAGCTCACCGAGGGGCGCACCGGCCTGGTTTCGGATGCCTCGCACGTGTTTGGCCTAGGCTACATGGTGGAGGAAGACGACGAGAAGTACGAGCCGCTGGCTACTGTGCAGTTTACCAACCACTACGGCTGGGAGCTGCGCCACGGCGGCCACACCCTCATGCGGGTGGTCAGCAACACGCCGCGCCTGCCCCAAAGCAAGGTGCAGGCCGACAACTTTGCTCGTGTGGCGCACCAGGTTTTTCCCGACCTCTCGACGGATGAAATTTCCTACCTCTGGGAGCTGGCCCTCGAAGCCTCTAACCAGAGCCACGGCACCATGCTCTGCATCAGCACCGGCGCCAAGCCCGAGGCCGAGCGCCTGCGCCGCCAGTGCTTTAGAGTGCTGCCTAGGGTGATGACCACGCCCGTGCTGCGCCAAGCCAGTAGCATCGACGGTGCGGTGCTCATCGAGCCCAGCGGCACGTGCTACGCCATTGGGGTAATCCTAGACGGGCAAGCCACCGAAAAGGGCGACAGCAGCCGCGGCGCCCGCTACAACTCGGCCGTGCGCTATACCAGCTCGTCGCCATACCCCTGCCTGGCCGTGGTAGTGAGCGAAGATGGCTGGATAGACTTACTGCCCTCTACGCTGCATGCATAGTGAATTTTCGGTAATAAAGTAGTTCTTTGCAGTTGCATTGCGAGGAGTTGTTTGTCATTGCGAGGAGGAACGACGAAGCAATCGCACCCGAACGAGCCGCCTCGGTGCCGTTTGGGTGCGATTGCTTCGTCGTTCCTCCTCGCAATGACAGCCTCCTCACTTCCTCATCCCCCTCATATACTACCCCCATGATACTCATTGCCGACGGCGGCTCGACCAAAACCAACTGGTGCCAACTCTCCGAGGAGGGCCAGCGCGTGTACTTCAATACGCAGGGCTACAATCCTGATTTTGTGGACACTGCCTTCATCGTGGCTTCGCTCGACAAAGACCTACCCGAGGATTTGCCCCGCGCTGAGGTGCGCGAAATCTACTTCTATGGCGCCGGCGTATCGAGCGACGCCAAAGCCGAGGTGATTGCCGCCGCCATGCGCACGATATATACCAACGCCAACCGAGTGGAGGTAACCGAAGACCTGCTGGCCGCCGCCCGCGCCTTGCTGGGCCGCAAGCCGGGCTTTGCCGCCATCCTGGGCACGGGCACCAACTCGTGCATCTACGACGGTGAGAAAATCACTTACAATGTCGATTCGCTGGGCTATTTCCTGGGCGATGAGGGCAGCGGCTCCTTCTTGGGCAAGCGCCTACTGCGCGACTACCTGCGCGGCTCGCTGCCCGACGGCCTGGGCGAGGCGCTGAAGGAGGAGTACCACCTAGGCTCGCGCAACGACATCATCGACCAGCTCTACAATAAGCCGCTGCCCAACCGCTACCTGGCCAGCTTCGCTAAGTTTTGCTACGACCACAACAACGTAAGCTACTGCCGCCAAATCGTGGTGGAAGCCTTCGAGGCGTTCTTCCAGAACATCGTGATGCACTACCCCGATTACCAGAACTATACCTTCAACTGCATCGGCTCGGTAGGCTACAATTTCCGCGATGCCCTCACGCAGGTGGCCAACAGCCACGGCATGCAGGTGGGCAAAATCGTGCGCTCGCCCATCGACGACTTGGTAAGCTACCACGAAGCCTAGGGCGCTTTTCGTTGCTCGTAAGAAAGCCCGGCTGCTTGCGCAGCTGGGCTTTCTTTGTATTATTCTGAAGTAGCTAAGAAACGCTCGTCATTGCGAGGAAACGCTTGTCGTTGCGAGCGCAGCAAGGCAATGACAACGTAAAGGCTTAGCCTTTGTAGAACATCCATTTCGACAGCTCGCGGTAGGTCACTTTCTTGCCGTACATCAAAATGCCGACGCGGTAGATGCGCGAGGCCACCCACACCGTGCCCACAAAGCCCACGATGAGTAGCCCGATAGAAAGCGCCAGCTGCCAAGCCGGCACCCCAAATGGCAGCCGAATAACCATGGCCACCGGCGAGGTAAAGGGTATCATCGACATCCAGAAGGCCACCGGCCCGTCGGGGTTGCGCAGGATGACCGAGAAGCCCAGGATGTAGCTCAGAATGAGTGGCATCGTAATCGGAAACATGAACTGCTGGGTATCAGTCTGGTCGTCTACGGCCGCGCCCACGGCCCCAAACAGCGCCCCGTAGAGCAGGTAGCCCCCCAGGAAATAGGCGATGAAGCCGAAGATGATGGTCCAGATGGGGATGTTGAGCTTGCTGGCCTTCTCAAACGCACCGCCTATCACGTTGGCGCGCTTGGCGGGGTTCATCTGGTCGGCCGAGGCGGCGGCCTGGTCGGCCACGGTAGGGCTGGTCGCCGTGGTAGCGCCGGGGCTGGTAGCGGCTACTTCGGTTTTGGCCTTGCCTACCTCATCCTGCATCACGAGGGGCACCAGCACGGCCGTGGCGCCCCACGACAGCAGCCCCCACAGCAAAAACTGGGTGAGGCCCACCGCCGCAATACCCATGATTTTGCCCATCATCAGGTCAAACGGCTTCACGGCGGAGAGCATGACTTCCATCACGCGGCTCGACTTTTCCTCGCCTACCCCGCGCATAATCTGCACGCCGTAGAGAAAGATAAAGAAGTAGATAAGCACGGCCAGCGCCGAAGCAATGCCCGTTGTGATGCCCGAGTTGCTGTCCTTTTCCTTGCCCGTTTCGTCTACGCTCACCGAGCTCAGCGGCACCTTGGCCCGCAGCTGGTCGAGCTGAGTTTGGTTGAGTCCCGACTTCTGCATCTTGAGTTCGGCAAAGGCATCGTTGAGCGCCTTTTGCACCCGCGTCTCTTTGTTGAGGCTGATATTGCCCTTGCCAAAAAACTGCACGCCCTGGGGCGCTTGCACGTCGAGGCTCTCGGGCAGGTATAGCAGGCCAGCGTGCTTGTCCTTCTGGAAGCCCTGCTTGGCCTCGGGCAGCGAGCCCGCCACCGGCAAAAACTGAAGCTGGGGCGTGGACATTTGCACCAGCTTGGTGCCGATACCTAGGCCGCTGGTGTCGCGCACATCCACTATTTCGGTGCCCTCATCCGAGAGCGCCAGCTTGCCCACCACGATGCCAAAGCCGGCAATGATGAACGGCACCAGCAGCGTGAGCACCACAAACGCCCGCTTGCGCACCCGCGTCAGGTATTCGCGCTGGGCTACGAGTAAAAATTTGGAAGCCATAGAATTACAGAAGGGCGTTAGCGGTTTCGTTTAGCGTTTCGGGCATGGTTTCGCGCACGCGCCGAATAAAAATGTCGTTGATGCTCGGTATCTGCTCGCGGAAGGCCTGCACCTCAACCCGCCCGATGAGGAAGCGCAGCAGGTCGTTGGGAGTGGTGCCGGCGTGCAACTGAATACGGGCGTAGAAATGGTCATTTTCGCGCTCGCGCTGCTCCACCACCTCAAAATCGGGGTGCACAACCAGCAGCTTGCCCTGGCCCTCTACCTCGTAAGTGTTGTTCTTAAACTGGTTGCGGATGGCCGTCACGGGCCCGTCGAGCACCTTGCGCGAGCGGTTGATGAGGGCAATGCTGTCGCACATCTCCTCTACCGATTCCATGCGGTGGGTCGAGAAAATAATGGCCGCGCCCTCCTGCTTGAGGCGTAGAATCTCGTCCTTAATCAGGTTGGCGTTAATGGGGTCGAAGCCCGAGAACGGCTCGTCCAGGATAATGAGCTTGGGCTCGTGTAGCACCGTGGCAATGAACTGCACCTTCTGCTGCATACCCTTGCTGAGGTCCTCTACATTCTTTTCGGCCCAGGCCTTGATGTCGAAGCGCTCTAGCCACTTCCGGATGCGCCCTAGGGCATCGGCCCGACTCAGGCCGCGCAGTTGGGCCAAGTAAATGAGCTGCTCGCCCACCTTCATTTTCTTGTAGAGGCCGCGCTCTTCGGGCAGGTAGCCAATGTCGCCGATGTGGCTGGGGTTCAGCTTCTCGCCCCGAAAAAACACCTCGCCCGAGTCAGCCCCCGTTATTTGGGTGATGATGCGGATGAGCGAGGTCTTGCCGGCGCCATTAGGCCCTAGGAGGCCAAAAATGCTTTGCTCGGGCACGGCCAGGCTCACGCCGTCGAGGGCCGTGTGGGCGGCGTACTGCTTGCGCACGTTGCGCACCTCCAGGATGGGAGCAGCGACAGATTTTTGCATGAGAAAAAGGAGGATTGGTAGTCGAAAGGTAAAAGTAGCCGCCGCGCCCGCTGGCCCGCAATGGCCGGGCTTCAAACGGCACCGGACTGACCCCAAACGGTAAAAAACGGGGCTGAGCAGTTTGTAAGAAAACCACTTGTCCTTGCGAGCGCAGCGAAGCAATCGCACCAGCGCAGAACCCAAACAGAGCGGCTCGACAGGTGCGATTGCTTCGCTGCGCTCGCAAGGACAGGCATTATAGCCACTTTTCACATTGCTGGCTCATTTAGCTCGCGCAGCTGGCTTTCGAGGCGGTCAAGGTGGCGGCCATAGAGGCGCTGCACGTACCAGCGGGCAAATTTTACGACCAACCACTGCGTGAGCGCGGCCATCAGCAGCACCAGCACCCCAATGAAAACACTCATTTGCCAGTGCTTAAACTGGCCGCGCGCAGCCATGCGCCCCAGCATTACTCCCCACACTACTAGCATAGTAGCCGGCCCACTGGCCAGCGTGAGGCGGTAATAGAACCGCAGCAGCTGCCGCAGCCCCTGCGCTAGCGTACCTAGGTGCCCGCGCACGCTGCCCGTGGGCTCCGCCATGCGCCCCAGCACCCCCAGCACCCGGTAGTAGAACACTACCAGAATAATTACCAGTACCAGCGTCAGGCCGGCATACGCCCGCAGCAGGTTGTCGTGTGCGTAGGGCAGCACCGCCAGGCAGCCCAGCCCGATTAGCCCATTGAAGCCGGCCTCCAGCCGGGCATTGCGGCGCATGCGAGCCACCAGCCCGGTAGTGTGGCCCTTACGCAGGGCATCGAGTTGGGTCGGCGTGAGCGCCGGGGTAGCCGCCGGCTCGGGCTGCTGCCATTGGCGGCGCAGGTCGTCGAGTTCCATAACGAATAATAGCTTATTTATGAACTAATTGCTTGCGCAGCTTCTCTTGCACACGGTGCATTTTTACCCGCACGTTGTTTTGGGTAATCCCTAGGATGTCGGCCATCTCGTCATACGGCCGGTCCTCTAGGTACAGGAGCACAAAAGCTTTATCCACGTCCGACAGCCGGTTGATGGCCGCGTAGAGCGCCGCTGTTTCCTCGGGCTCGTAGGCGCTGTTTTCAGTAGACTGGGCCAGGTAACGGGCGGCCTCGTCTTCTAGTCCCACCGAGGCGGGGCGCCGGGTACGCTGCCGCAGGTTGGAGATGGCCACGTTGAGGGCAATGCGGTAGAGCCAGGTACTGAGCTTGGCGTCGGGCTGCGGCACGTAGCGCGGCCAAGCCCGCCACAGCTGCAACACAATTTCCTGAAACAGGTCCTGCCGGTCGTCGGCATCCTGGCAGTAGAGCCGGCACACGCGCCGCACCAGCGGCTGGTACTCGTGCAGGGCGGCCAAAAAATCGGCGGAAGGCGCAGCGCTCATGCGAGGTAGTAGTTTCGGGAGGTTATTCGCCGAAAGCCCTGCAACATTACAAGCCTAGGCCACGGATTCGTCAGATTTTTCGGTTGAGTTTCATTCGGAGGCCGACTATCGGCGCACAAGCTGCTTGGCAATTAAGGAACAAAAAAAGGCCGCCCCGTTGGGCGGCCTTTTACTTAGCTTGTTATAGCAGCATCCGGTTCAGTCAATAATTCGACGAATCCGCGGTGCAGATAAACTTATTGGAAGTACTCCTTTACCTTTTCGAAGAAGCCCTTCTCATTTTTGCCGGGATGGGGCGTAAAGTTGTCCGAGTCGCGCAACTTCTCTAGCAGCTCGCGCTCCTGGCTGCTCACGTTCTTGGGCGTCCACACGTTCAGATGAATCAGCTGGTCGCCGCGGCCGTAGCCATTCAGGTCCTTGATGCCCTTGCCGCGCAGGCGCAAAATCTTGCCCGGCTGGGTGCCAGCATCCACCTTGATTTTAACCTTGCCTTCGATAGTGGGCACCTCCAGGTTGGTACCTAGGGCCGCATCCACAAAGCTGATGTACTGCTCAAACATGATGTTGTTGCCATCGCGCTTGAGGAACTCGTGCGGCTCCTCCTCAATCTGAATGAGCAAGTCGCCGGGCACGCCGCCGCGTTCGGGGTAGTTGCCTTTACCGCTCATGCTCAGCTGCATATCGTTGGCCACGCCGGCCGGGATGTTAATCGGAATCACTTCCTCATTCATCTGGCGGCCTTCGCCCTTGCACACGTCGCAGGTAGTCGAGATGGTTTTGCCCTCGCCGTGGCAGGTGGGGCAGGTGTTGGCGCTCACCATCTGGCCGAGCATGGTATTTACCACCTTCTTTACTTGGCCCTGGCCCTGGCAAGTGGGGCAGGTTTTGAGCTCGGTACCGTTTTTGGCGCCGGTGCCGCTGCACGGCGGGCAGGCCACGTAGCGCTTCACCTTAATTTTCTTCTCCACGCCGTTGGCGACTTCCTCTAGGTCGAGCTTGAGCTTAATGCGCAGATTAGAGCCCTTTTTCACGCGGCGGCCCCCGCGCTGCCCGCCCCCGAAGAAGCCCTCGAAGCCACCGCCCCCGCCAAAGATGTCTCCGAACTGCGAGAAAATATCTTCCATGTTGGGCCCGCCACCGCTGGCGCCGCCCATGCCCTGGTGGCCAAACCGGTCGTAGCGCGCGCGCTTGTCGGCGTCCGATAGCACCTCATAGGCCTCAGCCGCCTCCTTAAACTTGTCCTCGGCCGTGGGGTCGTCGGGGTTTTTATCAGGATGGTATTTAATAGCCATCTTGCGATAAGCCGACTTTATCACGTCGCCTTCCGCATTCTTTGCTATCCCTAATACTTCGTAATAATCGCGCTTTACCGTTGCCATTTTGCAGAATTGTTATCTCACCTACACTCGTTATACTGGGCTTGTAAAGCCTCTTGCTTAGACGACTAACCTCAAATTTAAGAAGTTGGTGCGCTAAGTCGGATGCTTCACAAGCCCAGCCTACTAAAATAATTAAACTACTGACCTAAAATCACTTTGGCGTGACGAATTACTTTATCGCCCAAATAATAGCCTTTCTCAATCTCGTCCACAATCTTGCCGCGCAGGTCGTCGCTCGGCGCTGGAATTTGCGTGATGGCTTCGTGCAGCTCGGCATCGAAATCGCCGCCCTTGGCGTTCATCGGGGTTAGGCCCTTCTGCTCCAGCGTCTTATTGAGCTTATTATAGGTAATGTCAAGCGCATTTTGCAGCGCAGCTGGGTCAGTGGCGCCCTGCGTGTGCTGGCGCGCGCGGTCGAAGTCGTCGAGCACGGGCAGCAAGGCCACCATTAGCTCCTGGTTGGCGGTTTTGAAAAGGTCGGTGCGCTCCTTGGCGGTGCGGCGCTTGTAGTTTTCAAACTCAGCGGCTAGGCGCAGGTACTTGTCCTTGAGGTCGGCTAGCTCGGCTTCGGCGCGGCTGGCGCCTTGCGAGGCCCCGGCTTCGGGCGCGGTAGCGTCGGTACCTAGGTCTTGCTCGGCAGCGGTGTGCTCGGCGGAGCTATCAGTCAGGGGCTGGTCGTCAGGATTCATATGTTTATCGTCGGTCATTTTCTGGAAAAAATGGCGGAATCGGCTAGAGAAGGGAGTTGCCATAGGGGCGGCAGGTCAGGCGCAAGGAGTTTGCCAAAGCGAAGGAGGGTGACAAGTTGGCACGAGTAGCACTATTTTAGTCACTTGCCTTAGAATAGCAGGTTGACTTATGGCTTGGTTCTACGATAACACTGATTTTGACAGCGGTTCCGTTTGCGAAATAGACCGCATCTATTGCCTCCTTTTTGATTCTTTTTCAGAATCTGACTGGAAGGTACTAAGCGCCATCTGCGATAAACTTCCAAGCCCACAACCTTCAAAAACGGTCCCTTATTGGTTTGGAAAAGAAGAGAATGGAAACTACTTATGGGCTTCCGTTGAACCTCCGGGCTGGCAGGTTGCTGGAACACTCCATGGGGTAGACTGGCTAGCCTGGGAAACGAGCTTCCACGAACAAATTCAACGCACTTCGTTACCCCGCTATGAGATTGAAATGCAGTAACTCCTTACTCGTGCAACGCCTTCCAAATCATGTCCTTGAGCCGCTGAATATTCTTGTTCGTGAGGCTGGAAATGAAGACGGTGGGCGGCATATCGGCGGGTAGCGAAGCGAGCAGCTCGGCTTCTAGCTCCTCGTCCAGCATGTCCGATTTGGTGATGGCGAGCAGGCGCTTTTTATCCAGCAGCTCGGGGTTGTGCTGCTCTAGCTCGTTGAGGAGCACGCGGTACTCGGCAGCTACGTCGAGGCTGTCGCAGCTTATCATAAAGAGCAGCATGGAGTTGCGCTCGATGTGGCGCAGGAAGCGGGTACCTAGGCCCTTGCCTTCAGCCGCGCCCTCGATAATGCCCGGAATATCGGCCATTACAAACGACTGATAATCGCGATACGCCACCACGCCGAGGTTGGGCACCAGCGTCGTAAAGGCATAATCCGCAATCTTGGGCTTGGCCGCCGACACTACCGAGAGCAGCGTGCTTTTGCCCGCATTAGGAAAGCCTACGAGGCCCACATCGGCCAGTAGTTTCAGCTCCAGAATCACTTGCTCCTCGATGGCGGGGCCGCCGGGCTGCGCGTACTGCGGGGCCTGGTTGGTGGCCGATTTGAAGTGGTCGTTGCCCAGCCCACCGCGCCCGCCGGGCGTGAGGATGAGACGCTGGCCGTGCTCGGTTATTTCGAGCTTGACCTCACCAGTTTCGGCATCGCGGGCTACAGTACCTAGGGGCACCTGAATCACGATATCCTCGCCCTGAGCACCGGTACGCAGGTTTTCGCCACCGCCCTCGCCATCCTGGGCAAAGAGGTGCTTGCGGTATTGCAGGTGCAGCAGGGTCCAGAGCTGCGAGCTGCCCTC
>Ga0182233_1000235_pt1 | contig 11782 bp, 8 predicted proteins | sample G6R1MG_31_FD_129664 | JGI IMG/M metagenome (GOLD analysis project Ga0182233, IMG submission 129664) | Miscanthus phyllosphere microbial communities from Michigan, USA - G6R4_NF_07NOV2016_LD1 MG | ecosystem: Host-associated > Plants > Phyllosphere > Phylloplane/Leaf | place: USA: Michigan... | reverse complement strand
TTTGGCCACGAGAAAGGCGCCTTTACGGGGCCGTGGAGCGGCGCATCGGCAAGTTTGAGCTGGCCGACGGGGGCACTATTTTTCTAGATGAAGTGGGCGAGCTACCCCTCGACCTGCAAGCCAAGCTGCTGCGCGTGCTGCAAGAAAAGGAATTTGAGCGCCTAGGGGGCAACCGCGTGCTGCACACCGATGCCCGCGTGCTGGCTGCCACCAACCGCGTGCTCGAAGACGAGGTGCGCGCCGGGCGCTTTCGGGCCGACCTCTACTACCGGCTCAACGTATTTCCGATTCAGCTGGCACCCTTGCGCGAGCGCCCGCAAGACATCACGCCGCTGGTGCAGCACTACCTGGGTAGCCTCAGCAAGCGCCTAGCGCGGCCGGCGCGGCCCATCCGGCCCACCGACATGGCCGCCCTGCTGGCTTATCCCTGGCCGGGCAACATCCGGGAGCTAGAGCACGTGCTGGAGCAGGCCATCATCGTGAGCCAGGGCGCGTGGCTGGAGTTTGGTGGCTTTGCGGCGGCCGGGCGGCTGCTGTCGCTACCAGCCAGCCCAGCCGCACCCGAGCCTACCGCCTCGCCGCCCGCCCCTACCCTCGACGCGGCCAGCAGCGCGCCCCTCAAAACGCTGCGCGAGCAGGAGCGCGACCACATTCTGGCGGCCCTGCACCGCACCGGCGGGCGCGTGAGCGGCCAGCAGGGCGCGGCCGTTTTGCTCGACATTAACCCCAAAACGCTGGAGGCCCGCATGAAAAAGCTCGGCATTCGGCGCACGGTGGTGGCGGCTTAGGTACCTGGGCGCTCGGCTGCGGCGGGCCCCTAGGTGCCCCGCGCGGCGGCCATGCCTTATAAGGAGGCATGCAACCTCAACCGGGAAATAGCAGTTGAACAGCTCAACTTAACGCCCCACACTGCTATGAAATTCTTGCCCTTACTGCCCGCAGCCCTACTCACGCTGGGCACCGCCGCTGCCCAAAATGTGCCGCCGCCCGCCACGCCCTTCCAGATGACGGGCAATATTTACCTGCCCAATAAGCTGCCCGCTACCGACGCCCGTGTGGATGCTCTCAAAGTGCCCACCGGCTTCACCATCAGCAAATTTGCCGAAGGCCTCGACATGCCCCGCATGCTGGCCGTGATGCCCAATGGCGACCTTTACGTGAGCAACCGCGTGAAGGGCACCATCACGCTGGTGCGCGATGCCAACCGGGATGGCAAGGCCGAGGTGATGCGCCAGGTAGCCCAAAAGCCCCACCTGCACGGCGTGGCGCTACAAGGCAATAAGCTTTACATCAGCGCCATCCGGGAGGTGTACGTGGCCGACGTACTGCCCGATGGCAACCTAGGCGAGCTCAAGGAGCTGTACCACGACCTACCCGACGCCGGCCAGCATGCCAACCGCACGCTACGCTTTGGGCCCGATGGCAAGCTCTACCTCTCGGTGGGCAGCACCTGCAACGCCTGCGATGAGGACAACCCTGAAAATGCCACCCTTATCCAGCTTAATACCGATGGCTCGGGCCGCCAGGTAGTGGCCCACGGCCTGCGCAATACCATTGGCTTCGACTGGCACCCCGCTACCAAGGAGCTGTTTGGCATGGACCACGGCATCGACTGGCTCGGCGACGAAGACCAGCAGGAAGAGCTGAACCAGATAAAGCCTGGCGCGGGCTACGGCTGGCCCTCCATCATCGCCGATGGTAAGCACTACCCTGCCAACAAGCCCAAGAGCGGCGAGAGCTACGAGGCCTTCGACGCCAAAAACCAGCGCCCCCTGCTGCTCTACAAAGCCCACTCGGCACCCCTAGGGCTGGTTTTCAACCGGGCCACGCAGTTTCCGAAGGAATACCAGAACGATGCCTTCGTAACCATGCACGGCTCTTGGAACCGGGCCCAGCCCTCGGGCTACAAGCTGGTGCGCGTGCACTTCAATGCCCAGGGCCAACCCGAGCGCTTTGAGGACTTCATCACCGGCTTCTTGGTCGATAATGACAAGTCGGAATTTGGCCGCCCCTGTGGCCTGGTGCAAGCCCCCGACGGCTCGCTGCTGATGGGCGACGACGACAACGGCGTGATTTACCGGGTAGCCTACACAGGAGGGAAAAAGAAGGGCTAATCATCAGCTATCATCGCGAGCGCAGCGAAGCAATCGCATCAGGACAAGCCGTTCGGGCTCTGTTCGGGTGCGATTACTTCGCTGCGCTCGCGATGGCAGACAGTGTGACCAGGCATTGGTCTCTCCAAGCAAGCAACTTTTTCGCCGTTTCTCGCCTTATTCTTGCGAATAATTTTAGCAAAATGGCGAAGGCAAGAACGGTTTTTTTCTGTCAGAACTGCGGCGCGCAGTCGGCAAAATGGATAGGGCGGTGCCCGGCGTGCGGCGAGTGGAACACCTATGTAGAAGAGGTGGTGCAAAAAGAAACAGCCCCAGCCGCTGGCTCTTGGAAGCCCGCCAGCACCGTGCCCGGCGGCAATTTGCAGAAGGCGGCCAAGTCGCGCCCCCTCGCCGACATCCAGCACGAAGAAGAGCCCCGCATTCTGACGCCCGACGGGGAGCTTAACCGCGTGCTGGGCGGCGGCATTGTGCCCGGCTCGCTGGTGCTCATCGGCGGCGAGCCCGGCATCGGCAAAAGCACGCTGATGCTACAAATAGCACTGGCCCTCAAAAAGCTGAAAGTGCTGTACGTGAGCGGCGAAGAAAGCGAAGCCCAAATAAAAATGCGCGCCGAGCGCCTGGCCGATGGCCAGCACCCCGGCTGCTACATCCTCACCGAAACCAGCACCCAAAATATTTTTCGGCAGATAGACCAGGTGCAGCCCAACGTGGTGGTTATCGACTCCATCCAGACCATGCACTCGACGCTGGTCGAAAGCGGCGCGGGCTCGGTGAGCCAGGTGCGCGAGTGCACCGCCGAGCTGCTCAAATACGCCAAAGAAACCAGTGTACCCGTGTTGCTCATCGGCCACATCACCAAGGATGGCAGCATCGCGGGGCCCAAGATTTTGGAGCACATGGTCGATACGGTTTTGCAGTTTGAGGGCGACCGGCACCTGAGCTACCGCATCTTACGCACCATCAAAAACCGCTTTGGTTCTACTTCGGAGCTAGGCATTTACGAGATGCAGGGCACCGGCCTGCGCCAGGTATCCAACCCGTCCGAAATTCTGCTTTCGCAGCGTGCCGAAAGCTTGAGTGGCATGGCCATCGGCGCTACCCTAGAGGGCAACCGCCCGCTGCTGGTAGAGGTGCAGGCCCTCGTAACGCCGGCTACCTACGGCACGCCCCAGCGTAGCAGCACCGGCTTCGACAGCAAGCGCCTGCAAATGCTGCTGGCCGTGCTGGAGAAGCGCGCCGGCCTGCGCCTAGGGCAGCACGATGTGTTTCTGAATATTGCCGGTGGCCTGCGCCTCGATGACCCCGCGCTCGATGCGGCCGTGTGCGCGGCCGTTGTTTCTTCGCTCAACGACTTGCCCATTCCGGGCGATGTGTGCCTAGCGGCCGAGGTGGGCTTGAGCGGCGAGATGCGCGCTGTGCCGCGCCTCGACCAACGCCTCGCAGAAGCCGAAAAATTGGGTTTTAAGGAGATGTATGTGTCACAATTCAATGGTCGCAACCTAGGCGAGCAGTCTGGCACTACCATGCGCGTGCAGGCTGTAGGCCGCCTAGATGAAGTTTTGAATGGTTTATTTGGGTAAAATGTCAGGCTGGCTTCCGCAAAAAAAGCGGAGGCCAGTCTAGTATTATTCGTAGCGCTTGTAGTTAAGTGACCGCTATCCGCTATCTTCGAATCGGAAATTGACTTTTCCCGCGAAATCGGTTTGCTAATTACATTATTCTTTTAGGGGGTTGGTCTACTTTGATGCCGACCCAGTTAGTGCGCTATGAACCTAAAATTTATTTCTATTTTGACGTGGGCCATGGGGTTAGGATTGGCCTGCGGCGCTACCTCGGCAGCCCAGGCCCAAGCTCCGGCCGGCAAGGCTATCATTGTTGGGCATATCAGCAACCCGGTGAATGACACCATCGCGGTATCTATCCGCGACAACCCTTTCGATGCCAAGGAGCGCACTAGCTATGCCCAGGTAGACGAGAAGGGAGAATTCAAATTAGTAGTACCCGTAACTGCTTCTACTAAAGCAGACTTAGTGTACGGCGACGATGTAGCCGACCTATACCTAGACCCCGGCACCGACCTCGATGTTCGCTTTAAAGGGTCAGATATGGCGAGCACGGTGAAGTTCAGAGCCAACGACGTACCCACTGGTTTTGGCACCAAAATCCGCAACGGCGGCAACCTTACCGACGACCAGAAGCACCGTCAGCAGATGGCCAACGCCAATAACTACCTCGCCGAATTCGACGAGCAGTTCGTGTCTAACGATGGCTTTCAGGTACTGCCCGACAACATTCAGCTCTACGAAGCACCCTTTATTTCCTTTATCGAATACCGCCTTAAGCACGAGCAAAACTTCTTGGAAGACCGCGCCGCTAAGCAGTCTTTTACCATTGATTTTTATAATTATGCCAAGGCAGAGGTAACTTATTCTAATGCCAACGACCGACTGACGTTTCAGGACCTGCGCGAGCAAGTAGTGAGCACCGAAGGGCGCCTAACTATGACGCCTACTTACTACGACTTCTTGCGCAACCCGCTGCTGTTTAATGACCCTACGGCTGGCCAAAACGAGCAGTTTCAGGAGTTTCTACTCAATTTTATTCACCACACGGCCGCGCAGCAAAAGCACCTGCGCACCGACCCCGACTTCTACCCTTTCTGCTACGCCTTGGCTAGCAAGCGCTTTCAGGGGGTGCCCAAGCTAATTACCCTAGGGCGCATTTTGCAGGAGTCGTTTCGCTTTGGGCACATCCGGCAGTCGGAGGCCATGCTGGCTGATTTTCGCAATCTAGACACTAAGCACCGGTTTTTGCCTACGCTGGAAAACGATTTTAGCAGCCACCGGGCGCTGGCCATTGGGGCACCGGCCCCCGATTTTCGCCTCGTAACGGCCAAAGGCGATACTACCAGCCTCAGCAGCTTTCAGGGCAAGCTAGTGTACCTCAACTTCTGGAAAACTACTAATGGCCTGTGTTTGCGCGACTTGGCCTATGCCCAAGACTTGGCTAAGCGCTTTGAGGGTAAGAACATCGTGTTTGTGAACGTGGCCCTCGACGATGCGGAGCTGCCCTGGAAGCAGCTCGTGGTGGTGAAAAAGCTACCCGGCGTGCACATGCGGGCAGCGGGCGGTTACACTTCAGCCACAGCTCGGGCCTATGGCTTGCAGGAAGTGCCTACCTATCTGCTCATTGGCGAAGATGGCACTATCTTGAACCCCAAGCCTAAGCGCATGAGCAGCCGGGCGGCCGTGGACGAGATTAACCAATCGTTTGGCAAGGCCAGCACCTATAGCGCTGCCATTACGCAGCTCACGAGCGGCAGCGCCGGCGGGCCCAAATAGGCTAGGCCACGGGCGCGGAGCCTCCCCACACCTAGGGAAGCCGGGATGCGGACGCACCCCGGCTTTTTTATGGCGTACCCGGCCCCGGCGCAGCAGGCAAAACATTCGCCGCCCGCTGCGGCTTACCGACCTTTACGCTTGTTATGCGCTCCTCCTCCCTTCGCGATGCCCGCTCGTTTATGCGCAAGGCCACGCTCCGCCGCGTGGCCAATGGCCTGCAAGTGGTGGCCAGCTACGTGGTGAGCCGCCTCACGGGGCGCGCCCGCGCCTGGGGGCTGCCGGTGGCCATGTCTTTTGAGCCGACTACCAGCTGCAACCTACGCTGCCCCGAGTGCCCGAGCGGCTTGCGCTCGTTTACGCGGCCCACGGGCATGCTGCCGGCCGAGCTGTTTCGGCGCACGATGGATGAAGTGGCGAGCCGGCTGTGGTACTTGATTTTTTATTTTCAGGGCGAGCCCTATCTGCATCCCGAGTTTCTGGACCTGGTGAAATACGCTAGCCAGAAGGGTTTGTACACGGCTACCAGCACCAATGCCCACTTCCTGACCGATGACAACGCCCGCCGCACGGTGGAGAGTGGCCTCGACCGCCTCATTATCTCGCTTGATGGCACCACGCAGGAGGTTTACCAGCAGTACCGCGTGGGGGGCAAGCTGGAGAAGGTGCTGGCTGGCACCCGCAACGTAGTGAAGTGGCGCAAAGAGCTAAAAAGCAGCACGCCACGCATCATCTTCCAGTTTTTGGTGGTGCGCCCTAACGAGCACCAAATCGAGGATGCCCGGCAGTTGGCCGATGCCCTCGGCGTAGACGATGTGTGGTTTAAAACCGCTCAGATTTACGACTACCAAAACGGCTCGCCACTCATCCCCACTATCGATTATTACTCGCGCTACCAAAACAACGGCAACGGCACCTTCCGCCTCAAAAACAAGCTGGTGAATGGCTGCTGGAAAATGTGGCACTCGTGCGTCGTGACCTGGGATGGCAAGGTGGTGCCCTGCTGCTTCGACAAAGACGCTGAGTACCGCCTAGGCGACAGCCAGCACGAAAGCTTCCAGGCGCTATGGCACGGCCGCAAGTACCAGGGCTTCCGCCAGGCCTTGCTCAAAGGCCGCGACCAAATAGAGATGTGCCGCAACTGCACCGAAGGCACCAAAGTGTGGGGCTAGCCCAAACCGCAGATTAACCGCAGATTCAAACGGATTTGTCGGATTAAACGGATACGCCCGCTGCGCGGGCTGACTACTCGAACGTGGGGTAGCCTTTGGCTAGCCTATGCAAGAGTCGGCAAAGCCGCTCCTGCGTTCGAGTAGTCAGCCCGCGCAGCGGGCGTATCCGTTTAATCCGACAAATCCGTTTGAATCTGCGGTCTATTTCGTGCCTTTCACTAGGTTTTTACCCAGCGATTCTACTTTCAGGATGAACTGGTCCACGTCCTCGTTGGCATAAGTGCCATAGGCCGAGGAGATGGTACCCTTGGTGCCGTCGGCCGTTTCGATGGCGTAGAGAATGGACATGTCGTCGGGGTTGCTTTCGCCCTCGAAGCGGAAATAGTCTACGATGGTAGTTTCGGCAGGGTCGAAGGTGCGGGCGCTGTCGTTGTCCATGGTAGTCAGGCGGCCGTCCTGCACATTAAAGTCGTGGGTATAGCCTTGGCTTTTGAGCTTCTTCTCGACGGTAGTGAGCGAAGTCATTTCTTCTTTGTCCTGCATGGCGATAGGTGTTTTCAGTGGTGGTTGGGGGGAGGGGCCAAAAGCAGGCCGCCCCGGCTATACGGAGCCGGGGCGGACCTAGGTTATAGTAGGAGGGAAGTTTTTAGCCGTAGCGTTAGCGGCCCGCCGCCCGCGCCTCAATGGTGCGCTGCAAGGCATCGACATCGAGCGCCGCGCCGCAGGCCCCGCCACAGCCTTTGGCGCAGCCGGCCTGGCCTTTGGCGGCAAATGTGAGCCACACGCGCCGCCCTAGGTAAAGGGCCGCGGCGGCACAAAGAACAAGGATGATAAGCAGTTGAACGTCCATGATAGGGCCAGAACTACGGGCGCGGCAGGAAAGTTTGCGGGCGGCTCTTCTCCGCTATTTGGCGGTGCTACAGGGTACCTAGGGCAGCCAGCTTTTTCGCAACGTCATCTACATCATTGGTTCGCAGCAGCAGCACGCCGCTAGGACCCAAGAGCATGTAAGTAGGAAACGCGGTCACGTTATAGCCAGCTATCACGGGCCCATTGGCCTGCTGCAATTCTGATAGCTGCAACCCCGTAATGGCCTGTTTGCGAATGGTTTGCTTCCAAACTGCGGCATCAGAAGCATCTTCCATCGCAATACCAATCACTGCTAGCTTCTGCGCGTACTGCGTGTGCAGCGCCTTCACCTTGGGCACAGCCTGCAAACAGGGACCGCACCAGTGCCCCCAAAAATCGAGCAAGACGTATTGCCCCCGGTACGCTGCCAAAGAGTGCTTCGTGCCTGCCGTATCGGCCACGCTAAAATCGGGCACCGGCTGCCCTACAGTCGGCTGGTGGCGAAGCACTTGCAGCCGCTTCGCTACTCGCTGGCCTTGCACGCTGTGTTGCGCAGCCGGCGTCAGCTGCCCAAACAGCTGCTCGTACTCGGCTAGAAGCTCTGCATTAGCAAATGTTTGCCAATACAAAGCGTCGGCCGCCGTGCGGCTGCCGGGGTGCTTTTTAATGAACTGCCGCGTGGCTTGCTGCTCCTGCTGCTTTAGCTGGGCGGCGGCTGGCTGCGCCTGGCGAGTTTGGTCAAATTTCCACTCTACCTCGCGCTTGAAGCGGTCGGCAACGTTGTTTTCGGGTGTGCCAACAATGGTTAACCGGCTTGGCTGAGCGGCGTCGCCCGTGACGGTGATTTGCCCAGGCTCGTACCAGAATTGTTCATACGGATTACTGATTATCAGCGCAATCTGCCCACTGTCGCTAGGCTTTGCCGTGTAGGTAAACTGGTCATTCACCGCTCGCACGGTATCGCGGTACAACTTGCCTTGCTGCACGTACCGAAATATTAGCGGCTTAGCACCAATCCCCTTGATGGTGCCCGTAAGGACACAGGATTGCGCTAGCGCTGGCGAGGCAGCCAGCGCTAGCGGAACCAACAACCAGAGCTTATTCATCAGCAACACGTTAAGAAGTGTTGCGCAAGCTACGAGCGGAAGTCCTCTTGCCAATGCCGCTTCAGCACGGCCTGCATTTGGTCGTGCACCAAGCCGTTTGTCGCTAAGGTTTCGCGGCTGAATACGGGGTCGCCATCCTTCAACCACTGCGTGACACGGCCGCCGGCCTCGCGCACCAGCAAAATGCCCGCCGCCACGTCGTAGGCGTTGATGTTGAACTCGAAGTAGCTGTCGAAGCGGCCGCAGGCCACGTAGGCCAGGTCGGTAGCGGCCGAGCCCCAGCGGCGGATGCCGCGCGAGTGCTGCGCGTACTCGGTGAGGATGGCCATGTAGGCATCCATGTGGTCGAACTTGTAAAACGGCAAGCCCGTGGCAATCAGCGTGTCTTCGGTGCTGGCGGCGGTGCTCACCCGGATGGGCTGGTCGTTCAGGAACGCGCCCTGGCCCTCGGCCCCGCGGAAGCACTCGTCGCGGCTCACCTCGTATACCACACCTAGCACGGGCACCACGCCCCGCGCCAGCGCCACGCTCACGGCGAAGCACGGCAGGCCGTGGATGAAGTTGGTGGTACCGTCGAGCGGGTCGATTATCCAGCGGTACTCCACGCTGGCGTCGGAGTTGGCCACGGTGCCTTCCTCGGTCACGAAGCCAGCTTCGGGAAACAGCTTTTGCAGGCCTTCGACCAGCATCTTCTCCGACTCTTTATCGACGTAGGAAACGAGGTCGTGCAGGCCCTTGGTGATGATTTTTGATTGGTCGAACTGGCTGACCTGCTCGCGGATGAAGGCGCCGGCCTGGCGGCAGAGGTCGGCTACGGACTGTGAAAGTTGGAGGAGGTCGGGGGTCATGGGTTCTACTAAGATGAATATTTTTAGCTTGCTACTTGGTAGCCTGTCCTTGCAAGCGCAGCGACGCAATTGCACCTGTTCAGCTACCGTTCGGGGGCGGTTGCATCGCTGCGCTTGCAAGGACAGGCGTTTGCTGTTTTGGTTTTGAAAATATTATGGCTTGCGCACTAGCGGCCCCACTACCGCACCTAGCAGCAGCAGCACGGCCAGCCCTTGGGCACCGCGCCCAATGAGCTCGCCGTGCCGCACATAGAAGGTTTGCTCGTCGTTGAGGTGCACGGTGGTGCGGCTGGCGGCGCCCACCCACCAGCCGGTGCGCTGGGTGATGATGCCGTGCTGGTTTATGAAGCCCGAAATACCGGTATTGGCCGAGCGCGCCACGTCGCGGCGGGTTTCGATGGCGCGCAGGGCCCCGTACACGAGGTGCTGCTCGTGGCCGGGCGAGTCGCTCCACCAGCCATCGTTGGTGATGATGCCGAGCAGGTTAGCCCCGTTATGGGCGTACTGGCCGATGAAGTCGCCGTAAATGCTTTCGTAACAGATGATGGGTGCGAGCCGGATGGCCGGCGTGGTAGGCGCCTGAAAAACGGTGCGCTCGTCTTGCGAGCCGTAAGAGCCCACAATGCCCCCTAGGTCGATATTGGCCAGCAAGCCCGCCAGCACGGGCGGAATCTTCTCGACGCCCGGCACTAGGCGCGACTTGTGGTAAAACTGCGCCGGGGCGCTGGCATCGGCAAAGAAAGCGGCCGTGTTAAATACGTCGAAGTAGCCCGCATCGTCGCGGTAGCGGGCCGTGGGCGAGGCGTGCTCCTTGTCGGGGTAGCGCCCGATGGTGGTCACGCCCGTGAGCAGACTCAGGCCGGGGTGCCGGGCCAGCAGCTCGCGCCGGATGCGCTGTATCTGAGGCTGCTGCTCGAAGGTGGTTTCAAAAAGCGCTTCTTCGAGCGTGGTTTCGGGCCACAGCACCAGTTTAGTTTGGGGCGTCAGGTTTTGCTCGGTGCGCTCGAGCAGGCGGCGCAGCTGCTCTTCGCGCGGAATAAACTTCGGGCTTTCGGGAAATTTCTCCTGGTAGGGGTCGATGTTGGGCTGAATGACCAGTACCTCGGCGGCGGGGCCTTTTTCCTGGTAGTTGTGGCCGATAGTCAATGACATCGTGATGGGCAGCCCTGCCGCCAGCACCGGCCAGCCACTCGCCCAAAGCGGCATCTTGCGGCGGCTAAAGCATGCCCAAAAGACCAGAATATTCACCACCCACACCCACACCGAGCCGCCCAAGAAGCCCGTGTACTCATACCACTGCACCCAGCCGGGCACGCTGGCAAAGCCGTTGCCAAGCGTGAGCCAGGGCCAGGTAAGGTCCCAGTGCAAGTGCAGCTGCTCGAAGGCAATCCAGTAGATGGGCAGCGATAGGTAGCCGATTTTGGAGCCTAGGCGCTCTTTGGTGCGCCGAAACGCCATGAGCGGCAAGCACATGAGTGCGGCATTGAGCACCACGGCCGCGATGCCGCCGCCTAGGGTGCTGTAGCTGACCCACCACGTAGTAAAGGCATTCCAGAGCACCAAAAACAGGTAGGTCGTGGCAAACACGCGCCCGCGCCGGGCGCCCTGCTGGGTCAGCACCTGCTCGAGGCGCAGGTAGGGCACAAAGCCTACGAGCAGCAGCAGCGTGAGCGGCGCCGGATGAATGGGCCAGCCCGCCCACAGCAGCGCGGCCCCCAGCAGGGCTAGCAGCGGCGGCGACTGCCCCAGCCGCCCTAGGGCGCTAGTCGGCGTCGTCAGGGCCGGGGGCATCGGCTGCGTCGGCGTCATCGTCGTCGGAGTCATCGTATTTGCTGCGTTTCTCGGGTTTGGCACCTTCTATTACCAGTACAATTTCGCCTTTGATGGCGGGGCGGGCGGCCAGGGTGGCGGCCAGCTCGCCAAGCGGGGCGGTGAGGGTTTCTTCAAAAAGCTTGGTCAGCTCGCGGCTTACGGAGGCTGGGCGCTCGGGGCCAAACACCTCGGCCAACTGCGTGAGGGTTTTCACGATGCGGTGCGGCGACTCGTAGAAGATTAACGTCCGCGTTTCGCGGGCCAGTTCGCGCAGGCGGGTTTGGCGGCCTTTTTTGGCCGGCAAAAAGCCTTCAAACGAAAACCGCTCGGCCCCGAAGCCCGACTTGAGCAGGGCCGGCACGAAGGCCGTGGGGCCGGGCAGGCACTCCACCCGCAGCCCCTGGGCCAGGCACTCGCGCACCAGCAAAAAGCCGGGGTCGGAGATGCCGGGCGTACCGGCGTCGCTCACGAGGGCCATGCACTCGCCCTTGGCCAGGCGCTCGAGCAGGCGCGGCACCTGCTGGTGCTCGTTGTGTAGGTGGT
>Ga0182233_1000234_pt1 | contig 11813 bp, 10 predicted proteins | sample G6R1MG_31_FD_129664 | JGI IMG/M metagenome (GOLD analysis project Ga0182233, IMG submission 129664) | Miscanthus phyllosphere microbial communities from Michigan, USA - G6R4_NF_07NOV2016_LD1 MG | ecosystem: Host-associated > Plants > Phyllosphere > Phylloplane/Leaf | place: USA: Michigan... | reverse complement strand
CCAGAGCCTGCTGCAGTTGCAGGCACGCGAGCGTGACATTGAGCTGGCCTTCGTGGGCAGCACCAACAGTGTCGCTTACAGCGGCCGCAAGGCGTTGCTGGACGAATTGGGCCAGGTCGAGAATCTGCTCGTCACGCGGACCAAGTCCGGCGAAGAATATTGCGACACCCTGAACCGCATCCGTTTTTTCGTCAGTGCCGACGTGGGCATGGGCGAATACATGATCAAGAACTTCGAGGCGATGGCATGCGGCTGTGTGCTGCTTGCCTTCGATCAGGGCGCTGAAGAAAACCGCGCGCTGGGCTTTGTCGACATGCACAACATCGTGCTCTATCGCGACATTCCCGAACTTCGCGAAAAGCTGGCGAAATTGCGCGATAACGTCACACTGGCCAGTGAAATATCCCGTAATGGGCAGACTTTGGTCGAGGAACGCTTTACATTCCATGCCCTTGGAAAAGCCATCGTGGACGCCATGCGTGCGCCACTGCGCAGCATGCCGGCGGCGAATTGGGTCGACCGCCTGCGGTCACGATTGGGATGGTAGGGAATTATGAATATTCAATGATTGGGAACGAATGATGGTATTCAGCGAAAACAGCGACATTACGCTGGTTGTCACCAGTTGTGGTCGGTTCGACCTGTTGAAGCGCACTCTGGAAACGTTCGACCATTTCAACACTGCGCCCATACGCCATGTGCTGATTACCGAAGACTCCGGCGATGCCCGGGTCCAGGCGTGCATTCCCGAGCACTGGCACCCGCATACGCGCTTCATCATCAACAACCCCAAGCTGGGGCAGATGCGCTCTGTCGATGCGGCCTATTCGCTGATCGAAACGTCCTGGGTGTTCCATTGCGAAGACGACTGGGATTTCTACCGTCCGCACTTCATCGAAGAGTCGATGACGCTGCTGGAACACGACCCTCAGGCCTTGCAGGTCTGGTTGCGCAGCTACAATCATGATCTGCGTATCCACAGCCCTTACGTTTACCTGAACGAGCGTGAAGTGGTCGAGGGTATCCCGTTTTACAAACTGGGCTCGCACAAGCCGGAATGGCAGGGTTTTTCCTTCAATCCGGGGCTGCGCCGCCTGGCTGATTACCTGCAGCATGCGCCTTATGCCGAACACGGTGGCGAGAAGAAACTTTCACAATTATTCGCCGCGCAAAACCGTTACGCTCTGATTCTGGAAAATGATGCCGTGTTGCACACCGGGTTTGGTGAGCACGTGGAGGTGCCGCAGGAGCGGCTTGACAAACAGCGTCGCAAACGTCGGGATCGCATCAAGCTGATCGTCGCAGTGCTCGCTGGCCTAGTAGCAGGTTGGTTGCTTAATAATGTCAGTTGACCCGATAAGAGTACCCGGCAACAAAGTGCAGCAGTACTTTACGGCTGCCATCGTCATCTTCCTGCTGAGTTTCATCCTCAACCCCTCAGCCAAGATCACCAACAATCTGTTTTATGCATTCACGGCGCTGCCGGGCTTGTTCTTCCTGATCAAGTACCGCGGCGCTGGCGTGTTTGCCAAGCCCCTGGGCATCGCCTGGGCGGTGTTCATGGCCTGTTTTCTGGTCCCCGCGCTGCAGGCGCAGGAGTTCCAGTATTACAAGCACATCATTTACGTCAGCCTGTTTGTCTTCATCGTGGCCGGGATCACCGACAACGGTTTCTTCAGGCGCGGTGTATTCGTGCGCAGCATGTTCTGGGCGCTGTGCCTGTACATCCTGCTCAGCAGCATTCACAGCTGGGTGACCGGGCAGTTCGAGTTCGGCCAGCGTGTGGCGATTCTGCCGGGGCGAATGGAGAACGTGATCTACGCCAGTGCCTGGCTGGTCTGCAGCCTGGCGTTGGCCATGCCGCTGTGGGCAAGAGAGCGGCGCTGGGTCGAGGCCGTCTGCGCCGTTCTTGTCACGCTGGTGATAACCGCCTTTGTCGTGCAGACGCGCACTGCGCTGGTGGGTTGCGCGGTTCTGTTCGCCGTCTGCACCGCCTATGCGCTGTACCGTTTTCCACTGCGCACGATAGTCGCCTTGTTGGCGCTGGGCGTCGTGGCGGCGGCAGCCTTCTGGTTCGTCAAGGATGAACAGTGGGTCGCCCTGCTGATGGTCAGAGGGGATTCCTACCGCATCGAGCTGTTTGAAATCATGACCGGTGAATGGCGTCGCTGCGGCTGGGTGCTCGGCTGTGGTGTCGATTTCTACACGACCCAGACCCTGACGGGCGGCATACCGATCCAGCACCCGCACAATATTTTCGTGTCGCTGGGGCTGTATACCGGTGCCGCTTCGCTGGTGATGTTTCTGGTCGTGATGGCGATGACACTGTGGGACGCGGTGCGCAACGGCGATGCCTGGGGTCTCTACCTGGTGTGTGCGCTGGTCATGCTTAACTTCGACGGCGGCCAGTTGGTCGGCAACCCAGACGAGCTTTGGGTGCTGGTGCTGCTACCGGCGACCATGGTGCTCGGGCGAGTGGTGCAGACGCATCGGCTCAGGCAGCAGCAGTAGCATCAAAAAATGGCCGCTTCGAAAGCGGCCATTTTTCATGGGGCAGGTTTATTGAACAGCCTGGGCCAGTTCAGAGGTGTCGCACAGGGTCTGCGCGCTCATGTAGCCATCGAGGAAAGCCGGGTTGCCGTTGTCCAGCAGCCATTGGCGGTCTTCCTGATAACGCAGCATGTGTTTGAAGTTGCGCAAGCGAAGGCTTTTGCGCAAGGCGCGGCGATAGGTTTTCATGTCGGCGATGTCAATCAGGCCGAGGCTGCCTTCCGGCGTGAGGATCACGTTGCCAAGATGGGCCGAGCGAAAGTAGATGCCCTTTTCATGCAGCCCGGCAATGAAGCTTCCCAGTTGCCTGCGCAGCTTGTCGTCGGCCACCGCACTGCCCAGCAGCTGACGCAGGGTGAAGCCAGCCAGCGGATCATAATGCACGGCATCGCGCTCGATCTCGGCGATGCGGCTGACCGAGCGTATGCGCGGGCAGGGAATGCCGCGTTTGATCAGCGTTTCACAGTTGTCTGCGAAGCGCTGCGCGTAGGGGTACCAGGCTGCGGAGCTGACAATGCGTTTGCGCCGAAACAACTTCAACATGGAGCCGTCACGCAGACGGAGTACTTTGTCGCCCGTGCCGTCGGCTTCAAGCACTTCGGCACCTTGAACCAGTTCAAGGTAATGGGCGTGGTCAAACGCTTGCATCGATACTCCGGTTTTTACGCCCCAGGGGTTCCTGGTCGTCATACAGAAGCCCGACGTGCAGGCTTCAGGCAGCGATCAGAATCCCCGGGGAATGGACGAGCCGCCTATGTTACCGCAGCAGGCAGCCGCGAAAACTGCTGTGATACAATTCGGCCTCTTTTTAACACGACGGATTCTCATGACAACCTCCGAATCGTCCACAACCTCCAGCGTGAAAATCTATTTCCGCCTGTTGTCTTATGTGCGTCCGTATGTGGGCATTTTCCTGCTCAGCATCATTGGTTTCGTGATCTTCGCCTCGACCCAGCCGATGCTCGCCGGCATCCTGAAATATTTCGTCGACGGCCTGACCAATCCCGAAGCGGTGCTGTTTCCCAATGTCCCTTATCTGCGCGAGTTGCAGCTGTTGCAGGCCGTGCCGCTGCTGATCGTGCTGATCGCCGCATGGCAGGGGCTGGGCTCGTTTCTGGGCAACTATTTCCTGGCCAAGGTTTCCCTCGGGCTGGTGCATGATTTGCGCGTAGAGCTGTTCAACAAGCTGCTGGTGCTGCCCAATCGCTACTTCGACACGACCAATTCCGGCCATCTGATCTCGCGCATCACCTTCAACGTCACGATGGTGACCGGCGCTGCCACCGATGCCATCAAGGTGGTGATTCGCGAAGGCCTGACCGTGGTGTTCCTGTTCATCTATCTGCTGATGATGAACTGGAAGCTGACGCTGGTGATGCTTGCAATTCTGCCGTTGATTGCCGTCATGGTCGGCACCGCGAGCAAGAAATTCCGCAAGCAGAGCAAGAAGATCCAGGTGGCGATGGGCGATGTCACGCATGTTGCCTCGGAAACCATTCAGGGCTATCGCGTAGTCCGCAGCTTCGGTGGCGAGTCCTACGAGCAGGCGCGCTTTGCCCAGGCCAGCAACAGCAACACCAAAAAGCAGCTGCGCATGACCAAGACCGGCGCCATCTACACGCCGATGCTGCAACTGGTGATCTACAGCGCCATGGCGGTGCTGATGTTCCTGGTGCTGTTCCTGCGTGGCGACGCGACTGCGGGTGATCTGGTTGCCTATATCACCGCTGCGGGCCTGCTGCCCAAGCCGATTCGTCAGCTGTCGGAAGTCAGTTCGACGATCCAGAAAGGTGTCGCTGGTGCCGAGAGCATTTTCGAACAGCTGGATGTGGAAGAGGAAGTCGATACCGGCACCATCGAGCGTGATCGCGTGACCGGCCACCTCGAGGTGAAGAACCTCAGCTTCTTCTACCCGCAGACTGCGCGTCAGGTGTTGAACGACATCAGTTTCTCCGCTGCGCCGGGGCAGATGATTGCCCTGGTAGGGCGTTCCGGCAGCGGCAAGTCAACCCTGGCCAACCTGATCCCGCGTTTCTACGGGCACGACATGGGCAACATCCTGCTCGATGGCGTTGAAATCAACGATTATCGCTTGCGTAACCTGCGCAGGCACATTGCTCAGGTCAATCAGAACGTCACGCTGTTCAACGACACGATTGCCAACAACATTGCCTACGGCGATCTGGCTGGCGCGCCGCGTGCCGACATCGAAGCGGCTGCCGCTGATGCGTATGCCAAGGAATTCATCGACCAGTTGCCGCAGGGTTTCGATACCCAGGTGGGCGAAAACGGGGTGCTGCTGTCCGGCGGTCAACGCCAGCGTCTGGCCATTGCCCGCGCGCTGCTCAAGAACGCTCCTTTGCTGATTCTCGACGAAGCCACCTCGGCGCTGGACACCGAGTCCGAACGGCACATTCAGGCGGCGCTGGATCACGTCATGAAGGGCCGTACCACGCTGGTCATCGCCCACCGCCTTTCGACCATCGAGAAGGCCGACCTGATTCTGGTCATGGATGCCGGGCAGATCGTCGAGCGCGGTACGCACTCTGAGCTGCTGGCGCAGAACGGCTATTACGCCCGCCTGCATGCCATGGGGCTGGACGAGCCTTCGCCTGTCGGCGCTGTCTGACCTGACGTTCACCGGGCGGACCCAGACGGTCCGCCTGCCTTTTGGGTGGCGTGATTCAACAGCCTGTCGGTTGCAAACCCCTGTGCTAAGATTCCGCCCCTGTCCATTTTTCAAGTACGGGTTGTTCCATGAAGCTATCCATGCCGCGCTTTGATCGGGCCCCTGTCCTGGTGGTTGGCGATGTCATGCTCGACAGATACTGGCATGGTGGTACCTCGCGTATTTCCCCCGAAGCGCCAGTGCCGGTGGTCAAGGTCGATCAGATCGAGGACCGTCCGGGCGGTGCTGCCAACGTGGCCTTGAATATCGCTGCGCTGGGCGCCCCCGCTTCGCTGGTCGGTGTGACGGGGGATGACGAGGCGGCTGAAAGTCTGACCAACAGCCTGAAGGCTGCTGGTGTGCTGGCGCGCTTTCAGCGCATCGCCGATCAGCCGACCATCGTCAAACTGCGTGTCATGAGTCGCCACCAGCAATTGTTGCGCATCGATTTCGAAGAACCGTTCAGGACCGATCCGCTGGCCCTGAGCGCAGAGGTTTACAGCTTGCTGGACGGCATCAAGGTGCTGGTCCTGTCCGACTACGGCAAGGGCGCACTGAAAAACCATCAGGCGCTGATTCAGGCCGCCCGCAAGCGCGGCATTCCGGTGCTGGCCGATCCCAAGGGCAAGGATTTCGCGATCTATCGCGGCGCGAGCCTGATCACGCCGAACCTCAGCGAATTCGAGGCCATCGTCGGTCATTGTGTCGATGAGGCACAACTGGTCACCAAGGGTGCGCAGTTGATGCAAGAGCTCGATCTCGGCGCGCTGCTGGTGACCCGTGGCGAACATGGCATGACCCTGTTGCGTCCTGATCAGCAGGCGCTGCACCTGCCGGCCCGTGCCCGCGAAGTGTTCGATGTGACCGGCGCTGGTGATACGGTGATCTCTACCCTGGCGGCAGCGATTGCTGCCGGCGAGGAGCTGCCACATGCGGTGGCGCTGGCCAATCTGGCGGCGGGCATCGTGGTCGGCAAGCTGGGCACTGCGGCCATCAGCGCCCCCGAGCTGCGCCGGGCGATTCAGCGCGAAGAGGGCTCCGAGCGCGGCGTGCTGGGGCTGGAGCAACTGCTGCTGGCGGTCGATGATGCGCGCGCGCACAAGGAAAAGATCGTCTTCACCAATGGATGCTTCGACATTCTCCACGCAGGTCATGTGACCTACCTGGAGCAGGCGCGTGCCTTGGGTGATCGCCTGATCGTTGCGGTCAACGACGATGCGTCTGTCAGCCGCCTGAAAGGGCCGGGCCGACCGATCAACAGCGTTGACCGGCGCATGGCGGTGCTGGCAGGTCTGGGGGCCGTGGACTGGGTGATCAGCTTCCCGGAAGGAACCCCGGAAAACCTGCTGACCCACGTCAAGCCCGACGTGCTGGTCAAGGGCGGTGATTACGGTGTCGATCAGGTGGTCGGTGCCGATATCGTTCAGGCTTACGGCGGCGAGGTACGTGTGCTGGGGCTGGTGGAAAACAGCTCCACCACCGCGATTGTCGAGAAGATTCGCGCCCAGTAACCGCAACGTTGCCGTTTGAATGCCGGCGCGCTCAAGGTTTCAGTGCCTTGCAGCCGCTGGCCGACTTACTTGCTCAGGCTGCCACGCGCCATCTGCAGCAGCTCCCGTGCCTTGCCGGTCAGGCGTTTGAGCCCTGACTTCTTCGCCGGTGGGGCCATGCCCTGCTGACGCAGCCAGTCCTTCCAGCGAATCCGCTCTTCACGCACCACCCAGCCATCCTGCGCAGCGAAGCTCTCGGCCAGGTACAGCCCTCTCGTGCCGGCCGGACTCAGCTTGTCACGCTTGAGCGTGTACAGCTCGGGCAGAGGGGCGCCGTTCTCCAGCGGCATCAGGTACAGGTCAGGTTTGCTACGGTTGAGGCGGGCGACCAGTTGATCGTTTTCCAGAGCTTCGTCGACATGGAAAAGGCTGACCGGGCGCGCTTCCTTGGGGATTTCCAGGCGCATGTCGTAAATCAGCTGCAAGGACGCCGTGGGCAAATGCACATAGGCCCGTGGACGTTCCAGCAGGGTCAGGCTGCCGGTTCGCACCGGTCTCGCGGCGCCGGAGAGCGGGCTCAGGCGAAAGGGCATGGCCTCGCGATAATGCAGCGCGGCGGCGTAGGGCGCAGGCAGCCAGGTCTCCTTGAACAGCCCGCTGAGCCAGCCCTGCGGTGTTTCGATCAGGCACTCTTCGGCCACTTCCTGAATCGCGGTGTGCAGCGGCAGCGTCAGCTCATGGGCCGGGACATAACCCGAGATCAGCTTGAGCACGACGTCGCCGCGATCCTGACGACGCTGGCGGACCAGCACCCAGTAGTCGCGGTTCTGCCAACTGACGGTCAGGCGAACGGAGACCCCCAGATTGGCCAGCTCGGTGGCGAAATGTTCGGTGTCCGGCACGTCGATCTTGCGCCGCCGCTGCAAGGTCTGCGCGAAGTTCATCGGCATGCCGACGCTCTGGTAGCTCAGGCTTTCCGCAGTGGCCTCGACAAACAGCGGCAGGGTCTTGAAGTTGCTGGGATTCTTCCGGATCAGTGTTCGCGGCATAACGGCTCCTTCTTGCGTTGGGGTCGGCCGCCTTAATCAGGCTTGACGGCAAATCACGGCAGCGGCAGTTGCAACGTTGTGTGCCAGGTGCAACGGGTTGATGGTGCCGACAATAGCACTGGCAACCGCCGGATGTTCAAACAGTAGCTGGAAACTGGCGTGGACCGGATCCATGCCGGGTGTCAGGCAGACATGACCACTGGCCAGTGCCTTCTTCACCAGAATGCCTTTGCCATGAGCCTGCGCGTAATCCAGTACCGGCTTTTCATCCTGTTCGTTGAGATTGTAAGTGACCATTGCGCAGTCACCCTCACGCAGCGCCAGCAGGCCGCCTTCGACGGTCTTGCCGGAAAAGCCGAAGCCGCGAATCTTGCCTTCGCGCTTGAGATCAGCGAGTGTCTGGTACACCTCGGCGTCGTTGAGAATCGCCAGATCGTTGCCGTCCGAATGCACCAGGACCAGATCGAGAAAGTCGGTTTCAAGACGTTTCAGGCTGCGCTCTACCGATGTGCGTGTATGGGTGGCGCTGAAGTCATGGCTAGACTGGCCGTTGACGAACTCCTCGCCAACCTTGCTGACGATCACCCAGTCCTGGCGCTGACCGCGCAGCAGCGGTCCCAGGCGCTCTTCGCTGGTGCCATAGGCAGGTGCCGTGTCGATCAGGTTGATGCCCATGTCGCGGGCCATGCGCAGCAGCATCTGCGCCTGCTGGTCATCGGGAATCTTGAAGCCGCTGGGGTATTTGACGCCCTGGTCGCGCCCCAGTTTGACGGTGCCCAGCCCCAGCGGTGATACGTTCAGGCCGGTACTGCCCAGCGGGCGATGCAGATCGTGCAGGGTTTTCAGGCTCATGGCAGCAGCTCATCCCAGACAGGTATGGCCATTGGAGGCCGTGGCACATCGCTCAGCGGAGCTTGCGGGGTCGGGTGGATACCGTCTCTGGACAGCTGCGACAGGACTCGGTCGGCGAAGTCCGGAGCCAGGGCCAGCTTGGTCGGCCAGCCGATCATCAGACGTTGCTGGCTGTCGAGGAAGGCGTTGTCCGGGCGCACCAGTCCTGATTGAGCAGGCTCGGCACGATCAACACGCAGGGTCGCCCACTGCGCCTGACTCAGATCGACCCACGGCAGCAGCGCCTCGAGCTCTTTGCGCGCAACGGCGATCTGCTCGTCCGGTTGGCGCGCCACGCCATCGGCTTCGGCCAGGTCGCCGCCCAGATACCACACCCACTGGCCATCTGCTGCCGGGTGCGTGGTCACGGTGATGCGTGGCTTGGGCCCGCCGCCCAGGCAGTGAGCGAACAGCGGCTTCAGGGTCGGCCCCTTGACCAGCACCATGTGCAACGGGCGGCGCTGCATCTGCGGTTGCGATACGCCAAGCGCGTTCAGCAGGTCGGCATTGCCGCCGCCGGCACTGAGTACGATGCGCTGCGCATGGATATCGCGACCGTCGACGCGCAGACCGATCAGTTCATCGCCCTCGAAGAGCGGCTCGATGTGCTGACCGGCCAGCAGGCTGTCACCGGCCAGTTCGGCGAGACGCCCGATCAGACTGGGTACATCGACCACCAGCTCGGCAAGCCGATAGACCTTGCCTTTGAATTTGGGGTTTTGCAGGGCTGGCGGCAGTTGCTCGCCCTTGACCTGATCCACGCGACCGCGCACGGCCTTGCTGGCGAAGAAACTGGTGAGATTGCCGGCGATGGTGCCTGGCGACCACAGGTAATGGGCCTCGGACAGCAGGCGTACACCGGAAAGATCCAGCTCGCCCTTGCCATCGAGGGCCTCACGCCAGCGACGCGGCATGTCGGCAATGGCTTCGGAGGCGCCGGACAGCGCGCCGTGCAGCGCGTACTTGGCGCCGCCGTGGATGATCCCCTGAGACTTGAGGCTTTGCCCGCCACCCAGGCTGGCGCTTTCTACCAGCACTGTCGAGAACCCTTGACGACGCAACCGGGCATTGAGCCAGAGACCGGCGACGCCAGCCCCGACAATCAGCACGTCAGTGGAAATAACCGATGGCATGAGCACCTCAGTGAGCGAAAAGTACGAGCATTATAAAGGATCGGGTTTTCAATGCCCGGCGGTTTTCGAGAACAGCTGAATGACCGCCACGCCTGCCACGATCATGCCCATGCCCAGCAGCGCGGGCAGGTCGAGTTTCTGGCCGTAGATGAAGAACGCGGCGATGCTGACCATGACGATGCCCATGCCCGACCAGATGGCGTAGGTGATGCCCACCGGGATCGTGCGCATTACCAGAATCAGCATCCAGAACGCGATCGCATAGCCGGTAATCAGTAGCAACAGGGGCAGCGGGGTGCTGAATCCCTTCACGGCTTTCATGGACGTGGTAGCGATGACTTCCGCGCAAACGGCGATAGCCAGTAGGTAATAAGCGTTCATGGTGCATTCCTTTTCGTCAGGCTGCGCATTCTAGCGGCTTGTGATGGCGGGCTGATAAACTCCGCGCCCATGAATAGAACTCTTTATACCGTACTGTTTCATCTCGGCCTGCCGCTGGTTGCCCTGCGTCTGTGGTTGCGTGCGCGCAAGGCTCCGGCGTATCGCCAGCGCATCGGCGAGCGCTTCGCCCGCGGCTTGCCGGTCATGCAGCGGGGCGGTATCTGGGTGCATGCGGTGTCGGTGGGTGAAAGCATCGCCGCAGCGCCGATGATTCGGTCGCTGCTGGTGCAATATCCGCAGTTGCCGATCACTGTGACTTGCATGACGCCCACAGGTTCGGAGCGAATCAAGGCATTGTTCGCCAGTGAGCCACGAATTCAGCATTGCTACCTGCCCTACGACCTGCCGTGGGCGGCTGCTGGTTTTCTCGATCAGGTACAGCCACGGCTGGGGATCATCATGGAAACCGAGCTGTGGCCCAACCACATCCATCAGTGTTCCCTGCGCGGGATTCCTGTGGTGCTTGCCAACGCCCGGCTGTCGGAGCGTTCGGCGCGGGGTTACGCACGCTTTGCCGGGCTGACGCGACCGATGCTGGCGGAAATGGCCTGGTTTGCGGTGCAGACTGAAGCTGAGGCGCAGCGCTTTCGTGATCTGGGCGCACGTCCCGAGTACGTGGCGGTGACCGGCTCGATCAAGTTCGACCTGAGCATCGACCCGCAGCTTCTGCAGCGTGCCGCCCACCAGCGCGAACAATGGCAGACCACGCAGCGGCCTGTCTGGATCGCGGCCAGCACACATGCGGGCGAGGATGAAAGCGTGCTGGCGGCTCATCGCACGTTACTGACCAGTCACCCCGATGCGCTGCTGATTCTGGTGCCGCGTCACCCCGAGCGTTTCGACAGTGTGCATGCGTTGTGTCAGCAGCAGGGCTTTGCGACGGTAAGGCGCTCATCCGCGCAGGCTGTCACGTCTGACGTCTCGGTGCTGATGGGCGATACCATGGGGGAATTGCTGTTTCTCTATGCACTGGCTGACATCGCTTTCGTTGGCGGCAGCCTGGTGCCCAATGGCGGACACAACCTGCTGGAGCCTGCGGCACTGGCCAAGCCGGTGCTCAGCGGCCCGCACCTGTTCAACTTCCTCGAGATCGCCGCCATGCTGCGCAAGGCCGGTGCGTTGCAAGAGGTCAACGATGCAGCAGCGCTGGCCACCGCCGTGCAGGGTCTTTTCGACCAGCCGCAGCAGGCGCGCAACATGGCCGATGCCGGGCTTGAGGTGATGAAGGCCAATCAGGGCGCACTGCAACGCCTGCTCGACGGGATCGGGCGGTTGATGGGCAGGCGCTGAGTCGGAGGACGCGGAGCGTCCAGAACTGCATGCCGACGCAGAGCGTCGGCACGATAGTTGAGCTCGTCCAGACGCCTATCGTTCCTCACGCTCCAGCGTGGGAATGCATTTCGTGACGCTCTGCGTCACCTGTCAGCGCTTTGCAGGTCGCTCGAAGTTCTTCTGCGCGGCAGTCGCCAGGTCCGGCGGCAGGAAGTCCTTGTCCGGGTTGTAGTCGGCCTTCAGGTAGCGCGACAGGTCCTGCAGGTCGCCCGGGTTCAGGGTGCCTGCTGCCTGCTTGAGACGCAGGTTGTCGAGGATG
>Ga0182233_1000233_pt1 | contig 11824 bp, 8 predicted proteins | sample G6R1MG_31_FD_129664 | JGI IMG/M metagenome (GOLD analysis project Ga0182233, IMG submission 129664) | Miscanthus phyllosphere microbial communities from Michigan, USA - G6R4_NF_07NOV2016_LD1 MG | ecosystem: Host-associated > Plants > Phyllosphere > Phylloplane/Leaf | place: USA: Michigan... | reverse complement strand
TGCCGGCCGCCCGAAACGTCGCAGCATGCTGTAAAGCAGCAACACGCTGAGCAGACCCGCGCAGGCAGAAGCCAGTCTTACCGCCCATGGGGCAGGACCGAACACCTGAATAGCCGCCGCATCCAGCCAGACACTCATCGGCGGCTTTTCCAGAAAAGGCTGGTCGTTCAGTTTCGGCGTAATCCAATTGCCACTCAGGTGCATTTCCATGGCAATGCCAGCCACGCGTGGCTCCGTCGAATTTTGCAACTGGTGATTTCCCAGTGCGAGAAAAAACAGCAAGACACCCAGCAGTAACAGCAACGGCGAACGCACACGAGAAGTCATCAAGGGAGATACCGGTTTGACGAGAAAGAGGATACCGACAGGCAACAGGACGACAAATTATAAACAGTGAGTTGTTGAATAATTGTTGAACAGCTCTTAAACATTTTTTTCACGCCTGCGCAACCAAATACTCACCCTTGTGTATAAATAATTGGCTAACACTCATTAATAGAGCGTGCAGGATGCACTGTCTTTCCGCGTGTGTTTATGATTACAGAAATTTGACAACGCGAAAAACTCTTCTACTTTCATGACGCAGCAGTAGACGCTGATGCTCAACATATTTCACCCTGAAATTTCAGATTTTTCCCGTCCAAGGAATTGATAAATGCGGATTTATTCAACAGCCCCAGCCCGATTCTTGCTGCTGGCGACTGGTACATGGCTGATCATTTTCTTTCTGACACGCCTTTTTTTATTTTCGACTCATATGGATCAAGCAGGAACGCAGTTTTTCGCGACTTTCGCAACAGGACTTCTCTACGACCTTGCCTTCCTGAGCTACGCTGCAGTCCCTCTGGGCATTTACGTCTTCCTCTGCCCGCCGGTGTTGTGGCGTGCCCGCGGGCACCGCTGGTTCCTTCAAGGGGTCATGACGATAAGTATATTCGTCATGCTGTTTGTATCGGTCGCCGAATGGCTGTTCTGGGATGAGTTCGGGGTGAGGTTCAACTTTATCGCGGTGGACTACCTGGTCTATTCCGATGAAGTACTCAATAACATTCTCGAATCCTACCCTGTTGGTAAACTGCTCGGCATTCTGGCGCTGGTTGCTATCGTCGTTAGCCTGCTGATCAGTCGAGCAGTAGCCGCAGCAGTGAAAGCGGCCCTGCCGTCCTATCGTGGTCGTCTTGCCGCCAGTGCATTATTGCTATTGTTCGCGGGTATCAGCCTGCAATGGGTCGATCAGGACACACCACGCGGTATGGGTGGCAATGCCTATCAGCGGGAACTCGCCAGTAACGGGCCTTATCAGTTTTTTGCCGCGTTCCGCAACAATGAACTGGACTATCAACAGTTCTACGCCACCCTCCCCGATGCTCAGGTCGCCGGTCAAATGCGCCAGGAGCTTGCCGAGCCCGACAGCCAGTTCACTGGCAACGACCCTCTGGATATTCGACGGTCGATCAACAACCCGGGAACGCCACGCACGCCTAACATCGTACTGGTCACCATCGAAAGTCTCAGTGCCAAATACCTGGGCAGCAATGGAGACACACGCAACCTGACGCCCAACCTCGATGCGCTACGCAAACAGGGTCTTTACTTCAACAACTTCTACGCCACAGGTACACGCACCGACCGTGGTCTGGAGGCCATAACCCTTTCCATTCCGCCCACGCCAGGGCGCTCGGTGGTCAAGCGCGTGGGTCGCGAAAGTGGTTTTGCCAGCCTGGGTCAGCAGTTGGCCCATGTGGGCTATGACAGCGTTTTCGTTTATGGCGGGCGTGGTTACTTCGACAACATGAATGCTTTTTTCAGCGGCAACGGTTATCGCGTCGTTGATCAGAGCAGCGTCAAGGAAGAGGACATTCACTTCAAGAATGCCTGGGGCATGGCTGACGAAGACCTTTATCGTCAGGCGCTGAACCTGGCGGATGCCGATTTTGCGGCAAAAAAACCGTTCCTGCTGCAACTCATGACGACGTCCAACCATCGCCCTTATACGTATCCCGAAGGACGTATCGACATCCCGTCGGGTAACGGCCGTGATGGCGCAGTGAAATATACCGATTACGCCATTGGCAAGTTCCTGGCGGACGCGCGCCAGAAACCATGGTTCGACAACACAATATTCGTCTTCGTCGCTGACCACACCGCGGGCAGCGCCGGAAAGGAAGACCTGCCTATCGATAACTATGCTATCCCGCTGTTCATCTACGCCCCCAAGCTGATCCAGCCGGCAGAAATATCCCGTCTGGCCAGTCAGATCGACTTGGCGCCCACCTTGCTGGGTTTGTTGAACCTGGACTATCAATCGACGTTCTTCGGCCGCAACCTGTTTCTGGACACCTCGTTGCCACCTCGCGTGGTAGTCGGCAATTACCAGCACCTGGGCCTGTTTGACGGCAACAACCTTGCGATCCTCAGCCCCCGCCAGGGTCTGCGTCGTCACGACAATGCGCCGGGAGAAAGTGTCGAAAGCAAGGCGACCAGCGATGATCCATTGATCGCTCGTGCCATCGCCTATTACCAGGTTGCCAGTTACGGGTTCAAACACAAGTTGCTCGGCTGGAAGCCTGAAAACGCCAAGCCATAGCCGTAACGCAACATCGCCGCCTATAGAGGGCAAGCCACGACTTGCCCTCTATCCGAGCAGACCCTCTTCGATGCGCCGCCCTCAGTCACTACTAAGTTTCACTGCGTACCTGGCAACTCAGCGGCTTTTCTGCTGCGCCAGTTGCGTCCAGTCCTCCGGGTTTATAATTCCCCGGATAACGGGTTTACCCTGGCTGTCGAGCGAAATGAAAAGCGCACTGTCGTACTCGCTGGTGGCTGCATGAGGATACCCATGCAGGCTTTCCAACTGACCAATACAACCGCTGTGCGTCACCAGAATCAGATTTCGATTCAGAGACTTGTGCGCCATGACTTCATTCAGCATCTTCTCATCACAGTTGTACAACCATTCCTGGGCCTCCATCGGATGGCCAAACATGGCTTGTGCGGTCTGGGCGGTGCGGGTCAAAGGGCTGGTTATTACATCGGTGTGTGCAAGCCCGAGTTCGCTGAACGACCGGCCGACATCTGTCGAAACGGAACTGCCGTAGCGAGTGATGCCGTCGTTTGCACCAAGGCACTCGTTGCTGGAGCGGTCGCAGCGTTCGCCGTGGCGAACCAGTACCATCACATCACCTTTCTTCCAGCTGGCATACAAACCGGACATGGCCAGATTCTCGCCCTGAACAAGCCGAACTGGCGAGCGCGGCCAATAGGTGTAACCCGTCAACACAAGCAAAGAAATCACAATGGCGGCCGCCATCAGAACAACATTTACCCTGCCGCCCAGAAGCGAAGATGCCCTGAACGCGGATTTACCATAACTTTTCATCAAGTTGCCCCGCATGCCTGCCTGTTCAATGGACAACCGAACACGCTGACTCTGTCCTTTAAGGCCGCCAGCTTGATCAAGGACAGGTCATCGTCGGGTCAATGACATGTGAAAAAAATGCCAAAGCTGAATGAAACGGTTTTCATGAAAGTCCTGCTAGGAATTGAACAGGCCGCTACGTATATTCTGCCTCGCAGAAGACTTGGGCACATCGACCTGAACTCTCAAGCCACGCAAATGACTATGGAATAAAAAAGAGTGCAAAGCGAAAAATCAAGATTCTATGCTTGGAACTTCGGCGTGCCGGTGGCAATAGCGCTGCTGACCTTTTTCGTTTTTGATCTTACTTCGCTCGACGAAGCGATCAGCAACTGGCTTTACTACCCGCTTCAGGTATTTCCGTTTGAGCATGACCGCCTATTTGAAAATTTGACCCACCGCTGGCCCAGGATCATTCCCGACTGGACGGGAGAAGCCGCAGTGATCGGGCTGTTGCTGTCCTTTATATGGCCACTGCTGAAGCCCGGGCGCAATGACCGAATGATTGGCTTGCTGGAAACTGCTCGGGTAGCCCCATTGTTACGCTTCACTGCTCGTCACCGTCGCGACCTGCTATTTATCGTGGTCTCTTTCGCGGTGATCACCGGCATGATCCACTTTTTCAAAAGTCACACGAGCATTTACTGCCCTGTGGAAACCACTCTGTATGGCGGCACAATGGAGAAAAAGGAGTGGTTCGAAAACTTCAGCCTGTTCCATGAAGCAGGTGCAGGTCGTTGCTGGCCAGGAGGCCATGCTTCGGGGGGATTTACCATGGTGGCACTGTATTTCGTTGCACGCCGTTACTGCTGGCGCCATGCCAAGGCAATCCTCTACGCATCGACCGTACTGGGTGCAATCTACGGCACCACACGAGTTGTTCAGGGCTGGCATTTCATGTCCCACACATTCTGGGCTGGTGTGATTGTCTGGCTCAGTGCGCTGCTTACCGCGCTCGCCTTTTATGGCTGGCGGCAGTTGGCGCAACCGATTGAAACCACCCCGCATAAACCACTCAACTGACTCTGACGGGCTCGCTGTCCGCATCCTGCGGTTGCAGTTCCACACGGAAGCTGCAACCGCCAGGCAGGTTGCTTGATGTCACCTGCCATCGCTGATAGGCACAGATCCGATTAACCAGTGACAGCCCTACTCCCAGCCCTTCACCACGTTGTTCCTCACCCCGTACGAAGGGTCGGGACAACGCATTCTGCGTGTCGTCGGAAATACCCGAGCCGCTGTCCTCTACACAAAACCCGGTCTTGAACAGCGACAGCTTGATATACCCCGTATCGGTGTAATGCCAGGCATTACGCAGCAGATTCCCCATTACCGAATGCAACAGGGTCGCGTTGTAAGACGCACCTGCGTTCGCGCCAGGACTGAACATCAACTCCAGCCCTTTTTTTTCTATCGGCGTTCGCCATACCTCAATCAGCTCGCACGCCACTTCATGTACGGTTGCCCGGAGACCATTGCGCGCATGGGCTCCATTGTCCCTGGCCAGCATGAGAAATGTTTCAACGAGCTGGCGCATGTCGGACGTCGCCTGCGTGATACGCAAGACTTTCGCTCGCCCCAACTCATCCAGGCAGGGGCTCTCAAGCAGTAACTCACTGGACGAGGCAAGTACCATCAAAGGGGTACGCAACTCGTGACTGACATCACTGGTAAACAACTTCTCTCGGCCCAGTGCCGCTCGCAATTGCCCGAGCGTATGGTCAAAAGAAACAGCCAGCTCACCCACTTCATCATCGGCATAGTCCGGAGACAACGGCGGCGCAATAGACAACAGTTGATCACGGTGTCGAACCTGACGCGACAAACGCGCGACCGGAGCGATGACGCGTGTGGCGAGCACACGCCCAAGCAACACGGCAAGCAGCACGCTGAGCACAAAACCGACAAATACAATGGCCAGCAACATCCTTTCGCGCTTTTCGAAACCACTTTGATCTCGCAACAACACATAGCGACGGTCGGCGACGGTACTCACCAGCGCATAATACTCCTTGCCCTGACGGGTGATTTCCTGAAACCCCGGATGCAGATATTCCAGATCCTGCGGAACAGCCAAATCGCCTGCGCCTTCTTCGACGTAGAACAATTCCTCGCGCTCAGGCCGATGACTCCACTCATTGGTACTTTGCGCATTCAAGAGACGGTGCAGATCGTTTTCAAGATCAATGGTAATGAGCCTGGATTCAACGAAGTGCTCGGTCATGTAAATACCGATGCCAAACATGGCCGCCACAAATGCGCTCATCAGCGCAAACACCACCACAATGCGGCGTCTTAGGTTGGTTTTTATATTCATGGCTTACCAAAACGATACGTTTGTGCGTCACGCACAGGCGGGATATCGCGACGCTGGACACTTTACGCAACCGGTTCAAATCGACGATAGCTTATCGGTATAGCACGCAGGATCAGAATCTGCGACAGCGCCTGCCCACGTGCGGCGAGCGTATTGAGCGGCAACGCCAGAACACGCAAGCAGGGCATACGTCAGTCAACAAGACAATTGGCACGCTTGTTCTGTGCTTTATCAATGAGATTGTTTATTGTATGCGTATGATTCTCTATAACTTCGGAACGACTGCTTTCTCATGACCTGCTCAAGCGCTCCTGATCAGACCCGCATCGACGACCTTTATGCACAGCACTCCGGCTGGCTACGTCATTGGCTGACCCGGCGCTTTGGCAACTCGTTCAACACTGCCGACGTAGCGGACCTGACTCACGATACCTTCCTGCGCCTGTTGCTCAAGCCACGAGTATTCATGCTGCCCGGTGAAGCGCGGTCGTTCCTATGTACCGTTGCACGTGGCCTGTGCATCGATCAATGGCGCCGGGGGCAGATCGAGCAGGCATGGCTGACAGAGCTGGCAAACAGGCCCGAGAACCTACACCCCTCCCCCGAGTACGTCACCATTCTTCTCGAGACACTGCATGAAATCGACGCCATGCTGCGTGACTTGCCGCACAAGGCGCGAACCGCCTTTTTGCTGGCGCAACTGTCAGGCAACACTTACCGCGAGATTGCCGAACAGATTGGCACCAGCGAGCGCATGGTGAAAAAGTACATGGCACAGGTCATGTATCAGTGCATGGTGCGTGAACTGTCCGCACGTGCCGATGGGTGTTGACCATGAACAGTCCTCGCAGTGATCATTATGATGTTCTCCAGCAAGCTGCGGCATGGTATGCGCGTCTGGGTGCAGAGGATGCTGGCGATTCCGAGCGACGCAAGTGGCAGAATTGGCTGAGCCAGAACGAGGAACACCGCAAGGCCTGGGCACTGGTGGAGAAGATAGGTGGACGCTTCGCCCAGTTTCAGGATCCGCTAGAAAGAAATGGCGCTTACAAGGTTCTACAGTCCACCAGCTCTTCATCGATGAGCCGCCGTCAGACCCTTCTTTCAATGGGCGTTCTCGCACTGGGCGGGGCATTGGGCTGGCACCTGCTGAACAACGGTGAGAACGGCTCGCTGTTTGCTTCGATTCGGGCCGATTTATCCACCTCAACGGGCGAAACACGAGAGTTCACGCTGGCTGACGGCACCCGAATCTGGCTCAACACCGCCAGCGCATTGAACGTTACGGCCTCCCCTGATGTTCAAGCGTTGCAACTGCTGAAAGGCGAAGTGTTGATCGACGCTATCCGCTCGCGGAATAAGCGGACGCAGGTAAAGACCCTTAATGGAAAAGCGCAGGCATACGGCGCAGAATTCAGTGCACGGCTGCTGAATGATGACGCCACCTGCATCACGGTCTATTCAGGCGAGGTGTCGGTCATGGCAGCCGATCAAAGCTGCGATGTACATGCCGGGCAGCAGATAACCCTTTATGGGGATCGACTCGACGGCCCACAACCCGCTCCTGCCTCTGGCCGCGCGTGGACCTCCGGCATTCTGGTCGCTGAAGGTATGCCGCTCCTGCAGTTCGTCAATGAACTGTCCCGCTACCGGCATGGCTACCTTGCTTGTGACGAGAAGATTGCAGGGCTGCGAGTGGTCGGCACCTTTTCCATCAAAGATACAGACAGGGCACTGGCTGCCCTCGCGTCGGTACTGCCCGTGGCGATCAAGCGCACGCTGCCCTGGTGGGTCACTGTCGAGGCGCGGGCATAATTGCGCGGTCCTGATTTTTTTTGCACGCGGTGGTTCCCCTTTTGCCCTGCTCGTCCGGTGTAGATGAAAGCCAATATTTTTTCCTTTCATCAGCGTGGACGCCAGCACTATGCATTTCCATAAACGACGCCCGTTTTATCTCAGCCTGACGCCGCTGGCCATGATCATTCCATTGACGGTGGGCGGTGTAAGTGCATCGTGGGTCTCAACCGCCTCTGCCACCGATGCAAGCGCATTGACTCACCGGTTCAGCATCGAGAAAGGCCCACTCACCGGGCAACTCGTCCGTTTTGCCCAGCAGGCAGGTATCGAGTTGGCCGGAAATGCGGCGTATACCGACGGCAAGGTCGGACCGGGCCTTGACGGCAACTACTCGGTCACTGAAGGACTGACCGCATTGCTCGCAGGCAGCGGCATCTTTGCCGCGCAGCAAAGCAACGGCAGCTACACGCTGGTTGCCTCAGAGTCGATGGAGTTGCCCGCGATACAGGTTGAAGCCAACTCCGATCGCAGTACCAGCTACCAGCCAACCGGTACGAGTTCGATCCTGCACAGCGACAGGTCGACGCTGGAAGTGCCCCAGGTCGTGAACGTAGTCTCTGCACAAGTTCTGCGCGATCAGAAGCCGCGCAATCTGGACGATGCGCTGGCCAATACCAGTGGCATCACTCAGGGCAACACCCTGGCGGCGACGCAAGACACCTTGATGAAGCGTGGCTTTGGCGGCAATCGCGACGGTTCGATCATGCACAACGGAATGCCCATCGTTCAGGGACGTGGTCTGAGCGCTACTGCTGACAGCGTGGAAGTGCTCAAAGGTCCGGCATCGCTGCTTTACGGCATCATGGACCCAGGTGGCGTAGTCAACGTCGTCAGTAAACGCCCGCAGCTGGAGAGCTACAACGCAATCAGTGGTCGCGCCTCCGCCTATGCGCATGGCCGCGACGGTAGCGGTGGCAGCTTTGACAGCACCGGCGGGCTGGGCGACAGCCGTCTGGCTTATCGCATGGTGGTGGATTATGAAGACGAGGATTACTGGCGTAATTTCGGCACCCATCGCGAATCTCTGGTCGCGCCATCGCTTGCCTGGTACGGCGACACGACACAAGTGGTGCTTTCATATGAGCACAGGGAATTTCTTTACCCTTTCGACCGCGGAACGGCACTGGACCCGCGTACCAACCACCCGCTGGATATTCCCAGAACACGGCGCCTGGACGAACCGTTCAATGAAATGGAAGGTCGCTCGGACCTCACGCAACTGAGCGTCGACCATCAGTTCAACGACAACTGGAAATCTCATTTCGGCTACAGCTGGAACCGTGAAACCTACGATGCCAACCAATTGCGGATCAATGCCATCAATGCCGCCACGGGCGCAGTGACGCGCAGTAACGATGCAACCCATGGTGCTGTGAGCGCCGACAGTTTTGCAATTGCCGACCTGGAAGGCACCTTTCAGATCGCAGGCTTCCAGAATGACTTGCAGGTTGGCGTCGATGATGAGAAACGCAAAATCTTCCGCTCGGACCTGCTGCGTCAAACAGCGCGGTCCAGCTTCAATTATCTGAACCCTGTCTATGGCCGGGAATCCCCGTCCAGCACCGTATCGGCCAGCGACAGTGACCAGACCGATAAACTGCGCGCCACCTCGTTATTTGCTCAGGACTCGTTCCACCTCAACGAACAGTGGATTCTGGTGGCCGGTGCGCGCTACCAAACCTACGATCAAATAGCCGGACGCGGTCGCCCCTTTGTGGCAAACACCAATATCAATGGGCAGAAATGGCTGCCGCGCGGTGGCGTCGTCTACAAATACAACGATGTGCTGTCGTTCTACGGCAGCTACACGCAATCACTGAAACCCAGCTCAACCATTGCGCCGTTAAGCAGTGGCGTGGTCATTGACTCTGCCGTGCTGCCTGAGCAAGCCAGGTCCTACGAACTGGGTGCCAAACTGGACATTCCGGGACGCATTACGGCTACCGCAGCGGTCTTCGATATTCGCAAGAAAAACATTCTGGTCTCCCAGTTCAACGATGCGACCAAGCTCACCGACTGGCGGACATCCGGAGAAGCCCGCTCGCGAGGCATAGAACTGGACGTGGCTGGAGAATTGACCGATCGCTGGAGCGTGATCAGCAGCTTTGCACTACTGGATGCGAAGATCACCAAGGACCCGCTCTACAAGGGCAACGAGCTGTGGAACGTCGCCCGGCGCACAGCGGCAGTGTCTGCGGTATACGACTGGGGCAGCATTATCGGCGGCGGTGACCGCTTGCGCACCGGCGCTGGCGCACATTACGTCGGAGAGCGCCCGGGAGACTCTGCCAACTCATTCGAACTGCCCGCCTACACCGTGGCGGATGCCTTCGCGTCTTACGATACAAAAGTCGATGAGCACAAGCTCAACATTCAGTTCAACGTCAAGAACCTGTTTGACCGCACGTATTACACCTCCAGCGCCAACCGTTACTTCGTGTCCGTTGGTGATGCGCGGCAGTTCATTCTTTCCACCACTCTGGAGTTTTAAGCCGATGATGTCGTTGATCAGGTGGCTCAAGGTGACGGGATTACAGATTTTTGCCACTGTGTTCACGCTGCTGGCACCTCTTTCGGTTCAGGCGGATGACTCGCTTCTGTACACCACCCGCGCAGCAACCGTGCTGCCAGGCGCTGGCTACAGTTGGGGGTTCGCGGCATTGCAGCCGGCACAGCCTCATTTGTACATCGCACGCCGCGAGAACGGTTTATCCGTGTTCGACGTCGAACGGCAGGTTTTGATCAAGACCCTGGACAACTCGACCGGTGCCAATGCCGTTGCCTTTGCACCTGAGCACAATCACGCCTATGTCGCCAACATGGACGGTACATTAGGCATCGTCGCGCTGGACCGCATGACCGTACAAAACCGGCTCAAACTGGACTCAGGCAACCTGAACAATGTCATCTACGATCCCGGGCATCAGCGAGTGATCGTTACCAGCGGCCGTCGCGGCGACCACTCCACACTGTATTTCATCGACACACGTACCGACGCACTCGTGGGTTCCCGGCAGGTTCCGGCACAGAAACTCGACGCGCCGATCATCCTCGGCGACGGCACGCTGATAGTGCCGATGCGTGACGAGAATCAAGTGGCCGTTCTTTCAGGCCAACTGCTGGAGAAACATCAGTACTGGACGTTCGAGAGCTGCAACAAACCCAGCGCGGTCGCCGCCGATGAATCGCGACAACGTCTGTTCATTGCCTGTCGTGGCGCAAGCCCTCAGTTAATTATTGCCGACTTGATGACCGGCAAACGCCTCGCAGCATTGCCCACCACCCGCGCTGTCAACAGCATGGCGTACGACCGCCAAAACGATCGCCTGTTGATACCCAGTGGTGCAGATGCCAGTCTGACCGTGGTGGCACGTGACCCGGACGGGCAGTATCGGACCAAAGGAAGTGTCAGCACCCGTTTGTGGGCGCACAACATGACGTTTGATTCTGCACGCTCACAAGCGTACTTGCTAAGTGCCGAATTCACCCAGCCTGAGCCCACTGCCGAACAGCCAAAGCCCGACCCGATATTCCACCGGGACACCTTCACAGTAACAACCCTTAAAACCCAGTGAATATAGACTTGGCAACATCAATGGCACAGGTGCCACCGTTGAGATTGAATATATATCCCGCCGCAGGCTGTTAGAGTATTTGCTCTTTGAAAGTTGCACTGTTACGCAAGCTGTAGAGCCGCACGATGATAAGGTAAAAAATTGAGGGATGGACTTTACCAACGTGTTGTCGAAGCGGATCGGCACTGACACGATATCGAATGGCTGAAATAAAAACGGGGAGCGATCAACGCTCCCCGTCTGATACTTCAGTCCAGTCTTGTTGCGTTGGTTCAGATCGCAGCGACAACTTTGGCTGGCGGCTGAGTACGACGACCCAGTACACCGGCGCCCGCTGCTACCAGACCCGAGATCACCAAAGTGATCAACAGAATCCAGGCACCTTGCGAAACGCGCTTGGCAGTCACTTCAGCTGCTTCACGGGCTTTCTGTTCAGCCTGAGCTTTCAGTTCCTGATACTTGGCATAAGCCTGACGATAGCTGGCCTGAGCCTGATCGACGATCTGATTGGCTTCGGCATCAGTCTTGTTGCCGCGCGCCTTGATCAGATTGACCAGCGCCTGACGATCAGCCGCATCCCAAGCCTGGTCGCCTTTGGCTTTGATGCGATCCATCAGACCGCTCAATTGCTCGTCAGCTTGCTGAGGATTCTGTGCG
>Ga0182233_1000230_pt1 | contig 11901 bp, 6 predicted proteins | sample G6R1MG_31_FD_129664 | JGI IMG/M metagenome (GOLD analysis project Ga0182233, IMG submission 129664) | Miscanthus phyllosphere microbial communities from Michigan, USA - G6R4_NF_07NOV2016_LD1 MG | ecosystem: Host-associated > Plants > Phyllosphere > Phylloplane/Leaf | place: USA: Michigan... | reverse complement strand
GGGCTCGGGATCGTCGCCGGCTTGCGACACGGCAGAACGGGTGGGGAACCCGGACTAGGCCACCCAACTCGGCCGGCAGCAGCCGGGCGTTCCGTCCACGGCCACTGTGATCCGGTCCGCGAAGTGGAACAGCGCCAGAAGCGGGATGTCCGCAATGGCAGGCAGAGTTCCTCCGGGTTTCATTGAACAGGAGGGCAGGGGCGGCAGGTCGATGACCAACTTGGCAACGGTCAGATGCATGTCGGTAGGCCAATCAACCCGCATCAACAAAATGACGAAAAATTCAATTGTCCGATAAAACTGATATCGCTAACAAGGCAGCAAGCGCCGTCTTGATAAGGTGCGTCGTCAGGGGTGCAACCTCCAAAATGAGGTCGCGGAAATGGGGGAGGATCTAATGAGCGCGTTTGTTACCGATTCGGATCGGCGCCGGAATAGCTTTGCTGCAATGCGCGCCGGTGTGTCCGTGGCGGCGCTGCTCGCAGCCGGCATTAGCGGAACTGCCTGGGCGCAAGCCGAGACGCAGGCCATATCGCCTGACACGACCCAGGCCGCGGCACCGGGGCAGGGTGTCGGGGACTCGGCAGCAGACCAGGCGGACGGTGATATTGTCGTCACGGGTCGTCGCGCCGCACTCGAAGCCGCGGACGAGCGCAAGCGTCGCAGCGAGACCATCGTCGACTCCGTCGTTGCCGACGACGCTGGCAAGCTGCCGGACAATTCGATCACCGAAGTTCTGCAGCGCGTCTCGGGCGTGTCGATCGTCCGCTTTGCCGCACTCGGCGATCCCGATCATTATTCGGTCCAGGGGTCCGGCGTGCAGGTACGCGGCCTGACCGGTGTGGCCTCGCGTCTCAATGGCCGCGAGATCTTTAGCGCTAACAATGGTCGCGCGATCCTGTGGAGCGACGTGACGCCCGAACTGATGTCGGCGGTCGACGTCTACAAGGCGTCGACGGCGGACCTGATCGAGGGCGGCACCGGCGGCCAGATCGATCTGCGCACCAAGCTGCCATTCGACTTCAACGGCAAGTTCCACGTCGCGGGTACCGGCGAACTCGCGCTGGGCGACATGGCGAACAAGGCCGATCCGTCGGGATCGGTGCTGGTCACCGACTCGTTCGACACCCCGATCGGCCGGATCGGCCTGCTTGGCGACGTCGCGTTCAGCCAGTTCAGCTCGCTGTCGCAGTTCATCCGCGTCAGCCCCTATTTCAAGACCAAGCTCAGCGACGGCAACGAGCGCTACGTGCCCAGCGGTTTCGCGTATGGCGACGAGGCGTTCCAGTACAAACGCTACGGCATCTACGGCGCGGCGCAATGGGCCCCGTCGGACAGCCTGACCTTCACCGGCAGCTTCTTCCAGTCGCGCTACAAGAGCCAGTCGAGCGATTACGGTACGCAGCTCGATTCGCAGACTCTGGCGGTCGATCCGGCAAGCAGCAGTTTCGACAGCAATGGTTTGCTGACGAAGACGAACGCGCTCTTCAACCGCGACACCGGCACGTTCGCCCCGACGGGCGGGTCGGTCAACAGCAGCGGTAACAAGGGGTTCGTCGAGAGCAACACGCGGACGCGCGATTACTCGCTGTCCTTCGCCTGGGCACCCCAGGACAGCCACCTGTCGCTGAAGGGCTCGCTGCAGCGCGTCGATTCGCGGCAAATCTATGATCGCCTCGATATCTTCCGCGATGTCGGTTTCGGCCAGAGCTTCGGCATGGATCTGACCGGCGACCTGCCGCAGATCAGCGTCAGCCCGGCGACGCAGGCATCCTTTGCGGACCCGGCAAATTATTTCTGGACCGCGTCGATGCCGCACAACGAGCGGAACAAGGGGCGGCTGGACGCAGGGCAGCTCGATGCCGAGTACACGTTCGACGACAGCTTCTTCCGGTCGGTCAAGGTTGGCGGCCGCTACGCCAAGCGGACCGAGCGCGACCTGGCGAACGGGTATAACTGGACCGCGCTCGGCCGTGGCTGGAACGGCGACCCGCAGCTGACCTACGCCAATGCAGCGCCGGGCGACGTCGCCAGCCACGCGTTCAAGGACTTCTTCCGCGGCGACACGACGCTGCCTGGCAACCTGATGTTCGCGTCGGAAAGTCTGGCGGACCGGTTCAACGCCAACCGCACCGGGCTGGTGCAGTCGCCGCCTGCCGGCTTCTGTACTGGTATCGAATCCAACTGCTCGGCCGCCGGCCCACTGCCGGTCACCGGCTATGGTGGTCTGTCCGGGATCCGGCCTGTCGGCTTCGTCCTGCCGGGCGACCAGGTCGAGAACAGCACCAAGAACATCGCGGGCTATGCGCTGGTACGCTTCGGTCCGGAAGAGAACGCGCGCGGTATCTCGGGCAATATCGGCGTTCGCGTCGTGCATATCGAGAACGAGGGCAGCGGCTTCATCCAGCAGAATGGCGGGACCGTCTTCATCCGCAGCAACGGCGTTCAGCAGACTCTTGCGAACACCTTCCTCGCGCGCGGTGGCAAGGCGGACTTCACGCGTGTCCTGCCGTCGATCAACCTCGAATATTCGCCGACCGACAGGATCAAGGTGCGCGGCGGCTATAACATCACGATGGACTTGCCGTCCTTCAACGCGCTGCGCGCGTCGGGTTCGATCGGCGTGGCGACGACACCCAGCCAGACTCCGGGCGGGATCGGGACGTTCAACAACTTCACCGCCGACACGGGCAATCCGTTGCTCAAGCCGACGCTGTCGAACAACGTCGACATTTCGCTCGAATATTACGGGCGCGCGGGCACGTCGTTCCACATTGCCCCGTTCTACAAGCGGCTGACCAACCTGCCGATCTACGCGCTGACGACGCGGCAGGTGACGGTACAGTATACCGACGGGACGACCGAGAACGTGTCTGCATCGGCGACCGACTACAGCAACTCCACCAAGGCGGCGACCGTCAAGGGCGTCGAGGTCGGCGGCCGCTTCTTCCTCGACATGCTGCCCGGCGCGCTGGCCGGGATCGGCTTCGAGGGCAACTACACCTTCATCAAGAGCAGCAATCCGGGCGACGTCTACCGCGACATCACCGGTGCCGCCAGGAACGACGCGCCGCTCGTGGGGCTGTCGAAGCACAATCTGAACGCAACGCTGCTCTATGAGCGCAATCCGATCTCGTTGCGGATCGCCTATTCGTGGCGCTCGCAATATCTGCTGTCGACCAACAGCAACGGCACGAACGGCACGTATACCTATTACAGCGCGCCCGGCGTCATCAGCAATCAGGATGGCGGGCTCGACACGTCGACCCAGATCGCGCTGCCGATCTATGGCGGCAACTACGGGTCGATCGATGCGGGCGTCCGCTTCAAGGTGACCGACTATCTCTCGTTCGGCGTGCAGGGGACCAACCTGACCGCGTCGACGCAGCGTACGCTGATGGGCGGCTATCCCGGCGGCAAGCTGGTCGGGCGCAGCTGGTTCCAGGCCGATCGTCGGATCAGCACTGGCATCAACTTGGCCTTCTGACGATGATGCGCCGCTCGCCGACACCATGTCGGCGAGCGGCAGAGCGAGGCGGCGATGACCAAGCGGATCCTGATCGTGGGCGGCGGCACCGCCGGGTGGCTGACCGCGGGCTATCTCGCCAAGCGGCTGGGCGCCGACCTCCCGGCTGGCGTGGCTATCACGCTCGTCGAGTCGCGTGACATCGGGATTCTCGGTGTCGGCGAGGGGACATTCCCGACGATACGGCGGACGCTGGCGACGATCGGGATCGACGAGGCCGATCTGATCCGCCGGTGTGGCGCGACATTCAAGCAGGGCGCCAAGTTCGTGCATTGGCGGCACGCGCCAGGGCAAGGCCCAACCGATCATTATTCGCATCCGTTCCAGGTCGCGGACTCGAGCGACGGCCTCGACCTGCTGCCCTATTGGCTGCTGGGGCACGGCGGCACGGAGAATTGGGACGAAGTTTCCAACCCGCAGAAAAAGGCGGCCGACCGGCATCGTGCGCCGAAATTGGCATCGAACCCCGATTATGTCGGGCCGCTGAATTACGCGTTCCATTTCGATGCGGTGGCGCTTGCCGGATTGCTGCGCGAGCAGGCGGTGAAGAATGGCGTCCGGCATCTGACCGATACCGTGAACGAGGTGCTGCTCGACGCCGACGGTGCGATCGGCGGCGTGCGTACCGAGCGCAACGGGATGCTCGACGCGGATCTCTACATCGACTGCACGGGCTTTCGCGCCGAACTCATCGGCAAGGCCATGCGAATCCCGTTCCGCTCCTGCCGCGACGTGCTGTTCTGCAACCGCGCCATCGCCGCGCAATTGCCTTATGCACGGCCCGACGAACCGATCGCGTCCTATACGATTTCGACCGCGCAGGAGGCGGGGTGGATCTGGGACATTGGTCTCGATCGCCGGCGTGGCATCGGCCATGTCTATTCGTCCGACCATAGCGACGATGAAGCCGCTGAGCGCGTGTTGCGTGGCTATCTGGGCGCGGCGGGCGAGAAGGCCGACGTACGCCACTTCAAGTTCGAAGCCGGCTACCGCGAGGTGAACTGGTACAAGAACTGCGTCGCAGTCGGGCTGTCGAGCGGCTTCTTCGAGCCTCTCGAAGCGACCGGCATCGCGTTTGCCGAGGTGTCGGCGGGCATGATCGCCAACCTCTTTCCGTGGGGCGGCGATTACGAGACGTCCGCGCGTCAGTTCAACGCAAACATGCTGCGCCGCTACGAACGCGCGCTCGATTTCATCAAGCTGCATTATTGCATCTCGGAACGGCGCGACACGGCGTTCTGGCGTGACAACGTCGCCGACGCGTCCGTGCCGGACAGCCTGTTGGAAATGCTCGATCGATGGCGGTTCCGGCCGCCTAACGAGCTCGATATCGACGGGCAGATCGACATCTTCACCGAAGCGAGCTGGCAGTACGTCCTGTACGGCATGGGCTGGAAGACCGACCTGAGCGCCAAAGCCGGGGTGCTTCGCTATGGCGACGACGCACGCCGGGCGTTCGCGGAGGTACAACGCCAGGCGCGCTATGCGATCGCCAATCTCCCGTCGAACCGCGATCTGGTCGCCTACGCCCAGTCTCACAGCTTCGGTGGACGGGCGGCGGCGTGACGGACACGCGGCCCGGGCAAATCACCAAGGTCGTTATCGTCGGTGGCGGCACCGCCGGCTGGATGGCCGCGGCGGCGCTGTCCCGGCTTGTCGCCGGTGGCGTTTCGGTCACGCTGGTCGAGTCCGAGGAGATCGGCACCGTCGGCGTCGGCGAGGCGACGATCCCGTCGCTGCTCGACTATAACCGCATGCTCGGGATCGACGAGGATGCGTTCGTCCGCGCGACCGGCGCGACGTTCAAGCTTGGGATCGAGTTTCGCGACTGGCGGCGGCTGGGCGAGGCCTATCTGCACCCGTTCGGCACGCATGGCCGCGATATCGACGGCGTTTCCTTTCACCAGCTCTGGCTCCGGCAGGCCGCCTCGGGCACCCCCGACCCTGGCCCGATCGGCGACTATTGCCTATCCTCCGTGGCGGCGCGGCGCGGGCGGTTCACCCGGCCAAGCGCCAACCCCCAGTCGGTCCTGTCGACCTTGTCCTATGCTTTCCATTTCGACGCAGCGCTATACGCGCGGTTCTTGCGCGATATGGCGGAGCAGGACGGCGTGGTCCGCGTCGAGGGACGCGTGGTCGCGGTGGACCGGGACGTCGAAACCGGTTTCATCGAGGCGGTGCGGCTCGAAGGCGATCGCCGGATCGAGGGCGAATTGTTCGTCGACTGCAGTGGTTTCCGGTCGCTGCTGCTGGGTGAAACGCTGGATGTTCCGTTCACGAGCTGGAAGCAATGGCTCCCCTGCGACCGCGCCTGGGCGGTGCCGAGTGCGCGACAGGGGCCGCTGACGCCCTATACGCGGGCGACCGCGGATACGGCGGGGTGGCGCTGGCGCATTCCGCTCCAGCACCGCGTCGGTAACGGCTATGTCTATTCCAGCGCGCACATCGACGACGACGATGCGAAGCAGGCGCTTCTGGCGGGGCTCGATGGCGCGGCGCAGGGCGAGCCGCGCCAGTTGCGCTTCGAGGCGGGGCGGCGCGAACGCCTGTGGGACCGGAACTGCGTGGCGATCGGGCTTGCCGGCGGTTTCCTCGAACCGCTCGAATCCACCAGCATCCACCTGATCCAGTCGGGGATCACACGCCTGATGAGCCTGTTCCCCGATCGTGGGTTCGGCAGTGCCGAACGCGACGAGTATAACCGCGTCATGCTCCGCGAATACGAGCAGGTGCGCGATTTCATCATCCTGCACTTCCATGCCACCGAGCGCTCGGATTCGCCGTTCTGGGACCATTGCCGGACGATGACGGTGCCGGAGTCACTGCTCGCCAAACTCGGCTTGTGGTCGGGGCGGGCGAGGGTGTTCCGCGAACAGGGCGAGCTGTTCACTTCCGACAGCTGGATTGCGGTGCTGCTCGGCCAGGGCGTTTGCCCGGACTCGTTCGATCCGCTCACGGCCGGCTTGCCGCCGTCCGAAACCGCGCGGTTCATGGCGCATATCCGTGACATGATCGACAAGACTGCGGCGGCGATGCCGATGCACGAGGATTTCATCGCCCAGCACTGCGCGGCACCGTCGCGGCGGTCCGCGTAATCCCGATGACTCGCAACCAATGACGCGCATGACGCGATTCTGGCGGCCGATCATCGCGACGCTGCTGATGGCGCTCACCACCCATGGTTCGGCGCGGCCGCCCGAGGTGGTTCCGTACCACTGGACCAACGTGAAGGTGGGGGCAGGCGGCTATGCTCCCAACATCGTGTTCAGTCCGGCGGAACGCGGGCTCGCCTATCTGCGGACCGACATGGGCGGTGCGTATCGCTGGGACGACACGGCGCGCCGCTGGCTGCCGCTGCAGGACGGCAATGCAACGCCGAGCTATATGGGGATCGAAAGCATCGCGCCCGATCCACGCGATCCCGATATCGTCTACATGGCCGCGGGGATGAACGCCGGCCAGCCCGCGGCGATCCTGCGATCGGCGGATCGCGGACGGGTCTGGCGGGTCACGCCGGTCCCGTTCGCGATGGGCGGGAACGAGGACGGCCGCGGGTTCGGCGAGCGGCTGGCGATCGACCCCAACCAGACGCGTCGGCTGTTCTTCGGCTCGCGCCACGACGGGCTGTGGCGCAGCGACGATGCCGGCGCGACGTGGCGCAAGGTGACCGCCTTCCCCGTTGCCGGACTCGGCCGACCGGCGTGGCGCCGGACGCATGGCGGCGTGGCGTTCGTCGCGATCGACCCCATGAGCGGAGGCGCGGGTAAGCCGTCCCGGCGGATATGGGCGGGCATCGCGGATCCGGGCGCGGTGCATCTCTATCGCTCGGACGACGAGGGGGAGACATGGGGCGCGGTTGCGGGCCCGGCGCTGCTGGCCGCCAAGGGCGTGATCGATTCACGCGGCGTATTGTGGGTCGGCTATGCCAGCGGGCTCGGCCCGAGCGGCATCGCGACGGGGGCGGTGTGGCGCTACGATCCCGGTCGACGTGGCCGCGACGTTACGCCGCGAACGTGGCGCCAAACCGGCGCGGAGGGTGCGTTTCTCGGCGTCGCGGTATCGCCGATGGCTCCTGGTACCGTGGCGGTCTCGACGGTCGATCGCTATCGCCATGGCGACTCGCTCTGGCTGAGTCGCGACGATGGCCGCACATGGAACGATGTCGGTACGCGCAGCCGCCGCGACGTGTCGAAGACGCCGTTTCTACTGCATGAAGGCAAGGGTGCCGATTTCGGGCACTGGATCTCCGGGCTAGCCATCGACCCCTTTGATCCGACGCATGTCGCCTACACGACGGGCGCCACGGTCTATGCGACCCAGGCCTTGCGCGCCACGGGAGGGGTGGATTGGGTCCCCTGGACCGAGGGTATCGAGCAGACCGCGGTGATCACGCTCGCATCGCCGACCGGTGGCGCGTCGTTGCTCTCCGGTTTCGGCGATCTCGCCGGCTTCGTCCATGACGATCTCGACCGCTCGCCACGGCCAACCTTCGTCAATCCCTATATGTCGAATACGAACAGCATCGATTACGCAGGCCTGGCGCCGAACGTGATCGTGCGCAGCGGCAGCTTGTATCTCGACAGGCCCCGGCAAGCGTCTATGGGCCGGTCCGACGATGGCGGTCGCACATGGACAGAGATTGTTTTGCCACCGATGGGCAACCCGGCCAGGCGTGAAGACCTGAATGGGGATTGGCCGATCAGTGTATCGGCGGACGGCGTGACGATGGTCGTGGCGACCCCGGTCGCACAAGTTTCGCGTGATGGCGGACGTCTCTGGTCGGCGGTTCGCGGCTTGCCGGGCAAGACCCGCGCTGTGGCCGACAAGCGCGATCCGCGGATCTTCTATGCCGTGGATGTTGGCCGCGGGAAGCTGTTGGTATCCCGAGACGCCGGGATCAGCTTCGCACCGCTGGCCAGCCATGGCCTACCCGCGGATCTTGCCCCGCTAGGCAGGCGGGGCCGCGAGGCGCAAAGTTCACTCCTTTCGGCTCCCGACCGTACGGGAACCCTGTGGCTGCAGGCAGGCACGCAGCTGTTTCGCAGTTCCGACGGCGGCATTAGCTTCGTATCGGCCACGGACCGGCTCAAAGTCGAACTCTTCGGTCTGGGCCGAAACGGCGTGTTTGCGGTCGGGACGCTCGGCGGCGTCAGGGGGGTGTGGCGCTCGATGGATGCAGGGCGGTCTTGGGTGCGTATCGACGACGACTCGCATCGGTGGGGCGGGCGCTACCGCGTCGTCTCAGGCGATCCCCGGCGCGAAGGTCGCGTCTATCTCGGCACGGATGGACGCGGCGCGTTCTATGGCGATCCCGCAAAGGCGCGGTGAGTTTGTTACTTCGCCATCCATTCCGAGCGGTGCCCCGCTGCTGGCCTTGCCACGTTCGTTGGCGATATGTTTCGATGAACGAACGGTGGAAGTCGGGAACAGGGAACCTCGCTTTGCGCGTCCGAAATTGGGGACGGCTGGGGAGGCCGAATTCAGGTCGGTGTGCGGCGCAGCAGGAGCAGGCACGACACGCAGCCCAGCACCGGTAACGCCAGCGCGGCGACCACGATGGGGGAGATGCCGCCGAGGTACCAGGTGCATGCACCATCCTGCAACGCGACCGCGATCGAGAGGATCGCGCCGCCGACGCCGGCCGCGCCCTTGAGCGTCGCGAGAAACAGGCCGATCGGCAGCGCTTCGGACCCGCCGCCTTCATCCTTGCCGGCACGGATGCTGCGCGCGAGAAGTGCCCAGATCGCCATGTTGGCACCGGCGTTCGCGATGCCGATGACGATGAGCGGCGCCAAACCCGCGCCCTTGTCGAGCTGCCAGCCCAGCAACGCGACACCCGCAACCATGAACCCATAGGCCAGTCGCAGGACGGTCTGTGACGAGCAGCGCTGCGACAGCAGGATCCAGCCGGGCAGCGACAGCGCCTGCGCCAGCGTCATCGTCGACAGGGCGGGTCCCGCCCAGGCCGCATCGCCATGCACCACCGTGCCGAAGAATGGCAGCGCGCGACTGAAGATCGGGATCAGGCTCGACTGGATCGCGATGAGCATCAGCACGCGGCGATAGGCGTGGTTGCGCCATAGTCGGCTAAGGAGCGCACCGGAACTCGCACGCATGGGAGCGACTGCCGCAACTGGCAGCGTGCTGGTCACGTGCCGGGCGAGGGTCAGGGTCGCGAGATACAGGAGGCCGCCGCCAAGCGCGCACAGCCCGAACGCCGTGTGCCGCTCCATGGCGCGTGGCACCGCCAGCAGGTAGGAGGAGGCAAGGCCCATCAGCCCGGCCCCGATCGCGCTGAAGACGAGGCGGAGCCCCGACACCATCGACGCATTCCGCGCCGTCGTCGCGACCCGGACGAGCAGCGTGTTGTGCCCGATGTCGCACAGAGTGTAACCGATCCGGCAGGCCGCGACCGCCGCAACGACGAGCAGCGGATGCGATCGCGCCGGGATCGCGAAGATCGCCCAGAAGGCGAGCCCGCACAGCGGCGCGCCGATCTGGGCCAGCCGGCCGAGCAGATCGGGCCGGGCGTAGCGGTCGACGAAATGCCCCACCACGACATCGGCGCACGCGTCCCAGAACATCATCCCCGACAGCAGCGCCCCCGCCCATAACGGCGGGAGATGCGCGGCGGTGACGAGATAGAACAGCAGGAAGCTCTCGAACGTCGTCCAGACGACGCTCTTGCCAAGGTTGCCCGCCGCATAGCCGAGGTTGATCCCGCGCCGCGGCCCGGACTCATCGCGAATAGGCGCAGGGGTGGGCAGGGGAGCGGCCATCGTGCGAGCGGGTAGCGGTGTCGCCTTTCATTTTCTTGACATGCTGCAAATATATACGGTCGCGATGATGAACCGACATCGCCCGCAGATCCTATTGACCGAGCAGCAGAAGCGCATCCTCTGGCAGCTCCGCATCGGTGGACCGAGCCCTCGGATCCAGCTCGCCGAGACGCTCGGCATGAACGGCGCCTCGATGACGCGGATGACGCAGCAGATGATCGCGCTCGGGGTGGTCGAGGAGCAGGATTCGCAGGGTGCGGCGACACGGGGGCGGCCGATGGTGCCGCTCGCGATTTCGGGGCATGGCGGATGGGCGGTCGGCGCGACGGTCCATCCGGGTTGGCTCGAACTCGTGCTGGTCGATTTCTCGGGCAAGCCTTTGATCCGCGATTCGCTTCGGTTCGACAGCCCCGATCCGCTGGTCTTCGCGCGGACGCTCGATGCGCGGCTGCGTGCGCTGGCCGCCGACCATGGCTTCATGCGCGGGCGGTTCCTCGGGGTGGGCGTGGCGGTTCCGGGCTACAGGATCCGTGGCGATCGCAACCATCGTCAGGTCGTCGACCGGCTGTCCGGCTGGAGCGACGTCCCGCTGGCCGAGATGCTCGGCGACGTGCTCGGCATGGCGGTGTGGATCGAGAATGACGCGACCGCCGCCGCGCTCGCCGAATTCTACCAGAAGGATATCATCGGGCGGTATCGCTCGGTCCTGGTGCTGTTTCTCGGGCATGGCATTGGCGCGGGGCTGATCGCCGAGCGCGATCTGTTCGCGGGCGAGCATGGCAATGCGGGCGAAGTCGGGCGGCTGTTCCCGACCGGCCAGCCGCGACCGTCGGGAATCGACCTGCTGCATCTGTTGCAGGCTGCCGGCGAAGCGATCGAGTCGCTGTCGGAGATCGACGCGTTGCAGGTGCGGCAAGCCCCGCTGATCGCCGACTGGATCGAACGCGTCGCCCGCCAGCTCGAATATGCGGTCATCACCGGCACGGTCTGGCTCGACCCCGGCGCGGTCGTCATTTCGGGTGCGCTGCCGCTGGCGATACTGGAGCGGCTGGCAGTACGGATCGATCATCTCGTAGCGGCGCGCGACGCGGACTATCGCGGGGAAATTCCCAAGGTTCACGCGTCGCCGATCGGCAGTTCCGCGGTGGTGATCGGTGCCGCGCTCGCACCGATCCATGCGGTGACCGCACCCAGTAACGGGGGCTGAACGGCGTCATCCATACAATTCTGGTCGCGATTATTTAATTACGTGAAAGTAATTAAAACTGTCATGACCGCTGATCATAGCGCGCCCCATCGTGACCTTTGGGGGGTATCATCATGCATAAGAATCGTTTCCTGAGCAGCACCGGCCTTTGGGCCTTCGCCGCGCTCGCCACCCCGGCCGTCGCACAGCAGCCCGCGCCGGTGGCGAGCGCTGCACCGCAGGCCGCTGCCCCCGCCGCCGAGCCCGAGGCCGTCCCGAGCGACATCGTCGTGACGGGCTCGGCGCGCGCGCAGCGCCGCTTCGACGTTTCCTACGCCGTCAACACGCTGTCGAGCGACGACATCAAGAAGCTCGCGCCGCAGAGCATGGCGCAGCTGCTCAGCGCGATC
>Ga0182233_1000227_pt1 | contig 11949 bp, 10 predicted proteins | sample G6R1MG_31_FD_129664 | JGI IMG/M metagenome (GOLD analysis project Ga0182233, IMG submission 129664) | Miscanthus phyllosphere microbial communities from Michigan, USA - G6R4_NF_07NOV2016_LD1 MG | ecosystem: Host-associated > Plants > Phyllosphere > Phylloplane/Leaf | place: USA: Michigan... | reverse complement strand
CGCTGGTCGACCCAGATGCCTTTGAGGTGGAAGGTGTTATCGCCGTGTTTCCACAGGTGCACATTGAGGCGGTGCTGGGCGATTGCCTTCTGATGCTTGTGGGCAAAGCGCCGCAGGCTGATTTCATACAGATAGGGCAGGGCCGAGATCACCTTGAACGGCTCATCCGGATCGATGAAGAAGTCGTTGGCGGTCTTGTCGCCAATGATGATGTCGACCTGCACACCGCGCTTGAGCGCCCGGTTGATCTCGCGAGTCACGGCCACCGGCAGGTTGAAGTATGGCGTGCAGATGGTCAGCTGGATCTTGCTCGACGCGATCAGATCGCAGATGGCGCGGTTGAGATTGTTGCGCGGGCCGACGCCGAGCAGCGGAATCACCCGCATGTCGCCGTTTTCCTTTTCGCCCGCCGAGGTGTCGTAGGCGGCGCGTTTCAGGTCGCCACGAAACGCTCGGATCTCGCTGCGCAAACTGCGTGAGCTGGGTGGCGATTGCAGATCGAGGCGGTGCACGGCCGGCGAAGAGAGTATTTCCCGCTGCACCAGATTCTGGAAAGCGTCGGCCAGTGCCGCGTTTTCGATCAGGTGATAACGGTCCAGACGGTATTTGTCGAGCTTGTGCAGGTAGACGTTGTTGATGCTCGCGCCGCTGTAGATCACGCAGTCGTCGATCACACTGCCCTTGAGGTGCAGCACCCCGAACAGTTCGCGGGTCTGCACCGGCACGCCGTACATCGGCACTTCTTCATCGTATTCGAGGTTCTGCGCCTGATACCAGGTCGAGTTGCCGGGCTGGCGTCCGGCGCCGATCAGGCCGCGTTGTGCACGGAACCAGTCGACCAGCACCACCACATCCAGCTCCGGCCTCGCGGTTTTGGCGGCGTACAGCGCGTCGAGAATCTCCTGGCCGGCTTCATCCTGTTGGAGGTACAGCGCGATGATATAGATGCGTCGGGTGGCCGAAGCGATCCTTTCCAGCAGGCAGCGTCGATAGTCGGCGGCAGAAGGAACAATGGAGATTGCATCGCTCTGCAAGGCAAAACCACGAAGTGCTGCCAGGGTCGAGCGTCGGAAAGTGGACTGCATAGGCCTCTCGATGGGAAAACCAATAGCCTGTGAGCTTACACGACAGTCGCCCTCCTGTGGCTGTCGCCAACCTGTTTCAAAGCATTGCGCAACGCCACGGAAGCTCATGCGTGCCGCGGGCCTGACACTCCGGCGCAGTAACGCTTGTGTGGCGCCGCTCGATTATCACTTTTCACGTTTAAACAAATGATAAGCATTACCAGTAACATCTGATATCATTTCGCATCCACCCGATCGGCGATGTCCAGGACGGTTGCTTCCGATCTCGTTCAACCTGTCTTCAGGACCTATTGATGAACTCACCATCGTTGCCGATGCGCCTTACGTTGCTCGCGTTTTGCTGTTCCATTGGATCTCCGGCCTGGGCCGCTGCAGAGGCTGCCACTCGGCAGGACGGCCCTGTGGTGCTGGGCGAGACCGATATCAGTGCCGACAAGTCCGACCCTCACGCGCTTGCGCCGGTTTATGCCGGCGGGCAGGTGGCGCGCGGCGGGCAACTGGGTGTTCTGGGCAATGCCGACATCATGGACGTGCCGTTCACCATGAGCAGCTACACCGAACAGTTGATCGAGGACCAGCAGGCCGAAACCGTAGGCGACGTACTGCTCAATGATGCATCGGTGCGTCAGTCGAGTGGCTATGCCAACGCCTCGAGTATCTTCGTCATTCGCGGCTTCAAGCTGACCACCGATGATATTTCCTATAACGGTCTTTACGGCGTACTGCCGCGCCAGATCATATCGGCCGATGCGCTGGAACGCGTTGAAGTGTTCAAGGGCCCCAATGCCTTCATCAACGGCGTGACACCCACCGGTTCCGGGATTGGCGGCGGCGTGAACCTGCAGCCCAAGCGCGCGCAGGATACGCCGACGCGTCGTTTCACCACCGACATCAGCAACGACGGCCGGATCGGCGAGCATCTCGATCTGGGGCAGCGCTTCGGCGAAGGCAATCGCTTCGGCGCGCGTCTCAACCTGTCGCAGCGCGAAGGCGAGACCGGTGTCGAGGACGAAGAGCATCGCAGCAAGCTGTTCGCGCTGGGGCTTGATTACCGAGGTGACAACTTCCGTCTTTCCGGTGATTTTGCCTACCAGAAGCAGCGCATCAACCAGAGCCGCAACACGGTGTTTGTCGACAGCGCTCTGACCAGCGTGCCGCATGCTCCGGACTCGGATACCAATTACGCGCCGAACTGGACCTGGACCGAAACCGAAGACACCTTCGGCATGAGCCGTGCCGAGTACGATCTCAACGAGGACTGGACGCTGTACGCCGCAGCGGGCGCGAAGCACACCCGCGAGGTCGGCGTATATGGCTCGCCAACTGTCCACGATGCCGCGGGCAACACCACGGCCGCACCGTCTTTCATCCCGCACGACGAAGACAACAAGACCGCCATGGCCGGCATCAACGGCAAGCTGCAGACCGGTGCGGTCAGCCACAAGGTCAACTTCGGGCTCTCCGGCATCTGGACCGAGCAGCGCAGTGCGTATCTGTTCGGCGGCACCTCCAGCAACAACCTTTACGACCCTGTCTCCCAGGAGCGCCCGGCACTCGACAGTTTCACCGCAGGCGATCTGAATGATCCCGGCATTGTCGGCAAGAGCCGCATGCGCAGCGTCGCGCTCTCCGACACATTGGGTTTCTTCGATGATCGACTGCTGCTGACCGCAGGCCTGCGCCGCCAGCAATTGCGTGTCCAGGGGTATGAATACGGCAGCGGCCCGCGCAATGCGCTGTACGACGAAGCGATCACCACGCCGGTCTACGGGGTGGTATTCAAGCCCTGGCAATATGTGTCGTTCTACGCCAACCGCATCGAAGGTCTGGCGCAAGGTCCGACGGCTCCGAATACAGTCACCATCAACCCTGGCGAAGTTTTTGCGCCGTCGCGTTCAAAACAGGTGGAAGCGGGCGTCAAGCTGGACATGGGGACATTCGGCGCGAGCCTGGGCGTGTACCGCATCGAGCAACCGGCTGACGGCTACCAGGCTCTGGAAGGCACCGGGTCGCGTTATGTCCGTGACGGTCAGCAGCGCAACCGCGGCGTGGAGATGAACGTCTTTGGCCAGCCTGTCAGCGGCTTGCGTCTGCTGGCCGGTCTGACCCTGATGGACACCGAGGTGAGCGGTACGGACGGTGGCAGCAACGACGGCAATCGGGCCGTAGGTGTGCCGACCTTCCAGTTCAACGCGGGTGCCGATTGGGATATTCCGGGAATCGAAGGCGCGGCCATCAATGCGCGCATGCTGCGCACCGGTGGGCAATATGTCGATGCTGCCAACAACCTGAGCATCCCGACCTGGAACCGCTTCGACCTGGGCGCACGCTATACCTTCAACGTTGCACAAAAGGACGTGACCCTGCGCGCCAATGTCGAAAACCTGATGAACAAGGATTACTGGGAGTCCGCCTATGGCGGTTATCTGACTCAGGGCGAGCCTCGTACCCTCAAGCTGTCGGGCACTATCGACTTCTGATTGACTGGCCGCATCGCCGGATGCGGCCAGCCGCTGGATCAGTAGCCGTTACGCTTCAGAATCGTTTCAATGCTTTCTTTCGCTGGCCGCCCGTAGAACTTCAACAGTTCGGCGGTGCGGTTGGTGAAGAAGCCGTCCGCGCCATCATGGCTGATCCGCTTGAAGTCCTCTGCGTCGTCCACCGTGTACGGGTGGATCACCATGCCTTTCTCGTGGGTCAGGTTGTTCATCCAGGGTTTGACCAGGTCCATATAGCTCTGGTCGCCACCCTTGGCCAGTTGCGACGAAGGGCCGGTGCCGATGGCGCCGTGGGCCTTGGCCCAGTCAATCCACTGCTCGAACTCCTGCGGTGATTTGACTTCCTGGGTCGCGTAATAGCTGGCCTTGTCCTTGGCCCCGGAGTCCTTGAACGCGACGCTGGATTTGGGCTCTATCGAGCCTTCGCCAATCCACAGCAGCATGACCTTGGGCACTTTCGGCATTTCTTTCTGCAGCAGTTCCAGGCTTTGCTTCTCGAACGTCTGCAGGACCACGCGTCCTGGCATGTGCGCGACATTGACATGGCCGGGCGCTGCCGCAGGGCGCTGTTCGAGCCAGCCGCGTTTGGCCAGCAGTTTCTTCAGGTCGGCTTCGACACCGGGAAACTTGTTCGGCACCTTGGTCTCGATGTACAGCCCCGGCTTGTTGGCGCCGCCCTCGGCGATGTCGATGACCTCATCCAGCGTCAGGATCTGCAACCCGTTGTAACTGTCGCGAGCCCTGTCCGGGTAAGCCTTGTTGAACCACGAGCCGGCATCCAGTTGCTTGAGCTCCGCCAGAGTGAACGTGCTGACCGGGTCTTTTACCCGGGTCGGGAACACGTCAGCGATGTTGGTGGTGCGTTCCAGCACGTCATCGTGCAGCGCTATCAGCACGCCGTCCTTTGTTCGCTGGATGTCCATTTCCAGGTAGTCCGCGCCCAGATCGCGCGCCAGGGTGTAGGCCGGGATGGTTTCTTCCGGTGCGTCGAACGAAGCACCGCGATGGGCGATCACCGCTGGCCAGGGCAGGCCGTATTTCTCGCTCAGCACCTTGCCTGGGGCGTCCGCCGCCGCTGCCATGCCTGACGACAGCATCAGGCCCGACATGACAGCCGCAGCCAAAAGGGTCTTTTTCAACAGGGTGGTGGGAAATCCTTGCATGGGCGGGTGTTTCCTTGTTTTTTGAGAAAGCCTGTTTTTATGAGCAGCCTGCGCGCCAGACCGTAGAGCCACTGGTCGCGTCACTGCACGCAACCATAACGCACTCTGCTGATTGCCAAGTCTGCTTGCGCATTAGTCTGTCCGGCAAATGCGTCCACTTTATGAATGCTCGGCGTGTTCGGGAAGGCTTTTTTCAGTTCCGGCGTCAGCGGCTCTGCACAAGCGCGTCGAGTCGCGTTAAGGTCAACGTTTTGCTGATCGAGCGGGAGCGCGCATGACAACGGTATTGGTGCTGGTCGAAAACCTGGACACGTATTTGCCGATTCTTGAAAGCAGCGGCTTTCAGTTGATTCGCGCCCCGACGGCCGAACTGCGCGCCGAGGCGATTGCCATGCACGGGCCGAGCATCAGCGCAGTGGTGACACGCGGGCCGCTGGGATTTTTCGCCGAGGAAATGGATGCACTGCCGCAGCTGCGCATCATTTGCGTAAGCGGCGCCGGTTACGAGAAGGTCGATCTGCCTGCCGCACAGGCGCGGGGCATCGTCGTGACCAATGGTGCAGGCGTCAACGCCGCCACGGTGGCCGATCATACGCTGGCGTTGCTGCTGTCTTTGGTACGCGACATTCCGCAGGCCGATGCCTCGGTGCGCCGCAGTGAATGGCGCAAGGTGGTGCGCCCGTCGCTGGCAGGCAAGCGCCTGGGTATCGTCGGACTGGGGGCGGTAGGGCTGGCGATTGCCAAGCGGGCAGCCGCCTTCGATATCGCCATCGGTTACCACAATCGCAAGCCGCGCACTGACTGCGATTACACCTGGCATGCGACAGCGCAGGCGCTGGCGGCCGCATCGGATTTTCTGGTCATCGCCACGCCCGGTGGCAGTGGTACGCAGCACCTGATCGACGCCCGAGTGCTTGAGGCGCTGGGCACCGACGGGTTTCTGGTCAACATTGCCCGAGCCAGCGTGGTGGATACCCAGGCGTTGGTCAGTGCACTGCAGAATGAGCAGATTGCCGGGGCTGCGCTGGACGTGTTCGACGATGAGCCGACAGTGCCGGACGTGCTCAAGACGCTGGATAATGTTGTGCTGACACCGCACGTGGCAGGCCTGTCCCCCGAGGCTTCGAGAGACAGTGTGCAGATGGTCAACGATAACCTGCTGGCGTTTTTCGCCGGGCAACCGGTGCTGACGCCTGTGACTGAATGAGCAACCGTGCACGCTTGCACGCGAGGCATTGCTGTAACGCCCATTCTGCTGGTTTTGCTGCCTGTTTATAGTCCGCCCGGGCTGTACGACATCAAACAGGGAGCAGGGCATGGGCAAAGCAGACAACACAGGCGACGGGATACGGATCGGTCTGATAGGCGACTTCAGTGCGGATGTCCCTGCGCATCAGGCCATTCCATTGGCCTTGCAGAGAGCTGCGGATGCCGCGCAGGTGCCGGTCGGTTTCGAATGGTTGCCGACGCCGCGGATCGGCAGCGGTGCGCAACTCGCCGAATTCGATGGGCTGTGGTGCGTTCCGGCCAGCCCGTATCGGGACATGCAGGGCGCGTTGACGGCCATTCGTTTCGCTCGCGAGCATCGGGTGCCGTTTCTGGGTACGTGCGGAGGCTTTCAGCACGCGTTGCTCGAGTATGCCCGCCACCAGCTGGGCTGGGCAGACGCCGAACATGGCGAAACGGCGCCGGACGCGGCAAACGTGATCATCGAGCCACTCAGTTGCTCGCTGGTTGAATCGGTGGCAGCGATCCAGTTGCAACCCGACACGCTGATTGCCCAAGCCTATGGCAGGCTCGACATCGAAGAGCGCTATCACTGCCGCTACGGCCTGCGTCGCGAGCTGGAGTCGGCGCTGTTTGGCGAGGACCTGAAAGTCAGTGGGCGCGGTCTCGAGGGCGAAGTGCGCTGCATGGAGTTGCAGGGGCACCCGTTTTATGTCGCCACACTGTTCCAGCCCGAGCGAGCTGCGTTGCAGGGTCAGACGCCTCCTGTGGTGGCCGCGTTCGTCCGCGCCTGCCTGAGCAACCCGGCATGATGGCCACGCGGGTTGCCACGCCTTACTTCGCCGTGGTGTTCACCTCGTTGCGTACGCCTGACGATGATCAGGCGTACGCCGAGGCGGCGCAGCGCATGGTCAGCCTGGCCCGACAACAGCCCGGCTTTCTGGGCGTGGAGTCGGCGCGCGGTGATGACGGCCTGGGCATCACCGTGTCCTACTGGCGCGATGAAGCCGCGATTCTGGCCTGGAAACAGCAGGCCGATCATGCCCAGGTCCGCGAGCAGGGACGTTCGCGCTGGTATCAGGCGTTTACCACGCGAATCTGCCGGGTCGAACGTGACTACGCGTTCGACGCTTAACCATTCAGGGCATTACCGGTGGCACATAAGCCAGCGTGGTGCCCAGTGCCCAGAGCAGAAACAGCACCAGCGGCGTGTGGACCAGCAGCTGTACGAACGAGAAGCCGATCAGGTCACGCGCCTTCAAACCCAGTACGCCCAGCAGTGGCAGCATGTAGAACGGGTTTATCAGGTTGGGCAGGGCTTCGGCTGCGTTATAGATCTGTACTGCCCAGCCGAGGTGATACTGCAGGTCGTTGGCGACTTGCATCACGTAGGGCGCTTCGATGATCCACTTGCCGCCGCCTGACGGAATGAAAAAGCCCAATATGGCCGAGTAGACCCCCATCAGAATTGCGTAAGTGTCGTGCGAGGCAATGCTGGTGAAGAACGTCGAGATGTAATGCGCCAGGGTTTGCGCATCGCCGCCTTTGACCGTGGTCAGCAGCGCTGCGATCGAACCGTACAGAGGGAATTGAATCAGCACACCGGTGGTGGTGGGCACCGCCCGCGCGACGGCGTCGAGAAAACTGCGCGGCCGCCAGTGCAGCAGAGCACCGAGCATGATGAACAGGAAGTTGTAGGTGTTGAGTCCGGAAATCGCCGTGATCGCCGGTTTGCTCGAAAACTCGTTGAACAGCCAGCCAACGCCCAGCACCACCATCAGGATGATCAGCAGCGGGCTGTATTCCAGCCATTCCCCAGGCCGTGTACGAGGCGGCAGTGGCGGCAGGTTGAAGGCCGGGTCGACACGGCAGGCCTTGGCGTCGCGGGCGCTTTTCGGGCCGGGCGCGGTGGCGTAGGCAACGATCAGTGAGATGACCACCAGCGCGGCGAGCATGACCCCGGATTGCCAGAGAAAGATGGTTTGTGTGAACGGGATCACGCCGGTAATCGCCAGGATCGACGGCGGCAGACTGGCCGGGTTGGCCTGCAATTGCGCGGCCGAAGACGATAACCCCAATGCCCAGACCGCACCCAGGCCCAGATAGGCGGCGGCGCCGGCTGCGCGGTAATCCATGCGCAGGTCAGTGCGGCGGGCGAGGGCACGTACCAGCAGGCCGCCGAACACCAGTGAAAGGCCCCAGTTGAGCAGCGAAGCGAGCATGGAAATCAGCGCCACCCAGGCCACGGCCGAACGACCGTTGCGTGGCACCCGGGCCAGGCGGTCGATCAGGCGTACCGCAGGCGGTGAGCTGGCGACCACGTAACCGCCGATGACCACGAAGGCCATCTGCATGGTGAATGGGATCAGGCTCCAGAACCCGTCACCGAACGCCTTGGCAGCCTCGGCCGGGCGTGCGCCGATGGCCAGCGTCGCCAGCGTGACGATGACCACCGCCAATGCGGCAAATACCCATGAGTCAGGAAACCAGCGTTCAGCCCACGCGGCGCAGCGCAAGGCAAATCGGGCGGAGCGGCTTTCTTCTATGTTGGCGGCCATCTGGGGCACCTCTTTTTGTAATTATTATCGGGGAGTGACTTAAGCAGCCGACTATTGCGGACGCAGAGCGTCCAGAACGGCGTTCCCAGGCCGGAGCTTGGGAACGAGTATCGTGCCAATTCTCCGCGTTGGCATGCATTTCGTGACGCTCTGCGTCATACCTTTGCGCAGGCCACACAGGCGTGTGGCAACGAGAGGCGCATCATAGATGCCTGATTCAGAAACTCATCTCGATCACGTCATCCGGCACGATCAGCTTGCCTGCGGTTTTGGCCACGATCTCTTCCACGCTGACCCCCGGTGCGCGTTCGCGGAGGATGAAAGCGCCGTTTTCGATTTCGAGGTAGGCCAGATCAGTCAGCACCTTGCGGATGCAGCCTGCGCCGGTCAGTGGCAGGCTGCAACGGGTGAGCAGTTTGGATTCGCCGTCCTTCGACGCGTGGGTCATGGTGACGATGATGTTGTCGGCACCCGCCACCAGGTCCATCGCGCCACCCATGCCCTTGACCAACTTGCCGGGGATCATCCACGAAGCGATGTTGCCCTCGATATCCACCTCGAAAGCGCCGAGCACCGTCAGGTCGACATGGCCGCCGCGGATCATGGCGAAGGATTCGGCCGACGAGAAAATGGAAGCGCCGATGCGCGCGGTGACCGTCTGCTTGCCGGCATTGATCATGTCCGCGTCGATGGTGTCTTCGGTGGGGAAGGCGCCCATGCCCAGCAGGCCGTTTTCCGACTGGAGCATGACGTCGATGTCATCGGGCACGTAGTTGGCCACCAGGGTCGGAATACCGATGCCAAGGTTCACGTAATAGCCATCCTTGAGTTCACGGGCGACACGTTGAGCCATTTGTTCGCGGGAAAGTGCCATCGTCTGAAGCCTCTTTATTGTTGTACGGCCAAGGCTGCGCTATCAGGATTTTCTGACGGTGCGCTGTTCGATGCGTTTTTCGAAAGTGCCCTGAATGACCCGGTCGACGTAGATGCCGGGGGTGTGGATCTGGGTCGGCAGCAGCACGCCGGGCTCGACGATTTCCTCGACCTCGACCACGGTGATCCGTCCGGCGGTGGCCACCACCGGGTTGAAGTTCTGTGCGGTATGACGATAGATAACGTTGCCGAAGTGGTCGGCTTTCCAGCCCTTGATCAGGGCGAAGTCACCGGTAATGGCCTCTTCCAGAATCACGTTGCGGCCGTTGAACTGGCGGGTTTCCTTGCCTTCGGCGACCGGCGTTCCGTAACCGGTTGCGGTATAGAACGCCGGAATGCCCGCGCCACCGGCACGCAGTTTTTCCGCCAGGGTGCCTTGTGGCGTGAGTTCGACTTCCAGCTCGCCGCTGAGCAGCTGTTTTTCGAACAAGGCATTCTCGCCGACGTAGGACGAAATCATTTTGCGGATCTGCCGGTCTTCCAGCAGGATGCCGAGTCCGAAGCCGTCAACGCCGCAGTTGTTGGAAACCACGGTCAGGCCCTTGATGCCCATGCGCTTGATCTGCGCGATCAGGTTTTCCGGAATGCCGCACAGGCCGAAGCCGCCGCAGAGTACCGTCATGTCGTCGGTCAGCCCGGCAAGAGCTTCTTCGTAGGTCGCTACTCGTTTATCGAGTCCAGCCATGATGATCCGCCTTTTGTAGTTGTTGACCGACAGTCGCACTGCCGGAGGATCGGGTGATCTGCATCTTCTCTCGGCAGGACTGATTTGTTAATTTTGTTTTTCTGATCAATTCATAAGAAAAGCAAATATATGAACGTCAAGCAGCTTCGCGCTTTTCTGGCCGTCGCGCAGTACCTGAGCTTCGCTCAGGCCGGCGAGCGACTCAACGTGTCGCAGCCGGCCTTGAGCCTGACGATCAAGAGCCTCGAGGAGGACCTTGGCGGGCAGCTGTTGACGCGCACCACGCGCAACGTCGGTCTGACGCCCGAAGGCGAAACCCTGTTGCCGCTGGCGCGCCAGTTGCTGGCCGACTGGGACAACACCGAAGAACTGCTGCGTCAGCGTTTTACCCTGCAAACGGGCCGGGTATCGGTGGCCGCCATGCCGTCGTTTGCCGGCAACCTGCTGCCAGCGGCCTTGAAGGTGTTTCGCGGGCGCTACCCGCGCGTCAATGTGGCGGTGCATGACGTGATCAATGAGCAAGTGCTGGAAATGGTCCGCCATCGCCGTGTCGAACTGGGTATCGGCTTTGAGCCCGAGTCGAACAGTGCCCTGTCGTTCACCCCGTTCTATATGGATCGCTTCGTCGCCGTGGTGCCACGGGAGTCGTCGCTGTCCGAGCGGTGTGAGGTCACCTGGGAAGAACTGCTGCGTGAAGACTTCATCGCCCTGCAACGCCCGTCGGCGGTGCGTTTGCTGCTGGAGCAGGCTATCGAGCCGCGCCACGGCAAGCTGGCGGTCGCGTTCGAGAGTCATCAGTTGTCGACCATCGGGCGCATGGTTGCCAATGGTCTGGGCGTCAGCGCGGTGCCGTCACTGTGCATCGGGCAGATGCAGGAACTGGGGGCCTGCTGCGTAGCGCTGGTGGAGCCGCTGATCGAGCGGCGCATCGGGCTGATGATGCTCGCCGATCACAAGCTTTCAGCGGCGGCTCAGGCGTTGCGCGAGGTGTTGATCGAGAATGCTCGCAACAGTCGATAGCGACTATCACGGCGGATGATTTTTGCTGCGTCAGGGGCAGGCGTAACCTTGCTTCATTCCTGAAATGAAGCCGACCGGAGGCCCCTGATGAACCGTATGCTTGCCCTTGCGCTTGTCCTGACATTCACTGTTGCGCTGGTTTCCGGCTGCTCCACTCACCACGCTGTCGAGCAGCGCGCGTTCAGTGCTGAAGAAAGCCATCAACTGGCCCTTGAAGATCTCAACCGTCGCGGCCTGTCATTTGATGAGTATCAGGCACGCAAGGCGCAATTGATGGCGGATCCGCAGCTCCAGCAGGCGCGGGACTTCGATGAAAAAGGCGAAACCAGCGTTGACCTGGGGGTCATGGGGCAGCAGCCACAAGGTTAACAGTCTGCCTGAAAAGGGTTTTACGTAAAAACTGTACTGCTGCAATTGGCCTTTAACTGTCCGTGTGTTTCCTGCAACGCCTTCGATAGGGTGAGTACCTGACTCACTGATCCGGACAGGCAGCATGTTTCTCTCTTTCGATTTGCTTCTGGCGTTCACGCTCTTCGCGTTCGTCACCTCCATTACTCCCGGCCCCAACAACATGATGCTGCTGGCCTCGGGCGTGAATTTCGGTTTCAGTCGCACCCTGCCGCACATGCTGGGTATCAGTGTCGGTTTTTTCGTTCTGGTGCTGGCCGTCGGTTTCGGTCTGGGCAGTGTGTTCAAGGCCTGGCCGGTTCTCTACACCATCCTGCGCTACGTGGGCGCTGCCTACCTTCTGTACCTGGCCTGGAAAATCGCCACGTCGGG
>Ga0182233_1000224_pt1 | contig 12003 bp, 10 predicted proteins | sample G6R1MG_31_FD_129664 | JGI IMG/M metagenome (GOLD analysis project Ga0182233, IMG submission 129664) | Miscanthus phyllosphere microbial communities from Michigan, USA - G6R4_NF_07NOV2016_LD1 MG | ecosystem: Host-associated > Plants > Phyllosphere > Phylloplane/Leaf | place: USA: Michigan... | reverse complement strand
TTCCAATCCTTCTGGTGGGGCGGCTACGAGTGCACCGACCAGCTTAATGCCTTCGGCAACCGGGTTGATTTTTTGCCCCTTACCGGCCATTTGCAGCTGCTCGACCAAGATTATACCGACCTAGGGCAGTTTCAGGTAAAGACCGTGCGCGAGGGCATCCGGTGGGCGCACATTGAGAAAACACCCTATCACTACGACTGGAGCACCGTGAAAACGATGCTCGACGCCGGCCAGCGCCATGGCATTCAGCAGGTATGGGACATCTGCCACTTCGGCTTTCCCGACGACCTTACGCCGCTGCACCCCATGTTTGCGCGGCGCTTTGCGGCGCTGTGCCGGGCGTTTGTGGATTTCTACCGCTCCGAGCGGCCCGAGGGCGTGCTCATCGTGACGCCCATCAACGAGGTGAGCTTCTTGAGCTGGGCCGGCGGCGAGGTGCGCGCTACCTCGCCCTACGGCGTGCGCCTAGGGTGGGAAGTGAAGTATGCCCTAATGCGGGCCTATATCGAGGGCGTGGTGGCATTGCGTGAGGCCGACCCCGGCATTCGCATCCTCACCACCGAGCCGCTGGTGAATGTGGTGGCCCCGCATAATGCCCCGCCTCACCTCAAGCGCGAGGCCCGGCAGCACCACGAGTGGCAGTACCAGGCCACCGACATCCTGGCGGGCCGTGTGAGCCCCGAGCTAGGCGGCCGGCCCGAGTTTATGGACATCATCGGCTTTAATTACTACTACGACAACCAGTGGGAGGTAGGCACCGGCCACCGCCTGGGCTGGAACGACCCGCACCCCGACCCGCGCTGGCGCAACCTGCGCGAGCTGCTCAAGGAGGGGCACCGCCGCTATGGCCGCCCCGTGGCCCTCACCGAAACCAGCCACCCCGGCATCGACCGGCCGCTGTGGCTTAAGATGGTAGGCCGCGAGTGCGCGGCGGCCATCCAGCAGGGGGTACCGCTGCTGGGCGCCTGCATCTACCCCATGGTAGACCGGCCCGACTGGGACTTTCTCGACAACTGGCATCACTCGGGCCTGTGGGATGCTTCCCTGCGCCCCGACGGCCCGCCCCAGCGCGTGCTGCACCAGCCCAGCGCCGAAGGCCTGCGCGAAGCTCAGCATATGGTGTCGGCGGTGCTCAGCCGCAAGCCGGCGCTGGCCATGGGCTAGCCTTGGTAGGCATTTTTTATGTCGCGCTACTACGAGGCGCCCCAGTGGGGCGCCTCGTTTTTTTTGCGGTACTAGCGCGCCCGGCGCCCCGGCCTTCTACGCGCCTTGGCGTACCTTGCAGGCAGTAGCCACCTTAGCTTTTGCCTTATGGAAACCCTGGCCTACCTCTACTCGCCGCTCGGCATGCTGGCGCTCAGCGCCTCCGATGCGGGCCTGCACGCGGTGCGTTTCCTCGACCGCGAGGCACCCGCGCCTACCGCCCCCGCCGACCTGGCTGAGTGCCTGCAAGCACCTTACCACCAGCTTCGTGCGTACTTTGCTGGCGAGCTACGCGAGTTTAGCCTACCCTACGCGCCGCTTACGGGCACGGCCTTTCAGCGCCAGGTGTGGGCGGCCCTAGGTAGCGTGCCGCACGGGCGCACGGCCTCGTACCTCGACATTGCCAAGCGGCTGAATAACCCCAAATCGGTGCGGGCCGTGGGCGCGGCCAACGGCCAAAATCCGCTCGCCATCGTGTGGCCCTGCCACCGTATCGTGGGGGCCAACGGCTCGCTTACGGGCTATGCGGGCGGGCTGGTGCGCAAGCAGTGGCTGCTGGCCTTTGAGCAGCCCGCGCAGCAGGGCAGCCTTTTTTCCTGAGCAAGTTGTACTTTGCAGGCTCCCTATTCCTGCACTCTACCCTTGCTTATGCAACGCTACCCCCTACTACTCACCGCCCTACTGGCGGCCGGCCAGGCCGGTGCCCAGGCCGTGGTCACCAGCAAAACGCTGCCCTACCCCCAGACCCGCAAGGTCGATACGGTCACTACTTACTTTGGCACGAAGGTGCCCGACCCCTACCGCTGGCTCGAAAACGACCAGGCCACCGATACCAAGGCGTGGGTGCAGGAAGAAAATAAGGTGACCCAGGACTACCTAGGTAAGATTCCGTACCGCGAGGCCATCCGCAGCCGCCTCACCAAGCTCTGGAACTACGAGAAGTACTCGGCGCCCACCAAGGAGGGCAAGTATACGTACTTCTCCAAAAATACCGGCCTGCAAAGCCAGTACGTCATGTACCGGCAGCTCGGCACGGGCGCGCCCGAGGTTTTCCTAGACCCCAATACCTTTTCGAAGGATGGCACTACCTCGCTGGCGGGCATCAACTTTACGCAGGATGGCAGCCTGGCGGCATACCAGATTTCGGAGGGCGGCTCCGACTGGCGCAAGGTAATCGTACTAAAAACGAGCGATAAATCTATCGTAGGCGATACGCTCAAGAACGTGAAGTTTTCGGGCCTGGCCTGGAAGGGCAACCAGGGGCTGTACTACAGCAGCTACGACAAGCCCATGGCGGGCAGCCAGCTGGCCGGTAAAACCCAGATTCACAAGCTCTACTACCACCAGCTGGGCACGCCGCAGAGCCAAGACAAGCTCATCTTCGGCGGCGAGAAAGACCCTAACCGCTACATCGGGGCGAGCGTGACGGAGGACGAGCGCTTTCTCATCATCTCGGCGGCTAACACTACCACCGGCAACAAGCTGTATTTGCAGGACCTAAGCAAGCCCGGCAGCCCCATCGTGACCATCGTGCCCGATGAAAAGAGCATCAGCCACGTGGTCGATAACGTGGGTAGCAAGCTCTACCTCGAAACCAACTACCAGGCCCCCAACCACCGCCTCGTAACCGTGGATGCCGCCGCCCCCACCCAGGCCAACTGGAAGGACGTGATTCCGGAAACCAAGAACGTGCTGGACATCAACACGGTGGGTGGTCACATCTTCGCTACCTACCTCAAGGATGCCACCTCGCTGGTGGAGGAATACGACATGAATGGCAAGAAGCTGCGCACCATCGCCCTGCCGGGCGTGGGCTCGGCGAGCGGCTTCGGCGGCAAAAAGCTAGATAAGGACACGTACTACACGTTTACGTCGTACACATACCCGCCCACCATCTTCAAGTACAACCTAGCCACCGGCACCTCCACCGTATACAAGAAGGCGGGCGTGCAGTTCGACCCCAGCAAGTACGAGTCGAAGCAGGTGTTTTATACCTCCAAGGATGGCACGCGCGTGCCCATGATTATCACCCACCGCAAGGGCTTGGTGCTGAACGGCAAAAACCCTACCTTGCTCTACGCCTACGGAGGCTTCAATTCGAGCGTGACGCCGAGCTTCAGCACCTCCAACATTATCTTGCTGGAGCAGGGTGGCGTGTACGCGGTGGCCAACCTGCGTGGTGGCGGCGAGTACGGCGAGAAGTGGCACGAGGCCGGCACCAAGCTCAAGAAGCAGAACGTGTTTGACGACTTTATTGCCGCCGCCGAGTACCTCAAAACCGCGAAGTATACGGATACCGAGCACCTGGCTATCGCGGGCGGCTCGAACGGCGGCCTGCTGGTGGGCGCCACCATGACGCAGCGGCCCGACCTCTGCAAGGTGGCTTTCCCGGCCGTGGGCGTGATGGACATGCTGCGCTACAACCAGTTTACGGCTGGCGCGGGCTGGGCCTACGACTACGGCACGGCCCAAGACTCGCCCGAGATGTTCAACTACCTCTACAAGTACTCGCCCTACCACGCCCTGAAGCCAGCCAGCTACCCGGCCACGCTCATCACCACCGCCGACCACGACGACCGCGTGGTGCCGGCCCACTCCTTCAAGTTTGCCTCGCGCTTGCAGGAAAGCCAGCAGGGCCCGGCCCCGGTGCTCATCCGCATCGAAACCAAGGCTGGCCACGGCGCGGGCCGCAGCACGGCCCAGGTCATCAGCGAGCAGACCGATAAATGGGCGTTCATGTTCGAGAACATGGGCGTGAAGTACCCGGTGGCACAGTAGGGTAGCGGAGCCCCTAGGCAGCTAAAAAAAGCGCGGCCGGCTTGTAACGAATGCAGCGGCTACCGGTACTCGCTTCGTCACCATCTACCATTGAGTATCTGCCTACTTCCTTCACCTCACTGCCCATGAAAACGTTAGCACTAGGCTGGCTGCTGCTGAGCGGCTTAGCCGCCACCGCCCAAACCGCCCCAACGTTCACATCTAGCTGCTACAACGGCGGCTCCAACCACCAGATTCGCTTTTGCGAAACCCGCGACCTGACCATGCCCGCGGCCACTGGGCAGCCCCTTACTATTGATGCCGCTACTAACGGCAGCATCAGCGTGACGGGGTGGGACGGCTCCGACGTGCGGGTGCGGGCCACGGTCACGGCCTGGGCGAGCTCCGAGGCCGAGGCCAAAACGCACGTGCAGGCCATTCGCATCAGCACCACGGGTGATAAGCTCGCGGCCACGGGCGCCGCCGAAACGGCCGCCGTCAGTTACGAGGTGTTTGTACCCCGGCGCATGGGCCTGGCTCTCACCACCCAAAACGGCAGCATTCACCTCGTGGGCGTGCAGTCGGCCATCACGTTCAGCGCCCAAAATGGCAGCGTATCGCTCGCCGACCTAGGGGGCCAGGTCACGGGCAAGGCCGTTAATGGTAGCTTGTCCATCCGGCTTAGCGGTAGCCAGTGGCAGGGCAGCGGCCTCGACGTAGAAACCGTAAATGGCAGCATTAAGTGGCAAGTGCCGGCCGACTACTCGGCCCAGCTCTTTACGGGTACCACCAACGGCACTATCAGAACTTCGCTCCCGCAGAGCGACCCCAAAGCCCACAAGCACGAGGTTAAAACTGTGCTCGGCAAGGGCGGCCAACCCATAAAAGCCATTACCACCAACGGCAGCGTGGTCGTGCGCCAGGGTTAGGAAGCTATTTGAGTCAGCAGCGATAGCGCGGGGCCGATGAGCAGGCCTACCTGTGCTGGAACGTGTGTGGGAAGTACTCGGTAGCACGGTAACCAGACGCGACAAGATAATTAAGTGAAAGTGCGCTTTGAGTTGGCAAACAGCTCAAAGCGCACTTTATTTTGGAGCATGAAGTATCTGGTATGCGGCTTGCTCTGCGCAGGCTTGGGTGTGGGCGAAGCTGCCGCGCAACAAGTGGTGCCGCCCCTAAAGAAGGAATTTCTCGACTCTACCTGGCACGTACTGCCCTCGGCGGCCGGGGCCCGGTACCGCCGCGAAACCGAGTGGCGCGACAGCACGGCGGGCACCGTGCGCGACTATTTCCTGAGTAATGGCCAGCTGCAAAGCCGCGAGGAGTTCGGACATATTCGCAAGCGCACGTACCACGGAATCAGCGAGTATTTTGATAAGGAGGGGCACCTGCTTTCGCATGCCGAATATGCTGATGGCCGGCGCGCGGGCGAACTGCGGCGTTACTACCCAAGCGGCCAGCTCAAGCGCCGCGAACGCTACGCGGCCGATAGGCGAAGTAGTGGCGAGTGTTTTGCCGCCGACGGCAAATCGATTCCTTTCTTTGAGTTTGAAGTGATGCCGCGCTACCCCGAGGGCGACGGTAGCCCGCAGGCCATTGTGCTAGCTATTGCGCACAATTTTCGCTACCCTAAGGATGCCCGTCGCCAACGCATTGAGGGCCGAGTACTCGTTTCCTTTAATGTGCTGAAGGATGGCACAGTGGCTGATATCGAGGTCAAAAAACCTTTCTTTCCGTCTATCGATGCGGAAGCTATAGAATCAGTCCGTAAGCTCAAGCGCTTTATACCGGGCACACAGGACGGCGAGCCGGTGAAGGTCAGCTTCACCGCGCCCATCAATTTGAAGCTGCAATAGCAAGCCTCTACTGGGCCAGCCGCCGCAGCTCGTCATACAGCTGGTTGCCAGCCCAAAACAGCTGCGTGACCATACCCACGTGCTTTTTACCGGGCAAAACCGTGTACTTAGGCGCCTGCCCCAACTGCGCCAGCCGCTGCCGAAACTTCTCGCTGCTTTCCTTGATGCTCGGGTAGGTATCGCCGCCGATGTAGATGCTGTAGGGCGGCGCCCCGGCCCGCACGTGGTAGAGCGCCGAGGCCTGCCGCCACACCGCCGGGTCTTTGCTGAAGGGCCCTAGGTACTGTGCATCGCCGGGGTACTGCATTTTGGTGAGGTAGTCGAGCATATCGAGGCCGGCGGGGTCGTCGAGCAGCACGGCGTGGGCCACCGAGGCGGCGAGGCCGTGCCGAGCCAGCAGCGTGTCGGAGCCAGTAGCCAGCAGCGCGGCCAGCCCCCCACCCGCCGAGTGCCCCATAAGCACAATGCGCCCCGGGTCGCCGCCGTAGTCCTTGATATTGGCCACCGTCCAGGCCAGGGCGCGGGCGCAATCGTCGGCCTGCTGCGGCACTTGCACCTGCGGCGCCAGCCGGTAGCTAATGACTACGCCCACAAAGCCGTGCTTGGCTAGCCGGCGGCCAATGGCCCGGTAGATAAAGTCGTCTTTGCTGCCACTGTTCCAGCTGCCGCCGTGGATGAAAAGCACTACCGGCCGAGGCGCCGAGGCAGCACGGGTGGGCTCGTACACGTCGAGCCGGTGGCGGTTGGTGTCGAAGTCGGGCGCCGACGCCGCCACGTAGGCGATGTCGGAGGCCCGGTGGCTGGCGCGGGCCACGGCCCACTCCTGGGCCAGCAGCACCACCCCTAGGGCTAGCAGCAGGCCCAGGGGTGGCAGGGCTAGCAGGCGGAAGTATCGCATGAGAAACAAGGCCACCGGCGGCAAAACTTTTACCGCGGTGGCCCTACCTACGCCAGCCCTAGGCCGGTGGTTTGGCTTGGCCGGGTCGAGTAGCCGGCAAACGGCAGCGACGCCCTATTTTTGCTAACTGTCCCATTCATCTGCATTTTCCGTGGCTTTCTTTTCACTCTCCGCGCGCACGCTATTGAGTGCGGGCTGCTTCACGCTGCTGAGCGCCGCCGCTTGCCTGCCCGCCCACGCCCAACGCAATAAAAAGAACGCGCCCGCCGCAGCCGCTACCGGCCCTGCCCGGCTGGCCCCGCTGTATGGTGGCGCCAGTCCGGCCCAGGCGCAGGCGCTGGTGGGCCCGGCCGTGCTGGCCGACATCGACCGCAGCTTTGCATCGCGGGCCGAAGCCAGCAAGTTCTTCAGCACCAAAGGGTTTCAGTATTTGCTCGAAAACCAGCCCGACACGGCCGCCGTGCGCTTTAACTTGGCCTGGGTGCTCGATGCCAAAAACCCCGACCCCTATCACGGCTTCGCGGCCATGCTAAGCCAGCGCCAGGCCCCGCCCGCCGAGGTGCAGGCGCTGGTGCTGCAAGGCCTGGCCGTGGCCCCCACCAACGCAGGGCTGCTCGTCGATGCCACTACCATCGCCACCGAGCGCTATCTCCTAAGCAAGAAGAAAAAGGACCTTACCGAAGCCGCTGCCTACGCCCAGCGCGCCGTATTGGCCGATGCCAACGATGCCAACGCCTGGCAGGCCCAGGCCCGCGTGCGCTACTACCAAGAAGACTACGCCGGCGCGTGGGAGGCCATCCACAAAGGCCAGGGCCTCAACCTATCGAGCCTAGACTTCACCCTCATCAGCGACCTCAAAGAAAAACTACCCGACCCCCAGGGCAAATTTAGATAGCTGGTGGTCAATGGTTAATTAGTAGCCATTGTAGGGCTTGCGCAAAAAGGCGCCTATCATTGCTTCGCTGCGCTCGCAATGATAGGCGCCTTTTTATATAATCACTTAATTAGCAATATATAACGAGTAGAATTAATCATTAACAATTAAAACAAGCTGCCTTGCACGATTTGCGGGATGGGCCGGGGCGGCTGAATTGGGAAACCCGTGAGCGCGTGCACGCGGCCCAGGAAGTGCTGGGCCCAGATGGGCGCGTGGCGCACATCCTTTTGGTGAATAAATACATACGCGGCGTGCAGCCCCTGCGCGTACCAACTAGCCAAGCGCTCGGCCCACTCGTCGGCGCGCTGAAAGTCGCTGGCTACCAGGCCGTGGCCATTGAAGCGAATGAACGCTACGGGCGTGGTGAGGCGCTGGGGCAGCACGTCGCGCCGACCCGCCACATCAGTGATAACCAAGGTTTTGTTTAGAGCTTCGAGCGTGGCATATACCGTGTCGGCCAGGCTGCGGTCGGCAAACCAGCGCGGGTGGCGCAGCTCTACGGCCAGCGGCACCTCGGCGGGCCAGTCGAGCAAGAAGCGCTCGAGCCGCGGCAGGCTCTCGGGACCGATGTGGGGTGGCAATTGCAAGAAGCAAGTACCTAGGCGGTCCTCTAGCTCCAGGATGGCGCGGGTGAAGGACAGGGTTAGGGCGTCGGTATTATAGAGCTCGCGCTCGTGGCTGATGCTGCGCGGCAGCTTAGGGCAAAACCTAAAATCCGGCCCCACAGCCTCGCGCCAGCGCCGCACGGTGGGCGCATCGGGGATGCGGTAGTGCGTTGTATTCAGCTCCAAAGAGTTGAATTGCTTAGCGTAATAATGCAGATAGTCAGACTCCTTCGCCCCTAGCGGAAAGTAGGAACCCAGCCACTCTTTATTGGTCCAGATGGGGCAGCCTACATACAGGCCAGGGGTGGCCGGAGCCGTGGCGTGGGCCCGCGCCAGCACGCGAGCCGTTTCGGGGTGGTCGGGGGGCAACCTAAAATCGACGTAGCGCAGGTCAGGCAATCGGCCAAAATCCATGCCGCGAAGGTACGGCCAGCTGGCCCAAGCCTAGCGCGCATATACGAATAAAACGGCATGTGTGCAACCAGGCTACCGGCGCGTCGGCTAGCCACATGCCAAAATTTTACACACGCCGCAAAATCTAATTCTACTGATTCTCGCGGAAAAATACAATTTAGGGGCTAAAAGTGCCTTTAGTAAACACAATCAGCCCTCGTGCATCCGCCCCGCAAGTATCTTAAATGCAAGTTTTATAAAAAAAGGACAATTTTTTGTGATTGATAATTTCTTTAGCAAAGCGCATAAGTAGATTTTGAGAAAGGAGTCACTTAAATTCGGTCAGTTACCATCCCTACAAAGCGCATGACGCTCAAGCGAATTCCTTTCTTTACTTCCGGCTTTCTTTTTAGTTGCTTTTATCTGCTGCTAGTCTGTGGTTTATCCTTACCTGCTGTGGCCGGCGCACACCGGGCACATAAGGGCATCACCCGTACCAAGGCTACTGCTTCCCTTTCTTATAGCACTGTGCTGCGCGGCCGCGCCTCGTGGTATGGCCGCTGGCACCAGGGCCGGCGCACTAGTAATGGCGAGCGGTTCAACCGCTTCAAGTTTACCTGCGCGCACAAAACCCTGCCCTTCGGCACTCGCTTACGCGTCACGAATGTTAAAAATGGCAAGTCCGTCGTAGTACGGGTTTCTGACCGGGGTCCATTCCGCCACCAGCGCATCATCGACTTGTCCGAAACGGCCGCCCGGCCGCTGGGCATTGTTTCGCTGGGCGCCGCCACGGTCATTGCCCAGGTGGTGCCGGCCACTACGCCCCTAGGTCCGGCCGCCGCGCCGCGCAACCTACAGGCCCTCCGGGCCGCGGACCCTAACCCCGCTGCCGCTTTCACGACCTACGAACTGAAGAATCTGCCTGATAGCACTGCGCTAGCGGCCACACCCGCGGCGGCCACTACCAGCGCTACCTCCGCGGCCGGTGCCGCACCACATTTTGCAGTGCAAGTAGGTATCTTCCAAGAAACCGCGAATGCAGAGGCCATGCGCGCCCGCTTGCTAGCCCTCGACCCCGCCCTAACGGTTGAAATTAAGCAAGAACTGTTGGCCAGCCAACCCGTCAATCGTGTAATCATCGGCCAGCTCGACACCTGGCTAGCGGCCGAAACGGTGCAGCGCCGGCTTCAGTCGTGGGGCGTTACAGGCGTAGTGCGGCAATTACCCAACGAGGCCATGCTTGTCTCGGCTACCGCACCCGCCACGGCCCCGGCCAACTAGCTTATCTAGCTGCCACAAAGCAACTTGCAAAGATAAGCTCAGCACACTATTTCGAGCTGAGTATAGCTTTTGCTTGCGTGCGCAAAAAGGCGCCTCTTTCATGTATGGAAAGAGGCGCCTTCTTAGATTGCTTAGGCCAGCGAGCAGGGCTGGCAGCCTAGAACGTTAGTCTTGGTTGGCGCGGTTGATAACGATAATCGATACCACAGCTAGGGCAGCTACGCTCAAAATCATTTGCGTAGATGAGAAGTTTTTGGAAACCTTGCGCAGCAGGGTGCCGCCGTTTTTGAGCAGGTCGTCCATATGCTCAGTTTTACCCTGGAACACATTGACGGCGGCTTCAAACGTGCGGGCGATGTCTTCGGGAAGAACTTTTTCGACTTGTTGGAGCTGGTCGGCCATTGGAGAGGAGAGGAAATAAGTGAAGCGGCAAATTCGGCTCAGATAATAGAGCCAGTGTCGGCTTCCTTACGCAGAAACGCGCTGCGCGTTCTTGCCGCGCTAATTATTCACGTACCTTTTTGCGCCGCTGGCGCGTGGGGCAGCCCAGGCACAGTGGGTGGCTACCTCCGGTTGTGAACTAGCCCAGGGGGCGCCCTACCGAGGGCTATTCAAGCCTGGTATTCGGCAATAAGTTTGCAGCAAGTTACTAATTATTAGCAACTTAAAAAGCCCCGCTACTCGGCGGGGCTTTTCTTAAATTTTGCAGAAAGCAGGATGAATATTCTATTCGTAGACCTTTACTACGAACACAAAATCTTGCAGGCGCTTGAGCTGCTGCGGGCGGGCGGCGCCGGCCAGTTGGTTGGTGCGGGGCAGGTGGTAGGGCTGGGCCGGCTGCTTGTTCTTGAGCGAATCGACCAGGTGCACCAGGTACGACGACTTGGTGGCGAAGGCCGCGCCCAGCACGTCGTCTTGCCGGCTGCTCACCACCCCAATCAGGTTGCCCTGCCCGTCGAGCAGCGGGCCACCCGAGTTGCCGGGGTTCAGCGGGATGCTTACTTGGTAGAAGGCCGTATCGCCGTCGTAGCCCGAGCGGGCGCTTAGGGCGCCTTCGCCATACACCGCGTCTTTACGGGGGTAGCCTAGGGTATATACTCGCTCGCCTAGGTCAGCCTGGCCAGCTTTAAAGGTATAAGGCAGCTTAGCGAAGGGTTTGAAGTTCTGGTCTTTGATGCGCAGGATGGCCAGGTCGTGCTTGCGGTCGGCGTACACCGTTTCGGCGTGGTAGCGCTGGTGGTCGCGGCTTTCGACCAGCAGCGAGTCGGCACCCTTAATAACGTGGGCGCTGGTTACGAGGTAGCCATCGGCCGTGAGGGCGAAGCCAGTACCGGCAAACTTGTTTTCGCGCACGGGCGGCATCGCAATTTCGCCCGTTAGCTGGTTGTTGACTTTGCGATTGAGCTCCTTCTGATTGCGCACTATCTGAGCTACTTCCAGCCGCAGCTCGCGCACGCCCCGGACGGCGGGCGCATTGGCCGAGCGCCACAAATCGAGCCCTAGCAGCGTGCTAAATACCGCCATCACGGCTACCGAAGCGGCCACGCCCATCGTGGCGCGGTGGCCGTGCCAAAACTCGCGCAGCCGGCGCTCGGTGCGCGAGATGCTCAGGCGCGGGTTTACCGAGTACGACAAGCCACCGGCCTGTTTTTCTTCGGCGGCCGGCGCCTCATCGGCGGCCAGCATGGCCTCGTGCAGGCCACCCAGCAGCTGGCGGGTGCGGCGGCGCTCACCGTAGGCGCGTAGCGTGCCGGTCAGCTCCTCAAACTCGGCGTAGCGCTGGCCCAGGCGCGGGTCGGCCCCTAGGCGCGCCTCCAGGTCGGCGCGCGCCCCGGCGGCCAGCTCACCGCGCTGGTAAGCCTCAAAGAGCGCGTAGTAGTCGGCTTCGGTTTGCATCTTTTGTATGGCTCGATTGCTGGACTGGTGGATGGTTGAATTGGGTGGAGCGCGCCTTATAGAACGTAGCCATTCAGCCATCCGGCCATTCAACAATCAAGCTTCTTTATAACTGGCAAAAAACAACTTCTTCAAGCGCGTGAGGCACTTGTACTTCTGGGTTTTGGCGGTGTCGGC
>Ga0182233_1000220_pt1 | contig 12138 bp, 10 predicted proteins | sample G6R1MG_31_FD_129664 | JGI IMG/M metagenome (GOLD analysis project Ga0182233, IMG submission 129664) | Miscanthus phyllosphere microbial communities from Michigan, USA - G6R4_NF_07NOV2016_LD1 MG | ecosystem: Host-associated > Plants > Phyllosphere > Phylloplane/Leaf | place: USA: Michigan... | reverse complement strand
TCTGCCTCGAAGGGCGGTCGGGCTGTGGTCACGCCGGTTTCACTGATACTGCGCTGTGTCGAAGCGGCCACCAGTCGCGCGGTCGGCAGTGCCGAATGACGACCCTGTGACGGGCCCATGCCTACCGTGGAATAGCGTTTTACCAACTGGATGTCGCGATAGCCGATGCGCGTGGCATTGACGATATCGCGTACCTGAAGGTCTTCGTCGAAATCGACAAAATCCTTGCCGTCAGGGTGCGGGAAGATCGGCCAGGCGAAGTTGACCTGCGCTTCGCTGCGCAGCGGAGCAGGGCTTTCAGCCGATGTCAGGCCCAGTGCCGTGACCACGCCGGCGGCAGCATGCGCCGCATCGGCCAGCACGTTGTCCAGCGCGTGGTAACCGTTGACCGAGCCTGCAATGCCAAGATTCTTCGGCAGGCTGCTGATGGCGAATTCGGCCTGCTGATCGTCATAGGCCAGCTTGCCGCCGGCCTGACACAACAACTGGTAGACCGGCATGTAGCCGCCGGACATGCACAGCAGGTCGCAGTCGACACGCGAGCCGCTTTTCGCCACCTGACCCTGGCCAGTGATTTTGCGCAGCTCGGCACCGCTCACATGGCGCATGCCTTTCTCATGCAGCGCTTCATAGACCGTTGTGTTCATGTGGCAGACGATGCCGCGCTTCTCCAGCGCAAGCCGTAGCGTCCGGTCCGACGGGCTGCTGCGCATGTCGGCCACTGCGACCACATCGACGCCCTGATCGTGCAAGTCCAGTGCGGCGAGGTAACCGTCATCGTTGCCGGTCAGCACTACCGCGCGTTTGCCGGGCTTGACGGCGTACAACTTGATCAGGCGCTGTACGGCGCTGGTCAGCATGACGCCGGGGAGGTCGTTGTTACGGAAAATCACCGGCTGATCGAACGAGCCGCTGCATACCAGACAGTGTGTGGCGCGCACCTTGTACAAACGCTTGCCCTGAATCACCGGCAGGTAATTGTCGGTGAACCATGCGTTGCAGGTCGCTTGCTTGAGCACCTGGATATTGTCATGTGCTTCTACCGCAGCGACCAGTTCACGCCGCAGCTGTTCGGCACGCAGGCCGTCGACATCGAAGCGGGCATAGGCCAGCGAACCGCCGAGAATGGGCTGCTGTTCGATCAGCAACACCTTGGCGCCTGCATTGGCGGCGCTCAGTGCTGCCTGCAAGCCGGCAGGTCCCGCGCCGATCACCGCCAGATCCGTGAACAGGTAGGCCTTGTCGTAGTACTCGGGCTGGAACGCCAGGTCCAGCACGCCAAGGCCGGCCTTCTTGCGAATGATCGGCTCCCAGACTTTCCACATGCCCTTGGGCTTGTAGAACGAGCGGTAATAGAAACCCACCGGCATGAACTTCGAGAACTTGCCCAGGTACGCGTCCCGGTCGTTGTCCAGCGAGCCGTTGAAGTTCTGGCCGGTGGCCTGCAAGCCTTCCTGCAGGGCAACGGTGTCGGCCATTACGTTGGGCTCGTGAGGCAACTGGATCAGGCTGTTGGCGTCCTGCCCGGCCATGGTCAGGGGGCCGCGCGGGCGGTGGTACTTGAACGACCGCGAAAGCAGGAAGCGACCGTTGGCCAGCAGAGCACTGGCGATACTGTCGCCCTGCAGGCCCTGATAGGTTTTGCCATCGAAGCTGAACGTGAGCGGCCGGGTGCGATCGATCAGCAGGCCCATGGGCGCGGGCAGGCGGGCGGGGGTGGTCATCCTGCGATCTCCTTGGAGGCGAGGGGGGCGAAGTCGATACGTGCGGTAAACAGGTCGCGTGGGTCGAAGGTGCGGATGATCTCGTCGCTGCCGGTGTGGCGCTCGGCCAGGAACCAGTAGCTGGAGGGGTTGTGCATCCACCACTCGCACACCACGCCCAGTGTGTCTTCACTGTTGAACACGTAATCGGCCCACTCGCTGTCGCTGCAGGTTTGCGGGTCGGGCATGTGTTTGAATTCCCCGCCGTAGGTGAACTCGCTGATGTTGCGCGGCCCGTTGAGCGGGCAGGTCATGATTTTCATGTGTCGCTCTCCGTCAGTGGCTGGCCGCTGTTGCGCCCATTTCGTTGACTTGCTGGAAGGTTGAGAAGCGTTCGAGCGCGAATGGCCTGATCAACTCGGGCACCTTGCCGCCGCTGGCCACCAGTTCTGCCATGGTCTTGCCGCAGATCGGCGTGGCCTTGAAGCCCCAGGTGCCCCAGCCCGCATCGAGGTAGTAGTTCCTGACGGGGGAAAGGCCCATGATCGGGCTGTAGTCCGGGGTCATGTCGGTGATCCCGGCCCATTGGCGCATCAGTTTGGCGTTGGCCAGAAACGGAAACATCTCGATGGCGTGGGCCAGCAGGCTTTCCTTGAGGTCCAGCGTCGAGCGGCTGTTGAACAACGGGTACGGATCAGAACCGCCGCCAAACACCACTTCGCCACGGCTGGTCTGCTGCACATAGCAGTGCAGGGCGGACGAACTCACCAGCGGGTCGAGAAAGGGTTTGAAAGGTTGAGTGACCATCGCCTGCAGCGGGAAGGTCTGGATCGGCGAGCGAATCCCGGCCTTCTTCATCATCTGCGAACTCATGCCCGCCACCGCCTGTACGGCGCAGCCGCACTGGATGGTGCCGCGATTGGTCTTCACCGCAGTGATGGTGCCGTTCTCGATCACCAGTTCCTGCACTTCGGTCAGTTGATGAATCTCCACACCGCGCTTGGCCGCCTGCTTGGCGTAGCCCCAGGCAACCGCGTCATGCCGGGCGGTGCCGCCGTCGATGTGCCACAGGCCGGCGAGCACCGGCAGATGACCGGGGTCCAGATTGAGGCTCGGCACCAGTTCGCGGATCTGCTGGCGGTCGATCATCTCGGTGCGGCCGCCGAAATGCTTGTTGACCTCGGCGCGCTGGCGGAACGAACGGACCGTGGCATCGGTATGCGCGAGGGTCAGTTGGCCGCGCTCGGAGTACATAATGTTGAAGTCGAACTCGTTGGACAGGCCCTGAAACATCTTCACCGACTCGGCATAGAACTTCACACCTTCGCTGGTCAGGTAATTGGAGCGGATCACCGCCGTGTTGCGCGCCGTGTTGCCGCCGCCCAGGTAACCTTTTTCCAGCACGGCGATATTGGTGATGCCGTGGTATTTCGACAGGTAGTAGGCGGTGGCCAGGCCATGCCCGCCGCCGCCGATGATCACCACGTCGTAGGAGGACTTCAGTTCCTTCGGCGCAGGCAGATCTACCTCGACCGGGTACTCCGAACTGAGCCCGTATTTCAACAGGTTGAAAGGCATACGGCCTCCGATTGGCTGCGTTGCGCGTGGGCCTGCTGCCGGGCAGCAGTCACGGTGTTTTTCATCAGAAAAGCGATGGTCATCGGTCCGACCCCGCCGGGAACGGGCGTGATCGCAGAGGCGACTTCGATGGCGCTGTCGAAGTCCACATCGCCCACCAGGCGGCTACGGCCGTGGTCGTCGATGCGGTTGATACCGACATCGATCACCACCGCGCCGCGCTTGAGCCAGCTGGCATCTATCAGGCGCGGGCGGCCAACCGCTGCCACGACGATGTCGGCCAACTGACACAAGGCCCTGGCATCATTACTGCGCGAATGCACCACCGTCACCGAGCAGTGCGCTTGCAGCAGCAGGGCGGCCATGGGTTTGCCGACGATGTTGGAACGACCGATTACCACCGCATGCTTGCCGCTCAGATCGCCGCAGGTTTCTTCGAGCAAGTGCAGGCAGCCGCTGGGGGTGCAGGGCGTCAATACGTTGCGCCCCTGGCTCAGACCACCGACGTTTTCACTGTGAAAGCCGTCTACGTCCTTGCCCGGATCGATAGCCTGCAGGACGCGGTTTTCTTCTATGTGAGCGGGTAAGGGCAGTTGCAGGAGAATGCCGTGTACCGTGTTGTCGGCATTCAATTCGGCAATCAGCGCCAGTAAGCGGGCCTGGCTGCTGTCGGCCGGCAGGCGGTGTTCCAGCGAGCGAATGCCGGCTTCCTCGGCACGCAGGATCTTGTTGCGTACGTAAACCTCACTGGCCGCGTCATTACCGACCAGAATGACCGCCAGTGCCGGTTCGATGCCTTCGACCTTCAAGGTGTTCACATCGTGTCTGACCTGTTGCAGAACGCGAGCGGCGGCGGCCTTGCCGTCGATGATGTGTGCGCTCATCGGAACACCACCGTTCGATCCGTGTTGAGAAACACGCGGTGCTCCAGGTGATATTTGACGGCCCGCGACAGCGCGATGGTTTCGTTATTGCGTCCCGCCGCGACCAGGTCGGCAGGCAGGTAGACGTGATCGACGCGCTGCACTTCCTGCTCGATGATCGGACCTTCGTCCAGGTCACTGGTGACGTAGTGCGCGGTGGCACCGATCAGCTTCACACCGCGCTCGTAAGCTTGATGGTAGGGCTTGGCGCCTTTGAAACCCGGCAGGAACGAGTGATGGATATTGATCGCCCGGCCAGCCAGTTGCTGGCACAGGTCGTCGGAGAGAATCTGCATGTAGCGCGCCAGTACTACTAGCTCGGTGCCGGTTTCATCGACCACCTTCATCAGTGCGGCTTCCTGCGCGGCCTTGGTTTCTCGGGTCACGGGCAGGTAGATGAAGCGAATCCCCTCACGTTCGGCCATCGGTCGCAGGTCAAGATGATTGGACACGATGGCGGTGATGGTCATGTCCATTTCGCCCTTGTGGTAGCGGTACAGCAGGTCGGTCAGGCAGTGATCGAACTTGCTGACCATCAGCAGCACACGCATCGGCCGGCGCGTGTCGTGTAGCTCCCACTGCATGGCAAAGTCGCTGGCAACGGCGTCGAAGCCGGCTTTCAACTGCTGGATGTCGCCCTCATGACCATCGTTGAAGCGAAACACTGCACGCATGAAAAAAGTGCCGCTGTACTCATCGTCGAACTGGGCCATTTCACCGATGTAGCAGCTGTTGCCAGCCAGGTAGGAAGTCACCGCCGCGACAATCCCGGAGGTCGCCGGGCAGCTGATCTTCAGGATGAAATGGTTCTTCTCGTGTTGCATGGCGTGTCCTCTGAAGGGTAGCGGCAGTTTGGCGCAGGGCGAAAAAGGTCAGGTGCAGAGGTTTTTCGTCGATGAATAAAATTCTCTACAGGAATTTAATATTCTTGAAGGCTGTTTTATAGGCGAAAGGAAATCCAGCGTCCAGAGGTTTCTGGAAACTTTGTTTACTAAAGGGAATATTGCAGGTTTCTTGTGGGGGGCGGGGTCGCCGGATTTCACTGTAGTGGCAAGCTGCTATTCCGGCGGAGCGTTGCGCCCGCTGGAAATATTCACGGCCCGGTCAATGCGTGACGCCTATTTCATCCCGATCAGGCCCTTGGCCTGGCTACGGCTATCGGAGTCCATATTATTGGACGACATCGCGTTATTCAGCGCGCTCATGGCTTGGGACAACGCTGATTGCATGCTCCTGATGGTGGACGTCAAAAGCTCTCTCTGCCGTTTCTTCTCATCTTCCGACAGGGTCTTGTCGTTCAGCAGTTCCATCAATTCCTGGTTCTTTTCAGCGATCTTATCCTGAAGCTTGCGGATGTTTTTCAAGACTTCCTTGACGTCCTCAGGCAGGCCGGACCGATCAATGTCCGCGTTCCTTTCACTTTCGAGTTTTTCCTGACCTTCCTTCGAGATCTGAACCTTAACAGCGGCAGGTGTAACACTGGATACTGCGGAGCTTTCTGTCACCGAAGCTGGCGTTGAGCTCACGACTTGAATATTCATGATCGGAGGGGTGTCGAAAGGTGCGATTTTCATTGAGGTTCCGGTCCCGGAGGATTTGTGGAGTCTTGTTTAGTACGCCTATCGGCCCGCAACAGCGGGCCTTTAGATTGATGTATCTATTTTGTACAAAATTGTATATTCGCGCACGCATTCCATGGTCAGGCTCTTGGGTTGAACCTGACTGCCTGACCAAGGCTTCGACGATGTTTGCTGTGATTTGACCGAACTCGGCCACTCATTGACGCCGCAGCTGGAAATGCTTTCCGCATGGGCAAGCATTAACAGGCAGGCAATCGAGCAGGCACGCGCAAAGTGCGATCAGCAAGGTTCTCCGGCAACGTCGGCCGAAGATACCTTGCGTGGCTGAGTAGAAGTTATTTGCTACTGCGCGTCATCAGTCGTGATGCGCTTCACCAACAAACGTCAGCGAGGTAAACAAGCCGCGTTCAGCGATGTCGGCGTTGTCCTTGACCGGCAGCGTGACTTCGGCGGCGATGATATTCAGCCCCTCGTTACGCACGATGACGCTGGCCAGACCTTGTGCATCGGTTTCGGCGCTGACGACATCCGGTGCACTGCGGTAATCGCCGATCAGTTTGATGCCGGCGGCGGGTTTGCCGTCGATCAGTACGCGCACCGGCAGTGGTTTGCCTGCGCCGACTTTCAAAGGGTCGGTCTGCGGCACGATCACGAAATTCAACTTGTTGAACGCTGGCAGGTGCGCGCCTTCGGCGTAAATGGCCACGCTGTATTTGAAGGTGTGGATGGAGTCGGTGCCATTGGGTACTTTGCTGCGACCTTCATTGACCCATCGCTTCTCGGCGTCGCGCGTCCACATGCCGTTATCCAGCGCAACGCTCATGACCGCAGGCGGCTTGAGCGGCACCAGACGCGCGTGGTCTTCAAGGCGTTGTACCGTCACCGGGATCATTTTGCCCTGCAGGTCGTAGGCCCACGCGCCGCTGACTTTCTGCGCCTTGAAAGCGTTGTCTTCGGCGCCATGACCGTAGACCACTTCGATATTGCCGCGACGCTGTTCGGTCCACAGACCGTGCGCATTGACGTGGCTGGCGAACAAAGCGCCGAGCAGGCCCAGGGCCAGGAAAGGTTTGTTTGAAAGCATGATGCGTCCTTGTTGTTGGGAGCGGGGTGTATTGAGTCGGGTTGTCATGGGCGTCAGAGGCTGAGGGTCAGGCTCACCGTAACGTTGCGCGGTTCGCCAGGCGCGACCCAGTAATTGCTGTAGGAGCGCTCGTAGTATTTTTCATCGAAAATGTTGTTCAGGTTCAGACCCACCGTGACGTTCTCGCTGGCTTTGTAATGCGCCAGCAGGTCTACGGTCTGGTAGGCCGGCAACTCGAAGTCAGCGCCCGACTGCCCCGAGCGGTCGCCGACGTAGGTGTACGCCGCGCCGACGTCCGAGCCGCGCAACGCGCCTTCCTGGAACTCATAGACGCCCAGCAGGCTACCGCTGTGTTTGGCGACACCGAGGATGCGACTGCCGGTGGGGATGCTCTGGTCGCCCTTGGTCACTTCGGCGTCAATGTAGGCGAAGGCACCGATGACCCGAATGGCTTCGCTGACCTGCCCGGTCAATTGCAGATCCAAGCCCTGGCTGCGAGCCTTGCCCACCGCACGATTGGTGTCGGTGCCCGGATCCAGCGCGAGAACGTTTTCTTTTTCGATATGAAAGGCGGCGAGGGTCGTGCTCAGGCGATCGTCGAACAGTTCGCTCTTGATCCCGACTTCGTAGCCGACGCCTTCTTCCGGGTCGAAGGTTTTGCCGGCGGCATCCAGGCCATTGTTGGGCTTGAACGAGGTGGAGGCGTTGGCGAACAGGCCGACCTGCGGTGTGAGTTGATAAAGCAACCCGGCGCGGTGAGTGAAAGCGTCCTGGCGCTGCCCGGAGGTGGCGTTGGTGGTGAAGTCATCGACCTGCTGATCGAAGTGCTCGTAGCGTGCCCCGATCATGCCGCGCAGCTTGTCGGTAAAGACAATCTGGTCCTGCAGGTTCAGCGCGCGGCTTTCAACATGCTCGTAAAAATCAGTACCGGAGCGTGCGCCGGCGGGTTTCGGTTGGCCGTAGACCGGGTTGTAGATGTCGATGGCGTAGGGGCTGCCGGCGATGGTCGTGACGCGCTCGTTCTTGCGATAGTTCTCGTACTCGGTGCCGATCAGCACTTCGTGCTCGACCCCCATACCATCGAAACGACCGCGTAATTCCAACTGGGTGATGCTGTCATGCCAGTTGTTGTCGCGCTCCCGATAACGCCGATTGACCGTGTGCCCGTCGGCATTCAACGGGCGCGCCTCGCTGGCAAAACCCGACATCTCGCCCTGTTTGTAATGGCTGGCCAGACGCAGTGACCAGATATCGTTGAGCTGGTGGTCCAACGCGAACTGGACCATGTTGTTGTCGTTATCGATGTCATCGTCCGGCTCACCGAGGAAGGTCGAGCGAGACACGCCGCTCCAGGTGTTGTTGGGGGCGACCACGCCCCGGTCGAAAGTCGATGTGTGGCGCACGAATTCGGTTTCCACCAGCAGACGGGTGTCTGGGTTCAGTTGCCAACTGAAGGACGGGGCGACAAACACCCGTTTGCTTTCTACATGGTCACGAAAGCTGTTGTTGTCTTCGACGGCCAGATTGACCCGCGAGAGCAGATTGCCTTCTTCATCCAGCGGGGTGTTGACGTCCAGCGCGGTGCGATAGCGATCCCAACTGCCTGCGCTGGTCTGCAAGGTGGTAAAGGCTTCACGCTGGGGTTTCTTGGTGACGATATTGACCGTGCCGCCCGGATCGCCACGCCCGTACAGGCTGGCGGCGGGGCCTTTCAGCACTTCGATACGCTCGATATTTGCGGCATCCGGCGTGGCAGGGTAGCCGCGGTTGGCGCTGAAGCCGTCCTTGTAAAATTCGGAAGTGGTAAAGCCCCGGATGCTGTACTCGTAAAGCGTCAGACCGCCGAAGTTGTTCTGCTTCGACACGCCGCCGGCGAAATCCAGCGCACGCTCGACGCTGTTGCTGCCAAGGTCCTTGAGCACCGAGGCAGGTACCACGCTGATCGACTGCGGGATATCCGCGATGGCGGTATCGGTTTTGGTGGCCGTGGCCGAGCGGGTAGCGCGATAGCCCTGGACCGGGCTGGTCGCCGTCTCGTACTGATAGTCGGACGTGACGTTGACGCTTTCCAGTTCTATGGTCTGCGGGCTTTCCTCCGCGTAACCCGTATTGCCCAAAACGCCGATTGCCAAGCCTGCCAGAGACGCGATTCTACGAGACGACATGTGAGACTTCCTGATGATAATAGATACAATATAACATCTCCGTTGAGAATTATTGTTGTTTGTTGCTGGGGATGTAACATCGGGCTGATCAGTAGGGGGGGCGATCCTTGCAACTCAGCGCTCAGGTGGGGGACTACGTCGTACAACTTCGCTGGGCCTTGAAAATGTAATATGCGTCAACCCGGCTATTGAGGTCGGCGAACCTCTCGCCTGTGATTCCTGTGTGCTCTGGAGAGCCAATGACGTTTCCAATACTCGCCGCTGCCCAATTCTGCTCTGCACGGGGAGCTATCGAGCACAACCTCTCCGGGCACCTGGCGTTCATGCAACGGGCAGCTGAACAGGGCGCCACTTACCTGCTGTTTCCAGAGTTGTCACTCACAGGCTACGAACCGGATCTGGCTCGCGAACTCGCCCTGCTTGCCGACGATGTGCGTCTGGCGCCGCTCGCGGCACTGGCGGTGAAGTTGCGATTGACGACCACCCTTGGCGTGCCGCTCAAGGGGCCGGACGATAGCGTCCTGATTGGCGCAATTACCTTCACCGCTGCGGGCGATGTCATCGCCTATGCCAAGCAATACCTGCATCCCGGTGAAGACGCGGTGTTTAGCGCAGGCAATGCGGACTGCTATCTGCCACTTGGTCAGCAGCGGATCGGTCTGTGCGTGTGTGCAGACTTTGCCCACGCCGAGCATGCGCGCCGCCTGGCGCAAGGCGGAGCCTGGCTGTACGCAGCCAGTGTGCTGATCTCGCCGGGAGGCTATGAATACGACGCCGGACTGCTTTCGGGGCATGCCCGCCGCCACTCGCTGCCGGTGTTGATGGCCAATCATGGAGGGCCGACTGGCGGCTGGCAGTCGGCGGGGCGCAGTGGTCTGTGGGACGAGGAAGGGCGTTGGGTCGGCGGGATGGAAGGTGAAGGAGGTGGTCTGGTAGTCGCGACCCGCCAGCGCGAGGGCTGGCAGGTCAGGGCGGTTACGCTGGAGTAGGACGTTTCACGCGCCCACGGCAGTGTCCGGCTTGAGCCCGGGTTCGTTATGCGAGCGCGAAAGGGTCTCTGGCACGGCCAGCCACAACAGGCAGAACGCTACCGCTGCCACACCGGCAAGGGTCAGAAATGCCGCGCTGTAACCTGCCGCATGCACGACAAAACCCGCCAGGCTATTGCTCAGCGCTGCACCCAGCCCGAACAGCGTGGACAGCGCACCCAGACTCACGTTGAAACGCCCGCTGCCTTGAGTGAGGTCCTTGACCATCAATGGGAACAGGGCACCGAACAGGCCCGCACCGATGCCGTCGAGCATCTGCACCGCTACCAGCCAATAGGGATCATCGGAGAGGGTGTAAAGCACACCGCGAATCGGCAAGAACAGAAAACCGGCCAGCAGTAGCGGCTTGCGCCCCCAGACATCCGCTTTCATACCTACCAGCAGCGCGGCTGGCACCATCACCAGTTGGGCCGCGACGATGCACGCTGAAGTGAGCGGTGTCGCCATTTGCATGTTGATCTGTGACAGCTTCTGACTCACCAGCGGCAGCATCGCTGCGTTGGCCAGATGAAACAGGGCGCAGCAGATACCAAACATCAGCAGCGGCTTGTTGCTCAACAGTGCAGAAAGCCCCGACGGCTGATGACCACTGACGTCGTGACTGGCGTCGAAGCCCCGAGCCACGTCGTGATCAATGGCGTCTGCGGAAACGAAGCTGACCGCGACAATACTCGCCAGCGCCATCGCGGCCATCAGGTAAAACACCGCAATAGGGCCGAATAGATAGGCGAAGCCGCCAGCCAGAAGGGCTGCGCAGGCGTTACCAGCGTGGTTGAACGTTTCGTTGCGTCCGGTACGGCGGGTAAACGCTTTTGGCCCGGTGATTCCCAGCGAAATGGCCGCGATGGCCGGTGCAAATACCGAGGCCGCAATGCTGCTCAACGCCTGGGTCAGGGCGACAATGGAAAAGGACGAGGTAAACGGCAGAATCACGCAACTCAGCGTCACCAACAAGGCCGCCACACCAATCATGGCGCGCTTGTAGGGCGTACGGTCGATCAGCGCCCCGGCAGGTGTCTGGGTCAGCAGCCCGGCAATGCCGGCGATGGTCATCACCACACCGATGCTGGCCGGGTCCCATTTGTGCACCGCCAGCAGGTAGATCGCCAGATACGGGCCCAGGCCATCGCGCACATCGGCAAGGAAGAAATTCAGGCTGTCCAGTGAAAGGGTGTTGCGGCGATCTGCATGACTGACCAAGAGTGAAGTTCCTGTAATTCGTCCGACTCCAGGCAACCGAGTCACGGGTAATACTGACCCGGGCCGTTTTAAAGAAGTTTCCGCACCGAAGATGAAATTTAGGCTTCAAATGCTCTTTTTCTGCAGGCTTTTCAGTCGCTGGGTCGCGCGTTGCACGGCAGCCATTTTTTCTGGCCGCTTCATGCGCTTCCACTTGCGGATATCGTCCTTGGTACGCCCGCAGCTCACACACAGATCGCCGCTGAGCTGGCATACGGAAATGCACGGGTTTTCGATGTCCTTGGCCATGTTCAACCTCGTCTGGCGTATTTGCGTTTGATGCGCTGCTGCCAGTCGCCCGCGTTCTCGCGCAGGCACTGCTCTTCGCAGTCGACATGCACATGAGCCGCTGGATTCGACAGGCTGACCTGTGCATCGTCAAGTGCCTCTATCGTAAGACCGATCATCCGCTCGCCCAACCCGCGCTCCAGTGCAGCGTTCTTGTCAGTCAGCGTGTCAAACACCCACACCACCTGCAGGCTGGCCGGGAACGCCGCGTAATCGACTTCATGAGTCAGCCAGCAAAAACCGGGCATTTCGGCCTTGGCGGTCTCGCAGGCGTGCGTCAGTGCGCTCACCAGACGCCGATCTGTCTGGGCCTGTTCGCGTTTGCAGGATGGCATGGGGGACCTTGGAGTGTAGAGAGAAAGATGGTCACGATACCTGATTGCTGGTTTTGCTTACAGTTTGAGGTAATCAAGAACGTGAAAGCTGTGCTTCGAGTTGGCCTGCAAATCAGGTTAAGCACATAATTATAAGGTCTTGTTTATTTTTAAATGTTTCAGTATGACTTATCCTTCATGGTCTTCAGATAAAG
>Ga0182233_1000214_pt1 | contig 12240 bp, 9 predicted proteins | sample G6R1MG_31_FD_129664 | JGI IMG/M metagenome (GOLD analysis project Ga0182233, IMG submission 129664) | Miscanthus phyllosphere microbial communities from Michigan, USA - G6R4_NF_07NOV2016_LD1 MG | ecosystem: Host-associated > Plants > Phyllosphere > Phylloplane/Leaf | place: USA: Michigan... | reverse complement strand
GCCTGGGCTCCGCCGAGGGCCGTCGCCGTAACGGCCAGGGCGACGAACGCCGCCGTGAGGGCGGATTTGGGATGACACGAACGCATGGGCAGGCTGACTCCCGGGGGCGATCACCGCAACGGCCGTCGCTGAGGCTGGCGCACAGCTTAACGGCGCGTCTTCACGGTGCAATCGCTGTTTTGGAGCATCGATTGGGATGCACACCTCCCTGTAACGCAATCCGCGTGCCGCGCCAGCACGGCCGGAACGTAAAAAGGCCCGGCTTCGCAGCCGGGCCAGTTCAGGTTTTCGAAGACGATTGGAGCGGTCGGATCCGAAGTCCTTCGACGCCGGATCCGATGGTCCGGACGACTTAGAAGTCGCGCTGGACGCGCATGCGGACCTGGTAGGTGTCCGCGGAGGTCACGGTCCGGACGGCGGCGCCGGCGTTGATCTGAGCGGCCGTGGTCAGGCCGTTGTTGTACTGGTCGATGACGCGACCGTTCTGGAGGCCGACCTTGGTGTAGAAGCCCTCGACGCCGATATCGAGGTCCTTCACCGGCGACCAGATCAGGCTGCTGCCGACCACGAACTGGTAGGTGTCGCGAAGCGTCGGGCTGAGGGCGAACGAGCGGGTGCCCGGGGCGCCGACGAAGTTGTTCGACGCCGTGGTGCCGGCGAAGGCGGAGCCGGCATACGCGAGGGCGTTGGCCTCGCGGGCACCGCGGGCGAAGGCCATCTCGCCGTAGCTGCCGAACAGGGCCGAGCGCCACTCGGGCGACCAGTAGTGGAGGAACGACGCCACGGCGGTGAAGCTGGTGGACAGCTCGATCTTGCCGGTCAGCGGGTTGAGGGTGGCATCCGACATGTAGGGGTCGAACGCGGCGGCGCTGATGGTGCTCACGCGGGAGGCGTAGCTGCCGTTGTACGACGAGAAGCCGGTGTAGAGGGTCGCGCCCTCGCCGTAGGCGCCCTGCAGGTACAGGGTGTCACCGGGGGCGATGAACGGCATGTTGATCTTCACGCCGCCCTGCACGGCCCAGCCGTAATCGCTGGAGGCGCCTGCGCTGCCGCCCGCAAAGTTGCCGGCAAAGCCGTTGTTGACGCCGACGATCGTCGGGCTGCCGATGATGTTGCTGGTGTTCAGCTCCTTCACGGCGGCGGAGAGCTGGGCCGAGCCCCAGGCGGCGTCGTAGCGCAGCACGCCGACGAAATCGGGCATGCGGTTACGCTGGGAGACGTCGACGGTGCCGAAGGTCGGGACGCCGAGGGCGCTGGTCGAGATCAGAACGCGGGAGGGGGCGCCGACCGTCGTCGATTCCTGCGAGTAGATGGTGTTGCGGCGGAAGGACGGGTCTTCGAGCGAGACCGTGGCCGAGAGGCCGCCGTCGCCCAGCTTGGTCGTGTAGGCGAGCAGGTTGGTGGAGGCGAGGTCCGAACCACCCGTGGCGCCGCTGAGTTCGAAGTCGTGGGCGTAGAAGTCGAAGAACGAGGAGGCGCGACCGGCGGTGAGGCCGGCGAACTGGATGAACGCCTTCTCGGTGCTTACGAACTGCTGGACGCGACCGTTCTGATCCTGCCCGGTCGCAGAGAAAGCGTTGCCGATGCGCTCCTGGGTACCGGAGCGGAGGCCGCCGACGGCTCCGGTGCGCGAGGCGAATTCGAGGCGGGTGAAGGCGCGCAGGGTGCCGTAGGCCGTCTGGGTGCGGGCGTCGACGTTGATACGGGCGAGGCCGCGATATCCGGTGGTGTCGCCGGCGTTGCCGAGGCTGCTGCGGGCGTTGCTCGGCTGATAGGCGACCTCAAGGCGGGCGCGACCAGAGAGACGGATGCAGGTATCGGTGCCGGGGATGTAGAAGAAGCCGGCGCCGTAAGCGGAGCAAACCCGGACGTACTCGATCGGAACAGCCTTCTTGACCGGAAGGTCGGCTGCCTGTGCTCCGGCAACGGCTGCAAATCCAGCAGCAGAGGCGAGAAGCGAGCTCTTCAAGAGCTTCATTGATATCTCCAAAAGCTTCGAGACCCGAGGAATGGACAACTACGGGTGCGACGATCCTTGGGATCGCGACCCGTGTGATCCTTTTTTTTGGTAGCCGAGCGTATCCGCTGGATTATTCTGGTGCGCCGCTGGTGTACCAGCGCCCCAACACTCTGTGCGACGCGGTTCCGCCGGGCAACTCGAAAACGTGAACGGTACAGCGGTTCCGCTCTGCTGTTGCGGCCTTGCAACGTTGTGCAGGCGGCTAAATGTATGACGTCGCGTGGCTTTCCCTCTCGTGTTCCGGGCAGGCAGGCTGCCTTCCCGGAGCTGAAAGCGCCGCGAAACCAAGCAGATCGGCAGAAGAATGCCGGAATCCTGCTCCAAAATCGTTCGAACGCGAACGCTTTCTGCTCAGGGTGAACTCAGCGCGAACATCGGGGCCGAATCCGGTGATCCAGGGTCGTCCGGACCGAGCCGATCGCGGTAGAAAGGCCGTCATCCACAGGCCCCCGACCGATCAGGAGAATCCGAGCGGGATGATTCCCGCCCGCCATTCGTGGGAATCGAACACGAATCGTCTCGCAGCCCAATCGGCGAACGGGCCCGCCGACATTCTTCGATGTAGCCTCGCGCATCGGACGCCTCGAGCGGTCGGCCGAGCGCCCGGTCCGCTCCCCTCGGTTGAAGAGCGGGGCAACGACGCATTTCGCGAGAACCCTGTGGACGGATCACCCTCGGACACGGGCGTGCGTCCGACGAATCCAGTGACCGGGGGCTTCCGAAGCCTCCGTCATCCTGCACCGCAGGAACGATGCCCGCCGAATTTTGAACCGGCGGTGGTCGCGGACGGCACTCGGGATGAAAACAGAATTAGACGCCGAACTCAGGTCGACTTCTCATCCTTCGAGAGCATGTGAGAGAAGGCCGCGACGCAGGCCGGGTCGAAATGCGTGCCGGCATTCGCCAGGATGTGGTTCAGGGCTTCCCCCTCGCTCCACGCCTTCTTGTAGGGCCGCTCCGACGTCAGAGCGTCGAACACGTCGGCTACGGCGACGATGCGGCCGCAAAGCGGGATCGCCTCGCCCGCGAGGCCGGCGGGATAGCCGCTGCCATCCCAACGCTCGTGGTGGGTGGCGGCGATCTCGGCGGCAAGCTGCATCAGGTGTGAGGACGAGCCTTCGAGGATACGCCGGCCGCGATCGGCGTGGCGCTCCATCTCGCGGCGCTCGTCCTGCGTCAGGGGGCCGGGCTTCAGGAGGATCGTATCCGGAACGCTGATCTTGCCGACGTCGTGCATGGTCGAGGCGAGGCTGAGTTGCTCAATCTCGCCCTCCGGCAGTCCGAGGCCCCGGGCGATGAGACCGACGAGGCGCGCCACCCGCGCCACGTGGTTGCCGGTCTCGTGGTCGCGGTGCTCGGCGGCCTTCATGAGAAGGTGGACGATCTCGCGCTCGCGCGCGGCAATGAGCTGGGTCGCGGCCTTCACCTCCCGATCGAGCCACGCCGCGCGCTCCCGCTGATCGAGTCGGGCGCGATTAAGGGCGAGGAGATTCGAAATGCGGGCCCGGATCTCGAGGGGGTCGAAGGGCTTGGCCAGGAAGTCCGTCGCCCCGGCCTCCAGGGCCTCGCGGCGCAGGCTGCGTTGGTCGGAACTCGTCACCATCACCACCGGGACATGCTCGAAGCCCGGTATGGCTCGGGCCGCGCGGATGAAAGCGACCCCGTTCATCCCCGGCATGTCGTAATCCGAGATCGCTACCCCGATGGCGTCCGCCTGCGCCTCGACGAACGCGAGAGCGTCGGCCGGGCGCGTGAAGTCGCGCACGGTGCAATCCGGGATCGTGCGGATCGCCTCCGCCATCAACAGGTTGTTGAGGGGGGTGTCATCGAGGACGAGAACGAACATCGGGTTGGCCCTGCGATTGCCCGTTCACGGCATACGGCCCCTTGCGGGGCTTGCGCCGGGCCGCGCGTTCCTCCGTCCAATCTGTACCATCCGGGCCAGCTTGGCAGCCCGTCCCGCGCCACAGGGTTACCGAAATCCTACGCCGCCCAGGCCTTCCAAATCCGTTCGATCTCGTCGGGATGGCGGATTTGGGCTTCCCTCAAGCCGACACCGGATCAGACGACCACCGTGATCTCTTCCGCGGCGCGGGTGAGGCCCGTGTAGAGCCACCGGTCCCGGTGCTCGCGGAAGGCGAAGGATTCGTCGAACAGCACCACGCTGTCCCATTGCGAGCCCTGCGCCTTATGCACGGTGAGGGCGTAGCCGTAGGTGAACTCGTCGGTCTCACGGCGCAGGAAGGCCGGGATCTCCTCCTCGGAGCCGGACATCACGGCGCGCAGCACCTTGATGTCCACGGGGCGCCGCCGGAGGGCGGGATCGTCGTCCGGCACCACGTCGAGGCGGATCGTGTCGGGGCGCTGGGCCGCGCGCTGGGCCTGCACGGTCCAGGTCGAACCGTTGAGGAGGCCCTTGGTGCGATCGTTGCGCAGGCACACGAGCTTCTCGCCCACCGCCGGCATCGGATCGACGTGGCCGGCGATCTCGCGCAGGCGGTTGTTGTAGAGGCGCCGAGTCTTGTTCATGCCGACCAGGACCTGATCGGCGGCGATGACGGCGTTCGGATCGAGATTGCGGCGCGAGACCACCCGGCTGCGGCCGTATTCGCCGATGGCGAGGCGCCCGCCCTCGCGAACCGTCATCGCCATGCGGACGATGGGATCGTCGGCGGCCTGGCGGTGAACCTCCGTGAGCATCACGTCGGGCTCGGCCTCCGTGAAGAAGCCGCCGCCGCGCACGGGGGGCAGCTGCGCCGGATCGCCGAGCACGAGGACCGGCTTGTCGAAGGACAGGAGGTCGTTGCCGAGATCGGAATCCACCATCGAGCATTCGTCGATGATCACGAGTTCGGCCTTCGAGATCGGCCCCGTCCGGTTGAGGGTGAAGGCCGGGCCGCCGTCCTCCGTCTCCTTGGTGCGGTAGATGAGGCTGTGGATCGTCGCCGCGTCGTGGCAGCCCTTGGCACGCATCACCGACGCCGCCTTGCCCGTGAAGGCGCCGAACACCACGGTGCCGTCGACGTCGTCGGCGATGCGGCGGGCGAGCGTGGTCTTGCCGGTACCGGCATAGCCGAACAGGCGGAACACCGGGGCGCCGCCGTCCTTGCGCCAGGCCGCGATGGCCTTGAGCGCCGCGTCCTGCTGCGGCGCGAACCGGGTCGGCAGGGTGGTGTCGGTCGAGCCCGCGTCGCTCACGGCCAGCGCACGGTGGGCGGCAGGGACGACAGGATCGAGGCGACGTTGCCGCCGGTCTTGAGGCCGAAGATGGTGCCCCGGTCGTGCAGCAGGTTGAACTCGACGTAGCGCCCGCGCCGGACCTGCTGCTCGATCCGGTCGTCTTCCGTCCACGGCTTGTCGAGGTTGGCGCGCATGATCGCCGGATAGGCGTTGAGGAACGCGCCGCCCACGTCGCGGGTGAAGGCGAGGTCGGCGGCCGGGTCGCCGGTCCAGTGATAGTCGTAGAAGATGCCGCCGATGCCGCGCGGCTCCTTGCGGTGGGGCAGGTAGAAGTACTCCTCGCACCACGCCTTGTAGCGGGCGTAGTCGGCGGCCGGCGCGTGGGCGTCGCACGCCGCCTTCATGGCCGCGTGGAAGGCGTGGCTGTCGGGGTCGTCCTGGGTGCGCCGCCGGTCGAGGACGGGGGTGAGGTCGGCCCCGCCGCCGAACCACGTCCGCGTGGTCGCGACGAACCGGGTGTTCATGTGGACGGTCGGCGCGTTCGGGTTCCACGGATGCGCGATGAGCGAGATGCCGGTGGCGAAGAAGCGCGGGTCCTCCGCCGCCCCCGGCATCTGCGCCCGGAACTCGGGGGCGAACTCGCCGTGCACGGCCGAGACGTGGACGCCGGCCTTCTCGAACACCCGGCCCTTGATCATCGCCATGGTGCCGCCGCCGCCGGGCGCGCCGGTGTGGTCGGTGCGCTGCCACGGCGTCTTCTCGAATTTGCCCGGCGCGGACGGTGCGTCCGGGTGGAACGGCCCCGTGGCCTCCGCCTCCAGGGCCTCGAAGGCGGCGACGATGCGGTCGCGCAGGGTGGTGAACCACGCCGTCGCCTCGCCCTTCAGGGCTTCGAGTTCGGCCGGGGCCAAGGGGACGAAGGGCGTGTCGGGGCGCTGCATGGCCCCGATGTCCCATCCCGTGCCGCGGGCGTCAATGTGAGCCTCAATCCTTGCCGACGCCCATGAGCAGGCGCTCGGTCTTCGCGTCTTCGATGCGGTTGACCATGCGCCGGCCCTCATGGACGTCGCGCACCGTCTTCGTTGCGGTGATGCAGGACTGGACCAGCATGGTCACGCCCATGGCGAAGTAGCCCTTCATCCAGATGTCGACGGGCATGAACAGAATGCCGAGCGCCACCATGAGGGCGGCCCCGAGGAACGACGCGTAGGTGAAGGCGACCCAGGCGCCGGAATGCTGCGTGGTTTCGTTGGACATGGCGGTGTTCCTTCGGTGGGGATCGAGGACGGTCGGGAGGGGTGTGGTCAGAGAGCGGCCGCGCGGCCGCGCAGGCGTTCGAGGACCGCAGCAGCCGTGGGGCGGGTGGCCCTGCCGAAGCCCTCGCGCTCGAGGCGCGCGGCGATGTCGGCGCCGGGTTCGATGTCTGCGAGCGCCGCCTCCGTGTCGGCGGCCTGCACCTGGCGGTCGCGCAGGCGGGCCAGCGTCGCCTCGGCCTCCGCCAGGGTGGCGCGGTCCTCAGGGGTAGCGGCGACGCCGAGGCGGCGGGCGGATTCGGCCGCCGCCGCGATGCGCCGCCCGCGTTCGAGCTCGGCCTGCCGGCGGGTCGCGTCGGCCACCACGGCGCGCAGGCGTGCGAGTTCGCGACTGAACCGGTCCCGGGCCGTGCGGATCGCCGCCGCCTCGGATTCGAGCTCGGCGATGGCCTCGGCGGCCTCGCTCGCGAGGGTGTCGCGGTTCGCCGCCAGGGCCGCCACCGCGCGCTCCTCCAGATCCGCCGCGCGGGCCTCGACCTCGGCGAGGCGGCGCCCCTCCGCCTTGTCGCCGGCTTCCGCCGTGGCAAGCGCCATGCGGCTGCGCTCGAGGGCGGCGCGGGTCTCGCGGATCTGCTGATCGAGGATGAGCAGGGCGTTGCGGTCGATGAGGTCTTCGCGGGCCTGGGCGGCGGCCCCCCGCGCGAGGGTTCGGAACAGGTTGAACATGGGCTGTCTCCCGGCTGACGGCCGCTGCCGTCGCCAGGAAAGTGTCATAGTTTGAACAACGTTCAAGTGCGGTTATGCACACCGTTCAAATGAGCGGCGTGGCCGCCCGTCTGCCGCAGCCCCTCCCCGAGGATCATCGCGGCGCAGACCGCGACGTTGAGCGAGCGCAAACCTGGCCGGATCGGCACCACCACCCGCGCGTCGGCCGCCGCGTGGACCGCCTCAGGAACGCCGGCCGATTCGCGGCCCATGAGCAGGCAGTCGTCCGGCGCATAGCCGAAGTCGGCATAGGGGACCGCGCCCTGCGTGGTGGCGAGGACGAGGCGGAGGCCCGACTCTTCGCGCCACTGCGCGAACGCGGCCCAGGAGCGGTGCCGCGTGATCGCCACATGGTCGAGATAGTCGAGCCCCGAGCGGCGCAGGTGACGGTCGGACACGTCGAACCCCGCCGGCTCGATGATCTCGACGGCGATCCCGAGGCAGGCGGACAGGCGCAGGAGCGTGCCGGTGTTCTGGGGAATGTCGGGCTGGTAGAGGGCGAGGCGGAGCATGCGAGGCTTCAGGTTGGAGTGCGCTGCGAGGCGAGCCGGGTTCGCCCTGCGCGCCGGGTCTGCGGGTTCGCCGGCCGGGCCCACGGAACGACAGCGTGGTATCCGGAGTCATCACGCCGGGCCTGACGGCCTCGTCATGCGGCATCGCCCCCCGGTTGGCGGGGTCGGACCCGCGCTTAACTAACGAATCGCATCGGCAACGAAAAATCGGAAAAGACATGTTCCTCGATTGGCTCGAACGCCGCATCGATCCGTTCGCGGCCTTCGAGGATGGGCGGATGCCCCCGAAGACCGTGACCGGGTTCTCCGGCTTTTATCTCAAGCCCGTGCGCGCGGCCTTGGCGGTCCTGTTCGTCGTTGCCCTCGTCGCCGGCACCGTCGAGGCCTCGCTCTATCTGTTGATGGGCTGGTTCATCGATCTCCTGAACACCGCCGACCGGGCGACGTTCTGGGCCGACCACGGCACGAAGGTAATGCTGGCGGGCGGCCTCGTCCTCGTGGTGCGGCCGATCACGATCTGGCTGCACGAGATCCTGTCGAACCAGCTCATCGTGCCGCAAGTCACGAACCAGATCCGCTGGCGCACCCACCTCTACACGTTGGGCCACTCGCTCTCGTACTTCCAGGCGGACTTCGCCGGGCGCCTCGCCAACCGGGTGGTGCAGGTCGGGCCCGCTGTCCGCGAACTCGCCGTCGTGTTCATCGACACCCTGCTGTACGTCGCCATCTACGCCGTGACGGCTGTAGGTCTGTTCGGCTCCATCTCCCTGTGGCTCGCCCTGCCGGTGGTGCTGTGGGTCGTCGCCTACGGGTTCCTCACCCGCTGGTTCGTGCCCCGCGCCCGCAAGCGCTCCCTCGTCACCGCCGACACCCGCTCGGCCCTGATCGGGCGCATCGTCGACAGCTACACCAACATCCTGACGGTGAAGCTGTTCGCCCGCGACCGCGAGGAGCGCGCCGCCGTGCGCGATGCCGTCGACGTCCACACCAAAGCCTACCTGCACCAGTTCCGGCTGGTGAGTTCGACCACGACGGCGTTGGGCATCCTCAACAGCCTGCTCATCGTGTCCACGGCCGGCGTCTGCCTCGCCCTGTGGCAGCGCGGCGGCATGACCACGGGCGAGGCGGCGGCCGGACTCGCCCTCGTGCTGCGCCTCATGGCCATGTCCGGCTGGGTGATGCAGACCGTGCGCGGCATCTTCGAGAATGTCGGCGTGATCCAGGAGAGCATGCAGACCATCGCGCGGCCCCACGCCATCACCGACCGGCCGGATGCCGGGACCCTCGCGGTCACGGGTGGCGACATCCGCTTCGAGGACGTCAGCTTCCATTACGGCCGCGACGATTCCAGCATCATCGCGAATCTCGACCTGCATATCCGGGCCGGCGAGAAGGTCGGCCTCGTCGGCGTCAGCGGCGCCGGCAAGACCACGATCACGGCCCTGCTGCTGCGCCTGCACGACATCGAATCCGGGCGCATCCGCATCGACGGCCAGGACATCGCGAACGTCAGCCAGGAATCCCTGCGCAGCGCCATCGCCATGGTGACCCAGGACACATCGCTGCTGCACCGCTCGATCCGCGACAACATCGCGTATGGCCGCCCCGACGCCACGCGGGCCGAGGTCGAGCGGGCGGCGCGCCTCGCGCAGGCCGACGGCTTCATCGCCGACCTCGTCGATCACAAGGGGCGGACGGGCTACGATGCCCAGGTCGGCGAGCGTGGCGTGAAGCTGTCGGGCGGCCAGCGCCAGCGCATCGCCATCGCACGGGTGATCCTCAAGGACGCGCCGATCCTGATCCTCGACGAAGCGACCTCGGCCCTCGACAGTCAGGTCGAGGCAGCGATCCAGGACAGCCTCGACACCCTGATGCAGGGCAAGACCGTTCTCGCCATCGCCCACCGTCTCTCGACCATCGCGGCCCTGGACCGCCTCATCGTCATCGAGGCGGGCCGAATCGTCGAGGAGGGAACCCACGCGTCCCTCATCCACTCGGGCGGTCTCTACGCCCGCCTGTGGCAGCGGCAATCCGGCGGCTTCCTCGGCGAGGCCGCCGGGACTTCGTCCTACGAGGATGCGGCTGAGTAGAGCGCGACGGATCCGCCCGCCCCGTTGGCGGGCTGCGGCAGCACGGTCGCGGCCGCGACGCGGTTCCGGCCCAGGTTCTTGGCGCAATAGAGCGCCCGGTCGGCGGCCGCGACGAGGTCGGACGCTTCGACGCCACAGCGCCCGGCAGCCCCATGGGCGACGGTGACACCGACGCTCGCCGTGACGATCCAACCGGCCTGCTCCGGGCCGTAGCGAAGCGCCAAACCCTCGACGGCGGCGCGGAGGCCCTCGCCGAGACCGAGGGCCTCGTCTGGCGACCGCCCGGGTAAGAGCGCCATGAACTCCTCCCCGCCGTAGCGGGCCAGGAGGCCGCCGGCCTCGCGGACCCGCCCGTCGAGGACCGCCGCGATGGCGACGAGGCAGCGGTCGCCTTCGGGGTGGCCCGCCGTGTCGTTGATGCGTTTGAAATGGTCGATGTCGACCGCAATGACGGCGTACCACCCCTCGGCCGCGTCCCAGTCGGCCGCGAGGGTGGCGTCGAAGGCACGCCGGTTGGTGAGGCCCGTCAGGACATCGGTCTCGGACAAACGCTTGAGCCGCGCATTGGCGGCCTCGAGTTCCGCCGCCTGTTCCTCCAAGGCGAGGCGCAGGAGGAACGCCTGCTTTTCCTGCTGCTCCCGCGAGAAGCTGATCTTGAGGGGAACGAGGACCAAGCTCGCCACGAGAAGGGGCAATCCATACCCGAAGAGGCCACCGCCAGCGAGGCTGTCACGGGGCAGGGCCATGACCCAACCGAGGTAGAGCGTGAAGGCGAGGCCGCAGAAGACGAGGCTGTGACGGAACGACAGGGGAGCGATGAGACCGACCGACAACGGCACGATGACCGCGAGGACGAGATACACGTCGGCATGCGCGGCGGGTGCGATCCGGGCACTGTTGAGGACGATGCCCATGTCGACGAGGCTCGTGGCCGTGATCGCGGTGGCGATGCGCAGGGCCGACGGCTCTCCCCGCAGCGACAGGATCGCCGCGATGGCGATGGGGACGAACACGCCCAGGGTAAGGGTGGCCGGTATCACGAAGGCGTCGGGCCCGAAGGCGTCGAAATCGAGCTTCAGCGACAGTACGTTGAAGACGACGAAGACCAGGAGCCAGGAGCGCACGACGGTGGCCGGATTCTGCGGCGGCTCGGCACGAAATCGTGCCTCCAACGCGGGCGAGAGCCGCAGCCGGTGCCACGGGCGAGTTCGCTTTTCTTCGAGCGCGCTGCGCAACATGGGGTTGTAGCGTTCCTAGGGGCGGGCATCTGTCCGAGACCGTACCGATGGGTTTCGGCCGCGTAAACGGCCCGACACACTGTCGCGGGCGCCTTGATCCAACATGGTTTTGGTTTTGTGTCTCACCCATGATACGAGGCCGCCATGCTCAAGGACCGCGCCAGGTTGTACTGCCGTCTCGGGCCGCCGTAGGCCCCCCGGCTTCGGACGACCCGATGCCCCGGCGCCGCTGACTGGCGGCGTTTTCCCTTGGCGATCCTGCGTGCCCCTCGCCCCGTATGGGCCCGGCACCGGGACGACGCGGACTGCTTTTTCCATGACCCGACGGACCCTGCGGAGCGAATGGGCTCCCGATATCACGCGCGAAATTCTGGCCGGGACGGTGGTGGCGCTGGCCCTCATCCCCGAGGCCATCGCCTTCTCCCTCATCGCCGGGGTCGACCCCAAGGTCGGCCTCTACGCGTCGTTCTGCATCGCCGTGGTCTCGGCCTTCGCGGGCGGGCGCCCGGCGATGATCTCGGCGGCCACGGGCGCCATGGCGCTCGTGATGGTGACCCTGGTGAAGGAGCACGGCCTCGGCTACCTCTTCGCCGCCACCCTGCTGACCGGATTCCTCCAGATCGGCGCCGGCCTCGCCCGCCTCGGCAACCTCATGCGCTTCGTCTCGCGCTCGGTGGTCACCGGCTTCGTCAACGCCCTCGCGATCCTCATCTTCCTCGCGCAGATGCCCGAACTCCTCGGCCAGGGGACGACCGTCTACGCCATGACGGCCGCCGGCCTCGCGATCATCTACGGCCTGCCGTACCTCACGAAGGTCGTGCCCTCCCCCCTCGTCGCCATCGTGGTGCTGACGGGCGTGGCCATGGCCCTCGGCCTGCCGATCCACCGGGTCGGCGACATGGGCGCCCTGCCGACGGAACTGCCGGTCTTCGCCCTGCCGGGGGTGCCGCTCACCTGGGAGACGCTTCGGATCATCCTGCCCTATGCCCTCACCCTCACGGTGGTGGGCCTCCTCGAAAGCCTGATGACGGCGGCGATCCTCGACGAGATGACCGACACGGGCTCGGACAAGAACCGCGAATGCGCCGGCCAGGGTCTCGCCAACATCGTGGCCGGCTGTTTCGGCGGCATGGCCGGCTGCGCCATGATCGGCCAGTCCGTCATCAACGTCTCGTCGGGCGG
>Ga0182233_1000213_pt1 | contig 12260 bp, 8 predicted proteins | sample G6R1MG_31_FD_129664 | JGI IMG/M metagenome (GOLD analysis project Ga0182233, IMG submission 129664) | Miscanthus phyllosphere microbial communities from Michigan, USA - G6R4_NF_07NOV2016_LD1 MG | ecosystem: Host-associated > Plants > Phyllosphere > Phylloplane/Leaf | place: USA: Michigan... | reverse complement strand
TCAGGCGGCAGCGGGCTGGCCACGGCAATTTCCTGGCGACCCAGCGCATTCATTTGCAACGGCACGACACGCCAGCGCAGGCAGAACTCATCGGCCAGCACATCGTTTGTCGCACGTTTGCCGGCAATGTCGAATACCCGTGGCAGGTCGTTCTGAAAAGCGATGGCCTCAGCCAGGGTTTCATCGTCGAGCCAGCCGTGGCTAAGCAAAATCCTGCCCAGCGGCAGCTGACGGGTCTGTTGTTCAGCCAGTGCGGTCTGCAGTTTTTCGTCGTTGATGGCTTGCCAGGACAGCAGCACGCTACCCAGGCGGCGTGGCGCTACGGCAATCAGGTCGGAAGACGGAAAGTCATGCATGGTCTTGTCCCAGACCAGCTTGCGGTTGAGCACCTTGCCCACCAGAAACATCCGCCAGGCGCGCGCTGCAGCCATGAAGTTGACGAAGTTGCCGACCACCATGCGCGGTATCGACAGCAAACCGTGCTGCCAGCCGTAAAGCACGGTAGTGAAGTAGCAGCGGTGCAGGATTCGCCATAGCAACGCGATGCCGTTGGCCACCAGCAGGTACTGAATCAGACCTGTGGTTTCAAACGGGGTCGGAAAGCTGGTGTTCCAGAGTCCGCTGGAGCGCAGCACAATCAACGCCAGCAATTGAATGAGGATAAAGTAAGCGAGGATGCTGACGAACGATGTCACCACGCCCTTACGATCCCGGAACAGCAGGTAACGGTTGGCCAACGAGCCAGTCCAGCCCATTTGCTCCCAGCCTTGCAAGCCGATACCCAACGTCCAGCGCGCCTTTTGGCGAAAGGCGGTGCGGAAGGTGTCCGGGAAGAATTCGCGCACGCACAGCGGCATTTCCAGCGTCGATTCATAAGGCTTGCGGAACCAGGACTTGCGCAGCACCCGAAATTGCACCGGAAAGCGTACGAAGATCGCTTGCATACCGTACTTAGCCAATCGCGCGCCGACGTCGTAGTCCTCGGTCAGGCTTTCGGTATTGAACGGCTGGTTCTGGTTTTCATCCGCCAGCACCATCAGTGCACGCCGCGAGAAGCAGGTGCCGACGCCAGCCGAAGGCACGGTGTCAGTCATGCTTTCGCGTACCACCAGATCCTTGCCGTGCCATTCGGCAAACTCGTCCATGTAGGTGCCGGCCACCCATTCGTACCAGTTGCGTTCCAGCGACACGACCGGCAACTGGATCATGTCCTTGCGCGGCAGCAGGTAATTGAACAGGCGCAATTCAAGCGGGTGCAGCACGTCTTCGCTGTCGTGCAGGATGGTCCCGGCAAACTGTACGGCGTGAGTCTTTTCGTACAGAAAAATCGCCTGGATCACCCAGTTCAGACAGTCGGCCTTGCAGGTGGGGCCGGCGTGCGGCACCTCCACGCGGTGCAACTGCTTGTAGCGGCGACGCATCCGCTCCACTTCATCGATGGTGCGCTGGTCGTTGATGTAGGTGCCGACGAACACCACGTAGTTCTGATAGTCGAGCGTCGACACCATGTTTTCGATCATCGGCGCGATGACGTCGTATTCCAGCCAGGCCGGGACCATGATTGCCAGCGGCTGCTCGTCGCGGGCAATCAACTGCTCGGCAGTCAGTGGCCGGTAGCGACGTTCGGCGGTGAACTTGCGGTACAGCCGCCGCGACCAGTACCAGATATCGATGAACAGGTCATCGATACTCGATACCAGAATGATCAGCCCGACAACGATCGTCGCGACTTCCAGCACGCTGTAGTAATGGGCCAGCCAGTAAGGCCAATAGAGCGACGTCATTGCGGCGGCCTGTTACGAGCGATTGCGACGGGCGCTACGGCCAGCCAGCAACAGAATGAGAAAAAGTACGATGCCGGCCGGGATCAGCCACAGCAGCGATGGTTTGCGCCAGGCGTCGATGCCGGTGCTTTCCTCCTCCTCGATCATCTGGCTGCCGGTCGGGTCCTTGGCGTCGAAGGTGGCGATCGGGCCGCTGTCAGCCAGCACCGCGGCGTTGCCACGTTCCAGCAGTAACGGACGTTCGAAAACCGGGGCCTGACCGCCCAACGAGCGATAGACCATGCCGTGCTGGCCGCCGGCTTCGATCACTTGCAGCGAAGCCAGGTGGTTGAGCGACTTGAGGTCGAGCAGCGTCTGTTCTTTGTGGTTGATCAGCAGGTGCCCGTCGTTGCTGGCCTTGACCGACTCGGCCCCGTCCTTGACCGGCAGTTCGAAGGCCAGGAACGCCTTGGCCGGTGTCACGGCGACGCTGGCGTCATCGCTGACGCTGAGCTGTGCACGCAACGGCGAGACGCCGGAAGCGCTGGCGATGCGGATGACTTGCGGCAGGCTGCTGGCTGGGCGCTCAAGGTAGCCCTTGGGCACCATGATCTGCGTGTCGGTGGCGAAGCGTGCCGCCATGCCCGAGAAGTTTTCGTCAGGCGTGACCTTGTCCAGCACGATGTGGCTGGTCGGCAATACCGAAATCGGGAACGCTTGCGGCGTTTCCAGGCATTGGTTGCTGACCGGCTGACGCTGGAAGGACACGCGCAGGACGTTCTGCGCCGCCAGTGCGTACTGCGGAATGCGGGCTTCGATGCGCTCTTTCTTGCCATCGGCAGTCAGTTGCATCGCACCGATCAGGTAATCGTTGAGGAACAGCGTGGCAACCGGTGGTGTACCCGATGCGCCCGGGGCGGCAGCGATATCGATCATCGCAGTCACCGGTACGCGACCGTCATAGGCAACGCTGCCCAGCGGGAACGAGGCGCTCCAGTCGGTTTTTGCCAGCACATCCACCGTGCCGGGCTTGCCGCCCAGACGGGTCAGCGCGACGCGACCATCTTCGCTCAGCGGCATGGCGGCTTCTTCGCCAATGGTCAGCTGACGATTGCGCGCCAGTTTGTTCCACGCCGAACTGAACAGGCCAATGGCCTTGTTGGCCGACTCCGGCTTGATCATCAGCAGCGCACGATTGCCCAGCAGGGCCAGGCTCACGTCATCCCCGGTGCTGTTGGCGAGCGGCTTCTTGATGTGACGCTCGCGCCACTGGCCCAGTGCGCTGGCCGCCGAAGCATCCAGACCCTGCACCTGCGCCTGGAGAGCGTCCATGGCGTCGTCGATGGCCTTGAGCAGCTGTGGATCGCTGATCGCCAGGTCGGCCTGCAACGCAGGTGTCTGGCCAAGCATCAACAATGCACCGATTTCCGCCGGGTCGCGCAGGGTGTACTGGCCCTTGCCTTCGAGCCCTGCAAACGCCGGAATCTGCTTGAGTTCCGCTGGAATAGTCAGGCCGCTCAGGTCCACGCTGTCCTGCACCGCAGGAAACGGCAGGATGCGTGCCTGCTTGCCGATGCGCTCCAGCGCTACGCCCAGACGCCAGGCGGCATCGTAGCTGGCGTTCGACAATGTGCCGGGTGCGACCAGCAGGCCGGGTTTGCCGGGCAGTGCATTCCATACCGCGCCGACGTCCTGCAACTGGCTGGCGTCATAGCTGTACGTCAGGCGCGTGTGCGGGTCGATGCGCAACACATTGCCGATCGCACGTTCGTCTTCGCAAAGCACTTTCGAGATCACCGACGACCAGGCGATCCCCAGTCGTACCGAACCGCTTTCCCGTGCTGCCTTGTCGACACCCAGCGTCGCGCTGGCATTGCCCTGTTCTTCATTGAGGCCCAGCGCGCGTACCGGATATCCGTCCAGCGACAGCAGCAGCGTGTTGCGGCCAGCCTCGCCGTTCAGGTAGCTGGCATCGAAATTCAGCGTGGCCTCGGTCAATGGCACATTGGCCGGCACCGGCAGGTACAGTTCGCGGCGTGCGTCGGTAGCATTGAGGATGATCGGGCGATCGATACCCAGCTCCCTCAGCTCGATCACGCGCTCCTGGCGATTGTCGGCAGTGATTCGGTTGATCGCCTGGGTCAGGGGGCTTTCGGCAGCCAGGGCGAATGCAGGCATCAGCGCCAGCAGGCTCATCCCGCAGGCAAGTACGCCAAACGCGCCCATGTTTACGGCAACGGAAGATTTCATCGTGCAGATCTCGGTAAAGGCTCAAGGCCATTGGGTCTTGATACAGGCTGCCGGTCTGCTACAACGTTTTTCGGGCACTCGGTCTGAACCGGGTGCCCGTATCGTTTGCGGACTGCTTCCTGCGGATTGTTTTAGGGTTTGTTTGCGCTGCCTGCGCGTCCTTTTTGCTAACTGGCCATCGAGCGCAACTCTGCATGTTCGTGCTGAGGCTTGATTCGCGTATCCAGTTGCATGTCCACCGGGTCCTGGCGCTGACGCGGCAGCTCGGCGACAAATTCATCCACCGGACGGCCCATCAGGGCATCGACGATCCGTGAGCTGGCTTTGCCGTCGCCATAAGGATTGGCTGCGCGGGATGCGTTCTGCCACAGGGCGTCGTCGTCAAACAGGGCGTTCACGCCGCGAATGATGGCGTCCGTTTCGGTGCCCACCAGGCGCACGGTCCCCGCTGCGACCGCTTCCGGGCGCTCGGTGACATCGCGCATGACCAACACCGGCTTGCCCAGCGACGGCGCTTCTTCCTGCACGCCACCGGAGTCGGTGAGGATGACGTGGGCACGTTGCATCAGGCGCACGAACGACAGGTAGTCCAGCGGTTTGATCAGGTGCACGTTGGGCAGGTCGCCCAGGTGCTCGGTCACCGGCCCCAATACGTTGGGGTTCAGATGCACCGGGTAGACGATCTGTATGTCGTCACGCCTGGCGAGTTCGCCCAGCGCCTTGCAGATGTTGAGGAAGCCGTCGCCGAAGTTCTCACGGCGATGCCCGGTCACCACCAATACCCTGCGCTCGGGCACCAGAAACGAAAACTGGCGATCCAGGGCATGACGCAACTGGCGATTGCTGTCGATTCGCTGGGCCGTCAGGTGCAGGGCGTCGATCACGGTGTTGCCGGTCACGAACGAGATGCCCTGCAGGCGTTCGCCCAGCACGTTGCGGCGCGACTCGGCGGTAGGCGCGAACAGATGATCGGAAATCAGATCGATGCAGCGACGATTCATCTCTTCAGGCCACGGCTGACGGATATCGCCGGTGCGCAGACCGGCTTCGACGTGGCCGATGGGGATGCGGCGATGAAAGGCCGACATGGCCGCCACCATCGCTGATGTGGTGTCGCCATGAACCAGCACCTTGTCCGGCTTCATCTCGTCCAGAATCGGGTCGATCGCCGCGTAAAGCGCAGCCGTCAGAGAATTCAGCGTCTGATCCGGGCGCATCACATCGAGGCTGTAGTCGGCTTTGAGCTCGAACATGTCCAGCACCTGTTGCAGCATGCTTTGATGCTGCCCGGTAATGCAGATTCTTGAGTCGATACCCGGCTCTGCAGCCAATGCTCTGACCAAGGGAGCCATTTTGATGGCCTCCGGACGAGTACCGAAAATGGAAAGGACCTTCATTCTGGGGTGCAGACCAGCCATTATTTCCTCCCGCGCCTTTAGCGCGCCGCACAGCAGCAAAAACCAGGCTGAGAACAGCTTGGTGAGACTGCGAGTTGATGAGTTTCTCGGGCGGAAAGATCGGAGTTTGTGGCTCGATGTTCACTTCAGTGTGAATGTAGCAATATGCCTTGTTACCCGGAATTGTCGGGATTATTAGCAGAACAAGATAATAAAGCAAAACGTTTTATTAAGTATTTTTCAAAGTAACAATGGGTAGGAACTTTAGTTTTTCACCACGGTCAGTACAGGGTTGTGTTTTTTGAAAAAAGGCGCTTAGGCCAATGAATACGGGGTCTTCGGGGGCTCTTGGTAACGCTTTTCCTGCTGTTTTGAGTGCTGGGTTATTCGCTGTAATTCTGGATGATGGCAAAAAGTTCCAACAAAAATATCAGCAGCGAGGTGTGCGTCACTACAGCAGAATCCTGACGCCTGTTTAATGACAGGAAGAGAGAAGGGGTTCACAAAAATGACGCTGATATAATGACGCTTGGGAACTTTGATAATGTATCGAGTTTGACACGCTGAGCGGCAGACGGGATGTTAGGAATTAGCTTAGATGCTGTTCAAGTTTGTGCGGCATATACAGTATTGAGTTGTAGCAGCAATACGGGTGATTGCCCAGCCATTAAATGAGAATGATTGGCGACCCCCTCGCAATGAGGGGAGTCGCAGCCCACAGCGGAATCAGTCTTTCGCCTCGGCCGGTTCCGACAGCTCGCTGAGCGCGGTCGCGTTGTTCTTGAACGCCGCGGCGAACACGGCGCGATTCTTGGCCATGTAAATGCTCGCGTCCTCTGCATGCTTCTCCGAGATCCCCGGCACGTTCTTGATCAGGACGTCGGTGAGAAGCTCGGCCAGCTCGAGCATTTGGTCGTGCGCATCGGCGAGTTTACGGTCCACGAAAGTAGTCTCCAGATCGCGGGTACTGCGGTAAAGGGTTTCAACAGCCATTTTGGCCTCGTCGTCTTATCCAGTGTTGAAAGGGCTAGACCCGGACGTTCAGGGCGTCGTGCTCTGACCAGCGGGTATGCAAAGCATTGATCGTGCATGACCAGCGCGCCGGTCAGGTGTAGCGGGGCACTGCGTGAAGACCTTTAGGGAGGCTGGCCTGCGACGCAACAGCGGAAGCGATTTCTCGATTACTGTTTTTTTATACAGTAAAAGCCATGTGCCAATCAAGCCCCGCCTGAATAGTGGCGTTTACGCATCTTTTTTGCGCTGCAAATGTGCCTTGCGACAACCCGCCGCGCTCTCAACCATAGCCTATGGCCCTGTTCCTGCTTTAAAAAGCAGGCCACAAGGGTGTCACGAGTACCCGGCATCATCCGGTCGGCATAAACGAAGGTTCAGAGGTAACGCGTCATGGGGAATAAATGGGCAGTAAAGATAAGACACCGCGTACATGCGCAGGCCGAGTCACTGGGCAACCTGTGTGTGGAGAGCTTCCACTTTCTCGCCCTGTTCGCGATCGGCGCGATCACTGCCTGGGCGTCAGTGGTCGCATTCCTGGGGATGGTCGAGAAAGGCAACGTCACGGTCGATGACATCCTGCTGCTGTTCATCTACCTCGAACTGGGGGCGATGACCGGGATTTATTTCAAGACCAACCACATGCCCGTGCGCTTCCTGATCTATGTTGCGATCACTGCACTGACCCGGCTGCTGATTTCCGACGTGTCCCATCACAACCCGCCGGACATCGGCATCATCTACCTGTGTGGCGGCATCCTGTTGCTGGCGTTTGCGATTCTGGTGGTGCGCTATGCGTCGTACAAGTACCCGTCAGCGAAGATTCCCGATTCGTCCAGCACCGTCAAAGGTGCAGTGACGGAAGAAAAGGGCGAGATCTGATCGAAGGCAGTGGCGGCATCTGTGCAAGATGCCGCCAGCAATGTTGCTGGACAAGAGCCCAATCAGTTCAGCCAGACCCCGGCACGCCAGTGCCAGCCGTCACCGGCGCTTTCCCAGTGCGGATGTACATAGTGATAGCCGGGACGCTCTGCTTCCCAGTGGCCATGCACCGGCACGAAACGCTGGCCGTTCCAGTGCCAGTAACCGCGTGCCCATATATAGCCGGGACGAGGCGCCGGTTCCACCTCGACGACGCGTTCCGGTGGCGGTTGTGGCGCGATCACTTCTTCAACGTATTCGTGATGGACATGCGGCCGTTCATGAACCACGCGCTCCTCGACACAGCCTGACGCTATCGCAAGTGATGCGATCAATACCCCATAACGTAAGTACATGTTGCCTCCTCGGAATCAACCGCAGGTGCAGTGGCGCTGAGCTCAGTGCCCAGTCGCTCGAATGTTTCTGCGCAAGGATTGTTGTAGCAGGATGTATCTGTACTTTTGCTGAAGAGGAGGAAGGGGGAATGATAGCGAAAGGCCGGTTTTACTGGGGGGAAAGCCCGTTCAAGCAGGCTGGAAAGTATCGAGCGGCATCGGGATAGTCTTGCTCTGTGCAGTGCCAACAACGGCACTGCACAGCGGGGAAGGGCAGGCGTGCATCAAACCCCGACATTCACCGTTGCCTGGCTCTGTGGCCACAGACCATTGGCCGGGACAGGTGTCTTTTTCAGCGTCGCGCCGTCAGTCATCGCTGCAAGGATCTTGATCGCGCTGTCGCCACGTTCGATGGCGATGCCGAATTGCACGCTTTCTATCAGCTTGCGCAGGCGTTGTGGGTCATTGCGTTGGGCAGCGCTGATCAAGCGCTTGGCAACGACGCCGCATTCGTTGGACAAGGTCAGCATGATGCTGCCGTCCAGCCCTTGAATGCTCAGATTCACCCGATAGTCAGGGTGAAACGTGTCCGTGATCATCTGAAAAGGATTGTCCATATCATTCACCTGCTCAATGGTCTGCATAAGTTGACCGGGTATTAGTCCTTTTGGTTCTCGACGACTGATCAGCGGTTGCGTTACTCCTGCGCTTGCTGCTGACGGTGTTGCTGTCGTCTTTCGCGTTGATGACAGGGTTTCGTTTAGAGAAGCTTTGACGCATTCACGACGTTCAGTTCGCGCCAGAAAGTGGCCGTCCTGATGGCCTGCCTCGTGGCGCGTACTACAGGGCTTTGCATGGTTCGGGCCATATTGCAGGGGCGATGCGCTAGAAGCCGCCGAGCGGGCGCACTCCGCAGCCGCTTCCTGGTTGGCTTTGCCACAGGTCGAGCCGTTCAGTTCGGTTGAGAAAAGTGCTTTCCAAGCCGGGCGAAAAACAGCTCCCGGACATGGCCTGCTCGTCTCGCGAATGCGTTTTGCTTATGACTTTTTCGAGTGATTGTCTGACACTCCGACAACCGAATCTTGACGTCAGAGATTCGTAAAGACGGGGTCGAAACCGTACTCGCCCACTGTCCAGGTTCTGACGTTGAGCGTCGTGCTGCGGAGCTGCGGGATGAGTGTTGAACGCTTGTCGGTATGACTGGCTGACTTGCCTGCTCATGGAAGCGAGCAGCATGTTTTTTTGCTCGCCGATGGTGCTCAGGTACAGCGCTCGGGCTGCACGGCGCTGAATGTTAAATTCGATGGACGGCACCCGGCGATCGAAATGGCGGCGAGGCTAGCGACGGGTCAAGGTGGCCAAAGCTGTGCAGCGAGCGTTTGTGGTGCGTACTGATTGGGGCGTGAACCCATGGCGAACAAAAAGGGCGAACCGTTGCCGGTTCGCCCTTTTCTTGCAAAACGTGTCAGTGAAGCATCAGGTCAGACGAGCGGCTTCTTTCTCCTGCTCTTTTTCCAGAAATTCTTCTTCGAGCAGCGCGTCCGGACTGACCGGATCTTCATCCTGTTCGGCAATGGTCGGTGCGGCGCCTCGTTTGCCGCGCAGTTTGCCAAACAGATGCTCGAGGGCGTGATCGAGTTTTACAGCAGCGCCATCCACAGCCTGATCTACCGTATCGGCCTTGTGGGAAACAGAAATGGGTTGGTGTCCTTTGGGGCGAGCTTCCATCTGGCACTTGATGTCGTGCGGGCCAGGCTTGTCGCCGTTTTCGTCGCGGATGTGGACTTCCACGCGGGTCAGGTTTTCATCGTAGTGTTCGAGCGTGCTTTCAACGGTGGTACGAACCCACTCCTCCAGTCGGATACTGCTTTCGATGTGATTATCGCTATTGACCTGGATTTGCATAGTTAATCCTTATTAGGGCTTGCTCGTGCGAGGCTGGACTGCACGATTCCTGGCGGAATCGATTTCGTTTGCGCTCATTCACAGTGTTGGCGGCAATGGCCTGACAATTCAACCCCAATGTGTAAGAAATATTTCGCAGCAAAAAATGGCTGCCCTGGCGCGAGGCTGCGAATCAGGAACGGACGCAGAGCGTCCAGAACGGCATTCCCACGCGGAGCGTGAGGAACGAGAGGTGTCCGGGAGAACACTGCTCTCGCGCTCTGGCGTCCGAAACTAGAACGCGACCGACGTCTGTACGTACACCGTGCGCGGTTCGCCGACGTATTTGCCGCGGTTGTTGTCGTCGAACGAGCGGGTGTAGTACTGGCGGTTGAAGATGTTCTTCATCCCGACCGCTACGTTGAGGTCAGACAGTTGCGGGCCGAAATCGTAGTTGGCTCGGGTGCTGAACAGCATGTACCCAGGGATCTTGCCGGTGCTGCCATCGGCGCTTTCAGTCGAGGTATTGGCGTTGTCGGCAAACTGGTCGCTCTGGAAGGAGCTGTCGAAATTGAGCTTCCACGGCCCTTCGGTGTAGCTGACGCCCATCGTTCCCTTGTGCTTTGACGAGAACGGCACGCGATTGCCCTTGTTCGGGCCGTCTTCGCGGATCGTGGCGTCGACGAAGGCGTAGGTCGCGTAGATATCGTAGCCGGCCAGCATCGGGCTCAGGCCTTCCAGTGCATAGTTGACGCTGGTCTCGATGCCCTGATGGCGCGTCTCGCCGCGTGCGATCACCGTGTCGTTGGTCTGGTTGCTGTCGTACTGGTTGTCGAAATTGATCAGGAATGCGCCGATCTCGGCCCGCAGGTTGCCATTGTCGTAGCGTGTGCCCAGTTCCCAGGTGCGGGCTTTTTCCGGTTTGACTTCATCCCCGGTGACGCGGTTAGGCATCTGGCTGTACTGCACGCTGCCGAACGAGCCTTCGGTGTTGGCGTACAGGTTCCAGGTGTCGGTCAGGTGATAAAGCACGTTCAACGCCGGCAACGCAGTGCTGTAGTCGCCCTGGTAGCGTGCGTTGGTGAGGTTGTTATTTTGGGCGGTGTCGATCATCTCGTAGCGAACGCCCGGCGTGATGGTCCACTTGCCGATATCGATGCGGTCGTCGATGTAGAACGCATGCGCTTCGGTCGCGCCGCGTGTGTCGCGGTCGTTGCGGCTGGCGGTGGTCGGCAGGTTGCCGGTGACCGGTTCGCGGTAGCGCAGTTCGTGACCGGCTTCGTTGACGTAGCGGTAGCCAACGCCGACTTCATGCCAGGTTTCGCCCAGCGCAAAGCCTTGCGAGAAGCGCGTTTCCAGACCGCGTACCCAGTATTCGCGGGGCGACAGGGAAACGAAGCTGCCCTGATCCAGATAGCCGCTGCGCAGGGTCTTGGTGAAGAACGTGTTGGCGGTGAAGACGCGCGCGTCCTGTTCGTAGCGATAGCCGAAGTTGAACATCGTGCGACGGCCCCAGAACTTGTCCTTCAGGCGCGTCGACTGGTAAGGGTCGGCGTCGTAGTCCTTGACGCTCAGGCCGCCGGGCATCTGCGCTTCGCCATCGTAGTACTGTGCCATGGCGTTGAGGCTGTTGGCTTCGTCGATCTGGTATTTACCCTTGAGGATCAGGTCGTCGATTTCGGTATCGCTGTGTTCACGCCAGTCACCGCCGCGCACGCCGGAATACAGAATCGCACCGCCCAGGCCGTTGTCTGCGGTGCCGCCGGCCAGCAGGTTGCCGGTGGTCTTGAAGCCGTCGTGGCTGGACGACGGGCTGGTCTCGGTTTGTATGCCGCCCTTGAGAGTAGGTGCATCAGGGATCGCGCGGGTCACGAAGTTGACGATGCCGCCCACGTTCTGCGGACCGTAACGGACTGCGCCACCGCCACGCACCACATCGACTGCGTCCATGTTGCCCATGCTGATCGGTGCAAACGACAGTTGCGGCTGGCCATAGGGCGCGAATGGCACCGGGATACCGTCCATCAGCACGGTAGAACGCGACGCCAGGCGTGGATTGAGGCCGCGAATGCCGAAATTCAGCGCCATGTCGTGGCTGCCGGTGCCGTTGTTGTCCGGCGCATTGACGCCCGGAATGCGATTGAGCACTTCACGCGCCGATGTCGCTCCGACCCGCTCGAACTCCTCACGACGAATCACGTCACGTGCGCCGGGATGTTCGAAAACGTTGGTTTGCTGCGCCGCGCCCAGCCAGTCGCCTACCACCGTGGAGACACCCAGTTCGATCGGCGCGCCAACAGCATTGACCGGTTGCAGGGTGAAGCCGTTATTGCCATCGGCCATGGCCTGCAGGCCGGTGCCTTCGAGCAAGGCGTTGAGGCCCTGCTCAGGTGTGTACTGACCTTCCAGGCCACGGCTTTTCAGGCCGCTGGTGATTTGCGAACCATACGAAATCAGCACGCCAGACTCACGACCGAACTGGCTCAGCGCCGCTTCAAGCTCGCTCGGCGCAATGTGATACACCTTGGGTGCGACCTCTGCAGCCTGCACCATCGACAGACTGCCGACCGAGAGGCTGGCACCGAAAATGACATGGCGCAATGTGCGCACCAGCGGTGAAAGTTGAGTAGGGCGGGCTGACATGCAGGAGTCCTTTGACCGGAAGGTTGAGAGAGGCTTTCCCTGTCTGTCACGCGAGG
>Ga0182233_1000208_pt1 | contig 12371 bp, 12 predicted proteins | sample G6R1MG_31_FD_129664 | JGI IMG/M metagenome (GOLD analysis project Ga0182233, IMG submission 129664) | Miscanthus phyllosphere microbial communities from Michigan, USA - G6R4_NF_07NOV2016_LD1 MG | ecosystem: Host-associated > Plants > Phyllosphere > Phylloplane/Leaf | place: USA: Michigan... | reverse complement strand
CTGATCCCGGGCCTGGAGCATGCCGCCATCGTGCGGCCGGGCTACGCGATTGAGTATGATTACGTCGACCCGCGCGAGCTCGACGCGACACTCCAGACCCGGCGCCTGCGAGGCCTGTTCCTGGCAGGCCAGATCAACGGCACCACCGGCTACGAAGAGGCGGCAGGCCAGGGCCTCGTCGCCGGTCTCAACGCAGCCCGGCTCGCCGGCAATACCGCCCTGGCAGTGTTCGACCGTGCCGAATCCTACCTCGGCGTGATGATCGACGATCTGGTCACCCACGGGGTGAGCGAGCCTTACCGCATGTTCACGTCGCGCTCCGAGTATCGGCTGTCCCTCCGGGTGGACAATGCCGACGAGCGTCTGACGCCGCGTGGCATCGCCCTGGGCTGCATCGGGTCACAACGGACGGATCATTTCGCCGAGTCGCAAGCAAGCCTGAAGACCGCGCGGGCACGCCTCGATTCTCTGAGCCTGACCCCCGATGGGGCTGCCCCCCACGGCATCCCGCTGAACCGCGACGGCATTCGACGCTCGGCTTTTCAACTCCTGTCCTACCCCAACATCGACTGGTCCCACCTTGTCGCCGTCTGGCCGGACCTTGCCGAGATTCCGGAGCGAATTAGGGACCGTCTCGAAACGGATGCGACATACGCGGTTTACCTCGACCGGCAGCAGGCTGATATCGCGGCCTTCCGACGCGACGAGGCGGTCGCCCTCCCCGGCCGACTCGACTACGGCGCGATCCCCGGCCTCTCGAATGAGATGCGAACGAAGCTGGAAATCGTGCGGCCGCTGACACTCGGCCAAGCCGCCCGGATCGAAGGCGTGACGCCCGCCGCCTTGACCCTCCTGGCTGCCCATGCGCGGCGCGGTGATCGATCGGGGCTCGGCCATGCCAGCTGACGCTGGGCGCGCGAGCGTCCTCGCCGCCAACTCTGTTTCACGTGAAACAGCTGAACGGCTCGATATCTTCGTGGCGCAGCTGCGCCGCTGGCAAACAGTGAAGAACCTCGTGGGGCCGGCGACCTTAAACGAAGTCTGGACCCGGCACGTTGCCGACGCACTCCAGTTGATGGCGATGGCTCCCGAAGCCATCCGGTGGCTCGACCTTGGTTCGGGCGCTGGAATTCCCGGTCTCCTCCTCGCCATCGCCGGGCGTGAGCGTCCGGGATTTCAGGTCAATCTCGTCGAGAGTAACGCCCGCAAATGCGCGTTCCTCATCGAAACAGCCCGTTTAACGGAGGCGCCGGCTACCGTTCACAACGCCCGGATCGAGGATATCATCGCGACCCGAACCGGCACCGAGATCGTCTGCGCTCGGGCCCTTGCCCCCCTCACCCAGCTCCTCGCCTGGGTCGAGCCGCTGTTGAAAACCGGAACCGTCGCGCTTTTTCCCAAGGGGCGTGACGTGCAATCCGAATTGACCGAGGCGGCGCAACGGTGGAAATTCGTTTACGACCTTCTGCCGAGCCGTACCGATTCTGACGCGCGGATCGTCCGCGTCACGGCCCTTTCCCGCGTGGATTCATGACGAGCGCTCCTTCTGACGACTCTGCGGCCGGCGGCACGTCGGACCGCCCCCTGCGCATTCTCGCCCTTGCCAATCAGAAGGGTGGGGTCGGCAAGACCACCACAGCCATCAACCTCGGGACAGCCCTCGCGGCCATCGGCGAGTCGGTCCTGGTGATCGATCTCGATCCACAAGGCAATGCCTCGACGGGCCTCGGCATCGATCGCCGGCATCGCCGGGTGTCGACCTATCACGTGCTCGCGGGTGAGGCCGAACTCGGTGCCGCCTGTGTCGCCACCGCCGTACCCCGCCTCATGGTTGCACCGTCCACCATGGATCTGTTGGGCCTGGAGATGGAGATGGCGACCGCCCAGGATCGGGCGCACCGCCTGCGCAACGTCCTGAAGAGCGTCGGCCACGACGACGCCACGCGTGGCGTGACCTACGTTCTCATCGACTGTCCGCCCTCCCTCAACCTGCTGACGATCAACGCCCTCGCGGCGGCCGATGCGGTGCTGGTCCCCCTGCAATGCGAGTTCTTCGCCCTGGAAGGCCTGAGCCAGCTCCTGCGGACCGTCGAGCAGGTCCGGGGCGCCCTCAACACCCGCCTGACGATCCAGGGCATCGTGCTCACGATGTTCGATCCGCGCAACAACCTCTCGGCCCAGGTCGAGGCCGATGTGCGCAGCTTCATGGGCGACAAGGTCTACGAGACCATGATTCCGCGCAACGTGCGCGTGTCGGAGGCTCCCTCGCACGGCAAGCCGGTCCTGCTCTACGACTTGAAATGCGCCGGGAGCCAAGCGTATCTGCGCCTCGCCTCCGAGATCATCCAGCGCGAGGGGCGTTTGCCCGTCGCGGCCTAAGAAACGAATCAAACGCGTAGCGGAGTCGAGCGGGTGGCAATGGCGGATGATGTGGTGCGGCCCCGGCTGGGACGCGGTCTCGCGGCCCTGATCGGTGATTTCGGCGACGACGGCGGCGATGCGAACAAGGCTCAGGCGCCTCAGCGGAAGGTCGCGGTGGAATTCCTGAGGCCGAACCCGCGCAATCCGCGCCGGCGCTTCAGCGAGACCGATCTCGAGGAACTGGCCGCGTCCATCAAGGTGCGGGGCATCATCCAACCCATCGTGGTGCGGGCCCTGACGGGCGTTCCGGACACCTTCGAGATCGTCGCCGGCGAGCGTCGCTGGCGGGCGGCCCAGCGCGCCGGATTGACGGAAGTCCCGGTGGTGACCGTCGAGATCGACGATCGCACCTCCCTCGAATTCGCGATCCTCGAGAACGTCCAACGGACGGACCTCAACGCCATCGAGGAGGCCGCCGGCTACGAGCGGCTGATGAGCGAGTTCCAGTACAACCAGAGCGAGTTGGCCGAGATCATCGGTAAGAGCCGCAGCCATCTCGCCAACACCCTGCGCCTGCTCCAGCTTTCCCCGTCGATCCAGGATCGGGTGGTCGCCGGTGAGATCACGGCGGGCCATGCCCGCGCGTTGTTGGCCGTGAAGGACCCCGAGGGTGTGGCGCGCCGCATCGTCGAGGAGGGGCTGTCCGTGCGCGAGGTCGAGGCCCTCGCCTCCGCCGAGGTGCCGGACGGCGACGCGCCACGCCCCGGCCGTCCCCGGCGTGGAGCCGAGAAGGACGCGACCCTGCGGTCCCTCGAACAGGCAATGGGCCGCGCCCTCGGTGTTCCCGTCTCGCTGAAGACGAAGTCCGCCGGGACCGGCGAGATTCGGATCCGGTACGAGACGGCCGAGGAACTGGATGGACTCTGCCGCTTGCTGCAGGTCGCCCCGCAGACCTGATCGAGCCGGCCGCCCGGCGGAGGCGGCTGCTCCTCATCCCGTCTATACGGCGCCCGAAATGGGGGCGCCGTATAGAAGAGATCACCGGCGCCGGGCCGCCTCCGAAGCAATGCGCAGCAGCGTGCTCGACGCATTGGCGTGGCTGAGCTCGGGCGACGAGCGGCGGCAAGCCAGGATGGCCTCCTGAAGCAGCTGGATCGCGTGTCGAAGGGCAGGGGGCGACCAACGGGCGAGCTGTGTCTCGACCGTGGCCTTTCGGCGGAAATGCAGGCCCCGCCAATTGCCGACCATCATGCTGGCGCTCTGCCCCTCCCCGGCCAGGCGGGTGCTCAGGAGCGTCAGGGCATGGCGCAGGGCTGAGCCGAGCATCACCGAAGGATCCATGCCCTCGTGGCGGAAGCGTCGGTAATCGCGTTCGACGTCGGCACTGCGACCCGAGAAAGCCGCGTCGATGAGGGTGTTGAGCACGCTGGCGGCGACATCGCTCGTCACGGCCTCGACATCGTCGAGACTGACCGTGTCCTGTCCGCGCGCGTAAAGGGCAAGCTTCTCGATCTCCGACAGGCTGGCGCCGCGATCCCCGCCGAGGCTCGCGGCCAACACGTCGCGGGCTTCGCGGGCGATGCCCAGACCGTTCTCCTTGAGCGTGCGCTCGATGAGGTCGGCGAGGGCGCGTTCATCGTCCGGATAGCACGGGATCGCCAGGGCCCTGGGCGACTTCTCGCACAAGGTGCGCAGGGGCGCGGATTTGGCCAGATCCCCGGCCTCCACGACGATGCGGGACTGGGTGATCTCCGCCTTCAGGGCGGCGTCCACGGCGGGCGCGTAGTTGCGGCTGCCCGCCCGGACCCAGATCGTGCGGTTGCCCCCGAACAGCCCGACGGTGCCGGCCTCGTCGGCGAGGCGGCCGGCATCCTGCGCCAGGGTGTCCCCATCGATCTTCACCATGGCGAAGGGGTCGTTCGGATCGGATACGAAGGCTTCGGCGAGGCGCTTGGCGCGCTCGAACACGAGGCCGGTGTCCGGACCGTAGAGAAGCAACACGGCGATGCGGGGATCGGGCCCACGCCGGATCAGCGCCTCGACGTCGCCCGGCTTGACGGCGGTCATGGGCGATGGCCCGTCAGGGCTTCGTCACCAGAACGGAGGCGATGCGGGTCTTGATCTGCTCGGCCAACACCTTCGCGAGCCGAATCTCGGCGTCACGCGCAGCCCGCAGGGAGGCGAACCGCTGGACCGAACGATCGTAGGTCGCCGTGGAGGTGGCGACGCCCTCGCTGATGATCTTGGTGCCGTCGAGGTTCTCCAGGGAGTACTTCACGTTGGCGATGATGGTGCCCGCCTCGGCGCGTCCCGTCTGGGACGACACGATGGGGGTCTGCACCGTCTCGCTGCCCTGCATCTTGAGGCGGTAGCGCTTCGTCGAGGGCTGTCCCGAGCCGTCGAGATCGAAGATCAGTTCGCTGCGCAGGTAATGCCCGATGCGCTCCTGACCTTGAGCCATCCGGATATCGTCCACCTCCACCGAGGCCAGGAGAGCGGCCATGGGCTCGCCTGAGGCGGTGGGGCCGTAGAGGGGTCGGAAGCACGCCGACAGATCGAGGGCAAGGGCGCAGACGAGTGCTACGCGTACTGCCCGGCGGCTGAAACCGCCGCGCTCCGTCCCGATTGCCAAACGCATCATTCCGCCGTTCCGAATGCTCGGTGCCCCTTGCAGAAACGCCCGTGACGCCGTCGCGCTCGAGGGACGAACGAGGGGCCGAACGGGGGCTCCGTGGAGCATGCTCAGGCCCGCTATGTACGGCGAACCTAAGGCCGCCGTCACCCTAAATGCACCGGAGTTACCGTTTCGTCTCCGGCGCGTTCATGGCCCTACACCACGAGGTTTACGATCCGGCCCGGAACCACGATCACCTTCTTGAGCGCACGCCCTTCGAGGGCCTTCTGCACGGCCTCGTCCGCCAGGGTCAGGCGCTCGACCTCGGCCTTGTCGGCATCGCGCGGCACGGTCACGTCCGCCCGTTTCTTGCCGTTGAGCTGGACGGGGAGGGTGATGGAATCTTCTACGAGAAGGCGGCGGTCCGCCACCGGCCACGCGGCCTGTGCAGCGAGCCCTTCACGGCCCAGGGCCTGCCAGCATTCCTCGGCGAGATGCGGCATCATCGGCGCCACGAGCTGGGTGAGAATACCGGCGGCCTCCCGCGCAACGCCCGCCTCGACACCGCCGCGCAGGGCCTCGTCGAGGGCGTTGGCCAGGGTATAGATGTGCGCGACGCAGCGGTTGAAGCGCAGGCGCTCCACATCCTCCTCGACGGAGGCCAGGGCCTTGTGCGCGGCCTTGCGCAGGCCGGCATCGTTCGCGCTCGCGCCGCCCGTCGTGGCGGCCGCGAGGGAGACGAGACGCCAGACGCGCTGCACGAAGCGGGCGGCACCCTGGACGCCGTCCTCGGTCCAGATCACGTCGCGCTCGGGCGGCGAGTCCGAGAGCATGAACCAGCGGGCCGTATCTGCGCCGTAGCTCGCGATGATGTCGTCGGGATCGACGACGTTCTTCTTTGATTTCGACATCTTCTCGATGGCACCGATGGTGATCGGCGCATCGGTTTTCACGTGGAACGCCTGTCGCTCTCCAGCCTCGGCACTGATGCGGATCTCCGCCGGTTGAACCCAGGCCCCGGCCGCATCCTTGTAGGTCTCGTGGACCACCATGCCCTGCGTGAACAGGCCGTCGAAGGGCTCGGAAACACCCGACCACCCCGTGGCCTGCATCGCCCGCATGAAGAACCGTGCGTAGAGGAGGTGCAGGATCGCGTGCTCGATGCCGCCGATATACTGATCCACCGCGAGCCATTGATCCACGGCCTTCCGATCCGTGGGCGCATCCTGCAGCCACGGCGCGGTGAAGCGCGCGTAGTACCAGGACGAATCCACGAACGTGTCCATGGTGTCGGTCTCGCGACGGGCCGGGGCGCCGCAGGTGGGGCAGGGGACGTTGCGCCAGGCTTGGTCGCGCTCCAGCGGATTGCCGGGCACGTCGAACGAAACCTCGTCCGGCAGCTTCACCGGCAGGTCGGCGACGGGCACGGCTACGGGGCCGCAGGCGTCGCAGTGGATGATCGGGATCGGGCAGCCCCAGTAGCGCTGGCGCGAGACGCCCCAGTCGCGCAACCGGAACTGCACCTTTCGCGATGCCACCGGAGTCCCGGCGAGCACCTCGGCCTCGAGGCGATTCGCCACCGCGTCGAACGCCTCGGCCGGCGTCATGTCGTCGAGGAAGCGCGAATTGATCATCCGCCCGTCGCCGTCATAGGCCGTGTCGGTGATGACGAAAGTCGCCGCATCCTCTGTTTCGGGGCAGACCACGGGCGTATTTCCGAGACCGTACTTGTTGGCGAAATCGAGATCGCGCTGGTCGTGGGCTGGGCAGCCGAACACCGCACCCGTGCCGTAATCCATGAGCACGAAGTTCGCGACGTAGACGGGCAGCAGCCAGGACGGATCGAGGGGGTGACGAACCTTGAGGCCCGTGTCGAACCCGAGTTTTTCGGCGGTATCGATGGCGGCCTGCGCGGTGCCCGTGCGGCGGCACTCCTCGATGAAGCTCTGCAAACCGGGACGCGACGGCGCGAGGCTCGCGGCAATCGGGTGATCGGCCGCGATGGCGAGGAACTTCGCCCCGAACAGGGTGTCGGGCCGGGTGGTGTAGACCTTCACGTCGGGCGCGATGCCGGGGGGAGGGGCCTCCACGACGAAGCGGACCTCCAGCCCCTCGGAGCGGCCGATCCAGTTCTTCTGCATGACCCGCACCTTCTCGGGCCACCGCTCCAAGCCATCGAGGGCGTCGTAGAGGTCCTGGGCGAAGTCGGTGATCTTGAAGAACCATTGAGTCAGCTCGCGCTGCTCCACCAGGGCGCCGGAGCGCCAGCCGCGCCCATCGATCACCTGCTCGTTGGCCAGCACCGTGTGGTCTACGGGGTCCCAGTTCACCTTGGCGGTGCGGCGGGTGACGAGGCCCTTCTCGAGGAAATCGAGGAACATGCGCTGCTGGTGCTTGTAGTAGTCGGGATCGCAGGTCGCGATCTCGCGGCTCCAGTCCAGCGAGAGCCCCATGGATTGGAGTTGGCCGCGCATGGTGGCGATGTTGGCATAGGTCCAGTCGCGCGGGTTGACCTTGCGTTCCATGGCGGCGTTCTCGGCCGGTAGACCGAAAGCGTCCCAGCCCATGGGATGCAGCACGTTGAAACCGCGTGCGCGCTTGTAGCGAGCCACGACATCGCCCATGGCGTAGTTGCGCACGTGCCCCATGTGGATGCGTCCCGACGGGTAGGGGAACATCTCCAGCACGTAGTATTTCGGTCGGGTGTCGTCGTTCTTGGTGGCGTAGATCCCGGCCGCCTCCCAGGCCTGCTGCCAGCGTGGCTCGGTCTCCTTGGCGTTGTAGCGCTCGGGGGCGACGGGGCGGGCCGGGGCGGAGGTGTCAGGGGAGGTCATACCGGGGCGCTGTCCAAGTGAGGAGCGGGCGGCGGAGGGCACGCCCGGAAGGGGTTGGCCGCCGGACTACCACGCGGCGTTCCCCGGTCAACACGAACGCCCGCGTGGAAGCCGTGCCTTGCGGCGCGCGTTCGGAGTGGTAGTCGGGACGGACAGCCCTTTCCCCTTTGCGAGACCGACCCCCATGGCAGACGCTCATCTCGAGTATGCCCACCCGAACCCCGCCGACGTCGTCGCCGGCCTCACGGCCGTGCGGGACAGGATCCGCCAGGCGGCCGAGGATTCGGAGCGCGATCCGGCCGAGATCGCCCTCGTGGCCGTCTCGAAACGCATCGCCGCCGACGGCATCCTGCCGGCCCTGGAAGCAGGGCATCGAGTGTTCGGCGAGAACTACGTTCAGGAATCGAAGGCGAAGTGGCCGGCCCTGCGGGAACGCTTCCCGGACGTGGAATTGCACCTCGTTGGTCCGCTTCAATCGAACAAAGCCCGCGAGGCCGTGGAGCTGTTCGACGTGATCCACGGCCTGGACCGGCTGTCTCTGGCCGCGGCCCTCGCCAAGGAGATCGACCGGACCGGGCGGACCCCGAAGCTCCTGATCCAGGTCAACACCGGCGACGAACCGCAGAAGGGAGGCGTCGTGCCGGCTCAGGTCGACACACTGCTCTCCGAGTGTCGCGACACCCATGGGCTCGCGATCAACGGCCTCATGTGCATTCCGCCAGCGGAGGATCCGCCCTCGGCGCATTTCGCGCTGCTCGCCGATATCGCGGCGCGCCACAACCTTCCGATCCTGTCCATGGGGATGAGCGCGGATTATCCGGCTGCGATCCAGATGGGTGCCACCCATGTCCGCGTCGGTACCGCCATCTTCGGCGCCAGACCGTCCCGGGCTCCGTAGGAGAACCGTCAGATCGCTTCCACGACCCGGGCCATGGCGGCGCGCAGGGCTAAGGCTTCGGCGGTTCCATAGCCGCGCTCGAACGCCGCCTGCGCCCCCTGCCACAGGGGCAACGCGACGGCGAAGCGTTCGGCGCCGGCTGGCGTGAGCGAGAGTTGCCGGGTGCGGGCATCCCGGCCGGCGGCCATCGCTACGAGCCCGTCCCGTTCGAGGGGCCGAAGCGCGCGCCCGAGGGTCGTGCGATCCACCACGAGACAAGCCGCGAGGGCGTTGATCGACATCGGTCCATCGCGATGGAGGCGGGCCAGGATTGGGTACTGGGTCGCCCGCAGACCCACCGGCGCAAGATGCCTGTCATAGAATTGCGTCAGTTGCCGCGCGCCTTGCCGAACGGCGAGGCAGGTACAAACGGTGGCGGGCATGGGCTTCGTGATCACGGCCCTCTCCGGATCATCGCTTGAGCGCAGCACATGACCCTTGAATAAAGCGCGCATACACCCCTATTCAAGAGCGACACGACGGACATCTCCTCCCGAAACTCGAGTGATCCATGGCCTCGCCGGCCTCTTCCCCCTCTTTGACGCCATATGCAATTAAAAGCTGTGCAACGACGCTACCCGATCCGCATCAGGGTCTGCGGCCCGAGCCGACGCAGGAGCCTGGCGAGATCCGCGCGCTTGAGCGCCACGCACCCCTCCGTCGGGGTGTAACCCGGGCGGGCGCAGTGGAAGAAGATCGCCGACCCGAGGCGAGGGCGGATCGGTCCACGGTTGTAGTCGAGGTCGATCACCAGATCGTAGAGGCCGTCATCGCGCCACATCCGCTCCGTGCTGACCGCACAGGGCAGGGTGACGGGCCGGTTGTAGCGCCGGTCACCCGACGCGTCGCACCAGCCGTCACTCGGCCGCGTCGGGCGCATAGGCAGGGCGGTGGGAGGCCGGACCGCGAAGACATCCGGACGATAGGCGCCTCCCCGCAGCCGGAAACTGCCCCGGGGCGACCCACCGTCGCCCTCGCGCTTACGCTGAACCATCCCGGCGCGACCGAGAGCGCAGGGCATGACAGTGGAACCGGCCAGAACCTGTCCCCGGGTGCGGTCGGTCACGAGGGTCCGGACCCGCAGCCGCGAAAGCGTCGTTCGTTTCATGGGGCGCCTTATCGCCCGAGATGGAGCCGGATACCACTGGTCGGGTTCCCAGGGCGCCTCGTGTTCCACCGCACAGCAGAATTGAAATTTTAAGCAGGCGTCAGCCGTTTTCCAACATACTATGGATGGCATGCCCTCCTTTCTCAAAGAATTCGCTTTTCGAGGATCGACTTAACCCGATCCTCGCTGCCTGAGGTGTTCGTTATTTTGAATACCTCGATCCTCTTCTCCAACCGCGGAACACGCGAGAGGCGTGATCTCGGTTCCTGCGCGAAAGTCCTCTGGTCGATGCCCAATACCCATCGCCTGCTCATCTGCGACGATGATGCTTCATTGCGAGAAACCTTGGCGGAGCAGCTCGATCTCTACGAAGAGTTCCGAGTGGTCGGCATCGGTGACGGCGGCGGCGCCATCGCTTGCGTGAACGAAGACCGGATAGACCTAGCGGTCATGGATGTCGGGCTGCCGGACATGGACGGTCGCGAAGCCGTGCGCACCATGCGTCGCAACGGGTATCGCGGACCGGTCATCATGCTGACGGGCCAGGACTCGGAGGACGACACGGTCGAGGGGCTGGAAGCCGGCGCCAACGACTACGTGACCAAGCCGTTCAAGTTCGCCGTCCTCCTCGCGCGCATCCGGGCGCACCTGCGCAGCCACGAGGCCAGCGAGGACGCGGTCTTCCAGATCGGGCCCTACACGTTCCGCCCCGGCGCGAAACTTCTCGTGGACGAACGCGGATCAAAACTGAAGCTCACGGAGAAGGAGACGGCGATCCTGCGCTTCCTCTACCGCGCCGGATGCGCCGTGGTGGGCCGGGACACGCTGCTCGCCGAAGTTTGGGGCTACAACGCCCAGGTGACCACCCATACCCTCGAGACGCACATCTATCGCCTGCGCCAGAAGATCGAACCGAACCCCGCTCTCGCGACGATTCTCGTGACAGAGGGCGGCGGCTACAAGTTGCTGCCGTAGCGTATCGCGACAGCCGAGCTTGCGCTACGCTCACACCGGGGACGCGAGAGGGCGGGACGGGTGAGGCTCGACGACGACATCGCGATCCTGCTTCGTACGCCTCTCTTCGGATTCCTCGGCCAGGATGTCCTGCGCCTCCTCTCCTTCGCGGCCGAGCGGCGCAGTCTGGCTCCGGGCGAGCAGTTGTTCGCGCGGGGGGACGCCTCGAATGGCGGATTCGTCGTGCTGTCGGGCACCCTCGCCCTCGCGCCACGCGTGGCCGGTGGCGAGACGGTGACGGTCGGCCCCTCGACCGTCATCGGTCGCCTCGCCTTGATCCTGCCCGGCGAACGGCCGACGGACGCCCACGCGGTAACGGCGGCGGAGGTGCTGCGCATCCCGCCCCTCGTCCTGCGGCGGGTGCTGGCGGAATTTCCCAAGGCGGCCCAGGCGATCCACGACGAACTCGCGAACGACCTGACGGGCCTCGCGCGCGACCTCGACGGCGTGCGCACGCGCCTGGAGGCCGCGGCACCCAGAACCCGGTCCGTGCCGGAAACGGAGTCGGTCGTTCAAGGTGACAGCGCAGGCGGGCTTTTGTAAGCACGGGTCCGTCGTCCCAGCCCGGAAAGCCGCCATGTCCCACGCCGACCTCGCCACCACCATCGAGACCGCCTGGGAGGAGCGCGCCGGCATCGACACCGGCACCAAGGGTGCCGTGCGCGACGCCGTCGAGCATGCCCTCGATCTCCTCGATTCCGGCAAGGCCCGCGTCGCCGAGAAGGTCGGAGACGATTGGCAGGTCAACCAGTGGCTCAAGAAGGCCGTGCTCTTGTCCTTCCGCCTCAACGACATGGAGATCATCCATGGCGGCCCCGAGGGGGCGACGTGGTGGGACAAGGTCCCGTCCAAGTTCGAGGGCTGGAAGAAGAAGCATTTTCGCGAGGCCGGCTTCCGGGCAGTGCCCGGCTGCGTCGTGCGGCGCGGCTCCTACATCGCGCCGGGCGCGGTGCTGATGCCCTCCTTCATCAACCTCGGCGCCCATGTGGGCGAGGGCACCATGGTGGACACCTGGGTCACCATCGGCTCCTGTGCGCAGGTGGGGAAGAACTGCCACATCTCCGGCGGAGCCGGCATCGCCGGCGTGCTGGAGCCCCTACAGGCCAACCCGGTGATCATCGAGGACAACTGTTTCATCGGCGCCCGCGCCGAGGTCGCCGAGGGCGTCATCGTCGGCGAGGGCAGCGTGCTCTCCATGGGCGTCTATATCGGAGCCTCCACCAAGATCATCGACCGCTCGACGGGCGAGGTCATGTACGGTCGCGTGCCGCCCTATTCCGTCGTCGTCTCGGGCACCACGCCCGGCAAGGATCTGCCGGACGGCACGCCGGGGCCGGGCCTCTACTGCGCCGTCATCGTCAAGCGCGTCGATGCCGGCACCCGCTCGAAGACCGCCATCAACGAGCTGCTGCGCACCTGAGGCTCAACCCTTGTGACCGTCGGGGCCGGGCACATGTCCCTGGCCCCGACCCCGCCCGAGAATCGCGATGATCGAGCCGGCCT
>Ga0182233_1000204_pt1 | contig 12405 bp, 12 predicted proteins | sample G6R1MG_31_FD_129664 | JGI IMG/M metagenome (GOLD analysis project Ga0182233, IMG submission 129664) | Miscanthus phyllosphere microbial communities from Michigan, USA - G6R4_NF_07NOV2016_LD1 MG | ecosystem: Host-associated > Plants > Phyllosphere > Phylloplane/Leaf | place: USA: Michigan... | reverse complement strand
TCCGGCTTCAGGAACACCGTCGACCGCCTCCCGTTGTGATCGTAACAGGGAGTGACGTTGATGATCGATGCGGCTCAGATCAAGGAACATGCGAACGTCGTCGGTTCGGACGGTGAACACGTCGGCACTGTGGACCATGTCGACAACGGCGAGATCAAGCTGACGAAAAAGGACCCGGCCGCCGGCGGGCTACACCACTTCATCCCGGTGGATTTCGTCCAGTCCATCGAGGGCAACACCGTGAAGCTCGACCGCCCCGCCGAGGAAGTCAAACGCGAGTGGTCCACCTCCTAAGGACATCGACGGCCCCACTGCCCCGATGGGCGAGTGGGGACCCGCTGCCGGGATGCCAATCCGCGACCGCAGCACGAACAAGAGCGAGATCGGTCCCGGTTTCCCGCAAGCGCTGCGCTCTCTAAGCGTCGGACGGATAGGCCTTGCGTGAAGAGGTCATATCTTTTCACCCGGATGCCAGCCCGTTACCGTCCATGACAGTCTTTGGGATGGCCACCAGGGGGGCGATCGAGCTGGTTCGGCACTGCCTCTGATTGCAGGCGAGAACAGCCGACCTTTCGACGATCCGGAACGTTAAAATCCCGTTTCGAACGTCCATTGCTCCGTCCCGACCGTTTGCCCGCCGGTGAGGGCCCACTGACCCGACGTGATCTTGTGGTCATTCACCTGGAAGCTCGCGACACCTCCGGACCCGGGAGCACCGGCGGCCTGGAAGACGACCGATAAGACGGAACCTGTAAGGATCCCGGTGCCAATCTGGCGCCCCGAGCCGATCTGCCAAACGATGCTATAGGTCTCGCCGGATTTCTTGACGGCAGCCTCGCCTCGATAGCCCTGCGTTTGGCCGGGGTTGCGCCCCTCGATCTTGTAACGCCCTTCGATAGCCACCGCCGGCAGGCTTGTGGCGATCAGGACGGCAAGGGCCAAGGCAGCTTTCATAGACATCTCATCCTTGCGGTTTCAGCCCGAACGTAGTGCCTCGGCGACTCCGCGCCAAACATCTCGCGCTGGCCGGGCAAAGCGGCGCGAGTTTCCAAGAGACCAACCCATGACATGCGTTGAGATCCAGCATGCTCTCTTGGTGCATGGATATGTCTTCGGTCCGGCGGGCGCCGATCGAATCTCAAGACCTCCCCCTCGCTCACGCCGTGATTCCGTTTTGGCGGGGGTGATCGCCGATCCAAGTGGGGATTATCTTAGGTTGGCAGACGATCGGCGGGAAGGGAGCATCACAATCCCCCCAGGGGCATTCGACCCACACTCCAGCCAACCGGGCCCCGGCTGTGGCGGGTTTTTCCCATCCTGCCTGAAACTCCCGCTCCCGATTGCCCGTATCTCCCGTGATTGGGTGACCTCCACGGTTAGGGAAAACGTATTGCCAGAACCGACATTCGAAACAGCCGGCGTCAGTCTCAACGCGAAGCGATCCTACAGGGCCATCACGCGACACACCGATGGTCGCATCATTCACGTTTGGGACATCCGGGCGCACAGCGACGCAGAGGCGATCCGGATCGTTACGCAGCGAGGCGGCGACATCCGCACCGACCTTTGGAGCGAGAATGGTCTCGTTCGACGGTTCGGGGAGCAGGCCATATAGATTGGAACCGGCTGGACACCGGGCCGTTCAACAATCCCAACGAGACCCGACCTTTACCCGCCCGGCTCCAGTCGTGGCGGGCTTTTTGTGCGATGCGCCCCACGTGGTCCGCCAAGCTCTTTGCGTTCAAGCCCCGCTCTTGCTCCAACCGACCGCATCGACGAGCCAGCCGGCTCGCGGCAAAATCGTCCAGCGGCTCACCGAGCTGGCCAATGATCGGTGCGTCGGGGAACCGGAGCTGACGCTTCAAACCGGAAAAGCAAGGGCGACGTTCGGTGTCGGTGCAGATGCACGAGCGAGCTGCCTTAGCCCGACGCCTGTCGGAATGGTTGCGAAGGCTGGCCCGTGTCGTTGTCGGCGGTCGCCGGTCCCGATCCCGCCGGGCTCCTCGACTCTTCCGCTTCAGCCACGAGCAAGATTTGTTCGAGGAGGGAGGGCAGCTCGACGCCGTACTCCTTCAGCAACAGCCCCGCCTCGCAGAGCGAACGGATATGATCATCGGGAACCGGGCGCCGCAAAAGCTGCGCATTCAGCACCTGATCCGCCAGGAGCGTCGCAAGGCGAGCGACCTCGTCGATGCGCTCGAAAGCGACATCGATGGCGGGCATCGAGGGAGAAGCTGCACCCATGTTGTTCTCCGTTCGCTTCGGCGGAGCCTAAGATTGCTCCTATTCTACCAGTGAGTACGCCGGAACCTTCATCCGCCCATTTGAACAAGAGGACACCTGGGCTACCCATTTCGGCTTCGACGTCATGAGGGGCCGGACCGAGGAGGGGCGCGCTTCGTGTTTGAGGAGTGCGCCCCGTTCCTGGCGCCCCAGGAAGCCGAGATGCTGACGGTATGTGAACGACGGCCCCGCCGCCCGATCCGATCACATGCCGGCGGGGCGTCCATCTCACGCGGGAGCCGGCAGGCAACGCGGCTCGACGCCAACAGCGATAGGCGAGTTCGTGCCTTGGAGAATTTGGTCCATGGCGCATCCTCGCAGCGTGGTGGTCGATGGTACCACCACGCTGCGGGATCGAACACAGAGGACATCCGTGATCGTACCAATGCCATCGTTTTGAAGCGAAGCGCCTTCGACAGACGTTTCGCAGGCTGTTGTCCGGAGCCGACCCAAGCTCCATTCGAACCAGAACATCAGGTGCGTATCGACACGTCCGGAACTGAAGTGCGTCGCTATATCTTAAGCAGACAGAGGGAAACAGACCTGATCCCAGGTTTGCGCTGTGAAGGAGCTTAGAGACCACGATGATGACCCGTATCGCTGCTGCCGCTTCTGCCGTCGTGCTTGGCGTTGCTTCGATCTCGTCCGCAACGGCCACTGAGCGCCCAGCCCGCTATACTTCGTTTAGTTCCACTTCCGAAGTCACAGGTTCGATAGATATCGTCCCGCAGACGCGCACGCCTTTCGATTGCCCAATGAGTTCGGCTGCCGAGGGCAACGCGAACCAGCAGAACTTCCTGGTCCAGCAGTATGGCCAGACCTCGGGCGGAAACCGATGCTAAGTCGCTTGAGGAAGGGCCTGTCCTTAGCTCTGACAGGGGTCTCGTACCTCATGGCCGGCGCATTTCTTGCCGGTTTGATCTTTACCATTTTTGGGACGGCCCAGGCCATGATCGGTCTGTAGAGATCTCCCGAAACCGCATCACAGTACGGGACCACGGCGGAGCGAAAGCTCCGCCGTTTTCGTATTCGTCCATGCGGCAACGGATTGACCTTGCCCCTTGTTTGCTCCCGTTCATAACCAGAGTCCGTTCTGGTTCTGGTCCTGCTTGGACCAGGCTGCAAACGCGTTCGGGGTGAGCCCGCCGAGGCTCGTGTGAGGGCGGCAGGTGTTGTCGTCCACCCGCCATGCCTCGATGAGGGTCCTGGCCGCCGGCAGGCTCCGGAAGAGATGCTCGTTCAAGCACTCGTCGCGCAAGCGCCCGTTCAAGCTTTCAACGAAGCCGTTCTGCCAACGAAGCCGTTCTGCTGCAGCTTGCCGGGCGCGATGTCATGCCACTCGACTGAACGCACTTCCTGCCAGAGCAGGATGGCGTGCGAGGTCAACTGGGTGCCGTAGCACATCGTGAAGATGGCTCGACGGTTCTGGGGCGGCGCGCGAAGCCACGCTGAGCGCAGCGCGCCGCCCTGGGCGGTCATGGCCGATCGGCAGGTCCCTAGAGTGACGGTGTTCGAAGCCTCATTCCGGAGACGGATCGACCATGACCAGACCACAGCTTACGCCGCCGGCCGGCGTTCTCGTAGCCATCGACGTCGCCAAGGCCCGCAACGAAGTCCTCATCGAGGTGCCCGGATCCAGCCGACGCCGCCGGGTGAGCGTCCTCAACACCCGCGGCGAGTACGACCGTCTGATCGCGCTGCTGTCAGAGCTCGGTCAGCCGGTGACCTGCGGCTTCGAGGCGACCGGCAACTATCACCGGCCGATCGCCTGGCGCCTGCTCCAGGCTGGCTTTGCCGTGCGCCTGATCTCGTCCGTGGGGCTCGCCCGCACCCGCGAGGCCCTGCACAACGGTTGGGACAAGAACGACCCGAAGGACGCCCAGGTCATGCTGCACATGATCCGCATCGGCGCCTCGCAGGTCTATCACGACCCGCTCGCCGCCGGCATCAACGACGTGCAGGAACTGTCCAAGACGCACGATGCTGTCTCGCGGGCCAAGACCGAGGTGCTGCATCGGATCCTGACCCACTACCTGCCGCTGTACTTCCCGGAGGTCGACCGCTTCCGCCACAACAGCCGCTCGGACTGGTTCTTCGCTTTCCTCGATCGCTTCCCCACGCCCGCCAGCATCACCGCGCTGAGCAAGGAGGCCTTCATCGACGCCGCCTGGGATGTCGTCGGGCGCAAGGTCGCCAAGGCGCAACTGCTCGGCGACATCTACGAGACGGCCCGCAGTTCGATCGGCCTGCCGGTGCCGCCTGACGCTCCGGCAGTGAGTATGTTCCGGCTCGTCATCGGCGAGGTGCGTGGCCTCATACGGCAACGCGACGCCATCGAGGCCGCGGCCGAAACCCTCCTGTCAGAGAGCGCCGACTACAAGTTGCTGCGCTGTATCCCTGGTATCGGCCCGATCAACGCCCTGACCATCCTGGCTGAGGCCGGCGACCTGCGCCGCTTCAGCCATCACCGCCAGTTCCTGAAGTTCTGCGGGCTGGATCTGGCCACCCAGCAGTCCGGCACCTTCCGCGGCCAGACCAAGCTGTCGAAGTACGGCAACGCCCGGCTCCGGCGTACGCTCTGGCTGGCTGGGCAGGTGGCCATCCGGCAGCGGGAGAACGGCTTCCGCGACAAGTTCGAGCGCTACATCGCCCGCGACCGGCACGATGCCGACCTGCGGCGCAAGGCGCTGACCGCGATCACCGCCAAGATGGCGCGCGTGGTGCACGCCGTCATCAAGACCGGTGCCGACTACCGGCCCTTCGTCGAGGGGCCGGTGCCAGGTGGGAGAACCCCTCTCAGCAGAGCCGTGAGGGCGTGAGAACCACGACCCTGTAGATAATGCTCGGGTCTCCTGCTTGGATCGACATCTCGTGTTGAGGACGGTGAGGACCACGGTGCCGCGTGCATCGGCTGGATCCTGTGTTCGCTATGGCCGAGAGTTCTTCCGGATCGGCAGGAGCCGCCTGGATCGACGTTGACGACAAACACACCGCGGGCGCATGTTCGCGGACGGAGACCTGTTGCCTGGCCAGCCGTCCTTCCTCGCTACGTAGGACGTTGTCCGACACGATCATCAACGGCTTGCCCCGGCCCGCGATAATCCGGTCGAGTTCGCGCGCCACGCGCCAGCCGGATAGCGACGTGTCGACCACCAACGCCAAGCACTCCCGCGTGCAGTCATCGATCACGACGAGGATGCGGAAGCAGCGTCCGTCGTTGAGCGAGTCGGACTCGAGCCGAAGGCGGGCGCGAAGCGACCAATTCGACGCTCCAGCCCTGGTTCGGCTCTTGCGGCACAGCGGCCAGCGCTCGCGTGCCGAGAGCTCGTTTGCGCCCACCCCGCCTGCGCATCGCCAGCCGCTCCTCCGATAGAGGCGGAACAGCTTCTTGTAGTTCAGCGTGAGGCCTTCCCGTCGCAGCAGAATGAGCAGGCGCCGGTAGCGAAAGCGACGGCGCTCGCCGGCCAGGCTGCATAGGCGTACCCGCACGGCCGCATCGTCACCACGGGTCGAGGCGTAGCGGTACGTCTTCGGCTCAAGGCCAATCAGCCCGCAAGCGCGACGTTGGGAATAGCCTTTCTCCTCGATGACCCAGCTCACGGCTGTTCTCCGTGCGCCGGGCGTCAGAAGTTTTTCCCAGCGCCTCGCGCAGCGTCGCCACGTCGAGCAGCGCCTCGGCCAGGAGCTTCTTGAGCTTGCGGTTCTCCTCGTCGAGCGCCTTCAGACGTAACGCGTCCGACACCTCCACGCCGCCGAAGCGCGAGCGCCACGTGTAGAACGTCGCGTCGCTGATGCCGTGACGGCGGCAAATCTCAGCCACCGGCAACCCGGCTTGCAGCTCCTTCAGGATGCCGATGATCTGCCCTTCGCTGAACCGGCTCTTCTTATCATCCGTCTCTTACTCGACGGACCCTAGCTTCAGAAGGAGGGCAAGCCAGGGGGCAAGGTCAATGCCCATGGTGGTGGAGGAACTGCGGCACGTGCCATCGCAACGGCGCATCGGCCCGATGATCGTCTGCAAGACGACGGGACGTCCGTGGCGGGCTCGGTAGTTTCGGGAAATCTGGCGGGAATGCACGCGCGCGGCCGGCGTTCCGGACGGCGTGTGGAACATGGACGCGCTGGCCGGCGGAATCACCGAGGGCTCTGACGCGGGCGCGGACATCGAGCGCCTGCAGCACGCGGCGACCCACAAGAACACCAGCACCACGAGCGCTACAATCGCGACGGGCTGTCCGAGTTGAGGAAGTGTCAGATTTGGGGGTGATCAGCCACTTCGCGAACGGGGCATAAACACCCGGTTCCAACGAAATTCCAACGGATCGAAGGCATTGCCTACTAAGGCTCTGAAATGTTTGGTGGGTGCACAAGGGTTCGAACCTTGGACCCGCTGATTAAGAGTCAGCTGCTCTACCAACTGAGCTATGCACCCTCGCCTTTCGGCGGTCGCTGCGGCCCACCAAGTCCGCCGCGACGAGGTGGCTGATAGCAAAGCCCCCCGGGGGTGTCCACCCCCCGGGAGCGATTTTTCGAACCCGGCTAAGGGCGCCTCACGAAACCGTCGCCGGGGATTGGGCATGCAAGCGCACGGCGGATGCCGAGAGCTTGTTGAGAGCCGACAGATAGGCGCGGGCCGAGGCCACGAGGGTGTCGGGATCGGCACCGCGGGCGGTCACGCTGCGCTCGCCGCTCTTGAGACGAACAGAAACCTCCGCCTGAGCATCGGTGCCCTCGGTCACGGCATCGACTTTGTAGAGTTCGAGTTCGGCCACGTGCGGCACCAGGGCCTGGATGGCGTTGAACACCGCGTCCACGGGGCCGTTGCCCTCGGCCTCTTCGGTGACCACCCGGTCGTCGATGGCGAGCTTCATCGTGGCCCGCTGCGGGCCGTGCGTGCCGGCGATCACCGAGAGCGACACCAGGCGGATGCGGTCGTGGGCGGTGGCGAGGTTCTCGTCGACGAGGGCCTCGATGTCCTCGTCGTAGACATGCTTCTTGCGGTCGGCGAGGGCCTTGAACCGCTCGAAGGCATCCTGCATCCGGTTGTCGCTCAAGGTGATGCCGAGCTCCTCGAGCTTGGAGCGGAAGGCGGCCCGGCCCGAGTGCTTGCCCATGACCAGGGAGGTCTTGGAGACGCCCACCGAGGCCGGCGTCATGATCTCGTAGGTCTCGGTGTGCTTGAGCATGCCGTCCTGATGGATGCCGCTCTCATGGGCGAAGGCGTTCCGGCCGACGATGGCCTTGTTGTACTGCACGGGGAAGTTCGTCGCGTGCGAAACGAGCTTGGAGGCCCGCGTCAGCATCGTGGTTTCGATGCCGGTCTCGTAGGGCATCACGTCGCCGCGCGTGCGGATCGCCATGACGATCTCTTCCAGAGCGGCGTTGCCGGCGCGCTCGCCGATGCCGTTGATGGTGCACTCGACCTGCCGGGCACCGCCCTCGACGCCGGCGAGGGAGTTGGCGATGGCGAGCCCGAGATCGTTGTGGCAATGCACCGAGAAGACCGCCCGGTCGGCATTCGGCACACGCTCTCGGACGCTCCGAAACATGCTCCGGTATTCGTCGGGCGTGGCGTAGCCCACTGTATCCGGCAGGTTGATGGTGGTGGCGCCCGAGCGGATCGCTGCCTCGACGCAGCGGCACAGGTAGTCGATGGGCGTGCGAGTGGCGTCCATGGCCGACCATTCCACGTCCTCGACGAGGTCGCGGGCCTGAGACACGGTCTTCAGGATGATCTCGATCACCTCGTCCTGACTCTTGCGCATCTGGTGTGCGAGGTGGATCGGTGAGGTCGAGACGAAGGTATGGATACGGCCCCGGCGCGCGTGCCGGACGGCTTCGCCAGCGCGCGCGATGTCGGCCGGGATCGCGCGGGCGAGGCCCGCGATGGTGGCGCGCTTGGCTCGGCGGGCGATCTCGGCCACGGCCTCGAAGTCGCCGTTCGAGGCGATGGGGAAGCCGGCCTCGATGATGTCCACGCCCATGGCGTCGAGCAGCTCGGCCACCGCCAGCTTCTCGTCCAGGGTCATGGTGGCGCCGGGGCATTGCTCGCCGTCGCGCAGGGTGGTGTCGAAGATGAGAACGCGGTCTTTTTGCGTCGGCATGCTGGAGGCGGTCATGGGCTGATCCTGTGGCGGCGCACGACCCCAAAGGGAGGCGGCGCCCGAAAACGACTCCCGCATCGCGGTGGAGCCTGAATTCATGGACGGGGCTTGGTGAGAACGCGTCCCCTGAGAGCCCAGGCGCACGCCCGGACGGCCCTCAGGGGCGGATAAGGAGGAGGCTGGCAGACAGCAGCACGGAGACACGCGCACGGAGCCGCAGGGCCGCGAAGGCGGCGTCTGTGCGGCTGACCATGGAGCCGGCGCTGGCCAAGGCTCGTCTCTCCCGAAGGGCAATCGTGCGCAGCGAAAGCACCGAGCGATCGCGGATCGTGCTTCTCTAGCTCTCACCGTCCGGATTGACAAGGACCGGCGCGAGGGCCGTCCGCGGGGGGCGACGCACGCGACGCGTGCGTGGTGACGTAACATCACATCGAGGCTCTCCGCGCGTCCGGCAGTCATTGCTTTGGAGCGGCTCCAGCCTAGCTTTCCTGTTTGTCTTGGAACCCGCGAAGGCTTTCCGAGCGATACGGTCATCAGAAAACCAAGGGGAAACGCCGCCATGTCACGCCGTCTCTTGATCACCCTCGCCCTGCCCGTCTGCGCGCTGCTTGCCGGAACCGCACCGAGTCTCGCCCTCGATGTGACCAAGACCATCGATGTCACGGCGCCCCCCGCCAAGGTCTGGTCGGTCATCGGCGACTTCTGCGGCATCGGCCAATGGCACCCGGCCATCGAGAAATGCGTCCTGTCCAAGGACGGGGGTAAGACCCTGCGCACCCTGAGCCTGAAGGGCGGCGGCACCATCGTCGAGTCGCAGACTGCCCGCGACGACGCCAAGATGACCTACACCTACGCCATCGTCTCGGGCCCGCTGCCCGTGAGCGACTACAGCTCGACCCTCTCCGTCGCCCCCAAGGCGAGCGGCGCCACCGTGACGTGGACCGGAAGCTTCAAGGCCAAAGGTGCGCCCGATGCCGTCGCCGTCGACGCCATCACGGGTATCTACGAGTCGGGTCTGAAGGCCATCGCCGACAAGGCGAAGTAGTCGCCTTCGTCCTTTAGGGACGGGACACGAACATCCACAGGCGCGCCGCCGCGGACACGTCCCACGGCGGTGCGCGCATCGAGGGGAGATTGACCCAGCCGGCCCCAAGGGGGCACAACCCACGCCGCATTCAAGCTGTGCCATTCTGGGGAAGGCCGTCGTGTCATCGCATCGCACGAGCCGTGTGCTCGCAACGCTCCTCGCCGTGTCCCTCGTCGGTGCCTGCAAGCCGGGAGCCTCAACCCCACCGGTCGTGGCGGCCCCGGCGGCCGTCGTCGCTCCGGTCCTGCCGCAGGGCAGCGGATGCGGCCCCAGCATCGCCCGGACCCAGGCCGTCGTCGACAGCGATGTCACCACCGGCAACCTCAACGCGCCGGTGGGCGAACGCTTCAGCGCCGACCTGCGTCGGGCATCCGAGGCGTGCGGGTCCGGAAACGAACGCGAGGCCCTGAGCCTGCTCGCCGCCGCCAAGGCCCGCTACGGCTACCGGTAGGATGCCGTGAGGTAAGCCCGCACGAAGGCGGGCATCCGGTCCGCGTCGAGATCGGCGCCGGAGCGGACGGCGACGAAACCGGCGAGTTCCGGTTCGGCTTCCGCCGCCCGGTGTTTCTCCATCCGGGCGATCAGTGAGGCGGCCTCCTCCGGGAAGTGCACCGGGTGGAGGAAGGCATGCTGTCGCTCGCCGCTGACGAGGAGCCATTCGGGCGCGGCATCGGACGGGATGCGCAGACCCGTCTCCTCGCGGAACTCGCGGGCGGCGCTGCCGACGAGATCGACCCGATCGTCCTCGCGCACGTCCGAGTGGTCTGGCGTCCCGCATGGGAAGTAGATCTGGCCGGCATTGGCGGAGTCCCGCCCCATCACGCCGAGCACAGCGGCCCCATCACGCGACCACGGCACCACGGCGGCGAACGCGTTGGTGACGGCCGCATCGGGCGAACCGCCTTCGCGAAACGCGAGGAACTCCGAGAATGCCGCTTCGAACAGGTCGATCCGGCAGGTGCCGTCGGTCACCGCGCAGGCGCAGGCGAGGAGCACGCGGCCATCGAACAGGGCAGGCTTGGCCGCCTTCCGCGCGTCCCAATGGGCCGCGATGGCGGCGGCGTTGTCCCGGGCCCAGGCCCAGTCGTAAGGAACGAGCCGGGCGTCGAGACGCGTCAGGCGCGTGAGGGTGAACGCCTCAGACACGCAAGCTCCCCTCCATGACGATCACGGCCGAACCGCAGACCTCGACGGCGTGCAGGGCGCCGGCATCGATGGCGAGCTGTACCCGGATCTCGCTCGGGCGCCCCATGGCGACGCCCTGATGGAGCACGAGGTCGTGCGTGCCCTCCCCCATGGGCTCGAACTGCATCATTACCCCGGCGAAGGCCGCAGCGGCCGAGCCCGTGGCCGGGTCCTCGGGCACCCCGAGATGAGGGGCGAACATCCGAGCCTGGAAGTGTCGCACGTGGCCGGCCGGGTCGGGGGTGTAGAGATACAGGGCCGCCGGCTCGCCGAGGCGGCGCAGCGCCGCCGGATCGAGGCGCGCGCGCGTCAGGGCTTCGGACGACGCCAGGGGTACGAACAGGAAGGTCTGGCCGAGGCGATGCCGGCTCGGCGCGTGCAGGCCGAAGCCGATGCTCTTGGGTTCGAGGCCGAGGGCCGCGGCCAGGGCCTCGCGGGACGGACCGTCGCCGACGAAATCCGGCAGCACCGGCATGCGGAACCGGGCCTGTCCCCGGCCCTCCCCCGCCTCGACGACGCAGGCGAGGGTGCCGATCCCCTCCTCCAGGCCGAACGCCACGGCGTCGGCAAGGCCGGCGCGGGCATCCGTCAGGGCGAGGAGCACGGCGGTGCCCACCGTCGGATGGCCGGCGAAGGGAAGTTCGGCCTTCGGGGTGAAGATGCGCAGGCGCGCCCGGTGACGTGGATCGTCGGGGGGCAGCACGAACACTGTCTCGGACAGGTTGAACTCGCCCGCGATGGCCTGCATGGCGGCCCCGTCGAGCCCCTCGGCGTCGAGCACCACCGCCAGGGGATTGCCGGTGAGCGGGGTCTCGGTGAACACGTCGAGGGTGACGAAGCGGCGAGTCATTTTCACTTCAATCCCATGAGGTTAGACCGGCTCGACCGGAAACGTCTCGCTCGGCGCGATGAACTCGTCCTGTGCCGCCACCGTGAGGATCTCACGGGAGCCGGCTTCCGCCGTGCGGCGCAGGAGGCCGTAGACCGAGGCACCGGCCATGCCGAGCGCCAGGGCGGCCGAGCCGGTGCGGGCATAGTGGACGAGGAACAGGGCCGCGATGGCGTCCCCCGCGCCGTTGACCTCAAGGGTGAGGCGGGGCGTGCGCAGGAGCCAGAACCGGCCGCCCTCCCCCGCCAGGAGGTCGATGCTGCCCGGCGGCGTCGCCTCGGTGGCGAGCGAGGTCACCAGCACGACGCGGGGCCCGAGGGCGTGCAGGGCCGTCACCGCCGCCTTGGCGGCGTCGAGGGTGTTGGACGGGAGCCCCGAGAGGTGGTTCAGCTCGAACTGGTTCGGGGTCGCGATGTCGGCGACCCTAAGGGCTTGATTCTGCATGAATTCCGGGATTCCCGGGCGCACGTAGATCCCCCGGTCGGTGTCGCCCATCACCGGGTCGCAGGCGTAGAGGGCGCTCGGGTTGGCGGCGCGCACGGTGGCGACGGCGCGCACGATACTGGTGCCGATATCGGCCGAGCCCATGTAGCCCGACAACACGCCGTCGCACTGGCCGAGCACGCCGCGCTCGGCGATCCCGGCCACCAGCTCCTCGATGGCCGGACCGTCGAACACCCGGCCGCGCCAGGCGCCGTAGCCCGTGTGGTTGGAGAACTGCACCGTATGGATGGCCCAGACCTCGACGCCGAGGCGCTGCATCGGAAACACCGCGGATGCGTTACCGACGTGGCCGTAGGCGACGTGGGACTGGATCGAGAGGATGTTCAAGCGGGCCGGTCCTCCAGCGTAACGCC
>Ga0182233_1000201_pt1 | contig 12582 bp, 11 predicted proteins | sample G6R1MG_31_FD_129664 | JGI IMG/M metagenome (GOLD analysis project Ga0182233, IMG submission 129664) | Miscanthus phyllosphere microbial communities from Michigan, USA - G6R4_NF_07NOV2016_LD1 MG | ecosystem: Host-associated > Plants > Phyllosphere > Phylloplane/Leaf | place: USA: Michigan... | reverse complement strand
CGCCCCGGATCGTTCAGCGTCCGGTGGTCACTGCTCCTCCCCAGATTCTTTCTCCAGCTGCCGAAGACGTGCTGTTTCGTGCGTTGGGGCTGGTTGGTACGCCTTATCGCTGGGGCGGCAACACGCCTGACTCCGGTTTCGATTGCAGCGGTCTTATAGGTTATGTCTATCGTGATGCGGCCGGCATTTCCCTGCCACGTTCCACACGCGAGATGATCGTGATGGGCGCACCGAATATTCGCCGCGAGCAACTGCAGTCAGGTGATCTGGTGTTCTTTGCCACGTCAGGTGGTTCGCAGGTGTCGCATGCGGGGATTTACGTGGGCGAAGGCCGCTTCGTGCATGCGCCGGCCACCGGTGGCACGGTGAAGCTCGACAGTCTCGACAAGCCTTACTGGCAGAGAGCCTACCTCAACGCCAAGCGCGTGATTCAGCCGTCCAGTCTGGCGCAGAATCGGCCTTAGGCAGGAACCGCTGATCAGCGGCTTCCCCCAGCTCCAGCCTCAGGATCGGACGCAGAGCGTTCAGAAAGGCGTGTCCACGCTGGAGCGTGGCACGCTGGGGATCGCCGCAGCTGTGCCGGCCTCTTCGCGAGCAAGCTCGCTCCCACAGGGATCACCGCTCGGCGTTACTGAGCAGCCTTGGCTGATGTCACGCGCCAGATCTTGTTGCCGACATCGTCCGCCACCAGCAAACCGCCGCGCTGGTCATTGACCACGCCAACCGGACGGCCCATGGCTTTTTCATCCTTGTTGAGGAAGCCGGTCAACACATCGACCGGTGTGCCGTTGGGTTTGCCGCCACTGAATGGAATGAACACCACCTTATAGCCGCTGTGCGGTTTGCGGTTCCATGAGCCGTGCTGGCCAATGAACAGGCCTTCGTTGAACGGTGCAGCCAGTGTCTTGCCGTCGGCGAACACCAGGCCCAGCGAAGCGGTGTGCGGACCGACTGCGTAATCCGGGGCAATCGCCTTGGCGACCAGTGCCGGGTTCTGCGGCTTGACGCGCTCGTCGACATGCTGGCCGTAGTAGCTGTAAGGCCAGCCGTAGAATGCGCCGTCCTGCACCGAGGTGACGTAGTCAGGCACCAGATCGCTGCCGATCTCGTCGCGCTCGTTGACCGCCGTCCACAGTTTGCCGGTCTTCGGCTCCCAATCCATGCCGTTGGGGTTGCGCAGGCCGGACGCGAAGATCCGATGGTTGCCGGTGGCCGCGTCCACTTCCCAGATCGCCGCACGACCCTCTTCCTTGTCCATGCCGTTTTCGGCCACGTTGCTGTTGGAGCCCACGGTCACGTACAGCTTGCTGCCATCCTTGCTGGCGATGACATTCTTGGTCCAGTGGTGATTGAGCGTGCCGCCCGGCAGGTCGACCACCTTGGTCGCCTGCGCGCTGATCGAGGTCTGCCCGGATTCATACGGGAAGCTGATCAGGCGATCGGTATCGGCGACATACAGCTTGTTGCCCACCAGGGTCATGCCGAACGGCGAATTGAGGTTTTGCAGGAAAACCGTGCGCGTCTCTGCCACACCGTCCTTGTCTACGTCGCGCAGCAACGTGATGCGGTTGGCGCTGGGCACACCGGCACCGGCGCGGCCCATGACTTTTTCCATCACCCAGCCGCGAATGCCTTTGGAGTCATCCGGTTTGGCGGGCGAATTGGTTTCTGCGACCAGCACGTCACCGTTGGGCAACACATACAGCCAGCGCGGGTGGTCGAGGTTTTCGGCGAACGCAGCCACTTGTGTGCCCGGCGCGGCGACCGGCTTGGCGCCTTTTTCCCAGCCTACGGCAGGGGCGATGTTGACGGTCGGGATCAGCGTCTTGTTGGGCTCCGGCAGCTTGGGCGAGGGGCCTGTTCCATCCGAGACTTGCAGTCTCGAAGACTCGCCGCAGGCAGCGAGGCCGCCGGCGACCAGAAGCAACACTGCGTAGTGGGGTCTGAGTTTGAACATTGTCGATCTCCATTAACAAGGGCATGGTCCAGTAACTGATAGAGGCACCGCCAACCCGCTAGGTTCAATCACGTTCCGCGGCGACGGTGTCGATTGACGCTCCCGGTCCAACCCTCTACCCTTCGCGGTTTGTTTCAGGTGCTCTGCAATCCCCGATTGGCAGAGTGAAACAGGGAAGCCGGTGTGGGTCGACAGATCCGATCCCGGCGCTGCCCCCGCAACGGTAAATGAGTCAAGGCTGTGCCTGACGCCACTGTGTTTCGACATGGGAAGGCGCGCAGCCGGGGTGACCCGCTCATGAGCCCGGAGACCGGCCTGAATCACTCAATGACATCACGGAGGGTGATGTTCTGTGCAGGGCGTTGCCGTGCTGTCCAGTGCTGTCCTTCCGTCTGTTGTCGCCTGCCCCGAGCGGAGAACCCAGATGAACGAATCCCCCGAACGCGACGAACGCCATCTGGCGCGCATGCAGCGCAAGAAAGCCGTCATGGACGAGCGTATCGCCAGCTCGCCCAACGAGTGCGGCCTGCTGCTGGTATTGACCGGCAATGGCAAGGGCAAGAGCAGCTCGGCATTCGGCATGCTCGCCCGCGCCATGGGCCACGACATGCAGTGTGGTGTGGTGCAGTTCATCAAGGGCCGCAACAGCACGGGCGAAGAAATGTTTTTCCGCCGTTTCCCCGAGCAGGTGCGCTATCACGTAATGGGTGAGGGCTTCACCTGGGAAACCCAGGATCGCCAGCGCGACATCGCCGCCGCCGAAGCCGCCTGGGCCGTGTCTCAGGAAATGCTTCGCGATCCGGCCATTGGTCTGGTGGTGCTCGACGAACTGAACATCGCCCTCAAACATGGTTACCTCGACCTTGAACAAGTGCTCAGCGACCTGCAGGCACGTCCGCCGATGCAGCATGTGCTGGTGACTGGCCGCGGTGCCAAAGCCGAATTGATCGACCTGGCCGATACCGTTTCCGAGATCGGCGTGGTCAAGCACGCGTTTCAGGCCGGTATTCGTGCGCAGAAAGGTATCGAGCTGTGAACCCTTCATCATTGAGCGCATTGCAATGAGAGCCCCGCGTGATTGTCCGGCGGTATTGATCGCTGCGCCTGCCTCCGGGCAAGGCAAAACCACGGTGACCGCTGCACTGGCACGCTTGCACCGCAACCAGGGGCGCAAGGTCCGGGTGTTCAAGTGCGGCCCGGACTTTCTTGACCCGATGATTCTCGAGCGGGCCAGTGGTGCGCCGGTCTATCAACTGGACATGTGGATGGTCGGTGCCGATGAAAGCCGTCGCCTGTTGTGGGAGGCGGCTGACGAGGCGGACCTGATTCTGATCGAAGGGGTCATGGGGCTGTTCGACGGCACGCCGTCGAGCGCCGACCTGGCCCGGCATTTTGGCGTGCCGGTACTCGGTGTGATCGACGGCACGGCCATGGCGCAGACGTTTGGCGCCCTGGCGCTGGGCCTGGCGCGCTATCAGCCTGATCTGCCGTTCGCCGGCGTGCTGGCCAATCGCGTCGGCACGGTACGCCATGCGCAGTTGCTGGAGAACAGCCTGACCGAAGGCCTGCGCTGGTACGGCGCACTGTCCCGGGAAGTCGGCTTCGAATTGCCCAGCCGTCATCTGGGGTTGGTCCAGGCCAGTGAGCTCAATGATCTGGACGTGCGTCTGGACATGGCTGCTGCGGCGCTGGCCAGTACCTGTGAAGTGGCTTTGCCGCCGGCCGTGACCTTTACCGCGCCCGACCCGGTTCATGTCGAACCGCTGCTGCGCGGCGTACGCATTGCCATCGCACGCGATGAAGCCTTTGCCTTTCTGTATGGCGCGAGCCTGGAACTGCTGAGGAACATGGGCGCCGAGCTGAGTTTCTTCTCGCCGATCCATGATCGCGAGCTTCCCGAGGCCGACAGCCTGTACCTGCCCGGTGGCTATCCGGAGCTGCACCACGTGGCGCTGGCCGCCAATGGCACAATGCAGGCTTCGATCAGGGCTCACCATATTGCCGGCAAGCCGATTCTTGCCGAGTGCGGCGGCATGCTCTATTTGCTCGAAGCCCTGACCGATGTCGAGGGCGTGCGCGCCGAACTGGTCGGCTTGCTGTCCGGTGAAGCGGTCATGCAGAAGCGTCTGGCGGCGCTGGCCTTGCAGGCCGTCGAGCTGCCCGAGGGCACGCTGCACGGCCATACCTATCACCACTCGCTGACCAGCACCGAGCTGCAGCCGATTGCGCGTGGCGTCAGCCCCAATGGCGGGCGCGGCGCAGAAGCGGTCTATCGTTTGGGTCGTCTGACCGCGTCCTACGTGCATTTCTATTTTCCTTCCTGCCCCCGGGCGATTGCGGCGCTGTTCAAACCATGACCGAGCAAGCGTTCAGCCCCGAAGAGCGGGCTGCGGTGTACCGCGCTATCGCCGAACGTCGCGACATGCGCCACTTCATCGGTGGTACGGTCGCGCCCGAGCTATTGGCGCGCGTGCTCGAAGCTGCGCATCAGGCTCCCAGCGTCGGGCTGATGCAACCGTGGCGCTTCATCCGCATCAGCGACCCGCTATTGCGCGGCAGGATGCAGGCGCAGGTAGAGGAGGAGCGTATTCGTACCGCCGAGGCGCTGGGGGAGCGAACCGACGAGTTCATGAAGCTCAAGGTCGAAGGCATCAACGACTGCGCAGAAGTGCTGGTCGCCGCGCTGATGGAAGGGCGTGAGCAACACATTTTCGGGCGTCGCACCTTGCCCGAAATGGACATGGCATCGCTGTCCTGCGCGATCCAGAACCTGTGGCTGGCATCGCGTGCAGAAGGCCTGGGCATGGGCTGGGTGTCGCTGTTCGACCCCGAGGCATTGGCCGAACTGCTGGGCATGCCTGACGGCGCGAAGCCGCTGGCGATCATTTGCCTGGGGCCGGTCAAGGAATTCTATCCTGCGCCAATGCTGGTGATGGAAGGCTGGGCGCAGGCGCGTCCGCTGCACGAGCTGCTGTACGAGAATCAATGGGGAGTGAATCAATGAGTGTGGCGCTGTTGAGCGTCGCCGGGGTCGCGCTGGATGCGCTGCTCGGTGAGCCAAAACGATGGCATCCGCTGGTGGCGTTCGGCAACTTCGCCAATCGGGTCGAGCAGCGTTTCAACAGTGGCGGCCGTGGCTGGCGCAGTCACGGCGTTACCGCCTGGGTCATCACCGTTGTGCCGCTGACGCTGCTGGCCACGCTGCTGAGCTGGTTGCCTGGCGTGGGCTGGCTGTTCGAGATTCTGGCGCTGTATGGCGCGCTGGGCATGCGCAGTCTGGGCGAGCACGTTCAGCCGGTGGCGCAAGCGCTGCGCAGTGATGATCTGGTTGAAGCACGTCAGCGGGTCGGTTATCTGGTCAGTCGCCAGACCACTGAGCTGGACGCTACCGAAGTCGCCCGCGCAGCCACCGAGTCGGTGCTGGAGAACGGCAGCGATGCGGTGTTCGCGGCGTTGTTCTGGTTTGTCGTGGCCGGTGCGCCCGGCGTGGTGCTGTACCGGCTGAGCAATACGCTGGACGCCATGTGGGGCTATCGCAACGAGCGCTTTGAGCGTTTTGGCTGGGCTGCGGCGAAGATCGACGATCTGCTCAACTATATTCCCGCACGTCTTGTGGCATTGACTTACGCCTTGTTGGGCAAGACCCGACTGGCGCTGCGTTGCTGGCGCACACAGGCTCCGGCCTGGGACAGTCCGAATGCTGGTCCGGTGATGGCCGCTGGCGCAGGCGCGCTGGGTGTCGAACTGGGTGGCGCGGCGATCTACCACGGCGAGTTGCATCAGCGTCCGCAACTGGGTGAGGGTGCGCCTGCCGACGCGGACTCGATCGATCGCGGCTGGCAACTGGTGCAGCGCGGCGTCTGGTTATGGCTGCTGGTCATCTGCGTGGCGGCTGAATTTTATGCTTGAGCACGGCGGGCGGTTGCGCGCGGCGGCGCAGCATTACGGTATTCAGCTAGCCGACTGGCTGGACCTGTCCACCGGGATCGCGCCCTGGTCGTGGCCCATCCCGGAGATTCCGACGCGTGCCTGGGCACGGTTGCCCGAGACCGACGATGGTCTGGAAGCGGCGGCCTGCAGGTATTACGGTGTATCCCGGTTATTGCCGGTGTCTGGTTCGCAGGCCGCGATTCAGGCACTGCCGCGGGTGCGCAGCGGAGGGCGAGTTGGCGTTCTGTCGCCCTGCTATGCAGAGCACGCGCATGCCTGGCGCAAGAACGGTTTCGTGGTCCGTGAGGTGGGTGAGCAGGAGGTCGACTACTTCCTCGACAGCCTGGACATACTGGTAGTGGTCAACCCCAACAACCCGACCGGTCTGCACCTGAGCGCCGAGCGCTTGCTGGAGTGGCATGCACGACTGGCCGAGCGCGGTGGCTGGCTGGTCGTCGATGAAGCGTTCATGGATAACACGCCGGGCATGAGCCTGGCGGCCGAAACGGGGCGCAGCGGGCTGATCGTCCTGCGTTCGTTTGGCAAGTTTTTCGGCCTGGCTGGCGTGAGGCTCGGTTTTGTCATGGCCGAGCCGGTGCTGTTGAGGATGCTGGCGCAGGAAATCGGCCCCTGGTCGGTCAGTGGGCCAACCCGGATCATCGGTCAGGTGTGCCTCAGTGATCAGCAGGGGCAGGCGCGTCAACGTGAGCGCTGTGACCAGGCCCGCGACCGGCTGGTGGCGTTGCTCGACCGCTACGCTCTGACCCCGCAAGGCGGCTGTGCGCTGTTCCAATGGCTGGTGACCCCTGAGGCGCAGACGCTCTATGAGTTTTGTGCGCGGCGCGGCGTGCTGCTGCGTCTGTTCAAGGGTGACACCTCCGAGTCGTCCAGTCTGCGTTTCGGTCTGCCCCGCGACGAGGCCGACTGGCTGCGGCTGCACGATGTTCTGCTTGAATACCGCAAGGAATACCCATGAGCACGCTGATGGTACAAGGCACCACCTCCGATGCCGGCAAAAGCACTCTGGTGACGGCCCTGTGCCGCTGGCTGACTCGTCAGGGCGTCAGGGTCGTGCCGTTCAAGCCGCAGAACATGGCGCTCAACAGCGCGGTGACTGCAGACGGCGGCGAGATCGGCCGCGCGCAGGCCGTGCAGGCGCAGGCGTGCTACCTCGAACCGCACACCGACATGAACCCGGTGCTGCTCAAGCCCAACAGTGACACGGGCGCGCAGGTGATCATTCACGGCCGTGCAGTGACCACCATGAACGCAGTGGCGTATCACGGCTACAAAGAGATCGCCATGCAGGCGGTGCTGGAATCGCATCGGCGCCTGGGTGAAAGCTACCCGGTGATCGTGGTCGAGGGCGCGGGTTCTCCGGCCGAGATCAACCTGCGCGCCAACGATATCGCCAACATGGGCTTTGCCGAGGCGGTCGACTGCCCGGTGCTGCTGATTGCCGATATCAATCGTGGCGGGGTGTTTGCCCATCTGGTCGGCACCCTCGAGCTGCTGTCGCCCAGTGAGCAGGCGCGGGTCAAGGGTTTCATCATCAACCGTTTTCGCGGTGACATCGCCTTGTTGCAGCCGGGTCTGGACTGGCTGGAAGCACGCACCGGCAAGCCGGTGGTTGGCGTGCTGCCCTACGTGATGGACCTGCACCTGGAAGCCGAAGACGGCCTGGACCAGCGCCAGACCGACAAGGTCGAGCATGTGCTGAACGTGGTGGTCCCGGTGCTGCCTCGCATCAGTAATCACACTGATTTCGACCCGCTGCGCCTGCACCCTCAGGTCAATCTGCAGTTCATCGGTCCCGGCCAGGCGATTCCTCCTGCGGACCTGATCATTCTGCCCGGCTCGAAAAGCGTGCGCAGTGATCTGAACTACCTGCGCAACAATGGCTGGGACACCGCCATCGAGCGGCATTTGCGTTATGGCGGCAAGCTGATGGGGATCTGCGGCGGCCTGCAAATGCTCGGTGAGCAGGTGCACGATCCTCTCGGGCTGGAAGGCGCAGCCGGGTCCAGCGCCGGGTTTGGCCTACTGGCAATGAGCACGGTGCTGGAAGCGGAAAAGCAACTGCGCAATGTGCGCGGTCGTCTGACCCTGGAAGACGCCGAGGTCAGCGGCTACGAAATTCATGCCGGGGTAACGACAGGGCCGGCGCTGGAGCAGGCTGCCGTGCAACTGGACGACGGGCGTTGCGATGGCGCGCAGAGTGTCGACGGGCAGGTGCTCGGGACTTACCTGCACGGCCTGTTCGAATCACCTGCGGCCTGTAGCGCGTTACTGCGCTGGGCGGGGTTGGCGAACGTGCAGTCCGTCGACTATCACGCCCTGCGCGAGCGCGACATCGAACGTCTGGCGGACCTGGTGGAAAAACACCTGGACGGCCCATTGCTTCGCGAACTGTGTGGCCTGGAGGCGAACTGAATGCTGCAATTGATCCTCGGCGGCGCGCGCTCCGGCAAGAGTCGCCTGGCGGAAAAACTGGCCGCCGACAGCATGCTGAAGGTGACCTACATCGCCACCAGTCAGCCTCTGGACGGCGAAATGAATCAGCGTGTTGCCAGTCATCGCGCACGCCGTCCCGAGCACTGGGGGTTGGTCGAAGAGCCGATCGAGCTGGCGCGGGTGCTGCGCGAAAATGCGGCGCCCGATTGCTGCCTGCTAGTCGATTGCCTGACCCTCTGGCTGACCAATCTGTTGATGCTCGACAACCCCGAGCGCCTGCTTCAAGAACGTGAATCCCTGCTCGACAGCCTTGCCGGGCTGCCGGGTGAAATCATTTTTGTCAGCAACGAAACCGGGCTTGGCGTCGTGCCGCTCGGCGAACTGACCCGTCGCTATGTCGATGAAGCCGGCCTGTTGCATCAGGCGCTGGCCGAGCGTTGCCAGCGTGTCGTGTTGACCGTTGCCGGCTTGCCCCTGACGTTGAAAGGAACCGCGCTATGAGTAATTCCTGGTGGCTCAAGCCTGCACAGGCCATTGATGTACCGATGCGCGAGGCGGCACTGGCCCGTCAGCAGCAACTGACCAAACCCGCCGGTTCGCTGGCGCAACTGGAGCGCCTGGCGGTACAGCTGGCCGGTTTGCAAGGGCGTGAGCGTCCGGCCGCCGATCAACTGTGGATCGCGATTTTTGCCGCTGATCATGGTGTCGTCGCTGAAGGTGTGTCGGCGTATCCACAGGAAGTCACCGGGCAGATGCTGCACAACTTCGTCAACGGCGGCGCCGCGATCAGCGTGCTGGCGCGTCAGCTCTCCGCGCAACTGGACGTGGTCGATCTGGGCACTGTGTCGCCAATGGATTTGCCCGGGGTGCGCCATCTGCGCATTGGCGCGGGCACCGCCAATTTTGCCTACGGGCCGGCCATGAGTGTCGAGCAGGGGCTCGCTGCCCTGCAGGCCGGGCGTGACAGCGTATTGCGCGCCAAGGCTGTCGGCACTGAACTGTTCATCGGCGGCGAGATGGGCATCGGCAACACCACAGCCGCCAGCGCAGTCGCCTGCTCGTTGCTGGAGTGCGCTGCGCCGTTGCTGGTCGGACCCGGTACCGGGCTGAACGCCGAGGGCATTCAGCACAAGACTCATGTCATCGAGCGCGCACTGGCATTGCACGCCGATCAGGCGGGAGACCCGTTGAACAGCCTGTTCTGCCTGGGCGGCTTCGAAATCGCCGCGCTGACCGGTGCGTACCTGGCCTGCGCGCAGGAAGGTATTGCGGTACTGGTCGACGGTTTCATTTGCAGCGTGGCCGCGCTGGTAGCGGTGCGCCTGAATCCTTCCTGCCGCAACTGGCTGTTGTTCGGTCATCGGGGCGCCGAACCGGGCCATCGGCATCTGCTGGAAACGCTGCAGGCCGAACCGCTGCTGGACCTCGGTTTGCGTCTGGGCGAGGGCAGCGGTGCCGCACTGGCTGTGCCGCTGGTACGCCTGGCGTGCGAGCTGCACAGCGGCATGGCGACGTTTGCCGAAGCGGCTGTGGCGGATCGCCCCGCATGACCTTGCACCTGGACCTGTTGCGGCACGGCGAAACCGAACTGGGCGGCGGCCTGCGCGGCAGTCTCGACGACGCGCTGACCGAGTCTGGCTGGCAGCAGATGCGTGCGGCGGTGGTCGATGGCGGCCCTTGGACGCGGATTGTCAGCTCGCCGCTGCAACGTTGCGCACGTTTCTCCGAAGAGCTGGCGCAGCGCTTGTCGTTGCCTCTGCACCTGGAGCCAGGTTTGCAGGAGCTGCATTTCGGCGACTGGGAAGGGCACAGCCCTGCGCAACTCATGGAAACCGATGCGCAGGGCCTGGGTCTGTTCTGGGCGGACCCCTACGCGTTCACACCCCCCAACGGCGAGCCGGTGCTGGATTTCTCGAGCCGGGTATTGAGTGCCATTGAGCGTCTGCATCAGGCTTACGCCGGTGAGCGCGTGTTGCTGGTCAGTCATGGCGGTGTCATGCGCTTGCTGGTGGCGCAGGCGCGTGGTTTGCCGCGTGAGCAACTGTTGCAGGTGGTGGTCGGGCATGGCGCGCTGTTGTCGATTCAGGTCGCTGCTGATCGCGTACTCACGGAGATCTGAGATGCTGCCGTTCTGGATCGCCCTGCAATTTCTCGGCAGCCTGCCGATCAGACTGCCGGGCATGCCGCGCCCTGAAGAGCTAGGACGCTCCTTGCTGTACTACCCGTTGGTCGGGGCGGTGTTCGGCACGCTGCTGCTGGGCTTCAACACCTTGCTCAGTGGTACGCCGCTCATTCTGCACGCCGCGCTGGTACTCAGTGCCTGGGTATTGCTAAGCGGCGGCCTGCATCTGGACGGTCTGGCCGACAGTGCTGACGCCTGGCTGGGCGGCTTCGGTGACCGTGAACGCACCTTGAAGATCATGAAGGACCCACGCAGCGGGCCTATCGCCGTGGTCACACTGGTCCTGGTGCTGCTGCTCAAGTTTGCTGCGATTCTGGCGCTGATCGAGAGCCATGCCAGTGTCTGGCTGCTGTTGGCGCCGGTGATCGGGCGCGCGGCCATGCTTGGGCTGTTTCTGGGAACGCCGTATGTGCGTTCCGGGGGATTGGGGCAGGCGCTCGCCGATCACCTGCCGCGTGGCCCTGGACGCAAGGTTTTGGCCGCCACTGCCATTGTGTGCGTGCTGCTCGCCGGCTGGTCAGGGGTAGCTGTATTGCTGGTCTGCGCCGTTTGTTTCTTCTGGCTGCGGCAGTTGATGATGCGCCGTCTGGGCGGCTGCACCGGCGATACGGCCGGGGCATTGCTTGAGCTGCTGGAATTGGCGGTGCTGCTGACGCTGGCGCTGCTTTGAGACCCTGCACAACGCTTTGTTGACAGCTTTTACCGGCAGCGCGTAGCTTCGCGAATTGCGGGTCAAACCATGTAACACAAAGCGCAGGGAGCTTAACCATGACATCGATCTGGCGTACCAGTGGCTGGGTTCTGCTGGGCAGTGCGTTGATTCTTGCGCTTTCGCTGGGTACGCGGCACGGCTTCGGTCTGTTTCTGGCACCCATGAGTGCCGAGTTTGGCTGGGGGCGTGAAGTCTTTGCCTTTGCCATCGCCCTGCAGAATCTGATGTGGGGCCTGGCGCAGCCCTTCGCCGGGGCGCTGGCAGATCGATTCGGGGCGGCGAAAGTCGTCTTCGTCGGCGGTGTGCTGTATGCAGCAGGTCTGCTGTGTATGAGTACCGCCGATTCTTCCCTCAGCCTTTCATTGAGCGCCGGTCTGCTGATCGGTATCGGTCTGTCCGGCACATCGTTTTCGGTCATCCTGGGTGTTGTGGGGCGTGCGCTGCCTGCGGAAAAACGCAGTATGGGCATGGGGATCGCCAGCGCCGCCGGCTCATTCGGTCAGTTCGCCATGCTGCCCGGTACATTGGGTTTGATCAGCTGGCTGGGCTGGTCCGGCGCCTTGCTGGTGCTGGGTGTGATGGTGGCGTTGATCCTGCCTCTGGTGGGCATGCTCAAGGATACGCCGAGTGTATCCACCGGCGTCGAACTGACCCTCGGCGAGGCGCTGCGCGAGGCGTGCTCGCATTCGGGGTTCTGGCTGTTGGCGCTGGGGTTCTTTGTCTGCGGTTTTCAAGTGGTCTTCATTGGCGTGCACTTACCGGCCTACCTGGTGGATCAGCACTTGCCCGCCAAGGTTGGCACTACAGTGCTGGCCCTGATTGGCCTGTTCAATATCTTCGGCACCTATACCGCAGGCTGGCTGGGCGGGCGCATGTCCAAACCCCGGCTGCTGACTGTGCTTTACCTGTTGCGCGCGGTGGTGATCGTGCTGTTTCTCTGGATACCCTTGAGCCAGACCACGGCGTATCTGTTCGGCGTGGCGATGGGCTTGCTGTGGCTGTCGACCGTGCCGCTGACCAACGGTACGGTTGCGACACTGTTCGGTGTGCGTAACCTGTCGATGCTGGGCGGCATCGTCTTTCTGTTTCACCAGTTGGGCGCCTTCCTCGGTGGCTGGCTGGGCGGGCTGGTGTATGACCGCACCGGCAGCTACGACCTGATCTGGCAAGTCTCGATACTCCTGAGTCTGCTCGCCGCAGCGCTCAACTGGCCGGTGCGCGAACGCCCGGTGGCGCGCTTGCAGGCGCAGGGCAGTCTGGCATGAGTCGGCGATGGCCTTTGCTGATGGCACTGCTGGTGGGCGCGGTGGTGCTGGGATTGCTCTGGTGGGCCTGGCAGCATGTCGG
>Ga0182233_1000198_pt1 | contig 12644 bp, 10 predicted proteins | sample G6R1MG_31_FD_129664 | JGI IMG/M metagenome (GOLD analysis project Ga0182233, IMG submission 129664) | Miscanthus phyllosphere microbial communities from Michigan, USA - G6R4_NF_07NOV2016_LD1 MG | ecosystem: Host-associated > Plants > Phyllosphere > Phylloplane/Leaf | place: USA: Michigan... | reverse complement strand
CCGGCCCTGCTCCAGGCCCTCGAACGCTATCCCTATGCCTGCTCCGAGCAGACCGTGAGCCGGGCGATGCCGCTGCTCGCCCTCAGCCGGGCGGCGCCGCAGGATCGCATGGGCCTCGACGACACGGTGGACACCCGCATCCGCGAGGCCATCGACCGGGTGCTCGCCCGCCAGGGCTCGGCGGGCGACTTCGGCCTGTGGTCGGTCGGCGGCCAGACCGACGTCTGGCTCAACGCCTACGTCACCGACTTCCTCACCCGGGCGCGCGAGCGGGGATTCGCCGTGCCGGCGACCGCCTTCGCCAGCGCCCTCGACAGCCTGCGCAACGCCGTCGCCAACACGAGCGAGGTGCGGGACGGGGGCATGGACATCGCCTACGCGGCCTATGTGCTGGCCCGCAACGGCCGCCCGGTGATGGGGGACCTGCGCTACCTCGCCGACACCAAGCTCGACGCCTTCGCGACCCCCCTGGGGCGCGGCCAGATCGCGGCAGCGCTGGCGCTGCTCGGTGACCGGGGGCGGGCGGCCAAGGCCTTCGCCTCGGCCGTGACGGCGCTGAAGGGGCCGGGCCTCGTAGACCGGCCGGATTACGGCTCGCGCCTGCGCGACGGCGCCGGCCTCCTGACGCTCGTCGCCGAGACCGGGCTCGCCCGCGATGCGGTCCAGCCCCTGGCGGCTCTCGTCGCCGAGGAACGCCAGGACGGGCGCCCGACGAGCACGCAGGAGAACGCCTGGATGGTGATGGCCGCGCAAGGCCTCGCCAAGGACGCTGACGCCCTGCGCTTCAGCATCGACGGCGTACCCGTGACCGGCGCCCTGGCGCGGCTCTATCGCGGCGAGGCCCTGGCTTCGATGCCCGTCGCCCTCGTCAACACCGGCAGCACGACGGCCCAGGTGGTGGTGAGCGTCGTCGGCAATCCCATTGCGCCCGAGCCCGCCGAATCGCGCGGTTATGCCATCGAGCGGACCTATCACCGCCTCGACGGCACGCCCGTCGATCTCATCCAAGGTGTCCGCCAGAACGATCGCCTCGTGGTCGTCCTCAAGGTGACGGAGGCCAAGGCCAGCCCCGGCCGCCTGCTCCTCGTCGACCGCCTGCCGGCGGGCTTGGAGATCGACAACCCGAAACTCCTCGATGCCGACGCGTTGACGGGCCTCGCCTTCGCCAAGTCCGACGTGTCGCCGGTCTACACGTCGTTCCGTGACGACCGGTTCGTCGCCGCCTACGAGCGCACGGCCGAGCAGTCGGCGTTCTTCCGCGTCGCCTACACCGTACGGGCCGTGTCGCCGGGCACCTACGTCCATCCGGCAGCCACCATCGAGGACATGTACCGGCCCGAGCGTTTCGGCCGTACGGGCTTCGGCTCGCTGGTGGTGAGCGCGAAATAGGGCGATGGCACACGAGGAGCCGGTCTCGGATTCCCCGGCGTTTGGGGGCGCCCGTGTCTCCTCGGCGACAGCCGAGGGCAGCGATGTCCCGACTGGCTCGGGTTCCCTCTCCTGGAAGGAGAGGGACAGGGTGAGGTGTGTGACATCTCTGAAAAGGTCACACACCTCACCCCAACCCTCTCCTTCCAGGAGAGGGAGCTCGTCGCGGGTCTGGCGATCGATCGATACGATCGTCGTTGCCTTCGTGCTCGTCACCGGATTCGCCTGTCTCCTCGCCCTCTGGCGCTTCGTCGCCACCCTCCGCCCCTCGATCTCACGCAAGCGAACCTGCTCTCCACCGTGGTGCTCGACCGTGACGGCGGCCTGCTCCGCCCGTTCGCCACCGTGGATGGGCGCTGGCGCCTGCCGCTTACCGCAGGGCAGGTCGATCCGCGCTTGCTCGCCATGCTGACGGCCTACGAGGACCGGCGCTTCGCCAGGCATCCGGGTATCGACCCCGTGGCGATCCTGCGTGCTGCCGGGCAATGGCTGCGGCACGGCCGCATCGTCTCGGGGGGCTCGACCCTGTCGATGCAGGTGGCCCGCCTCGTCGAACCGCGCGCCGCGCGCTCGCTGAATGCCAAGCTGCGTCAGGGCGTGCGCGCGGTCGAGCTGGAACGCCGCCTCGGCAAGGCGGGGGTGCTCGACCTCTACCTTGCCCTCGCGCCCTATGGCGGTCCGGTGGAGGGCCTGCGCGCGGCGAGTCTGGCCTATTTCGGCCGTGATCCGGCGCGCCTGTCCTTCGCCGAGGCGGCGCTCCTCGTGGCGCTGCCGCAGGCTCCGGAGGCGCGCCGGCCCGACCGGTTCCCCGAGGCCGCCCGCCGTGCCCGCGACCGGGTCCTCGACCGCGTCGCCGCGCGAGGGATCATCACGCCCGCCGAGGCGCGGGCGGCCAAGGCCGAGCCGGTGCCGCACGGGCGAAAACCGTTCCCCATGCTCGCCGCGCACGCGGCGGAAGCCGCAGTAGCGGCCGATCCCACCACGCAAAGCATCCGCCTCACCCTCGACGGGCGCCTGCAAGCGAGCCTCGAGGCTCTCGCCACCGAGCGCGCCGCTGCCCTGGGGCCGAACCTCTCCGTGGCGATCCTGGCCCTCGACAACCGCACGGGCGCGGTCGTCGCGCAGGTCGGCAGCCCCGGCCACGGTGATGCGAGCCGCCTCGGGGCCATCGACATGACGGGCGCCATCCGCTCGCCCGGCTCGGCCCTGAAGCCGTTCATCTACGCCCTGGCCTTCGAGCAGGGGATCGCCCATCCCGAAACCCAGCTCGACGATCGGCCCGTGCGCTTTCCCGGTGCCTACGCGCCCGAGAATTTCGACCTCGGCTACCAGGGCACGGTGACGGCCCGGCGCGCCCTGCAACTCTCCCTCAACGTTCCGGCGGTGGAACTGCTCCAAGCGGTCGGCGCCGCCCGCTTCATCGCCCGCCTGCGGGAAGCGGGGGCGCGCATCGACCTGCCGCGCGACACCGCCCCCGGCCTGCCCGTGGCCCTCGGGGGGCTCGGCATCACCCTCACCGACCTCGCGCGGCTGTTCTCGGGATTGGCGCGGGGCGGGCTGGTGCCGCCCCTCGTGCGCCGCCAGGACAGGGTGCCCGTCGCGGCGTCCGACCTCCGGATCGCCGAGCCCGTGGCGGCCTGGTACGTCGCCGACATCCTGCGCGGCGCACCGCCGCCCGAGAACGCCCTGGCGGGCCGCATCGCCTACAAGACCGGCACGTCCTACGGCTACCGCGATGCCTGGGCCGTCGGGTTCGACCGCCGCGTCACCCTCGCGGTCTGGGTCGGGCGTCCGGACGGCAACGCCGTTCCGGGCCTCGTCGGCAGAGTGGTGGCCGCCCCGATCCTGTTCGACGCCTTCGCCCGCTTCGGCGGGGAGCCCGAGGCGATGCCGCGCCCGTCCGAGGCCCTGGTGGCCAGCACCACCGGCCTGCCGCCGCCCCTGCGGCACCTGCGCAGCGACGTTCCCAGAACCGTCTCGATGAGCCTCACCGCGACGCTCAAGATCGCCTACCCACCCGATGGCGCCCGGATCGACCTCGGTTTCGCGGAGCCCGCCCTAGCGGGCGACGCGCCTGAGGGCCGGCTCGCCCTCAAGGCCATCGGCGGCGTTCCACCCCTGACCTGGATGGTCGATGGCCTGCCCGTGACGGTCGGCTCCCGGCGTCAGTCGGTATGGAGCCCCGAGGGGGCCGGCTTCGCCCGGATCTCGGTGATGGATGCCGCCGGGGCTTCCGACTCCGTGATGGTCCGCATCGAATAGGGCCGCGTCGTAGCGCGCTGCCTTCGAGGCGGGGTGGGCGCAGTCCACCCGGTTCCGGCCGTTCCTCTTGGCGGCGTAGAGGGCCACGTCGGCCGCCCTCATGAGATCGTCGAGGTCGTGCCCGCAGGCTCGCGTCGTCGCGAGACCAATGCTGACGCTGACGTTCAGCTTGGGCCACGCCGGAACGGTGAGGCAGGCGATGGCCCGGCGGATCATGTCGGCCCGGGCAGGCGCATCCGCGAGGTCCGTGAACAGGCAGGCGAACTCCTCCCCGCCCATGCGGCCGAAGATCGTTCCCGGCGGCATCAGGGCACCGGCCGCGTGACAGAATCCGACCAGGACGCCGTCGCCGACGGCATGACCGTAGGAGTCGTTGATGCGCTTGAAATGATCGAGATCGAACAGCAGCAGCGCCGCGTTCGCGGGCCGCAGGCTCAGGGCCGCCTCGGCTTCGGCCACGAAGGCCCGCCGGTTGGCGATGCCCGTGAGCGGATCCAGGGCGGCGGCCCTGCGCTGGAGGTGTTCGGCCCGCTCCTTGGTCAAGGCCATCAGGACGAAGGCGAGGGCCACGGTCATCAGCATGCCGAGGCAAGCCAGAATGGCGAGGGTGGGCGTGGGCAGGAGAGCGCCGCCGACGATCTGGGAGCGGTCCAGGATCGCAACGGGAATACGCACGGCGTATATCAGCGCGTAGACCAAAAGGAGGATCACGGCCGGATAGCGGGACACCAGGGGTTCGGTTCGCCCCCGCCAGATCAGCGCCGCCGTGGCGAAGCAGAAGCCACCCGCCAAGGTCGAAGCCAGGACGATGCGGGCAGCCATGGAGGCATAGAAGTCCGGGATCAGGCACGCGCCGCACCAGAGGCCGATGCCGGCCACGACCGTCCACGGATGCAGGCTCCGCCCTTCGAAGGCGCGGGTGCCCATCCAGATTAGCCCGTAGCCGCCAATGATCAGGACGTTGGCGAGGGCGATGGAGAGCAGGTCCGGGATGGCGCCGCGCAGCGCCAGGAGGGCCGAGCCGACGCTGCCGCCGAGATGGGCGATGCCCCAGATCGCCAGTGCCCGCATCTGCCGGGCCTGACTCCACGACAGAAGGAACAGGATCCCAACCAGGAAGGTCAGAATCACCGTGACCAAGAGCAGAGTCGGAGCGTCGAGCCGCATGGATCCGTTCCAGGCCGCGAGGTCACCAGTCGCCCTTCCATGCGCGTTCGGCCTTAATCACGCATTTGCGAAGCAGGGGCAGTGGTTTTCGCGAATCTCCCGGTGCGTCGCCGTGCTCAAAACGGGTGCCGGCGATGATTGCAGCGTCCGCAGAGCATTCTTAACCCACGACCAGGAAGCAAAAGATTAAGACCGATTGCTATTCGAGTGGAGGGACATCGCAAATCGGTCGTGCGAACACTGCTCATTTACATCGTGGGGCGGTATCGGGGCGCCGAATGCAATTCCCAGCCGAGTTCTGGGGGACCCGATGCTGCATGGAGGCCGCCCCGCAGTCATCCTTCCGAAGCGGATCGCGGCATGGGGACGGCGCCGGATCGTCATCGACGGATCAACCGGCGCGCAGTTCGTCGGTCAGGAAGGCTCGCACCTCGGCCGCGTCGATGCCCGGGGCGATGAAGCTCTGGCCGATGCCGCGGGCGAGGATAAAGGTCAGTGCCCCGTCGCGGACCTTCTTGTCCTGGGCCATGGCGTCGAGGAGCGCGTCGGCGTCGCCGCAGCCACCCGGGACCGCCCCGAGGGTTGTGGGCAGGCCGGCCAGGGCGAGGTGGTTGGCGACCCGCCCCGCATCCTGGCCCGGGCACAGGCCGAGGCGGGCGGAGAACCGGAAGGCGAGGGCGAGGCCGATGGCGACGCCCTCGCCGTGAACGAGGCGCTCGGACTCGTAACCTGTGAGGCGTTCCAGGGCATGGCCGAAGGTATGGCCGAGGTTGAGCAGGGCGCGCTCGCCGTCCTCGCGCTCGTCGCGCACCACGACGCCGGCCTTGGACCGACAGCAGATCGCCACGGCCTCGTCGCGCTCGGGGCCACCGGAGAAGATGCCGGCCCAATGGGCCTCGCACCAATCGAAGAACGCCGCGTCGCCGATGAGGCCGTACTTGGCGACCTCGGCGTAGCCGGCGCGCATCTCCCGCTCCGACAGGGTGTCGAGGGTGCCGGTATCGGCCAGCACCAGGCGCGGCTGGTGAAACGCGCCGATGAGGTTCTTGCCGAGCGGCGAGTTGATGCCGGTCTTGCCGCCGACGGAAGAATCGACCTGGGCCAGGAGCGATGTCGGCGCCTGGACGAAGCGCACGCCGCGCCGGAGGGTGGCGGCGGCGAACCCCGCCAGATCGCCGACGACACCGCCGCCGAGGGCCACGACGATATCGCCGCGCTCGACCCGGTGGGCGAGGAGGCCGTCGCAGACTTCGGCGTAGGTCGCGTAACTCTTCGAGGCTTCGCCCGGAGCCACGGTGACGAGGCCGGAGCGCAGGCCCGCCGCCTCCAGGCTCCCTCGCAACCGGTCCGCATAGAGGGCGGCGACGTTGGCATCGGTGACGATCACGGCCGCCCGCGCGCCCAGGGCCGCGATGCGCGAGCCGGCTTCGTCGAAGAGGCCACGGCCGATGAGAATGCTGTAGGCGCGCCCCTGGTCGAGAGGCACGTCCACCGTCAGGCGGTCGGTCACTGGGCTGCGATTCCCTGAGAGTCGAGGCGAGGGGAGACGGGGCCGTTGAGGTGGGCGTCGAGGGCTTCCATCACGTCCTGCACCACACGGTCGTGGGCGACATCGCGCGACAGCACCACCACGTCGGCGGTGGCGTAGACCGGATGCCGCAGTTCCATCAATCCGCGCAGGGTCTCCTCCGGATCGTCGGTCTGGAGAAGGGGGCGGCCCCCGCGCTTGCGCACCCGGCGCATGAGCACGTCGAGTTCGGCCTTGAGCCACACCGAGACGCCGCGCTCCGCGATCCGCTCCCGCGTGCTCGCGCGCATGAAGGCGCCGCCGCCCGTGGCGAGCACGAGGGGGCCCTCGCGCATGAGCCGGGCGATCACCCGCTCCTCGCCATCGCGAAAACTCGGCTCGCCATAGATCGCGAAGATGTCCGGGATCGTCAGCTTGGCCGCCGTCTCGATCTCGATATCGGCGTCGCGGAACATCAGGCCGAGGCGTGAGGCCAGGCGACGGCCGACTGTGCTCTTGCCGGCCCCCATCAGGCCGACGAGCACGATGGAGCGGTCGCCCAGGGCACGGCGCAGGCGCAGTTCGATGGGGTCGCCAGGGGGCGGGGTGCCCTGAGGCTCGGCTTCGGTCATCGGCTTCTTCACATCGTTGCGCGGGTCTTAGCGCGTTTTGCAGATCGGGCGAAGCGGTGCCTGCACCGGACGCTTGGAAAACCCGATTGCCCCGGTCCGCGGTTCCGGCCCGTTGCTTGCGCTGTCCCTGTGGCCGCGAAGTCATTGCCACGGCGCGCCCCACATGGTGCAAGCGACGAACCCCATCCGCTGCCACCGTGCCCTGAAGTGTTCTCCGGCGAAATGGATGCCGGTTCGTCGCGAGAGAACACGCCTAGTCCCGCGATCGAGGTTCGTCCGAGTGCCGACCCTGTTCCGTTTCCTCGCCACCCTCGCGATTCTGGGCGGGCTCGCCTTCGCGGGGCTCTTCGCCCTGGCGACCCTGGTGGTGCCGACACCGCGCGAGATGAGCGTGACGATTCCCGCCTCCAAGCTTCAGCCGCCGGGCCGGTGAGCGCGGCACCGGCCGTGGACATCCCGTCCGGCGACGGGCTGATTCAGGGCTACCTCGACATGCTCGCGGCCGAGCGCGGGGCGGCCGCCAACACGCTCAGCGCCTATCGCCGCGATCTCGCCGATTACCTCGGCGTTCTGACGCGGGCCGGACACGATCCCCTTACCCTCGAGGCCGGCCCCGTGCGGGCCTACATGGCCGAGCTGGAGACGCGCGGTCTGTCGGCATCCTCCGCCGCCCGGCGCCTGTCCTGCATCCGGGGGTTCCACCGGTTCCTGTACGCGGAGGGGTTTTCCGAGGGCGATCCGAGCGCGCCCGTCGCCGCGCCGCGCAAGGGGCGCGTGCTGCCCAAGGTGCTGTCGGTCGCCGAAGTCGACACCCTACTCGCCACCGCCCGGCGGCAGGCCGAGGCGGACGGCACCGGGCGGAGCCGGCGGATGCTCTGCCTCATCGAACTCCTGTACGCCACGGGCCTGCGCGTCTCCGAGCTCATCGCCCTGCCGCGGGCGGCGGGCTCGACGCGGGAGCGCTACCTCGTGGTCAAGGGCAAGGGTGGACGCGAGCGCCTGGTTCCGCTCACCGAGATGGCGCGCGGCGCCATGCGCGATCACCTCGCCCGCCTACCCGCCGACGGGCCCTGGCTGTTTCCCGCCGACAGCGAGAGCGGCCACCTCACGCGGCAATCCTTCGCCCGCGATCTCAAGGATGTCGCCGCCGCCGCCGGCCTTCGCCCCGACCGGGTGAGCCCACACGTCCTACGCCACGCCTTCGCCAGCCACCTGCTGCAGAACGGCGCGGACCTGCGCATCGTGCAGGAGCTCCTGGGCCACGCCGACATCGCCACGACGCAGATCTACACCCACGTCCTAGACGACCGCCTGAAGGGCATGGTGCGCGACCTCCATCCCCTGTCCGACGCCGAGGACGCGGACTGAGGTTCAGGCCTGCGCATCCTCCTGCAGGGTGTCCTCGATGTAGAGCTGGGCGAGCAGCACCTTGATCACCGCCAGGAGCGGCAGGGCGAGCGCGATGCCCCACAGGCCGAACAGCACGCCGAGCACGAGCTGGCCGGCGAAGATGGTGGCGGGCGGGATGTCGAGGGCCCGCTTCTGGATGTACGGCGTCAGGCCGTAGCTCTCGAGGGTCTGGACGGCGAGATAGACCCCCATGGCGCCGAGCACGGCCGTGAGGCCCGAGGCCAAAGCCGCGAGCACGATGACGAGGCCGGCGATGAGCGGGCCGATGGTGGGGATGAAGGCGAGAAGCCCTGCCTGGATGCCGAGGATCAGCGCCCCGCCGATGCCGAGAATGCTCAGGCCCGCCCAGGTGCACAGGAAGATCACCGCCATGGTGATGAGCTGGCCGAACAGCCAGTGTCGGAGGGTCTCTCCCATCCCGTCGAGAAGGGCCCGCGCCCGCGCCCGGTGGCGGGGCGGTACGAAGCGCACGGCGCCGTCCCGGTAGCTCCCCGGATCGGCCGCGCAGGACAGGCCGAGAAACACGATGACGAGGACGTTGTCGAGGGCGCTGAACAGAGCGATGACCACGCTTGCCGCCGGACCGAGGACACTGCCCGCATCCGACAGGATCGAGCCCGGACTTTCCATGGCATTCGACGCGAGGCCGGCGAGGCCGCCGGACTTCTGCTGCTTCGCGTCCGAGGCATCCTTGTTCGGGCTGTCGGTCTTGGCCGGAGCGGTGAGGCCCGGGACGTCGATGCCGTAATCCTTGAGGCGGTCCCGCACGGTGTTAGCCTGGGAGGCGACCGTCTGCCCGAGGTCGCGGCCCTGCTGCATCACCGTGGCGCCGCCGAAGGCGATCACCGACAGGCTGAAGCCCGCCAGGGCAAGGCTGACGAGGCTGAGGCGCAGGCCGCGTCCGGCGGGCATGACCTTGCCGAGAAGCTGGGTCAGCCCGTCGAGGAAGACGCCGAGCAGAATGCCGGCGAAGACGAGAAGCAGGGTCGAGACCGCGCTCCAGGCCAGAGCCAGGAAGGCCGTGAAGGCAACGACGGCGATGCCCGAGGCTGCGAGGGACCAGCCCTTCGGCTGCGGGCCGGCGGGCCCTTGGGGAACCGCTTGGGGGACGGGCTTGGTGCCGGGTATGGAAATTGGGTGCACTCCTCGGATGGGGCGCCACGGGGCGCATGCGGCGCCCGTCGGCACAAGGCCGGATGGGCCCTTCGCCTGTGGATGCGCTCAGGTCCAACGCGCGGCGGCGTCGTCGTCCGCCTGTGTCGCTTCCACCCAGCCGCCGATCGTTCCGTCCGCGAGGTGCTCGCGCTTCCAGAACGGCGCCTGCGTCTTGAGATAGTCCATGAGGAAGCTCGCCGCCTCGAAGGCCGCGACCCGATGGGCGGAGGCCGCCAGCACGAGGACGATCCCGTCGCCCGGCGCCACGAGGCCGTGGCGGTGGATCACCCGAACCCCCTGGAGCGGCCAGCGGCCCCGGGCGGCCTCCACGACCCGGCCGATCTCAGCTTCGGCCATGCCGGGATAATGCTCGAGTTCGAGGGCCGTGAGACGTCCGCCCTCGTCGCGGCACAGGCCGGTGAAGGTCACGATGGCGCCGGCCCGGCCCTGGAGGTCGCGGGTCAGGGCCGCGAGCTCTCCCGCCACGTCGAACGGTTCGGCCTGGATGCTGACCTCGGCGAGGGGGGCGGTCATGGCGTCTCACTGCAGCGGGGTTGGTCGGCGTGCCGATTGCGCTTGAGCCCGGCGCGGCGACGGGACATTGCTGACAATCCCCACGACGCGGACCCGCGCCGTGAGCATCGCTTCGGGGCCGCGCATGTCCGTGCGGCTCCTGAGATCCTATATGTCCCTCGCCCCGGTCCGCGCCACCGGGCCTCGAAGGAGACCGCCCGCGTGACCCCCGACCTGATCCTGCCCCACGACGGCGTTCTGCCGGTCTTCTCCGCCCGTCCGGTCTGGTGCGGACGCGGCAGCACGGTGATCGGCGCCGCGACCCTCGGGGCCCAGGCCTGGCTCGGCGACGACAGCGTCATTCGTGCCGACGGTCAGGCGGTGACCGTCGGGGATCGCTTCTGGCTCGGGCACCGCTCCACCGTCCACATCGCGACGCAGTCCTACGCGACCCGTGTCGGCGACCGGGTCACGGTGGGCTGCAACGCCGTGGTGCATGCCTGTACCGTGGGATCCGACGTGGTGGTCGAGGACGACGTCATCGTCCTCGACGGGGCCACGGTGGAGGACGGCATCCTCATCGAGGCCGGTGCCACGGTGTTCCCCCGCGCCCATCTGGCGGCGGGTTTCGTCTATGCGGGCAGTCCGGCCAAGCCGCTGCGGCCCATTACCCTGCCGGAAATCGCCGAGCGGGCCGAGCGCCTGCGCGAGGCTTCGGGGGACCTGCCCCAGCCGCCCGAGACCGAGACCGGCGAGACCGAGGCGAGCGTCTTCGTCGCCCGTACGGCGCGCCTGCGCGGTCGCGTCGTCCTGGGGGCTGGGGCGACCGTACTGTTCTCCTGCGATCTCCACGCGGAAGGCGGATCCATCGTGGTGGGGGCCGACACCAACATCCAGGACAACACGGTGATCCGGAGCCAGGCCGAAGGCGTGGTCATCGGCCGCGACACGACCATCGGCCACAACGTACGGCTCGCCGATTGCCGCATCGGCGCGCGCAGCCTCATCGGCATCGGCTGCGTCGTCGCCCCCGGCACCGTGGTGGCCGACGACGTCCTGCTGGCCGCCGGTGCCACCACCGGTCCGGGCCAGCTTCTGGAGGGGGGGCACCTCTGGGGCGGGCGGCCCGCCCGGGTTCTCGGGCCCCTCGACGAGGCCAAGCGCACGATGATGGTCCGCGTTGCCGAGGGTTACCGTGACCTGGGACGGGCGTATCGCCAGATCCAGGACGCGATGCCGTAGGGCATTCCCCATCTAAGTGTCTCTCACAAAACCTCCGCTGCGCCGCCGCACCCAGAGTGAGAACCGGCGGTGATCGGAAGTTTTGTGAGGCACTCTAAGCCGCCCGGCGTTCCGGCTCACAGCGTGGGGGCGATCCCGTCGGCCTCCGCCTCATCCTCGTCGATCTCGGCATCGCCGTCGACTTCGTGACCGAGGGCGCCGGAGATTTCCGCGAGGTTGCGGGCGGCCTTGCGCAGGAGCTTGCGCAGGCGGCGCCGCTCCTTGCCTTCGAAGCCGGCGAGAAGCTCGGCTTCGACATCGTCGCCGATCCGTTCGATGGCCTCCGCTTTGGCGAGGCCCATTTCGGTCAGCCGGACCCGCACGATGCGCCCGTCGCCGGCTTCCGCCCGGCGCTCGACGAAGCCGAGGGCTGCCAGGCGCGAGATCGTCTTCGAGGCCGTCGGCGGGCGGACCCGGAGGGTCGCGGCGAGGTCGCCCATGGTCATGGTCCCGGAAGCCGCCAGGGCCTGGACCACCTGCTCCTGTCCCGCGAACAGATCGAGGGCCGCCAGCCGGTCGCCGACGCGCGAGCGATGGAGGCGGGCCGCCTGCACGAGGGCCCAGCCAACGCTCTTAGAGCCCGGTACGTTCTTGGAGCCCGGCACAGTCTTGGAGCCGGGAATGCTCTTGGAGCCCGGCTCGTCGCGGGACTCCGAGGCGCCCTTGGAGTTCGGATGACGGGTGCGCTTGTCCGGCTTGCTCATAGTCCGCTCGTCACCCTTGGACAGGGAAAGGGGATGCGGACGATCGCCGGAGGACGGCGCACGACCCAAGCTCATCTCGAGGCCGGACCGTTCTTCAACCGCCTGCATCCCACGTCCTCTTCGCATCATAGCGCGCAAACGGCGGAACCGCGCCGGGAGAGCCGGGCGCATCCACCGCCATGGCAATCTTCGAGCCGGCTTCTGCCAGCCGAGTCGTGACGCCGATGTGACAGGCGGGCGCAAACGCGCGTCCCGGGCCGATGATTGCCCCGGACCCCTTCACCTGGACGGCCCTTCACCCCTCGACTAATCGTGGGCCGATCAAATGGGCGGGCGGCGGACGCGGGAAACCATGAAGGCAGTGATCCTCGCGGGCGGTCTCGGGACGCGCCTGTCGGAAGAGACGGTGACGCGGCCCAAACCCATGCTGGAGATCGGCGGGCGCCCGATCCTGTGGCACATCATGCAGATCTTCGCCGCCCACGGCGTGCGCGAGTTCGTGATCTGCCTCGGCTACAAGGGCTACGTCATCAAGGAGTTCTTCCTGAACTACCGCCTGCACCTGTCCGACGTCACCATCGACGT
>Ga0182233_1000197_pt1 | contig 12683 bp, 8 predicted proteins | sample G6R1MG_31_FD_129664 | JGI IMG/M metagenome (GOLD analysis project Ga0182233, IMG submission 129664) | Miscanthus phyllosphere microbial communities from Michigan, USA - G6R4_NF_07NOV2016_LD1 MG | ecosystem: Host-associated > Plants > Phyllosphere > Phylloplane/Leaf | place: USA: Michigan... | reverse complement strand
TACCCGCGCCACAACGGCCAAAACCAGGCCCTGCGCGATGGCTCGGCGCGGCTGGGCCAGGCCACGCACCTCATTGCGCGCAACGAAAAGGGCCTCAGCGACTCCGACGCGCATTTTCAGCACCTAGGATACTCCTCGCTGGGCGATGCGCAGGGCTTCAAGCAAGGCACCCTCAACACCTACCTGCGCACGGCCGTGGTGCACGGCGCCCGCATTTTGCCCAGCACCCAGGCCCTGCGCGTGACCACCGCCGCCGGCCAGGCCACCGGCGCCGAGGCGGTGCACACCCCGGACGCGGGCCAGCCGGTGCGCGTGGTGGTGCGGGCGCGAGTGGTGGTGGTGGCCGGGGGCGCCGTGCACACGCCCGCGCTGCTGCTGCGCAGCGGCCTGCGCCACCCGCACCTAGGGCAGCACCTGCACCTGCACCCCACCGTGGTGGTGGCCGCGCACTACCCGCAGGCCATGCACTCGTGGCACGGCCCCAGCATGAGCATCGTGAACGACACTTATACCCGGCTGCAGGGCACCAACTACGGCGTGAAGCTCGAAACCCCGCCCACCCACCCCGGCCTGCTGGCGATGGTGCTGCCCTGGCGCGGCGGCCAGGCCCACCGCCAGCTGCTGCACGGCGCCGACCACCTCGGGTCGTTCATTGTGCTCACCCGCGACCGCGACGGGGGCCGCGTGCGCATCGACAAGCACGGCACCCCCTTGATTGACTACGCGTTATCGGATTTCGACCGGGCCAACATGCTGGTGGGCGTGCGCGCGGCGGCCGACATTCACGTGGCGGCCGGGGCGCGCACCGTGTACCTGCCCCACGGCACCGCGCCCACGCTGCGCGCCAGCGGCGGCGTGGCCCACAACCCCGAGGTACTGGCCGAGCTGCCGCACCTCGGCTGGCGGCCCAACCAATTTGGACTATACAGCGCCCACCAGATGAGCAGCTGCCGCCTCGGTGGCCAGGCCGCCACCCACCCGGTGCGCCCCAATGGCGAAACGGTGGAAGTACGGGGCCTTTTCGTGGCCGATGGGTCGGCCTTCCCAGCGTGCAGCGGCGTCAACCCGATGCTCACTATTATGGCACTTACCCATTATTTAGCCCAGGACTTAAAAAATAATCTATCCTCCTGGGGGCGGTAATAGCCTTTTGAGGGCCTTGGGTAGCCCGCCGAGCCTAGTAGCTGGTCCCGGCCACTGGGGCGCGCCACCGGTTCAGTGCCAAGCAGTAAGCTACTACGCCGTGATATCGGGTAGGTGAGAATGAAGTTTATTATTTAAAAATTTTATTATTAAAGTACAAATTGCACTATTTTCAATTGCAAGAAAACTAGTACTTTAACTTATTAACTGGTAGTTATATTTGCTATTCGTTCGCCTATACTGCTATTATTTATATGCCCACTGATTCTGGTTCTGTTACGCCCGTTGCACCCTCGCCCAATTTGCCTGATGAGGAGCACGCCCGGCAAGCATATGCCGAGCTGCAGCTAGCGGAATTGCAGCAGGCCTTGGCGGCAGCGCAGGCGCAGGTTGCCTTCCAGAACAATCGCTACCGGGCCTTGCTCGAAAAGCTGCCGCCCGGCGCGGGCCAGCCCAGCCCCAGCGGCCAGGCGCTGCGCTACCCTGGCTACACTACTAATGCTGAGTCCGTTTATACTACTTCTACCTTATCAACTTCGACGGGGGCCATTTCCCAAATGCCGCTGCTCACGCGCCTGCTTGAGCAAAACCCCAACCCCGTACTGCTGCTGACCGCCACCGGCGAGACCCGCTACGCCAACGCCGCTGCCCAGGCCCTAGGGCCCGCCCTGCGCCACGAGTCGCAGCCTTACGGCTACCTGCTGCCCCTGGTGCGCAAGGCTCTGCGCACGGGCACCGCGCAGCAGCAGGAGATAGCCCTAGCCGACCGCTGGTACCTGCTGCAGGCCGTGCCCGGCCCCGGCGAAACCTGCGCCACGCTGTACTTAACCGACTGCACCTCCGTATATAATGCCGAGCAGCGCTTGGCCGAGCAGCGCGAGTTTTACGAAACCATCCTGCACGAGCTGCCCATCGACGTAGCCGCCCTCGATGCCGAGCACCGCTACTGCTTCGTGAATGCCCGCGAGGAAAAAGACCCCGTGGTGCGCGAGTGGGTGGCCGGCAAAACCAACGAGGCCGCCTGCGCCCACCGCCAGCTGCCTCCAGAACTGGCCACCGAGCGCGACCATCACTTTGCCTTGGCCGTGCAGCAGCGTGCTGAGGTGCAGTGGGAAGAAGTACTAGGCAGCCAGCGCATGCTGCGCCGGCTGCGGCCAGTGTACGGGCCCGGCGGCGAGCTGCGCCTGCTAGTGAGCACCGGTCTCAACATAACCGAGCGCTACCAGGCCGAAAAGCAACTAGTGGAGCAACGCGCCTTCTACGAGTTCATCTTCAACCAGCTACCCTGCGACATCGGTATTTTTGACGAAAATTATCGCTATCTATTTGTGAATGAGCGCGGCATCTCCAATCCAGAGGTGCGCGAATGGGTCATCGGGCGCGATAATTTTGAGTATTTTGCCCGCACGGGCCGGCCCCGCGCCATGGCCGAGGAGCGCCACGTTCGCTTCGAGCAGGCCGTGCGCGAGCGGCAGCTCGTGAGCTACGCCGAGAGCTTTGCGCGCCCCGATGGCACGCGCCACTTGATGCGGTTTTTGCGACCGGTTTTTCATCCCGATGGCTCGCTCTATCTCATCCTGGCTTACGGACACGACATCACGGAGCAGGTACTGGCCGAGCAGGCCCTCACCCAGGCCAAGCTGGTGGCCGAGGAGTCGGTGCGAGTGAAGGAAGCCTTCCTGGCCAACATGAGCCACGAAATCCGTACGCCCATGAACGCCATCTTGGGCATGAGCCAGCTGCTGGCTAAGACGCCGCTCAGCCCCATGCAGCTCAACTACCAGCAGGCCATTGCCACGTCGGCCGATAACCTGTTGGTTATCATCAACGACGTGCTCGACCTGTCGAAGCTCGAAATGGGCAAGCTGACGCTCGAAACCATCGGCTTTGCGCCCACCGAGCTGCTGTCGCAAGTCGAGCAAACCCTGCACTTTAAGGCGGCTGAGAAGGGCCTGAGCCTAGTAATAGAGCTGGGGGCACAGGTGCCGCCGGTGCTCCTGGGCGACCCCCACCGCATTCGGCAGGTGCTGCTCAACCTGGCCGGCAACGCGCTCAAATTCACCGACAAAGGCCGCGTCACCATTGCCTGCGCGCTGCAGGCCGCCGACTTCAACGGGCCGCAGGGCTCCGTGGCGGTCGAGTTTCGGGTGTCGGACACGGGCATCGGCATCGAGCCCGAGTACCTCGAAACCATCTTCCATGAGTTCAGCCAGGCCGACTCGTCGGTGACGCGCAAGTTTGGCGGCACGGGCCTGGGGCTCAGCATCTGCCGCAACCTGGTGCAGCTCATGGGCAGCGAGGTGAAGGTGGCCAGCCGCAAGCACAAGGGCACTACCACGCGCTTTACGCTGCGCCTGCCCGTGGGCGCCGCCCACGACCTGCCGCAGCCCGAGCACCCCACCGCCGAGGCCACAGTACTGCGCCAGCACCTCTCCAACAAGAAGGTGCTGCTGGTAGAAGACAACCTATTTAACCGTCAGATTGCTAAGTCGTTCCTGGCCCAGGCCGATGTGCAAGTGACCGAAGCCGAGCACGGCGGCCGGGCCGTAGAGCTGGTGCGGCGCCAAGACTTCGACCTGATACTGATGGACGTGCAGATGCCCGTGATGGACGGCTACGCCACCACGGCGGTGCTGCGCCAGCAGCTCGGCATCACCACGCCCATCATCGCCCTCACGGCCAACGCCATCAACGGCGAGCGCGAAAAATGCCTGGCCGCGGGCATGAACGGCTACCTCGCCAAGCCTTTCCAGGAAGCGCAGCTGCTGCAAGTACTCGGCGACTGGCTACTGCCCGCCGAGTATGCGGGGCCGGTGGCTCTGGCAGCGCTGGCCAGCCCCGAGCGAAAGGCCGCCGGCACTACTAGCCTCTACTGCATCAACGACTTGCTACAGGCGGGGCAGGGCGACCCCGAGTTTGTAGTATTCATGCTGCATACCTTCGTGGAAAGCTGCCAAGAGGCCTTGCAGGAGCTGCACCAGGGCCTGCGCGAGGCCAACCTGGCGCTGCTCAAAGGCACGGCCCACATGCTCAAGCCTAGCTTGCAGCACCTCAACGCCTGGCAGGCGCTGCCGCCCGTGGAGAAGCTCAATAAGTGGGATGGCGAGTTTCAGCCCGAGCCTTTACAGGGCCTCGTGAAGTCGGTAGAAGGCCTCCTAGGGGAGGTAATGGCTCAAATTAACCTCGACCTGCAAGAAGAGCGCGTGCTAACGCGGACTATCGCGGCGTAATTGTTTTAGTTGTTCGTTTCTAGCTATTCATCAGCAAGGCCTGCTTAGCTAATCACGAAACGAGACCTACGAGCAACCACCCGCAGGCCAGTAGTACGCAAAAAGCCGGCGCGCCACGCGCCGGCTTTTTGCGTACTACTGGTTTTTTACCCTCGCTCTTCCATGCTTGCACCTCGTCTACTCGGCCGGTTTGGCTACGCAGCCCTGCTGCTTTTCACTAGCAGCTGCGCCCTCTTTCACCGCCACCGCGATGATGCCCCAGCCCCGCCGCCGGTGGTAGTTGAAACGGTACGCACGCCCGACTCACCGACCCCGCCCAAAGCTGCCCGCGACCTCGCCGACGCCATGACCACCGTACTGCACCTGCCTGCCGAAAAAACCAGCCAGCTGCGCCAAATACTAAACGGCACGGTGGAGCAGGCCAACGCCGCTCGCCAGCAGTACCCGGCCCAGTCGCCCCAGCTGAGTGCGGCGCTCAAGCGCATCAATGCCAAGTCGGGCAGCCAGTTGCGCACGCTGCTCGGCCCCGCCAAGTATAAGGAGTTGCAAGTCAAGCAGCCCCAGATTCAGGCCGAGATGCAGCAGCGGCAGTAGGTAATTTCCAAGTAGCCATACGCCCGTGGCCTACCCTAGGTGGCTACAGATACTTCAGCAGCCAGCTTATCAGGCGCTTCACACCAGAGCCATAGGGTGGGTACATGGTTTTGATGCCGGTGCGGCCGATGCGCTGCTGCAGCACCGACTTCTCGTTGCTGAACGCCAGGAAGCCCGCGTGGCCGTGGGCCTTGCCCAGGCCCGAGTTGCCGACGCCGCCGAAGGGCAGCTCGGGGTGCGCCAGCTGAATGATGGTTTCGTTGACGGCCGCGCCGCCCGCCGCGATGTTATCCAGGAAGTAGCGGCGGCTGTGCTTGCTGGTCGTGAACACGTACTGCGCCAGCGGCTTGGGTCGGGCGTTGACGTAGGCCACGGCCTCGGCTGGCGTGCCAAATGTGATGATGGGCAGGAGAGGACCAAAAATCTCTTCTTCCAGCACGGCCGCACCCGCGGGCACCTCCGTGAGCAGGGTGGGCTCGATGTAGCACTGCTGCTCTTCCACGCCACCACCGGCGGCTAGGGTGGCGCCGCGCATCTCGGCGTCTTCGAGCAGGCGGGCCAGGCGGGCGTAGTGGTGCTGGTTCACGATGCGGGCGTAGGACTCGGACTGCTTTACGCCGGCACCCTCAGCATTGTAGTAACGTGCGATGGCGGCCTTCATTTCGGCCACCAAGCCGGGCTGGGCGGTGGCCTGCACCAGCACGTAGTCGGGCGCCACGCAGGTCTGGCCGGCGTTGAGAAACTTGCCCCACACTATTTTTTCGGCCGCGTCGCGCAGGTTAGCGGTAGCGTCCACGATGGCGGGGCTTTTGCCACCCAGCTCCAGCGTCACGCTGCTGAGGTGCTCGGCGGCGGCACGCATCACTACCTTACCCACTTGGGGCGAGCCGGTGAAGAAAATATGGTCCCAGGGCAGGCGCAGCAGCTCGGTAGCCACTTCTTTGCCGCCCTCAGCCACCCACACCTCGCTGGGCAAAAACAGCTCTTCGCACAGGCGGCGCAGCAGAGCCGAGGTGGCGGGCGTTTGCTCGGCAGGCTTGATAACCACCGCATTACCAGCTGCGATGGCCGATATCAGGGGGTCGATGGCTAAGTAGAACGGGTAGTTCCAGGGCGCGATGATGAGCACCACGCCCTTAGGCTCGACCTGCACCCAGCTTTTGGTGCCTACCAGAGCCAGCGGGGTGCCCACGCGGCGGGGCGCCAGCCAGCGCCCTAGGTGGCGGCTCGTGTGCTTGAGCTCGACCAGCGAGGCCCAGAGCTCGGTCACGTCGGTTTCGGCCGGCGGCTTGCGAAAATCCTGATGCAGCGCCTGCTGTATATCGGTGCGGTGCGCTTCGAGCCAGGCGCCCAGGCGCCGCAGGCGCTGGCGGCGGGCGGCGGCACCCTCCTGGCGCAGGTCGGGGGCCTGCGCCCGCAGCGCGTCGAACTGGGTCTGAAAGCGGTTGGGTACGCCGGCGAGCAAAGAAAAATCGGGGGTGGCAGTCATCGTCACGAGGCTAGCTAACGGCGAAGCGTGGCGAGTAGTTACTTGGCTTACTGCGCCCTACACCCAACATTCATCTCCCAAATGCGAGCCAGACATTACGCCTAGGTTATCTTTACTAAAATATTATGCGGCCGGGCTCGTCATTGCCTCGGCCCGGAGTAGCGGGCGGGTGAGTAGTTATTTAGCTTATTAGTTTTGGTGAAGTTTACGTTTTCCCGCCACCCGGGCCGGTGGCTATTGGGGGCTTTTTGGGCATTGGCCCTGTCGGCCAGCGCCGCGCCCCGCCCCGCAGAGATTTTTCCTGCCGCTTCGGGCCAAGTGGCCGCGCTTGATACCACTGGCCGCCCGGCCGCCGACCTGGCCGCTCCCGCCGACTCGGGCAAGCTCAAGGTAAAAATTAAGCCGGGACATCGCCCCTGGCGCACCGACTATCAGGTGGCGCCCGGCGTAACCTACCGCTACGAGCGGCCCGGGCAGCTGCGCTGGCTACTGCACATTCCGCGCGACCTAGGGCAGTTTCCAGGCACTTATTTTAAGCGCGACAACGTGCCAGCGTTCGTGGCTATTGCCCTGGGCTCGGCGGCGCTGTACGCGGCTGACGACCAGATTATCAGGGGGTCGCAGCGCTTCGGGCGCTACATCGGTCTCGATAATGCCGACGTCAAGCGCGATTTGTTTTACATCCCCGTGCGGGTGGGCGGCACCAAAATACCGCTGGAAATGCAGGTGCCCGACAACCTCAACAGCACGTTTTATTTCTTGGGCGATGGCTGGACGCACCTCACCATTGCCTCGTCGTTTTTGGCCTACGGCATCATCAAGAAGGACAACCGCGCCTCCCAAACCGCCTCCCAGCTCGGCGAGGCCATCCTGAGCACCGGTCTGGTGGTGCAGGCCCTCAAGCGCACTACCGGCCGCCAAAGCCCGTTTCGGGCCACCCAAGACCGGGGCCGCTGGTTTTTTCTGCCGTCCTACACCACGTACCAGAACAATGTGTCGAACTTCGACGCCTTTCCGACCGGGCACCTAGCCACGGCCATGGCCACGGTTACGGTCATCGCCGAAAACTACCCCGAGTATAAGTTTATCCGGCCAGTGGGCTACGGCCTGATGGGCGTGCTCGGCTATGCCATGCTCAACAACGGCGTGCACTGGGCCAGCGACTACCCCTTGGGCATCGCCTTGGGCTACGGCTTTGCCAAGATAGCCGTGCGCAACGGTCGCACCCGCGTGCCCGAGCCCACCCCCCTGAGCCCAGCCGGCAGCACGGGCTGGCAAGCCCCCGCCCGCCCCAAGCCCTGGTACCGGCAGCCGCAGCTTAGCCCCTACAGCTTGGGCCCGTTTCAGGGCCTGAGCGTGAGCTGGCTACCTAGGTAGGCCGGGTACCCCGCCCCTACCAAAAAGCGCCCCGACTCCAGTGAGCCGGGGCGCTTTTTAGTGGGCTAAATCGCACCTAGGGACCTAGAACAGGCCCTTCTTCACGGTGCGGTTGCCGTGCTCGTCGATTTTGATTTTGGTCCCGTCGGCTTGCTTGATTTTAACCGAGCCGTCGTCGCTGCGCTTGATTTTGGCGCCATTCTGGTATTTCACCTTGTGGTCGTCGTCGTCGTTTTCTACCTTCTTGATGCCCGAGCCCTGGCCCACGCGGGCACCCAGGCTATGCTTGGCGGGCGCGGTGGTGGTGGTCACGACAGTCGTCGTGTAGGGACCGTTGTAGTAGGTACCCTGGCTGGTGGTATAGGTTTTGTACTGAGCCGGGTCCACGATGGTTTTCACCTCGCTGGTAGTCCGGTCGTTCAGGGCCTTGAGGGCGGCGTAGCGGCCGGCCGTGTCGGTGGCATACTGGGTATCGAGGTCGCGCAGGGCGCGGCCGCGGCTGTAATACACGTTTTGGAGGCGGGTTTTAACGGCCGCGTCGGTCGCTTTTAAGTCAGTGGTTACCTGGTTAACCAGCGCGTCGGCCGAGGTGCGGTAGGCCGCCGTATCTACCGTAGTCGTGGTGGTAGTGGTGGTTTGCTCGCCGCTAGGCGCGGTGGTAGTTTCGGTGGTTTCGGTTTTCTTTTCTTGCGAGCAAGAAGCAGTAGCGAAGGCCGCGGCGGCCGCTACCAAAAGGAGTTTGGTATTCATCGGAAAGAGGTAGTCAGGTCAAGTAAAGCGCGGCCCTAGGCCACGAATAGCGCCTCTTACGCAAGGCTAGAAAACGAGGTTGCCAGCCCTTTATGCAAAGAGCTGGCAACCAGTATATCTTCTTCCGAGTCTGCGCGCTAGGCGTTTACTACCGAGCCACCGTTGGGGTGCAGGGTTTGGCCCGAGAAATACGAGGCGTCTTCCGAAGCCAAAAACACGTAAGCGGGGGCCACCTCGGAGGGCTGGCCAGCGCGGCCCATGGGCACGTCGTGCCCAAAAAGTGGCAGCTTGAGCAAGCCCACACCCGTGATGAAGGGCGTCCAGATGGGGCCCGGGGCTACCGAGTTTACCCGAATGCCCTTCTTGATGAGTTGCAGCGATAAGGCCCGCGTGAAGGCCTCAATGGCGCCCTTGGTAGAGGTATAGTCAAGCAGCGCCTCGTTGCCCTTGTAGGCGTTTACGGAGGTGGTGTTGATAATAGCAGCGCCTTCCTTCAAGTGCTTCAAGGCCGTGCGCGTGATGCGGAACATGGCGATGATGTTGAGGTTAAAGATGCTGTCGAGCTCCTCGTTGGTGATTTCATCGAGCGAGTCGTGCCAGTTTTGCTCGGCGGCGTTGTTGACGAGCACATCGAGCTGGCCGTATTCGGCTACCGTGCGCTCCACAATTTCCTCGCAGAAAGCGGGCACTTTGAGGTCGCCGGGCAGCAGCAGGCAGCGGCGGCCTTCGGCCTGCACCAGCTGCTGCACCTTCTCGGCGTCTTGCTGCTCGGTGGGGAAGTAGCAAATGGCCACGTCGGCGCCTTCGCGGGCAAAATGCACCGCCACGGCCCGGCCAATGCCCGAGTCGCCGCCCGTGATAAGAGCAATTTTACCTTTTAGCTTGTCAGCGCCCTTGTAACCCTCGCGGATGTACTCGGGCTCGGGCGTCATTTTGTATTCGAGGCCGGGATGGCCGGCGCCGGCATCCTGCTTTTGCGGCGGAAAGATGGTGGGTTTGTCAGACATAGGGATTTGAAACGAGTAGTGTCGAGGTCCTACAACGTAAGAAATCCTAACAGGTTAGCTTATTCAAGCATCACCATAATCCAATTTTTACAAATCTTGGCGGCCCTAGGGGGCCGGCGTAGTGGGCGAGGCCGGCACGGCCGGCGGCGTGGGCACGGGCGTTTTGGGATGGTAGCCAGGGCGGCGCTCCTGGGCCTTGCGCACGGGCGCCCGCTGGGCGGGGGGGCCGTGGCTGCCGGGGCGGCGCGGGTCGTTTTTGGTGGCGTCGGGGTCGGCGTCGCCACGCTTGTCGAGGTTCTTTTCTTTGTCGTAGATGGGCGAGCCACCGTGGCTGTACTCCCGAATAAGCTCGGGCTCAGCTACTTCGGGCTCGTAGCCGGTTTCGCCGTACTGAAACACGTAGTGGCGGTAGCCCTTGTAGTCCCAGTAGTTGGTCCACTCACCCACGCGGCGGCCGTTTTCAAAGTGGCCGCTCCACTCGCGCTTGCCATCAGCAGTGTATTTCACGTAGTCGCCTTCAAGCTTGCCATTTACGTAGGGCACTACCTCCTTTATCATGGTGTTGCCGCCGTCGTAGTAGCTGATGTTGGCATCGCGCGGAAAGCCCATTTCGTAGTGCAACTTGGTCAGCAAGCCACCCTTGGCGTCGTAGCGCTCCCAGCGCAGGTGCTTGGTACCTAGGGCATAGTAGCCAGTTTCAATAACCTGGTTGTTGCGCATCCGCTTGAAGGGGCCGTGCAGCACCTTGTCGGCGCTGGGGTCAAGCTCGCCATTGGCAGCAAATATTTTGTGCTTGCGCGGGTCGTAGTAGTAGGCCGCCGGCGCCATGGCGCTGGGCTGCTTAAAGGTCTTGAGGTAGTAGAAGATGACGATTTCTTGGCTTTTGCCGGTGCCCGTCTTGTAAAAGCCCTTCTTGATGCGCTCGCCCAGAAACAGCTTTTTCTTCTTGGGCGTCTTGGCTTTGCGCTGCTCGGCTTTTTCGGCTTCTTTGGCAGCGCGCTCCTCTGCTTTGGTGAGCACGGCCTTGCGGCCGGCGATGCTCAGCTTGGGATTTTTCTTGCCAGTAGTAGTGAGGGTGTCGCCGGGCGCAGGCGCGCCAGCCAGCAGCGCCTGGTCGGGCTTGGAGTTGAACGACACGGTCTTGCGGGTGCAGGCCCCGGCCAGCAGCAGGACAAACAACACGGCCCAACGCGGCCCAAAACGAGGTAGCGGCATCATTCTAAGCTTATTCGGCAGCCCAACGCAAATATATCCCAGTTTGGTGCCCAGCTTTTCAGTTATCAACTAACAGTTATCAATTATCAACTTCTACTCCTTGATAATTGATGACTGTTACTTGACGACTGCTAATGTGTCGCCAGCCACTAGCAGGTCTACAGTGAGGCCGCGGGCACCTAGGGGCTGGCCCTTGGGCAGGACGGCCACGTTGGTGGCGCGCACGTGGCGGGCGTCTACCACCACTACTACTTCGGTGCCAAACACTTCAGCGGGGCGGCCGGGGCGCAGCAGCAGGCCGGTTTCTTCGCTCAGGCCCAAGCCCAGCAGGTGCGGGTGGGCCAGCACGGCGTGCATGAGGCGGGGATAGCGCTCGCGCTCGATGAAGTGCTGGTCGATGAGTAGCCCCGGCAACAGCCCCAGGCCGGGCACCACTTCGATGCCGCCGCCCAGCAGGCTGCGCCAGCCGCGGCCGGCCACCAGCATCTGCTGCCCCAGGGCCGAAGCGCCCGCGCTAGTGCCAGCCAGGAAAAAGCCGACCTCGTGCTGGTAGCGCTGGCGCAAAATATCCAAAAACTGCGTGCCGGCTAGGCATTCGGTTAGGCGCTCCTGGTTGCCACCGGTCAGGAAAACCACCGCGGCGGCCCGGAGCCGGGCCAGGGTAGCGGGGGCATCGGCGGGGTGCGCGGCATCTACTTGCAGGTGCGCCACGTGGGGGCAGCCGAGGGTGCCTAGCACGCGGGCGTAGGCGGCGTGCGTGGTGGCCGGCTCGTAGGCAGTGGCGGTGGTTAGTATCTCGATGGGGGCGTGGCGGTCGGGCAGCAGGCCCGCCAGCAGGGCTAGCGTAGGGTCGTCGTAGCCACCCCCGAGCAGCACGATGGTACCTAGGGGCGCAGCCGCAGGGGGCACAGAAACGGGAGTCAAAGCAGCGGAAAGGAGGGTTGCAGTAACGAAGTACGCCAAAAATGCCGCGCAGGCCGTGTCTTACAACGCAGCTGAGCCGTAATTTTGCCGGGCGCCCCCTCTATTGCCTAGCGAAACACTCATCATTTTCGGAGATTTCAGGCCTTCTTGGCCTTTTATCCCGTCCCAAAACCTATAAACGGGTTTTTCTACCGCCCTGCCTATGACCTCGCCCGAAACCGTGGACCATATTACGTCGCTAATCCAGGAGGGCGAATTTTTTAAGCTGAAAAAACTATTGCGCTCGTTTCAGGCCGCCGAGCTGGTAGAGCTGATTGAAAACGAGGACGAGCGCGAGCAGCTTATTATTTTTCGGTTACTTCCGCTCCAGCTGGCCACCGAGGTGTTTGAGTACCTCGACCTGGAGGTGCAGCGCCACTTCCTGGACAACCTGGCGCAGGATAAGATTACGGACATCCTCAACGAGATGTCGCCCGATGACCGCACGGCCCTGCTCGAGTACTTACCCGCCAACTTCGTGGCCGAGCTGGTGCAAAACCTCTCGGAGCCCGAGCGCCGCGTGACCTTGCAGCTGCTGGGCTACCCCGAATACTCGGTGGGCCGCCTGATGACGCCCGACTACATTGCCATTCGCGAGAACTGGACCGTGCAGCAATCGCTCGACTACGTGCGCCAGCACGGCGGGCAGTCCGAAACGCTGAACGTGCTGTACGTGACCGATGCCCGCGGCGTACTCATCGACGATATTCGCATCCGAGAGTTTTTGCTGGCCAATCCTGCCACGCGGGTGCGCGACCTCATGGACCACCGCTTCGTGCAGCTCACGGCGGGCCAAGACCAGGAGGAGGCCATCGACGTGTTTCGGCGCAACGACCGCGTGGCCCTGCCCGTGGTGAGCCCCGACCAGGGCATTTTGCTCGGCATCGTAACGCTCGACGACATCCTGAGCATCCG
>Ga0182233_1000189_pt1 | contig 12953 bp, 9 predicted proteins | sample G6R1MG_31_FD_129664 | JGI IMG/M metagenome (GOLD analysis project Ga0182233, IMG submission 129664) | Miscanthus phyllosphere microbial communities from Michigan, USA - G6R4_NF_07NOV2016_LD1 MG | ecosystem: Host-associated > Plants > Phyllosphere > Phylloplane/Leaf | place: USA: Michigan... | reverse complement strand
AGCTCGCGGAACTGCGCCTGGTCGAGCTTCAGCGTACCCGATACCTTCTTCATCGACTTAATCTGGGCGTTGCCACCCACGCGGCTTACCGAGATACCCACGTTGATAGCGGGGCGCACGCCGGAGTTGAAGAGGTTGGTCTCGAGGAAAATCTGGCCGTCCGTAATCGAGATTACGTTGGTCGGGATATAAGCCGATACGTCGCCAGCTTGCGTTTCGATGAGCGGCAGGGCCGTCAGCGAGCCACCGCCTTTCACCAGCGGCTTCAGGCTTTCGGGCAGGTCGTTCATGTTGCGCGCAATCTCGTCCGAGGCGTTGATTTTAGCGGCGCGCTCGAGCAAGCGGCTGTGCAGGTAGAATACGTCGCCGGGGTAAGCCTCGCGTCCGGGAGGACGACGGAGTAGCAGCGACACCTCGCGGTAAGCCACGGCCTGCTTCGACAAGTCGTCGTACACTACCAGCGCCGGGCGGCCCGTATCGCGGAAGTATTCGCCGATGGCAGCACCTGTGAAGGGAGCGTAGAACTGCATCGGAGCAGGGTCAGAGGCCGAAGCTGACACTACTACCGTGTAGTCCATAGCACCGCCCTTGGTGAGGGCATTTACCACCTGCGCTACGGTCGAGGCCTTTTGGCCCACGGCTACATAGATGCAGAATACGGGCTCGCCGCGGTCGTAAAACTCACGCTGGTTTAGGATGGCGTCGAGCGCAACGGTCGACTTGCCGGTCTGGCGGTCGCCGATAATCAGCTCGCGCTGGCCGCGCCCAATCGGAATCATGGCGTCGATAGCCTTGATACCGGTTTGCAGCGGCTCGGTTACGGGCTGGCGGAAGATTACACCAGGAGCTTTACGCTCGAGGGGCATCTCATAGGTCTGACCCTGGATGGGGCCGCGGCCGTCGATGGGCTGCCCTAGGGTGTTTACTACGCGGCCCACGATGCCTTCCCCTACCTGAATAGCGGCAATCTTGTTGGTACGGCGTACAGTGTCGCCTTCCCGAATTTCGGCGTAGTCGCCGAGTAATACGGCCCCTACGTTATCTTCTTCCAGGTTGAGCACTAGCCCTTGCAGGCCGTTCTCAAACTCGATTAGCTCGCCCGACTGGGCGTGCGACAGGCCATAGATACGGGCTACGCCGTCGCCAACCTGCAGCACTGTGCCGACCTCTTCCAGCTCGGCGGCCGATTTAAAATTGGACAGCTGCTGCCGCAGGATGGCGGAAACTTCGTCCGGGCGTACTTCTGCCATGGGATATTAATTTAAGCTGGGAGTGTAAGTCTTGTCGGTGAGAGAGGTGCGCAGGCGGCGTAGGCCCCCGCGTACCGAGTCATCAATCTGCTGGTCGCCAACGCGCAGCACGAAGCCGCCAATCAGCGAAGCATCCACCTTCTCGGTGAGCGAAATCTGGGTGAGGCCAGTTTGGCGGGTCACCATTTTCTCTATTTCGGCGCGGGTTTCGGGGGTCAGCGGCACGGCCGATGTTACCTCGGCTACCTGCACCCCCATCAAGGCGTTGTACTGCCGCAAAAACTCACTGCCGATAAATTCGAGCGTGTCTTCGCGGTTTTTGCTAGTCACGATTTGGAAGAAACGCAGCAGCATATCCGAAACCTTGCCTTTGAACACGGCATTGAGAATGCTTAGTTTCTTATCGTGCTTCACGATAGGGTTGCGTAGCAGCAAACGCAGGTCGCGGCTACCGGCCATAGTAGTGGCCAGCAGGTCCATGTCCTGCTTAATCGTTGCCAAAGTGCCCTGCTCTTGCGCCAAATCCAGCAGGGACTTGGCATAGCGGGCGGCTACTTGTTGGTTGGCCATTGGTTGAGTTAGCTGTTAGCTTTTAGCCATTAGCTACTAGCGTTTTCTTCCTCAAGTAGAAGCCAACAACTAGTAGCTAGTAGCCAACAGCTTAGTTCAATTTTACGTCCTTGAGATACTCATCTACCAGCTTCTGCTGAGCGGCGGGGTCAGCCAGCTCGCGGCGGAGCAAGCGCTCGGCAATATCGACGCTGAGCTGAGCGGCGGTATTACGCACCTCGGCCAGCGCTTGGTTTTTTTCCTGCTGAATAGCTTCGCGCGCTTGCTGGGCAATGCGGTTGGCCTCTTCAGTGGCGTCCGTCTTGGCCTTCTCAACAATCTGGTTGGCGATGTGCTGGCCTTCCTTCAGCATTTGGTCGCGCTCGTGCCGGGCATCGGCTAGCAGCTTCTCATTGCCAGCCTTCAAGCTCTGCATTTCTAGCTTGGCCTGCTCGGCCATGCGCAAGGCGTTATCGATGCTGTCCTCGCGGTCGCGCAAGGCTACCAGAATCGGCTTCCAAGCAAACTTAGCCAGCAGGAAAAGCACCAGCAGGAAGATGACCAGTTGCCAGAAGATGAGGCCTAATTTAGGGGTTACAATTTCCATATTGAATAGAGATTAACTATCAGGGTAAATGTGGAAAAGAGGCTGATTGTGAATAGGATAAAGACTAGCAAACATATCATTAACTAGTCTTCAACCTTTCACGCACTGCTCACTCCCAACTGGCTACCTTCACGCAAACAGCCCGCGGCGCCCTACGCCGAAGCGACGCGCCGCGGGCTGCTTTGTGTCCTCTCTATTCTTAGAGCTTGAACGAAATCAGCAGGCAGACTACTACTGCGAACAGGGCCAGACCTTCGATAAGAGCAGCCACAATCAGCATGGCCGTTTGGATTTTGCCCGAAGCTTCTGGCTGACGGCCAATAGCTTCCATAGCCTGACCACCGATGCGGCCAATGCCGAGACCAGCGCCGAGGGCTACCAGACCAGCACCAATAGCAGCACCAAATACAGCCAAACCAGTGGCATTAGCAATCTGCAGTAACAGAGAGAGCAACATAAAAAAAGAGGGAAAGTGTGGGGAAATGAAAAAACTAAAGAAGGGCAACCGACTGGCGGCCCAATGGAAAGCAACCTAGATATTAGTGGGCGGTGGGGCTTGGAATCACGCTGTCGGCGTGGCCCGTGCGCATATCGAGCGAGTGCTCCTCGTCGTGGTGATGCTCTTCTACAGCGCCACCGATATACATGGCCGTAAGCAGCGTGAAGATGTACGCTTGCAGAATGGCTACTAACAGTTCCAGCACGCTTATGAATAAGCCAAAAGCTAGCGAGATGGGCGCTACAGCTGGTGACTTAAAAATAAAAATCAGTGCGATGAAGCTCAAAATCACGATATGCCCAGCAGTAATGTTGGCAAACAATCGGATAGTCAGCGAAGCTGGCTTTACCAAGAAAGCACCGATGAGTTCTACTGGTATCATGATAGGCAACAGCAATTTAGGCACACCAGGAGTGGCGAAAATATGCTGCCAATACGTTTTGTTAGCACTGAATAGCGTGATAACCAACGTGAGAATAGCCAGTGTAAAGGTAATGCTGATGTTACCCGTGAGGTTAGCTGCGCCAGGCGTGAGACCTAACAAGTTATTGAACCACACAAAGAAGAACAGCGTGAGCAGATAAGGCATATATCGCTCATATTTAGGACCAATAGACTTTTTGGCTACTTCATCGCGAATGAAGACGATTATAGGCTCGAAAAAAGACTGAACACCCTTTGGGGCTCGACCTTGATTCTTAACATAATTGCCAGCGATATAGCGAAAAAGCACCAGCATTAATAGGCTGCTACCGAAGAGCGCTGCAATATTCTTGGTGATAGACAAGTCGTAAACTGGGCTGCCATCTGTGGATACCAATTCCTCATGGTGCAGACGAAGGCCTTCATAGACTGGGCCTTCAGACTCTTCCGTAGTCTTGGCCGTAGCAGCTGGGTTCTCGGTTTCTTCCGCGCCCTTTATCAGGCGCTTAGAGGAAAATACCGAAAGACCTTTGCCAGGACGGTAGGCGATGATAGGCAGGTAGGACGTAAATTCATTGTTGTCGGTCGAGAACCAATGCCACTCGTGCGAATCACCGATGTGATGCAGAATCATCTCGCCGGGGTTGAATGCCTCCTCTTTTTCGCCCCGTTCGGTGGGCTCGGCCGCAAAGCCGGCAAACGTGCAAAGGCAGAAAAGTAGAGTTAGTAACCGCTTCATTAAAAACTAATTAAAATGCGAGTCCGTTGATAAATTGCTATGCTTCCGGAACTTGCTTCTTGGAAAACGGGCGCAAGTTACTAAAAATAGCCCAAATTTCAAAGCCAGCGCCCAGAAAGTAGCTCACAAAGAACACTCCAAGGAAGGCCCAGGTGCCCTGCCCCTCACGGGCGCCACCTCGATAGAAGTACACTAGCACGATAACTAGCGACAGCAGCAGCCGCAGTACAACGCCCCCAAAATAGGCCCCCAGGAAGTTGTCGGCGGAGCGCGTGACGAAGTGCGCCGTGAGCCAGTAGGTGAGCAGCGTGACGGCCAGCAACCCGCCGAGCACGTAGGGCGCCAGTGGGTGCACTACCGCCGGCCCAAGCGCTGAGCGCAAGCCGAACAGCACGGCAAAACTGGCCAGCACGAGCACAGCAAATTGCGTCAGAAACGAGCGCGTCATAGTGAATGGATGTAGCTGAGCCAGGGCAAAACGGGGTGCAAAGGTCGGCATAACCAGGCGGTAATCCGCACAAAAGCCCCGCTGACTAGTGTCAACGGGGCTTTTTAAGCTATTTATTTCTCATTTGCCCGCACCCAAGCCCAATTTGGCTTAGTTGGCGATGGTGTAGACGATGCGCCGACGCCGCTGGGTGCCGTTGGTAAAAGTCATCGTGATGTCGAGGCGCACGGCGGTATTCAGGGCGTAGGTAGTGGGCACCACGTAGGGAATGGATTGGGTAGTCGTCTGGAAAGTTTGGTTGAAGGTGCCGCTGGCCGGGTAGCTTGCCACCTGCATCGAGTCGGTGGGGGTGGCCTGAAAAACGGTGATAGTGGCGGGGCTATCAGGCTGGTTGTAGGCGGCCGTTATTGGGATGCTGCGGCCGGGACCGTACTTAGTGGCAAACGTGGTATTGAGCGTATTACCTAGGATGCCAATGGTGAAAAAGCCCGGCGCGCTCTGCGGCGCGTAGTAGGTATCGAGGTCCTTTTTACAGCTGGCCAGCAAGCCTAGGCTCGCTAGCAATGGCAAGGCGCTTTTGTAGAGAGTCTTCATAAACAAATAGTGCTAAGGCGAAGTAACCTAGGGCATATCAAACCATAGGGGCTTGGTCACGTAGTCGTCGTTGGTAGTGGCGCCAGCGTCGCTAAAGAGCTTGGCCACCGCGTTGGGGTTATAGGTAACCTCGGTGGCGCCGGGCAGCAAGCGGCGCGGAAAGCGCGCGGAGGCTGTGGTGCCGGCGGCCAGCACCGGGTTAGCGCGCGAGGGGTAAGCAAAATTGACGTAGACATCGGACCGGAAATCCAGGCGCCGCATATCCGACCACACGTCGGGGTTGAGGAACATGGCCAGGTATTTCTGCTCCATAATCTGGCGCAGCGTGATAGCGCCCGCCGTTTGGGGCATGGCGGCCGAGGCGAGGTAGGCGTTTATCTGGGCGGTGCTAATGGTGGGAAATGCCACCGTGGGTGGTGAGTAAGTCCCCCCTCCGCCTACTTTCGCCATATTGGCTCGCACCCCTTCGCGCAGGGCGGTGTAGGCCTGTTGCAAATTGCCCGCCCGGAAGTAGGCCTCAGCCTGAATAAACTTGAGTTCGTGGTAGGTCAGGACCTCGAAGTAGCCGAGGTCACGGGCGTACCAGCCGCCGTAAAAATCCGTGACGGCGGGGCTGGAGCCCGGCGTCACGTTGATGCCGGTGGTAGTGGCGGCGGTACCTAGGCCGGGGTCGATGCCGGTGCTGGTGGTGGGCACCAACACGCCCCAGCGCGGGTCAATTACGCCAGGATAGGTGGTACCATTCAGGTACTTCACCACGTTGGCCGCGAACGTGGCGCCCCCAAAGTTTGAGCGCGTGACGCCGAAGATATTGGTCGTATTGGCGAGGGGCAGCACGGCCGTCTGGAAGTTTATCTGCGCATCGTCGGAGCTGGAGGTGAAGCCTTTATCGCAGAGCGCCAGCACGGCGGCGGGGTCGTAGTTCTGCTTTTTGGTGAGATGCTGGGCCTGGCGGGCCTTTAGGGTGTAGGCCAGGCGCACCCACTTGCTCGCATCGCCCTTGTACAGGATATCGCCGCTCTCGCTGGGCGAGGTGCTGTAGAAAGGCCGGAAGTTAGCTGACGCGGGCTTTTGCATTTCTACTATCCCCTCGTCGCAGAGCTGGTTGATGGTGGCGTAAATCTGCTGCTGCGAGTCGTACTTAGGTGTGTAGTTGCTGCCGCCTAGGTAGGCCTCGGTGTAGGGCACATCGCCGAGCATGTCGGTGGCGTGGGCCAGGATGAGAGCCTGCATAATCTTGCCCGCGCCCACATAATAGGCCGAGCCCTCAGCTTGCGCCGCCGCTATCATGGGCCCGATGTTGCCGCCCGACTGAAAATAGGAGTAGTTAAACGTATTGGTGCTCTGGGCGTTGGTGAAATAGTACTGGTCATTGCCGCCGCTGTTGGCGGTGCGGCTCACCACGTACTGCGTGATGTAGGGCGTGCGCAGGGCCGTGAACATCTGGGTCTGGATGCCATTGGAAATAATGCCCGGCAGCAGAAAGTTGGGCGTCGAGACGACGGGGTTGTTGGGGTTGTTGTTGACGTCGAGGTATTTCTCGCACGACGTGAGCGCCGCCGAGCCGCCGAACAGCCCGAGTAGGAGAAGATATTTTTTCATCTAGGATAAGCTTTAGAAATTGACGCGCAGGCCCATATCCACGCCGCGGGTGGCGGGCACGTTGCCGTAGTCGATGCCGCCCGAGCCGCCGCCGCGTACGCCCGCGCCGGCCGAGGCCGTTTCGGGGTCGGCGCCGGAGTATTTGGTCAACAGCACTAGGTTGCGGCCGGTCACGTTCAGCTCGATGCCTTTGAGGAAGGAGCTGCTGCCACCTAGCCAGCGGGCGGGCAGCGCGTAGCTAAGGGTGAGGTAGCGCAGGCGGGCCCACGAGCCATCTTCGATGAAGGGCGTGCCCACGGTGTTGAGCACAGTAGTGTAGTAGCTCTGGGTCAGCTCGGTGGGGCGCGTATTGGGGGCGTAGGTAGTATTGCCGCTGGCATCGCGGGTGGCCACTACGCCGTCGAAGACCACCGTTTTGTAGCGGTCGAGGGTGCGGTTGGAGGTACCCACCGTGGTTTGGTAGTAGTCGTTGCCATTAACGACTACGCCGCCCACCCGGAAATCAAACAGCGTGCTCAGCGACAGCCCCTTGTAGGTAAACGTATTGGTGAGTTGCGTGGTGAAGCGCGGTGCCCGGTTGCCGGCGTACACGAAAGTGGGGTTCACGGTCGGGAAACCCGTGGTGGCGTTGATGATTACCTGCCCGTTGTAGGGGCTGTTGGGGTCGTTGACGCGGGCAAAATCGGAGGCGGCAATGCCCGAAATGGCGTGGCCGGGGAAGGCGCCGCCCTCGTGCACATTCGTGATGAAGGCATCGGACTGGTACACCACCGTCAGTGGGGCGGGCAGGCTCTCCACGTTGTTGGTATTGTGGTAGAAGTTGAGCAGCACATCCCAGCTAAAGCCCCCGGCCGTGCGCACTGGCGTGCCGCTGAGGCTGATTTCCTGGCCCTCATTGGTTACCACGCCGCCGTTGATGTACTGCAAGATGAAGCCCGTGGCCTGGCTTACGCGGGGCGCAATGAGCTGGTCTATCGTGCGCGAGCGGTAGTAATTGAAGTCTAGGCTCAGCCTGTTTTTGAAAAATTGCAGGTTGATGCCGGCCTCGTAGGTGCGGGTGCGCTCGGGCTTGAGGTTGGGGTTAGAGCCGTAGAAATCGTTGCGCACGCCGCCCCCGATGTAAGTGTTGCTCGTGAGCGGCGACAGCACCCGGTAGGGACCCGTGTCGCGGCCCACTTCGGCTACCGAGGCGCGCAGCTTGCCGTAGTTCAGAATCGGGTTTTGGTCGAGGCCCAGGACCTTGGTAAACTCGTAGCCGGCCGCCGCCGAGCCGTAGAGAAAGCCCTTGCCAAATATCTTGCCCTCGTCGGGCCGGGGCAGGGTCGACGACTGGTCGTAGCGGGCTTGCAGCTCCACTATCAACTGGTCGAAGATGGTGGCCGAGAGGCGGGCAAAGTTGCCAATGAGGTGGCGCTTCGCGTCGCGCTGCAAGGCGCTGCGCGTCACCGTATTATTGAGCCCAATAAAGTTGGGGTTTTGGAAAATCAACCCGAGGTAATCCACCGCTTCGGTGCGGTTTTCCTCAATCGTGTTACCTAGGATGAGCGAGCCGCGCAGCTTCTCGCCAAAATCGTGCGAGAAGGTAGCCAGCGTGGTCGCCGTCGTGAGGCGCGTCTGGTCCACGGTTTCGGCGATGCCACCGTTTTGGTTGCTCACCTGCGAGGTGCCCACGGCCCGCACCGACGTGCTGCGCGAGGTGTACCAGTCGGTGCCGATGTTATGGCTTAGAGTCAGCCACTTCACCGGCGCGAAGCTCAGCTGCACGTTGCCCACGAAGCGGTTGGTGCGGTCGGTTTGGGGGTTTCGTTCGGCCGCCCAGTAGGGGTTGTCGGCGTCGGCATCGGTGCCGCTGCCTAGGGGCAGCAGGCGGCGGCGGCTGCCGTCGGGGTTGAGGTAGTTGCGGGCGTCGTCGTTGCGCGGCCAGTTGAGCAGGCTCAGCATAAAGCCGCCCGAGCTGGTGCCCGCCGACGTCAGCAGCCCCGGCCCTTGCAGCGGCCGCGTGGCCCCCGAGTTGAGGTACTGCGCCGAGCCCGTGACGCTGAGCTTGGGCGAAATCTGGGCCGAGCCCGACAGGCGCACCGTGGTTTTGTCGTACTTGCTCTGGGGCGTGATGCCGCTTTGCTGCAAGTTGGAGGCCGAGGCAAAGAAGCTGACCTTATCGGAGCCGCCCGACATGTTCACGAAGTTTTGGTAGGAATAGCCCTTCCGAAAGAAATTCCCTAGGTTGTCGTAGATGGGCTGGTCGGCCTGAAAGCGCGGGCCAAACGACACACGCGTGGTGGCATCGGCAATGCCATTGGAGCCGCGCGCGTACTGGTCCTGCATTTTGGGCAGCCGGTTTACCTCATCTATCGAAAACTGACTGCGAAAATTGAGCTGGGTGCGGCCAGCCTGGCCTTTTTTGGTGGTGATGACGACCGCGCCGTTGGCCGCCCGCAGGCCATAGAGCGCGGCGGCGGCCGGGCCTTTCAGCACCGTCATGGAGGCGATGTCCTCGGGGTTGAGGTCGCCGGCGCGGTTGGCGGCGCCCACCGAGCGTCCCAGCAGGCCATTAAAGGCCGAGCCGCCACCGGGCGCCGTGCTTTCCTGAAACGATGAGTTGTCCATTATCATCCCGTCGATGATGAACAGCGGCTGGTTGTCGCCGTCGAGCGAGGTGCCGCCCCGAATCACGATGCTGGCCCCCTCCCCCGCCCCGCCGCCCGACGAGGTGATGTTGACGCCCGCCACCTTGCCCTGCAATGCATTAACAATGTTGGGCTGGCGCGAGTCGATAATATCCTTGCTCGTAACCTCCTGCACGGCCGTTACGAGGTCGCGCCGCTCTTGCTTGATGCCGTAGCCCAGCACCACCACCTCGTCGAGGTCGCGGGTATCAGCGGCCAGGGCCACGTCGAGGGTGCTGCCGTCGGCGCGGCGCTCCTGGGCCGTGTAGCCCACAAAGCTGAATACCAGCGTGGCCCCAGCCGGCACGCCCGCCAGGGTATAGCGCCCGTTGGCATCGGTGGCGGTGCCGTTGCTGGTGCCCTTCACTATCACGTTCACGCCAGGCAGCGGCGTGCGGTCGGTCGATTGGCGCACCACCCCCGTCACGGTGCCAGCCGGGGCCGGCGCCGCCGCGCCGGGGGTGGTTTGGGCGTAGCCCGGGGGCGCCACGAGCGCACTGGGCAGCAAGGCAAATGGTAGCCAGTAAAATTTCTTCATAGAAACCGGAAAAAGAGAAAATAACGAACCTGCAACAGCCCGTAAAAACGGACCACTGAGGTTTATCTAAGCGCTAAAAGTTATTAACCATCAACTTCTTACTACCCACCCTTTATTCAACTTCACCAATACTTTATGCAGCTAAATGTGCACAAAATTTTTGACAACTCCCTCCTGCTGCCCCTTGCGGCGTGGGGGCACCTAGGTTGGGCGGGCGGGGGCCGGGCGGCTACTGCCCCGGCAAGGCGCTTTCGATGGCCACTTGCAGCAGCGCCGAGCGCAGCCCCAGCTCGCCGAGCTTGCCGTTGCGGCGCGTGGGGTTGACGCGGTTGGTGAGCAGAATCACGAATAAATCCTGGTCGGGCTCGACCCAGAAGTAGGTGCCCGTGAAGCCCGTGTGGCCGTAGCTGCGCGGGCTGGCGCTGCGCGCCGCGTTGAGGGCCGGGTTCTTGGGGTCGGGCTTATCGAAGCCTAGGGCGCGGCGGTTGTCGGGGCAAAACTGGCAGGCTGTGTACTCGGCCAGCGTGGCAGGCCGGATGAGCTGCTGCCCGCCATAGCGCCCCTGCCACAAGAAAAGCTGCACCAGCTTGGCTAGGTCGTTAGCGGTGCCGAAGAGCCCGGCGTGGCCGCTCACGCCGCCCAGCATGGCCGCGTTTTCGTCGTGCACCGTGCCGTGCACCAGCTTTTTGCGAAACAGCGAATCGTACTCGGTAGGCGCAATGCGGCTCAGCGGGAAGCGCCGCAGTGGGTTAAAGCCTAGCGTGGTAGCACCTAGGGGGCCGTAGATTTCGCGCTGCAAAAATTGGTCAAACGGCTGGCCCGTGGCGCGCTGCACGTAGTAGGGATACAGCATAAAGGAAAAATCGGAGTACACGTAGCCCGGCTGGGCATTGAGCGGCGAGGTAGCTACGCCCTGGTAGATGCGCCCCGGAAGTGCCCGGCTGCCCCACAGCCCCGGCGCCACCGGCAGCGGAAACTGCGCCGACGAGTCGGGCCGAAAAAACTGCGGCTGCAAGCGGCCATCGGACTGCACGTAGCCCTGCCAGAAGGGGATAAACGGCTTGAGCCGCGCCTGGTGGGCCAGCACGTCGCGCAGGCGCAGGCCTTGCTTATCAGTACCTTGCAGAAAATCAAACAGCGCGCCCATTGTGTAGTCGGGCCCAAACAGCCCAAGGTCTTGCAGGCGCATGAGGGCCGGCAGGGCGGCCATTATCTTGGTCAACGACGCAAAATCGTAGAGCGTGCTGTTGAGCACCGGCGCGGGCTGGGCGCCGGGCGTGGCTTGCAGCACCCCGTAGCTGCGGCTGAGGGCCACCACCCCGTGCCGCGCCACAATCACTTGCCCACCCGGAAAAGCACCCGCCTCCAGGGCCTGCTTCATCAAGGAATCGACCAGCTCGGGCAGGTTGGTGCGCAGGCCCGCCGCCGCCGGGTCGGCGTAGGCCAGGCGCAGGCCGCCGCGCGTGGGCAGCACTGGCCCCCAGCCGGCCGCCTGCGCGGGCGCTAGCTGCCCAGCGGCGCCTAGGCCGCCAAAAATCACTTGCACCGCTTGGTTGCAGGCTTTCACGCTGCGCTCGCGCACCAGCAGCACCGCCGCGGCCTGGTGCAGTTCGGGCAGCGCGGCCAGCGCCGTGCTATCAAACACGAGCACCACCAGCTTTTTGCGCAGCGCCAGCAGCTGGCGCAGCACGGCGCGGTCGTGCGCACCACCTTCGGGCAGGGCCAGCAGCAGCAGGTTGGGCCGGCGCAGCCGGGCCAAGTCGGCGGGCCTAGGCCCGACCACCGAACTAGCGGGGGCGTAGTCGCGCACATCCTGAGCCAGGTACCAGCTCCAGTCGAGCGGCGGGCGCTCGGGCCGGGCCCGCGCTACCACGGTAGCCAGCCGCAGGGTGTCGAGGCGGCGCAGGGGCAGCAGGCTGTTGGCGTTGTGCAGCACGGCCACGCGGGTGGTGGCCAGGGCCGGCGGGCGGGCAGCGCCGGGCTGCCCCTGGCACCCAAGGGCACCCAGGCAGCTAGTACCAAGCCAGAGGAGCAGCCAACTGGCTAGCGAGCGGAGTAACAGCAAGTAGCGCATAGGGGCGCAATATGGCGGCTAGGTCCGTTATGAGCTGTTTGCCTGCCCTGGCCTCGCGCTAGCACCGGGCCCCGGTGCAGGCTTACCTAGGCGCTTACTAGCTAAAAAAGCCCCAAGCTCGCAGTGAGCTTGGGGCTTTTCAGTTTCATCAAAGAGTACCTAGGCGACTAGCCCAGTACCGGCAGGTGCGCCTCGATGGCGGCGCGCTGGCTTTCGTACTGAGGCGGTAGCATGAGGTGGGTGCCCAGCTCGGCCAGCGGCTCATCGACCATAAAGCCGGGGTTGTCGGTGGCTACTTCGAAGAGCACGCCGCCCGGCTCACGGAAGTACATGGCATGGAAATATTGCCGGTCAATCTGGGGCGTCACTTGGTAGCCTTTCTTGAGCAGCAGGTCGCGGAAGTATAATTGGGTAGCGTCGTCCTTCACCCGGAAGGCGACGTGGTGTACCGAGCCGGCGGCCACGTGGCCGCGCGCCTCGCCGGGAGCGGCCACCAGCTCCACGATGTTGGCGGTGCCGAGGGCATCGGTCGCGTAGCGGTAGCGGTTGACGTGCTGAGCCACCAGCTTGTAGCCAAATACGTCGGTGAGCACGGCGGCCGTGGCTTTCACGTCGCTCAGGGTCAGTGTAATGTGGTGAAAGCCGCGGGTGGCTACGTCGGCCCCTACCTCGGCGGTAGTCCAGGGCGTGCGGGGGTCGTCGGCTACTTCGGTCAGCTCCAGCTTGAGGCCATCGGGGTCGAGGAAGGTGAGGTAGCGCTCGCCAAATTTCTCGGCGGGCGGGTTGTAGGTTATGCCGTGGGCTTCGAAGCGCTTTTGCCAAAAATCGAGGCTGCCAGCCGGCACGGCGTAGCCGATTTCGGTGGCCTGGCCGGGGCCACGGCGGCCGGGCGTCATGTGCTCCCAGGGGAAAAAGGTGAGAATGGTGCCGGCCGAGCCGCTTTCGTCACCGAAGTAAAAATGGT
>Ga0182233_1000186_pt1 | contig 13051 bp, 9 predicted proteins | sample G6R1MG_31_FD_129664 | JGI IMG/M metagenome (GOLD analysis project Ga0182233, IMG submission 129664) | Miscanthus phyllosphere microbial communities from Michigan, USA - G6R4_NF_07NOV2016_LD1 MG | ecosystem: Host-associated > Plants > Phyllosphere > Phylloplane/Leaf | place: USA: Michigan... | reverse complement strand
GCCGAGTTCGTACCGCACCTGGCTCGGCATGGCGTCCCCGTGACGGTCACCGTCCTCCCACTGTCCCGGGATGGCGACGTCGCGGGAACACTGAGGGACTACGCCGCCCGCACGGAAGCGGACATGTTGGTCATCGGTGCGTTCCGGCATTCCCGCATCCGCGAGTGGTTGATGGGTGGCGTCACCCAATCGCTCCTGAAGCAATGCGACGTACCGCTATTCCTCTCCCATTGACGAGGTGGGGACGGGCCTGAGTTCCCGGCCTCGAATCGAAATGGCGAACACGCGCGTGTCCCGACGAAATTCGGTTTTCGGGCGGCAAACACGGTCAGCCGGACGGACGCATCCGCCCCCGGATTTTCCCCTCGACGGCCCAGTCAATGGCCCCATTGATCCGCGTGCCGGCCGCGCGTAGTCGTCTCAGACCACCTCAAGCAGGGATGTCAAGGCAGTCCTGAAAAATGAATTAAAGTTTAAGGATTGATCGGATCTGTATTACGGTATGTACCGTGCTCGGTGACATGATGGCACAACTCGATGATGCGGCGATCAGTGTTGGTTATACTTTCCATGGCCGGTGTTCTCTCGACCGCCGCAGCCGAACCCTCTACGCGCGCGACCGACGCCAAGGCTACCTTGATCGAACCGGTGGACATGCCGCACAAGCATTGCGCGGGCTCCTGCATCAGTCGCGGGTCGCTGCAATGGTATTGCAGGCCTGAACAGACCTGCGCGCTGAACTGCTCGACCGCCCCGCCCACCATGGAATGCACCGGCGGCGAAGACTGAAAGCACTGGCGAAAACCATCCATCGTTCGTCAGGCCATCGACAATGTTTCGCCTGTCGCCGTTGTGATCTCCTTGTGATGCCTTTCTTGTGTTCGGGTCGAATTCGCAGCTCCGTTCGGTGGCCGAGGTCTATGCCGCCGTCGACGGCGCGGGCCGGTTCGCGAAGGGCTTCGTGAGGGTCTGGAACAAGGTCATGATGCTGGATCGCTACGACGTCCGGTCCTGACCGACCCATGTCGTGACGGCACCGCAAAAGGAGCTGGGGGCGGGGCATCCAGTGAAAGTTGGCCCACCCTTGGCATTTTCAGGGGCATTCCACGCAGTCCTAAATTCGGTGTCATTTTCGAACGCTTCTAAACTGCAACGGTTTCTGAGGTTCACATCGCCCGTCCGGGCGGTGCCGCTCCAAGGTCAAATCGGCACCTCATGAAGAACGCTCGTTTCCTCTCGGCCCTGCTCCTCGTAGGGACCGCCCTGCCGCTCCCCGTCTTCGCCAACGGTGCGCCGAACGCCGCACCCTCGGCCCCGAGCGCGATTAAGGTCCTTTCGCGGATCGACCTCGCCCAGGCCGATCAACCCACCGCCAAAAGCACCGACGACGTCCGCGGCGCATCACAGACCAGGACCACCAGCCCGCAGCCGGTCGGCTCCTTCCCGACCAACGAGATGACGACGCTTCCGGTCATTGGCCTCGACGGCGACGCTGACGCGATCAAGAAGGATGTCGCGGCTCTCCAGCAGACCCTGACTGAGTTGCAGCAGCTCCAGCTCCAGACCAAGCAGGCGCACTGGAACGCCTCTGGCACCCTGTACTACCCGCTGCACCTGCTCCTGCAGGAGCACTACGAGGGCCTGTCCAAGTACGCCGACACCATCGCCGAGCGCCTGCTCGCCGTCGGATCCTCGGCCGACGGCCGCGCCAACACCATAGTGAAGACCTCGGGCGTCCCCGAGATCCCCGGCGGCTTCCTCGACGATGCGCAGATCCTGGTCTGGTTCACCAACGCCTACAAGCGGGTCGGCGAGGAGGTGAACGCGGCCATAAAAGCTACGGAGAAGGTCGATCCGACCACCTCCAACCTCCTGCAGGAGGTCGAGCACGGCGTAGCAAAGTACCAATGGCAGATGCGCGCCCAACTGCAGCGCACGAAGACCGACCCGAACACGGGCTGGGACCTGAACGACAACAAGCCCGTCGACCTGTCGCCGCAGCCCATCCAGAAGCCCGGTGATCCGAAGCAGTAATCCGAAATGCGCGGCCTGGGCCCGACGGCGATCGTCGACGCAGGGCCGCGCCCTTGCCATTATTCCTCAGTCTAGATTAATTCCAATCTGCTTTGGATGACCGCGATACCGCTTCCATCTGGCGTGCGCTGACGCCGATCCAGAGACTGATGCTGCGCCGCCTTCGTCGGGACGGGCCTTTGGTCGGGGTGCAGCCCTGGGAGATGCGGACCGTGCGCTCTTTGCTCGATCGGCGGTTGGTCAGGCCGCGACGCGCAAGCCGGGATGGGCGGTCACATGCCGGGCTTTGGTTCCTCACGGCGCGAGGTGCCCGCCTGCTGCCCAGCGCTCGCCGGGACGGCGCGGACCTTTCCGATCCGGGCGTTGATGCGGCCCCTGCTCCGGACGGGCACGGCTGAACGGCTGCATTGATCGAGGGTGCCCCGTTTGGTCGGCAGGACCGGGGCGACGCGGCCGGGAGCGTCGCCGACGCTTTTCATGGAAGCCGACTTGGAGAGATGCGATGCGAGCAACGGGTCCGACCTATGACCGCACCACCATCCTGCTGCACTGGCTCATGGCCGCGCTGGTGCTGGTCCTCTGGCTCATCGGCACTTTTCTCGAAGACCTCTTGCCGAAGGGGCCGTTACGCTCGGGGGTCTGGTCCGCCCACTTCGTCCTGGGCTTCGCCTTCGCCGCCGTCATCGTCGCGTTGCCGATCTGGCGGCATACGGGCGGCCGCAGGCTTCCGGTGGAGGACCCGGGGGGCCTGCACGTGCTCGCGAAGGCCACCCATGCTTCCCTCTACCTGCTGCTCTCCGTCATCGCAGGGCTCGGCATCGCCAATGCCTTCGTTCGCGGCGTCACGTTAGTCGGCCCACTCGCCCTGCCGGCCGTCGGCGACCCGGAATGGCGCCGGCCGCTGACCCGTTGGCACGGCCTCGCCGCCAACGTCCTGATGGCGGTCGCGGCCTTCCATGCCGCCGCCGCGCTCGTTCACCACTACCTCTGGCACGACGCCGTGCTGCATCGCATCCTTCCGGGAAGCGCGCCCTCGACCCCATACGAAGGGCCCTGACGACGATGCGTCCGATCCATCAGGAAAACCACCTCATCAACCGCGTCGGCTGGCTGCGTGCCGCCGTGCTAGGCGCCAACGACGGCCTCGTCTCGACGGCCAGCCTGATTGTCGGCGTCGCCGCCTCCTCCGCCGCGTCCGGGGAAATCCTCGTCGCCGGGACGGCTGGACTCGTGGCCGGTGCGATGTCGATGGCGGCCGGCGAGTACGTCTCGGTCAGTTCCCAGTCGGACACCGAGCAGGCGGACCTCGTCCGGGAGCGACGCGAACTCGAAGAAGACCCAGCCGCCGAGCGTGAGGAGCTCGCGTCGATCTACGTCGCCCGCGGTCTCGATCATGACCTGGCGCGGAAGGTGGCGGACCAACTCATGGCAAAGGATGCCCTCGGCGCCCATGCCAGGGACGAGCTCGGCATCTCCGAGTTCACCACGGCGCGACCGATCCAGGCGGCCCTGACGTCCGCGGCTACGTTCTCCGCGGGGGCAGCCATGCCGCTGCTCGTGGCTGCGATCTCGCCGGCCAATGTCATCGTCTACACGGTATCGGCCGCCTCGCTGCTGTTCCTGGCCGTACTCGGGGCGCTCGGGGCCAAAGCCGGCGGCGCCGCCATTCCGCGGGCGACCGCACGGGTGGCGTTCTGGGGAGCGGCGGCGATGGCTGTCACGGCCGGCATCGGCCATCTCGTCGGAAAGGCCGTCTGAGCGACCGGTCGGTGGTCGCGGCCTCAAGGCGCCTGCTGGTCGATGCCGAGCAGGCAGGCTCCTGCCGCGATGAACCCGATGCAACTTGCCCCGAGAAGCAATCGTCCGGCGACGATGAGGGCCATGTCCGCCAGGTGCTCGCCGACGCTTTGGTTTTTTCCGGCCACACCCGCGTGCGCTTGACCCGTGCCCACACGCTCCTTTCCCTCGGCCCAAATTTGGTCTGCAGGTCGGAAGTTCTCCCAGGGATCTTCACTCAGCGGGAGAACGGTTTTCTGTTGGTGCACTGATCGAAAAGCGGTTGGGCGGTGCTCAGCTGGTCCTAGCTAAACAGGGGGCTGCAGAACAACGTCCGCTTACAGGCAAGCGCTGAAACGCGATGAGTGGCCGGGTTGGGTCGTTTTGCGACGATCTGTTTTTGAGTGAGCGTTGAAACAAGCAGGCGTCGTCGTCGCGTCTGCAGCAGACCCCAAGCTTAAGGTGCGGTCAGTTGGATCGCGTCGAAAAGGCCCCATGAAGCTGACCGCGACCTCAAATGGCGAATTCGAAACGCTGCCGAGGTCGATCCCGGTTAGGGTACGTGCGTCCGGACCATGGGCACGACCACACGCGACCGATCTGCGGATGCAAGGCTCGCGCATGCTCTGAGTAGGCTGCTCGCATCGATACCGTCTGGCAGCGGCGCGGGTCAGCAGGGATGCAGTCTCATAGCTGAATTTTGTATACGCCCCGCAAAGGCATATTTATGGCGACTCTCAAGCAGAAAATTCCTCTGTTGAAGTAAAAGGCAGAATAATAGGCCACATCAATTTTTGGTGAGCATCGGATATTTATTAGTGTGCACGCGACGTTCAGCCGCCTCCCCTCTCACTCTTCGCTTTTTGCTTTATGTGCCTTCGAGATGTGCTGCAAAATCGGTTGAATTTACATCGCTCAGCACGCGGCGAGGTTGCACGGGCAATGAAGGAATCGGTGAAGGGGGTTTGCCCCTATTGCGGCGTCGGATGCGGCATCGTGATGGAGGTCGTCGATGGGCGCATCGCACGGGTCAGCGGGGACAAGTCCCACCCAGCCAACCGCGGGCGCCTCTGCACGAAAGGGGCGAATTGCGGTGAACCAGTCACGGTACCTGAACGGCTGGACACCGCATACCGGCGGTCTGCTCGCTCGGATGGCTTCTCCAGCGCATCGCTCGACGAGGGGATTGCCGAGACGGCTCGGCGCTTGTGCGCGATCCGCGATGAGCATGGTCCGGATGCGATCGCCTTCCATATCTCAGGGCAAATGTCGATCGAGGCGCAGTATCTCGCCACCAAGCTTGCCAAGGGCTTCATCCGGACGCGGCACGTGGAGGCGAACTCCCGATTCTGCATGGCGAGCGCCAGCAGCGGCTATCGGCTTTCGCTCGGCGCCGACGCGCCGCCCGGTTCCTACGAAGACTTCGAGCGTGCAGATCTCTTCCTGGTCATCGGATCGAACATGGCCGACTGCCATCCGATCTTGTTCCTGCGGATGATGGAGCGTGTCCGCGGCGGCGCCCGGCTGATCGTGATCGACCCGCGCCGCACGACGACCGCCGAAAAGGCCAGCCTCTTCCTGCAGCTTCGGCCGGGCACGGATCTCGCCCTGCTGAACGGCCTGCTGCACCTTCTCGTCGAGAACGACCACATCGATTCCAGCTTCATCGCGCGGCACACTGAAGATTGGGGCGCGATGCCGGCGTTCCTTGCTGACTATCCTCCCGCCAAGGTTGCAGCGATCACCGGCCTCACCGAGGCCGACATCAGGCAGGCGGCGGCCTGGATCGGCGAGGCCGGAGAATGGGTCTCGCTCTGGTCGATGGGCTTGAACCAGAGCACGCGGGGAACGGCCCACACCAACGCGTTGTGCAACCTTCATCTGGCCACCGGCCGGATCTGCCGGCCCGGTAGCGGCCCGTTCTCGCTCACCGGACAGGCGAACGCGATGGGCGGTCGCGAGGTCGGCTATATGGGGCGCGGTCTGCCGGGCCAGCGATCAACGGCACATGCGGAAGATCGGGCTTTCGTCGAGCACGCCTGGGCTCTGCCGGAGGGCAGCTTGCGCGACGAGCCCGATCTGGGGGTCGTCGCGATGTTCGAGGCGATGGTCGAGCAGCGTGTCCGCGCCTGCTGGATCATCTGCACCAATCCCGTCGCCTCCGCTCCGGACCGGAAGAAGGTGATGACGGCGCTTAAAACGGCGGAGTTCGTCGTGGTGCAGGACGCGTTCCGGGATGCGGAGACCAACGCCTACGCCGACATCCTCCTGCCCGGCGCGCTCTGGGCCGAGGGCGACGGCGTCATGACCAACTCCGAGCGCACGATGACTTTGACGAGCAGGGCCATCGCGCCCCCGGGGCAGGCAGCGCCGGACTGGTCGATCATCGCCAGCGTTGCCCGTGCCATGGGCTATGGCGACGCGTTCGCCTACGAGACGGCCTCGGAAATCTTCGACGAGTTCGCCCGCTTCGCCAATCCGCGGACGGGATACGACATCCGCGGAGCCAGCCATGCCCGCCTGCGCGAGGGTGCGTTGCAGTGGCCGGTCGCCCCGGACACGGGAAACGACAGCAGTGCGATTCTCTATCGAACGCCCGATGGCCTGAACTTTCCCACCAAGACGGGGCGCGCCCGCTTCTTCGCACGCCCCTTCGCCAGCCCAGCGGAGACACCGGACACCACCTATCCGTTCGTCCTTGATACAGGTCGTGTCCAGCATCAGTGGCACACCGCGACGAAGACAGGACGGATCGCGGCCTTGAACCGCCTGAATCCAGGCCCCTTCATCGAGATCCATCCCGAGGATGCCGCAACGCTAGGCATCGCCGAAGGGAACGCGGTGGAGATCCGGACCCCGCGCGGCAGCGCGACGTTGCCGGCCTCGGTGACGGACCGGGTGTCACCGGGCTCCTGCTTTGCGCCCTTCCACTGGAACGACCGCTTCGGCGCCGACCTGACCGTGAATGCCGTGACCGACGATGCCGTCGATCCGATTTCGCTGCAGCCGGCGTTTAAGAGCAGCGCGGTCGCTTTGACCCGTATTGCCGCCCAGCGGCCGAACGAGGCGGCCACAGCCGTTGCGCCAGGCGGGGGCTCGCGCGAACGACCAGACTCGTCGGATTCCGTTCGCACTCTGTCGAACCTGCTCGGGATCGAGGCCGTGCTGCCACAGTCGTTCGAACTGGATGCACGCCTCTATCTTCAGGGCTACATGGCGGGACTTAGCGCCGGGACACCGACTCTGGACCGCGTCCCCGTCCTTCCCGAGGCCGCGCCGCTCGACAGGTCCAGCCGCCTGCAACTCGACGGTTTGCTCGCGGGGCTGTTCTCCCGCGTACGCGCCGAGCCTGGAGCAACGGGCCAACCAGCGGCTACTACGCCGGAACAGGCGGCGATCCCGATCTTCTGGGGTTCACAGACCGGTAACGCGGAAGCACTCGCTCAGCGTTGTGCTGATGCCTTGAAAAAGGCTGAGCGACCCACGCGTCAGGCACCCTTGAACGACGCCCGCCCGATAGATCTCCCAGACGCAAGCGCCCTGTTCGTGACGAGCACCTTCGGAGACGGGGATCCGCCGGACAACGCACGCCTTTTCTGGGAGGCGCTGGAAAAGCCCGATGCACCCCGACTCGACGGCCTCCGCTTCGGCGTCTTAGCGCTTGGCGACAGCAGCTACGACCAGTTCTGCGGTTTCGGTCGCAAATTGGATGCGCGGCTGGCCGAACTCGGGGGCGAGCGGATCGTCGAACGGGCCGAATGCGAGCCTGGCGACGAGGCCACGTCCGCGGCCTGGATCGCCCGAGCTACAGCTCTCCTGGTGGGAGATATCGGGGAAGCCGATGCCGGAAAGACGATTAAGCCCGTGCCCGCCGCCTCAACGCCTGGATCTGTTTCGGGGTGGGACCGCAAGCACCCCTACCGCTCGCGGCTGATCGGGAACCACCGCCTCAACGGACCTGACAGTGGGAAAGAAACTCGCCAGTTCACTTTCGCACTCGGCGAAGACGGTCCGACCTACGAGGCCGGGGATGCGATCGGCGTGTGGCCGCGCAACGATCCCGGCGTTGTCGCTGAAATCGTCGCTGCGCTTCACCTCCAGCCGGACGCGGAGGTCGTGGTCGAGCAGGGCATGGTGACCCTGGAGGATGCGCTAGCGCGGCATTACGACATCGCTAGGCCTTCGCCCGAATTCTTGGATTGGTGGGCGTCCGCCTTCGGGGACCATGAGCTTCGCGAAACGCTGGCTCTGACCGGCAGCGAGCGCGCGGCACGACTCTCTGGCCTGCAGATCGCCGATTTGCTGACGGGCACGTCGGTCGCGATCGAGCCGCGGGCGTTTCTTGCACGCCTGCGCAAGCTGCAGCCACGCCTTTACTCGATCTCGTCCAGCCCGAAGCTGCATCCGCGCGAGGTCCGGACGACGGTGGCGATCGTTCGCTACAGCGCAGGCAACCGCGGGCGGACGGGCGTATCGACAGGTTATCTTGCCGACCGAGCCGACGGCGACATCCCGATCTTCATCCAGGCCAATCCAAATTTCCGGCCACCTGTGGCGCCGGACGTACCGATGGTGATGATCGGCCCCGGGACCGGCGTCGCGCCGTTCCACGCCTTTCTGGAGGAACGGCAGGCGCGCGGCGCGCTCGGCCGCAACTGGTTGTTCTTAGGCGAGCAGCGCATCGCGACGGACTTCTACTATCGCGACTCCTTCGAGGCGTGGAAGCGCAGCGGATTGCTGACACGGATCGACACCGCCTTCTCGCGCGACCAAGATGAGCGGATCTACGTCCAGCATCGTATGCGGGAGCAGGGTGCCGAACTCTGGCGCTGGCTGGAAGAAGGGGCGCACCTCTACGTCTGCGGCGACGCGGCCCACATGGCTAGGGACGTAGATGCCACCCTGCGAATCGTTATCCGGGAGGCCGGCGGTCTTTCCGGCGAGAACGCCGACGCCTACGTCGCCGAACTCACCAAGACAAAGCGCTACCTCCGCGACGTCTACTGAAGTAATATTTTTTCTCGTTCAACCTGTGTGGTCATACCCATGAGCGCGATCGATTTGCTCTCAAATTCTGCAGAGCTTCGAAGAACTGCTGATATTGCGCGCTGGATGAGCGCCTTACGCTTGATCGGCGCAGGCCTTGTCGCACTCGGCGTTGTGTTTGAGTTCGTAGGCGAGCTGGCTGGGCGACAATCCGAACGCCAAATTCAGGCGGCTCATGAAGTCCAAATTCAGCAGCTCGCTGAGCGAATGATTTCGTTGCGACGTTCGACAATTATAAACGATCAAGCATCAAGCTGCATTCAAAATAGTTCTTCGTCATCATTTCATTATAATGACAGATTGGGTAAGTCGTCCCCCTGCCCGCGCGCAAGGTAGAGCATGGAGCTTTAACGCAGTTTCCTTTCCGGCCACGGTGGCATGAGACAATGTTGTAACCTTAGGTCTACCAGCTCGTTTTACGTCGGCGTTGGGTGGCTTTCTGCCTGTCTGCAAACGCGAAGCGAAACCACAATACCGGACGTTCATCCAGAGCATACTGGCCGACGGCTTTGTGCCCCAAACAGCTATGTGCAAAGGGCCAGCTGTCCGGCTGGCCCTTCTAGTTTCATTAAATTCGTACTCTTCCGTGCGTTTCAAGAATTCTTAATAACGAGCTTGAGCGATCCGGCGATGACCACTGATACGACGAGGATCGCCGCCATGCCGAGCATCCCGGCGTTGAAGGATCCCGTTGCATCCTTAAGGTAGCCGACGAGATAGGGCCCCACGAAGCCTCCGAAGGCGCCCACGGAATTGATAAATGCCAAGCCACCGGCCGCAGCTGCCCCCGTGAGGAAGCTCTGCGGGATCGTGTAGAAGACCGTCCGCGCCGAGATGGTGCCGATAAGCGCCAGCGTCAGGCAGATCAACGCGGGGATCATGGCATCGAACAGGGTCGAGGCGGCCAAGCCCACCGCGCTGAGAACCAGCGCCGCCACGAGGTTCAGGATCTTCTTGCCCGTACGGTCGACGAACTGCGCCCAGGCCAACATGCCGACCGTGGCGAACAGGTACGGGACCGCCGTGACCCAACCGATGGCGATGTTCGATAGGCCGTGGCCCTTCAAGATCTGCGGCAGCCAGATGCCGATGCCGTAGGACCCGATGGTGAAGGCGAAGGTGATGGTGGTGAGCAGGACCACACGGATGTCCTTCATCGCCGCCCAGAGATCCTTCTTCGGCTTCTCGTGGCGCTCGCTGGCGAGCTCGTTGACGAGAGCGGTGCGCTCATTCTCGTCGAGCCAGGTCGCGTCCTTCGGTGTGTCGGCGAGCAGCCACAAGCAGGCGAAGCCGAGGAGGCAGGCCGGCAGGCCCTCGATGATGAACATCCACTGCCAGCCGCCCAGGCCGAGGAATCCGTCCATGCTCAGGAGCGAAGCCGAGATCGGACTTCCCAGCAGTGACGAGAGTGGGGTGGAGGCCATGAACAGCGCCAGCACGCGTGTGCGGTAGCGGGCCGGGAACCAGATCGAGATGTACCAGATCACCCCGGGGAAGAAGCCAGCCTCGAACACGCCGAGCATGAACCGGATGACGTAGAAGCTCATGGGACCGGCCGCGAAGGCGGTGGCCGCGGCGGCGAGGCCCCAGGTGATCATGATGCGGGCGAGCCAGCGCCGTGCGCCGTAGCGGTACATCAGGACGTTGCTGGGCACTTCGAGCAGGCAGTAACTGAAGAACAGGATGCCGGCACCCCAGCCGAACTGGGCGGCCGTGAGGCCGATGGCCTGGTTCATCTGCAGGGCGGCGAAGCCGACGCTGGTCCGGTCGAGGTAGTTGAAGAGGTAGGCGAGGCCCAGGATCGGCACGAGGCGCCGCGTGTTCTTGGCGACCGCGCTCTCAAGCAGGCGTGTGTGGGCATCCGGCTCGACGCCGGATGCCGTCGCGACAGCGACGCTCATCTGATCCTCCCTATATATGCTTGGCTCTCGGACCTTTGGCCCGGATGCTTTACCGTCCACCCGAATGCCGGCTGAGCATGCGTGGGGCGTGTCCGATCTCTGTCAGGAGGTCTTCGCCCGGTCCAATCGCTAATGTTCAGCGAAATATAACCGGGAGGAATTGATGGACCTCAGGGACCTCGCGTTCTTCGAAGTCATCGCCGATACCGGACATCTGGGGCGGGCTGCGGAACGGCTCGGGCGCACGCAGCCAGCTCTGACGAAATGCATCCAGCGCCTGGAAGCTTCGGTCGGTGCCGAACTGTTCGCACGCTCAGGGCGCGGCCTGATCCTCACCCAGGTCGGCAACGTACTGCTCAGTCGGGCCCGCCTGATGCGAACGGCGATGGACGAGGCACTCCGCGAAGTCAGCGAGTTCGCTGCCGGCACCGCCGGGCACGTCCGCATCGGCACCGGCGCCACCATGGCCGAGTACCTGCTTCCCCACGTCTGCCGCCAACTCATCGCCGCCGCGCCGGGCGTCACCGTCGACCTGCAGATCGGCATGAGCGGCGTGCTGCGCATGGCGCTTCGCGAGAGCCGCCTCGATCTCCTGATCGGACCGGTCCTGCCGAGCGATGCCGACGAGTTCGCTCATGAGATCTTCGGCGCCGACGAGGTCGTCGTAGTGGCGGCCAAGGGCCACCCGCTCTGCGGCCGTGCCCTCCAAATCGAAGAGCTCGGCGCATGGAATTGGGTGCTGCCCGCCCGGACGGTCGCGATGCGCCAGTGGCTCGACACGGTGTTCCAGGCACATGGCTTGCCCGGGCCCCGCGTCCAGATCGAGACCAACTCGATCACCATGCTGCCGAGGCTGATTGGTGAGACCGAACTTCTGAGCTTCACCTCGACCCGCAACCTGCTGCCTGAGCGTCTGGGCAACTGGGTCGTGCGTCTCGACGTCGATGCGGCGAGCCTCAGGCGCCCCCTTGGCTGCATCCATCGGCGGGACAGCTACCTCTCGCCGGCGGCGTCGCGGGTGGTGACGTTGCTGCGCGATCAGGGTGCCGCCCTGTTGGCGGATGACGTCCCGGGACTTGGCGGGAAGAGCCCTTCCGTTACCCGTCAGGGCTTGATGGCGACGGCGTAGATCCGCGCTGCGGTCCCCGAGAACAGGGCGGCGACCTCTTCCTCGCCCGCCTGCATCGTCAGGCGCTTGAACGAGTTCCAGACGGTCCCGTAGCCGTACGAGCCCTTGTCGACCGGGAAGTTGCTCTCGAACATGCATCGGGCCGGACCGAATGCGTCGATGCAGGTCTCGATGTATGGCCGCCACGTCCGCGCGAGGTCTTCGGACGACGGCGGCAATGCGCCGGCCTCGAAGCCAAACCCGTTGATCCGCATGCCGAGGCCGCCGAGCTTCACGACGACGTTCGGGCATTCGGCGAGCGTCCGGATCGCCTTGGCCCAGTTGGCGAAGACCTCGTCCCGTCGGCCGGCGTAAGCGCCGATACCGAGAACGCCGCCGCAATGGTTGAGGATGATCGTGGTGGCCGGGAAGGCGCGGGCGAGATCGGTCAGCTCGTTGAGTTGCGGATGGAACAGCCACGCATCGTAGCTCAGGTTGCGCGGTGCCAAGCAGGCGAAGCCCGCCCGAAAGGCCCCATCCGCCAGTAGGCCGGGCGGCCCGGCGCTCAGGGGGTTCATCAGGCTCGCGTCGGCATCCCAGGTCGTGAGGTGGCGAACGCCCCGAAAGCGGTCGCCACCGGCGCGGATATGATCCTCCAGCACGTCATCGACCGCTGCGCCGGCCCGGAGATCGACATGGCCGATGATTCCGGCGCAGACCCTGGCCGGACCATAGAGCCCGCTTGCCGCCATCGCGGCGACGCCATTGGCGAACTCCGTCTCTCCCACGACCCGGAACGCCGCGGGCCCATCGGCGCGGTACATCGCCTGGGACTGCATGTAGACCGTGGCCTGGACCGCGTGGCCGCTCTCCCGGATGTCGGTGAGGTACTCCTCGAACAGGTAGCGCCAGCCGGGCCGGTCCCACAGGTGGTGGTGGGCGTCGATGATCGGCAACTCGGGGCGCAGAGGCTCCTCGCGCCCCGCGGCGAGCCAGTCCCGGCGGACCGGCAGGTAGTTGGGGCCGCTCACGGGGTCGCCTCCTCAGCCGTGGACCCCGGAAAGTCACGCGGTGCTGGGCCGGTGTAAGTGTAAGGGATCCCGCGCGGCATCGGTCCCTTGATGCGGCCGCCCTGCTGCGTCTGCTCCCAGGCATGCGCCAGGATGCCGACCGACCGGGATAGGAT
>Ga0182233_1000183_pt1 | contig 13098 bp, 9 predicted proteins | sample G6R1MG_31_FD_129664 | JGI IMG/M metagenome (GOLD analysis project Ga0182233, IMG submission 129664) | Miscanthus phyllosphere microbial communities from Michigan, USA - G6R4_NF_07NOV2016_LD1 MG | ecosystem: Host-associated > Plants > Phyllosphere > Phylloplane/Leaf | place: USA: Michigan... | reverse complement strand
GACGCTGCAGGATACCGTCGACGTCCTTGGCCAGCAGTGGGTCCCAGAAACGGCCCCAAACCACTTTGTTGACGTTCCAGCCACCGCCGCGGAACACGCCTTCGAGTTCCTGGATGATCTTGGCGTTGCCGCGAACCGGGCCGTCGAGGCGCTGCAGGTTGCAGTTGACGACGAAGATCAGGTTGTCGAGCTTCTCGCGACCGGCCAGGGCGATGGCGCCCAGCGATTCCGGCTCGTCGGTCTCGCCGTCACCCAGGAAGCACCAGACTTTCTGCTTGCCTTCCGGAATGTAACCGCGGTGCTCCAGGTACTTCATGAAGCGCGCCTGGTAGATCGCCTGGATCGGGCCAAGGCCCATCGATACAGTCGGGAACTGCCAGAAATCCTTCATCAGCCACGGGTGTGGATAAGAGGACAGGCCATTGCCGTCGACTTCCTGACGGAAGTTGTTCATCTGGTCTTCGGTAATGCGGCCTTCGAGGAACGCACGGGCGTAGACGCCTGGCGATGCGTGACCCTGGAAGTAGATCAGGTCGCCGCCGTGTTCGTCGGTCGGGGCCTGGAAGAAATAGTTGAAGCCGATGTCGTACAGCGTGGCGCTGGAGGCGAAGCTGGAGATGTGGCCGCCCAGATCCGGGTCGTTCAGGTTGGTTTTGACGACCATGGCCAATGCGTTCCAGCGCACCAGCGAGCGAATGCGGCGTTCCATGAACAGGTCGCCAGGCATGCGTGCTTCGTGGGTGACAGGAATGGTGTTGCGATATGGCGTGGTGATGGCGTACGGCAGCTGCGAACCACTACGGGTGGCCAGCTCGCCCAAACGGGTCATCAGGTAGTGAGCGCGGTCTTCGCCTTCTTTGTCGAGAACCGATTCCAGGGCGTCCAGCCATTCCTGGGTTTCGACGGGATCGAGGTCTTGCATGGCTTGCTCCAGGGCGGAAAGGCTTCCAGAATCGGTTGCCTGAGTTTGCGACTGGCCTTGTGGGCAGACGACATAAATTCTTGGATTACCGGAGGGTGGGATCCGGCGGCGTGTAGTTTTACTACAAATCGACGACGATTTCAGCCCTCCGAGTATCGGACCCAGTAGTAAAACTACAGAGAAGCGTCTTAATCGCTCCTGTTGTCGTGTAGCTTAAAACGTTACTGTTGATCGCTATTGAATATCTTGCAGGGAAAAAGCGGATTTTTATGCTTCTAATTTGATTTTTCCAGCAATTTATAACCTTTGTTCGACAAGCGGTGCTGGCAGACGCGTCTCGCCATAACGACGGACGGGCGTCTGCACGCCGATCAAGGATAGACCATGAGCCTGCCTTTACTGGCCGAATTTCCGGCCATTCTGCTGCCATCGATTACCCGCGCTCGCCAGATGTTTCAGGCCGCGCTCACTGTCCTGTCCGAGGACGCGCAGGCCTCATTCAAGGCCTGGCCCGAGGCGCGGCAGGCAGCATTCGACCGGGTCTGCGCTGCCAGTGATTTTGTAACCGAACAAGTCTGCCGTGATCCGCAGATGCTCCTGCAGCTGGCCGATTCGGGCGAGCTGGAGCGTAGCTTCTCTGCCGGCCAATTGCGCGGGCAGATTGCCGACGCGCTGTCGAGCGCTGCCAGCGATGATGAATTGGGGCGTAATCTACGTCGACAGCGCGCACGCCAGCAAGTACGGATTATCTGGCGCGACCTGACCCGTCAGGCAAACCTGATCGAAACCTGCCGTGACCTGTCGGACATGGCTGATGCGTCGATCGATCTGGCTTACCAGTGGTTGTACCCCCGGCACTGCCAGCAGTTCGGCACCCCGACCGGTCGTCATTCCGGGCAGCCGCAGCACATGGTCATTCTGGGCATGGGCAAGCTCGGTGCGGTCGAACTGAACCTGTCCTCGGACATTGACCTGATCTTCGGCTACCCGGAGGGCGGCGAGACCGTCGGCACCAAGCGTGCGCTGGACAATCAGGAGTTCTTCATTCGTCTGGGCCAGCGGCTGATCAAGGCGCTCGACCCGGTGACCGTCGACGGTTTCGTATTCCGGGTCGACATGCGTCTGCGCCCCTACGGTTCGTCCGGCGCCCTGGTGCTCAGCTTCAATGCGCTGGAACAGTATTACCAGGACCAGGGCCGGGATTGGGAACGTTACGCGATGATCAAGGCGCGCGTGGTCGGGGGCGATCAGGCTGCCGGTGCCGAATTGCTGGCGATGCTGCGTCCGTTCGTGTACCGCCGCTATCTGGATTTCTCGGCCATCGAAGCGCTGCGCACCATGAAGCAGCTCATTCAGCAGGAAGTGAAGCGCAAGGGCATGGCGGAAAACATCAAGCTGGGCGCCGGCGGCATTCGTGAGGTGGAGTTCATCGCCCAGGCCTTTCAACTGATTCACGGCGGCCGCGACCTGAGTCTGCAGCAGCGGCCGTTGTTCAAGGTGCTGAAAACCCTTGAGGGGCAGGGCTATCTGCCCTCGGCGGTGACCGAAGAGCTGCGCGAGGGCTACGAGTTTCTGCGTTATACCGAGCACGCCATTCAGGCGATTGCCGACCGTCAGACGCAGATGCTCCCGGACAACGAACAGGATCAGGCGCGCGTTGCGCTGATCATGGGCTTCGCTGACTGGGCTGCCTTTCACGAACGACTGATGCACTGGCGTGGCCGTGTGGCCTGGCACTTCCGCCAGGTCATTGCGGACCCCGACGCCGACCCGGATGATGAGCAGGAAGAAGATGGTGAAGTGGTGGTGGGAGGCGAATGGCTGCCGTTGTGGGAAGAGTCCCAGGACGAAGAGGCCGCAGGTCGCCAACTGTTGCAGGCCGGCTTTGTTGACGCCGAGAAGGCGCTGAAAAATCTGGCAAGCCTGCGCAGCAGCCCCAACCTGCGTTCGATGCAGCGTCTGAGCCGTGAGCGGCTGGACGCGTTCATCCCCCGTCTGCTGGCTCAGGCGGTGGAACATGAGAAGCCCGACCTGGTACTCGAGCGCGTGCTGCCCCTGGTAGAAGCGGTCGCCCGGCGCTCGGCGTACCTGGTGCTGCTCACGGAAAACCCCGACGCGCTGCGACAGCTGCTGACCCTGTGTGCCGCGAGCCCGTGGATTGCCGAGCAGATCGCGCGTTTCCCGTTGTTGCTCGATGAGTTGCTCAATGAGGGACGCCTGTTCAATCCGCCGCTGGCCCCGGAACTGAAGGCCGAGCTGCGCGAGCGGCTGATTCGTATCCCCGAGGACGACCTTGAGCAGCAGATGGAAGCCTTGCGGCATTTCAAGCTGGCGCACAGTCTGCGCGTTGCGGCCTCCGAGATATCCGGCAGCCTGCCGTTGATGAAAGTCAGTGATTACCTGACCTGGCTGGCCGAGGCGATTCTCGATCAGGTGCTCGCGCTGGCCTGGCGCTACAGCGTGGCCCGGCACGGTACGCCTTTACGTCCGGACGGCACGTTGTGCGATCCGGGTTTCGTGATCGTCGGCTACGGCAAGGTCGGCGGCATCGAGCTGGGGCATGGCTCCGATCTGGATCTGGTGTTCATTCATGATGGCGATCTGGAGACCGAGACCGACGGTGCCAAGCCGATCGACACCGCGCAGTTCTTCACCCGGCTGGGGCAGCGGGTGATCCATTTGCTGACCACGCAAACCAACTCTGGTCAGCTGTATGACGTCGACATGCGCCTGCGGCCTTCGGGGGCATCCGGCCTGCTGGTCAGCTCTGTGGGGGCTTTCGCCCGTTATCAGGCCAATGAAGCCTGGACCTGGGAGCATCAGGCGCTGGTTCGTGCGCGGGTCATGGCCGGCAGCCGGGATGTGGGCGAGCAATTCGAGAAAGTCCGTGCCGATGTGCTGGGGCGCGAACGCGATCTGGACAAGCTGCGCGCCGAAGTCAGCGAAATGCGCGCCAAGATGCGTGACAACCTCGGTACCCGCGTGACAGCGGCCGGCAGGGCGGCCAATGCCTTCGAGGCGGCGGTGCCATTCGACCTCAAGCAGGACGCCGGAGGTATCGTCGATATCGAATTTATGGTGCAATACGCCGCCTTGGCGTGGTCCAGAGAGCATCCCGCGCTGCTGCAATACACCGACAACATCCGGATTCTCGAAGGGCTTGAAGAAGCCGGACTGCTACCGGATACGGATGCCGGCCTGTTGCGCGAAGCCTATAAGGCGTATCGCTCGGCGGCACATCGCCAGGCCTTGCAGAAGCAGGCGGGCGTGGTCAGCGGCGATCAGTTTCACGCCCAGCGGCGTGAGGTGATGCGGATCTGGACGCAGATGGGGTTGAGCTGAGCCTCACGGCACGCCACATTCCACTGCAACACTCTATAAAGCTATGACAGGGAGGCGACAGGTTGTGTGGGAATGTCACGCAGTCTGATCGGCCTCCCTGATCGTTTCTGGTCGTTTTTGGATAGAACATGAAAATTCTGATCGTTGGGCCTAGCTGGGTCGGTGACATGGTGATGGCACAAACGCTGTTCCAGTGTCTGAAACAGCGTCATCCCGAGTGCGAAATCGACGTGCTGGCCCCTGAATGGAGCCGTCCGATACTGGAGCGCATGCCGGAGGTTCGCGCTGCGCTGAGTTTTCCGCTGGGGCACGGTGCCCTGGAACTGGCGACCCGTCGCCGGATCGGCAAGTCTCTGGCCGGCCAATACGATCAGGCTATCCTGCTGCCCAATTCGCTGAAATCCGCACTGGTGCCGTTTTTCGCCGGCATTCCGAAACGTACCGGCTGGCGCGGCGAGTTTCGCTACGGCCTGCTCAACGACGTGCGGACCCTCGACAAGCAGCGCTACCCGCTGATGATCGAACGTTTCATGGCCCTGGCCTTCGACAAGGGCACCGAGTTGCCGCGTCCTTACCCGCGGCCGAGCCTGCGTATCGACCCGACCACGCGTGATGCCGCACTGAGCAAATTCGGTCTGACCCTGGATCGCCCGGTATTGGCGCTATGCCCCGGCGCGGAGTTCGGTGAGTCCAAGCGCTGGCCCGCCGAGCATTACGCACAGGTCGCCGACGCGAGCATTCGCGAAGGCTGGCAGGTCTGGCTGTTCGGCTCGAAAAAAGATCACCCGGTCGGTGAGAGCATTCGTCAGGAGCTGATTCCCGGCCTGCGCGAGGAGTCCGTCAACCTCAGTGGCGAGACCTCGCTGGCCGAAGCCATTGACCTGCTGTCGTGCGCCGATGCCGTGGTGTCCAACGATTCCGGCCTGATGCACGTGGCCGCAGCGCTGAACCGTCCGCTGGTGGCTGTCTACGGTTCGACCTCGCCGGGCTTCACGCCGCCGCTGGCCGACGCAGTCGAGGTGGTGCGTCTGGGCATCGAGTGCAGCCCGTGCTTTGAGCGCACCTGCCGTTTCGGCCATTACAACTGCATGCGTCTGCTTGAGCCGGACGCCGTGACTCAGGCGCTGAGCCGCCTGAGTAGCACGCCGGTGGAGGTTGCCTGATTTTGCGGGTACTGCTGATCAAGACGTCTTCACTGGGTGATGTGATTCATGCCTTGCCCGCGCTGACCGATGCGGCGCGTGCGCTGCCCGGCATTCGCTTCGACTGGGTGGTCGAGGAGGGCTTCGCGGAGATTCCCGCCTGGCATCCGGCGGTCGACAGGGTGATCCCGGTGGCGATTCGCCGCTGGCGCAAGCACCTCTGGCAAACCTTCAGGTCCGGGGAATGGCGGCGCTTCAAACAGCAGGTGCGCGAACAGCGCTATGATCTGGTGATCGATGCGCAGGGCCTGTTCAAAAGTGCCTGGCTGACACGCTATGTCGATGCACCGGTGGCCGGTCTGGACCGCGATTCGGCACGCGAGCCGGTCGCCAGTCGCTTTTATGATCGCGCTTTTCCAGTGGCACGCGGGCAACATGCGGTCGAACGGTTGCGCCAGTTGTTCGCTCAGGCACTGGGTTATTCACAGCCGTCCGGCATGGGCGATTACGGTCTCAAGCCCCTGGCGACTCTGGATGACAATTTGCAGGCCCCGTTCGTGCTGTTCCTGCATGGCACGACCTGGGACACCAAGCACTGGCCTGAGCTGTACTGGCGACAGCTGGCCGAATTGATGGCAGCACGCGGCCTGCAAGTGCAGTTGCCGTGGGGCAACCCGGCAGAGAAGGCCCGCGCCGAGCGCATTGCCGAGGGGCTGAGCAGTGCTCACGTGCTGCCAAAGCTCAATCTGGCAGGCGTTGCGCGGGTGCTGGCCAGCGCGCAGGCGTGCGTCGCGGTAGACACCGGCATCGGGCACCTGGCCGCTGCACTGGATGTGCCGACCATTTCCCTGTTCGGCCCGACCAATCCGGGCCTGACCGGGGCCTACGGCAAGTCGCAGGTGCATCTGGCCAGCGACTACCCGGGCTGCACGCCGTGCCTGCAAAAGAAATGCACGTACCAACCGACCGCCGACGATCAGCGCCGGTTCGACCTTAAGCGCGAGTGGCCGATGTGCTTCACTCGCTTGAATCCCGAGCGAGTAGCGAGCCAATTGGGCGCGCTGTTGCTGGCAAAGGAACCTGGCTGATGCAACTGGCTTTTGTACTCTACAAATACTTCCCGTTCGGCGGCTTGCAACGCGACTTCATGCGCATCGCGCTGGAGTGCCAGCAGCGCGGCCATCAGATCCGTGTGTATACCCTGATCTGGGAAGGCGATGTGCCACCCGGTTTCGAGGTGCTGGTGGCGCCGGTCAAGGCGTTCTTCAATCATCGGCGCAACGAAAAGCTCAGCGCCTGGATGGAAGCGGACCTGGCCAAACGCCCGGTGGACCGCCTGATCGGTTTCAACAAGATGCCCGGTCTGGATGTGTATTACGCCGCCGACGGCTGCTTCGAGGACAAGGCGCAGAACCTGCGCAGCCCGCTGTATCGCAAGTGGGGCCGTTATCGCCACTTTGCTGACTACGAGCGCGCGGTGTTCGCCAAGGACTCGAAAACTCAGGTGTTGATGATTTCCGAAGTGCAGCAGCCGCTGTTCATCAAGCATTACGACACCCCGCCGTCGCGCTTCCATTTGCTGCCGCCGGGGATTTCCCAGGATCGCCGCGCGCCGCCGGATGCCCCTGACATTCGTGCAGGCTTTCGCAAGGAATTCGGCCTGGCCGACGATGACCTGCTATTGGTGCAGATCGGCTCCGGTTTCAAGACCAAGGGCGTGGATCGCAGCCTGAAGGCACTCGCGGCTCTGCCCGCCGAGCTCAAGAAACGCACGCGGCTGTTTGTAATCGGTCAGGACGACCCCAAAGTATTCCAATTGCAGAGCGCGGCGCTCGGCCTGGGTGATCAGGTGACCTTCATGAAAGGGCGCAGCGACATTCCGCGTTTTCTGCTGGGCGCCGACCTGCTGATTCATCCGGCCTACAACGAAAACACCGGGACCGTGCTGCTCGAAGCGCTGGTTGCCGGTTTGCCGGTCCTGGTCAGCGCGGTCTGTGGTTACGCTCACTATATAGCCGAGGCAGATTGCGGGCGGGTGCTGGACGAGCCGTTCGAGCAGGCGCAGCTCAATCGCTACCTGTCGGACATGCTTGAGGACGATGCCGCACGCAGCGCGTGGTCGCGCAATGGCCTGACCTTTGCCGACACGGCGGACCTTTACAGCATGCCGCAACACGCTGCGGATGTGATTCTGGCGGAGCACTATTGATGAAGCTGTTCCTTGCTGAGCCGTTCAAGAGCCTGTGGGCGGGGCGCGATGCGTTCGTCGAGGTCGAAGGCCTGAGCGGCGAGGTCTACCGTGAACTGGAAGGGCGCCGCACGCTGCGCACCGAGGTCGACGGGCGCGGTTACTTCGTCAAGATCCACCGCGGCATTGGCTGGGGCGAGATCGCCAAGAACCTGGCAACCGCCAAGCTGCCGGTACTTGGCGCGGGCAAGGAGTGGGACGCCATCGAGCGTCTGCATGAAGTCGGCGTCCCGACCATGACGGCCGTGGCCTATGGTGAACGTGGCAGCAACCCCGCCGCGCAGCACTCGTTCATCGTCACCGAAGAACTGGCACCGACCACCAGCCTCGAAGATGTCAGCCTCAACTGGCGCAACGAGCCGCCTGAGTCGCGTCTGAAGAGAGCCTTCATTACCGAAGTCGCCCGCATGGTCGGCATGATGCACCGCGCAGGCGTCAATCATCGCGACTGCTACATCTGCCATTTTCTGTTGCACACCGACAAGCCGGTGACCGCTGACGATTTCAAACTGTCGGTCATCGACCTGCACCGTGCCCAGACCCGCCGTGCGATCACGCCGCGCTGGCGTAACAAGGACCTGGCCGCGCTGTACTTTTCGGCGCTGGACATTGGCCTGACCCGCCGCGACAAACTGCGTTTTCTCCAGGGCTATTTCCAGAAGCCGTTGCGCGAAATCCTGCTCAAGGAAGCGGCATTGCTGACCTGGCTGGATAAAAAAGCCGACAAGTTGTATCAGCGCAAAGTGCGCTACGGAGATGCACTCTGATGGCGGGCTGGAAGCTCGAGCCCGAGTACGCTTTCCTGGAGCCGGAATTCGGTAGCCTGGACGCCGTGTTTGCCCTGCAGGGCCAGCAGTTGACCCGCGACCCGCTGTCCGACGTCATCCGCGTCGAGCGCGCCGGTGTCTACTACTACGTCAAGCGCTACGTGGGTGCGGGCAAGGGGCTGCGCCGCTATATGGGCAGGCCGAGGGTCAAGTCCGAATGGCAAAACCTCAAGCGCTTCGCCAAATGGGGCATCCCGACCGCAGAGGTGGTGGCCTGGGGGCTGGAGCGCAACGGCGCGGCGTATGATCGCGGCGCACTGATCACGCGTGGCTTGCCGAACACCGAAGACTTGTCGGCACTGGCGCAACGCAAGGATCCGCGACTGACCGACCGCCACTGGGTCGACGCGATCAGCCGCCAGCTGGCTGCCTTCACCCGGATCATGCACGACAACCATTTCACACATAATGATTTGAAATGGCGCAACCTGTTGGTCGATAACGACGGCAAGCTGTTTTTCATCGATTGCCCCAACGGCGCATTCTGGTGGAGCTTCATGCTGCGCTATCGGATCACCAAGGATCTGGCCTGCCTGGACAAGGTCGCCAAGTATCACTTGTCGGCCACCCAGCGCCTGCGCTTCTACCTGCAATACCGCCAGCGAACGCGTTTGAACGCCTCCGACAAAAAACGTATCCGACATATCGTCAGCTTTTTCGAGGGCCGTGAATGAGCGTTTTTATTGCCAGTGCCGACCAGCCTTTACTGGCGCGTCACAACCTGGCTGATTTTGAATCGCTTTGGAACATCAGACTCGATGCGGTCGATGAGCCCAATACCGGGCGCGGCGGCTGGAGCAGTGTGTTCCGCCTCGATCTGGACGGTCAGGGTTTTTACCTCAAGCGTCAGAGCAATTACCTGACTCACACGTTGCATCATCCGTTTGGCGAACCGTCGTTCTCGCGCGAGTTTCGTAACATCAGTCGCTATCGCAAGCTGGGGATTCCGGCACTGCAAGCGGTGTTCTATGGCGAGCGCAAGGTCGACGGCGAGCGCCGGGCGATCCTGATGACGCGTGCGCTGGACGGCTGGACCGATCTCGACGAACTGTTGCAGCAGTGGAACCAGATGGAGGCCGCTCAGCGTCTGGCAATACTGCACGCCTGCGGGCAGCTGGCGCGCACGCTGCACGGCGCCGGACAGGTGCATGGCTGCTTCTATCCCAAGCATATTTTTCTTCAGGCAGCCGGTACGGGGTATCAGGCGCAATTGATCGACCTGGAAAAAACCCGCCCGGTGATCTTCGGCAAGCGTGACCTTGCCCGCGACCTCGAACCGCTGCTGCGCCGCGCGCCGATGTGGAATGAGGCGGATCGGCGCGAGCTGCTGGCGGCTTATCTGCAAGCTACGCCGAACAGCCTGCTGGTTGACGCCTGGAGTGCGCGTCTGGGCAAGCGCGGCGCTCACAAACGAGACATTCAACACCGCGATGATAAAGAGACCCGTTGATGCGTTTGTCTGAACTCAAGACCGCTGGACGTACCCCCGAGTTGCCGATGAGCCTGACGCTGGCCGATGCTGCCGGACCGGCTGAACTGCAATTGCTGACCCTGCTGCGCGTATTGCCGGGGCAGCGCTATGTCGGGGCCGGTGTCTGGCGAGGCCGAACGGTGCTGGCAAAATTGCTGGTGGGCGACAAGGCGGCCCGACACTTTCAGCGTGAGCTGGCCGGGGTACGGCTGCTTGCCGAACAGGGCCTGACCACACCACTGCTGCTGGCCGACGGTTTGCAGGACGGCGAGGGTGGCTGGCTGTTGTTCGAGTTTCTGGAACAGGCACCGAGCCTGGGCGATGCCTGGAACGCTGTTCAGCACCTGCCACCGCTGGCAGACGAGCAGCAAGCGGTGCTCGGCGACGCGCTGTCGGCCATTGCCCGGCAGCACGCTAAAGGCCTGTGGCAGGAAGACCTGCACCTGGACAACCTGCTGCGCCACAACGGGCAGCTGTATTTGATCGATGGCGCCGGGATTCGTGCTGAACAGGCTGGCACGCCGTTGTCCCGGCAAAAAGTGCTGGAAAACCTCGGTGTGTTCTTTGCCCAGTTGCCCAGGTCTTTCGAACCTTTCACCGAAGAGCTGCTGGTGCATTACCTGTTGAGCAATGCCGAGCATGGTTTGCCGATGGAAGCGCTGCAAAAGCAGATCGACAAGGTGCGCAGTTGGCGGCTCAAGGACTTCATGAGCAAGACCGTGCGCGACTGCAGTCTGTTCAGTGTCGAGGACAGCGCTTCGGTGTTCCGCGCCATTCGCCGCGAGGAAGAGCCTGCGATGCTGCCGGTGCTGAGTCAGGCGGATGCCTTGCTCGACAAGGGGCATCTGTACAAGACCGGTGGCGCGGCGAGTGTTGGGCGGGTTGAGGTCAATGGTCGTCAACTGGTCATCAAACGCTACAACATCAAGAATTTCAGCCACTGGCTCAAGCGCTTCTGGCGCCCCAGCCGAGCCTGGCATTCATGGCGCGAAGGCAACCGGTTGATGTTCCTTGGCATTGCCACACCCAAACCGCTGGCAGTGCAGGAAAAGCGCTTTCTCGGCTTACGCAGCAAGGCCTGGCTGGTGACCGAGTTCATCGATGGGCCGGACATCATCGAACGCTTCGCTCCCTATGTGGAAAGTGGTGATGCACCAGAGGTCGAACTGTTGGCGCTGGACCGGCTTTTCGCGCAGCTTATCCAGGCGCGTATCAGCCATGGCGATTTCAAGGGGCATAACCTGTTCTGGCACATCGATCGCTGGGCAATGATTGACCTTGACGCCATGCAGCAGCACAGCTCGCAATCGTCATTCGCCGCGGCCTACGCCCGAGACCGGGCTCGCTTCATGCGCAACTGGCCGACGCAGAGCGCGCTGCACCAGGTGCTGGAACAGCGCTTGCCGAAGCTTGTGACAGACTGAGCCCAGCTGACTCTCGTGCCAGCGCAGAGCGCTCACCGGTAGGTGCAGATTATCGTGCCAATGCTCCGGCGTTGGCATGCAGTTCCGGACGCTCCGCGTCCTCTGTGTGACGCGGAGCATCGGCATCCTCAGGTGATGCGTGTGAGGTTCATTGCTTCGAGTGCTGCCACCAGTGCATCGATGTCGTCGAAGGGTTTGAGGTGGATGCGCGGCCAGCGCAGACGTTCGATGTACAGTTTGCCTTCGGCATTGCGCAGCACCGGTGTATGGTGAATCCAGGTGTCGCGTGCGCGATGGACGATGGTTTGCAGATTGCCTTCACCCTCCTGTATCAGAAACATTCCAGGCCTGGAAAGGCGTTTCTCGATGCTTGGCAGCCTGACCGGCTGTGAGCGCAGTACTTCCATCTCCACCCGATAATCAGCTTTGATGTAGACCTTTTCATCCGCTATGCCACCCGAGACGAGCTCCCCCGGATCCAGCGTTATTCCCCTCGAATGCCCCGGAGCTACATCGACGACCCGCAGGCCGATCCCGCCTTCCAGTTCGGCAATGCCAGGCACGACGCCCTGATAGGTATTGGAGTGGCTGTTGCCCACCAGCGCGATCCATTTATGCGAGCCCATCACGTCCTGATGCCTGCGGATCGTGCGCGAGGCAAAGTAATTCATCATCTGCTGGCGGGTAATGGACTCTTGATAGGTGATGCCTTTGAGGTGGTAACTGCTTGCGCAATCGATGGCGCGAATCTCCAGACCTTGCTGCCGTGCCCTGATGATCAGCCGTTCGAAGGTGTAGATCCCGGCCGGATCGGTGTGATACCCGCGGTCCAGGGTTTTCAGGTCATGCAGCAAGGTTTTACTCATCTGCCCCGTTTCAAGGAAATGATCCAGATCCGCCTGATGCAGATCGCTCAGCAGGTGCTCCATGTACAGCGTTTTGACGTTCTGCTGCGACAGCAGCGGCAGGTTGTCGATGATCAGCTTTTTGCTGGCGAGCGAAGAGTGTGACTCGCCAATAACCAGGCCTTCGGTATGGCGATACAGGGTTTCAAGCAGTCCGGCAGTGCTTGTCTGCGCTTCGATCGCCGGTAACGTCGGGCGAGGCGGCAGTTGAGCCGCGCTGATCCGGGCGGCGTCCTGTCGTAGCGTCGTGCGCCGCAGGTCGAATGTATTGCGCACAGTGTCGAGTTCGATGTCTTCAAAAAAATACTCCATATCAAGGCCCTTCTTTTCGAAGTTCGCCAGGCCATGCAGCGTTGTTCTGGTCTCCATCGGCATTTCGTAGGTGGCATCGGTCAGCGATTGCTGGATGGCGGTCATCGGCCTGTCAACGCTCCAGTCATCGGGCTCCACGCGTAGCCAGGTATCGTTTTCGTCCAGAACAAACCCGTAATCACCCGTCCAGCGCTCACCCCCGGCAATCGCGGCCGGGTCGCCCAACTCGCGGATCAGCATGTCATCCAGCGCAGTGGCAGGCGGCAGCGGTTGGGCGGGCAGCGTCGGGTCGGCAAACGCTATGCTGAAGTCATAGTGAGTCGGCGTGTTTTCATGCATCAGGTCCGCGCTTTGCCTGATGCGTGTCGGTCGTCCGGCAGGGATGTCCTGGACATGCACGCTGACGGCCCCTTGCATTTCAGCGATGCCGGGCACTTGATCGTGGGTCGTGGCAAGCTTCTGGTCGAGCAGTGCTACCCAGCGTCTGGCAGAGGCCGGCTCGATG
>Ga0182233_1000174_pt1 | contig 13274 bp, 9 predicted proteins | sample G6R1MG_31_FD_129664 | JGI IMG/M metagenome (GOLD analysis project Ga0182233, IMG submission 129664) | Miscanthus phyllosphere microbial communities from Michigan, USA - G6R4_NF_07NOV2016_LD1 MG | ecosystem: Host-associated > Plants > Phyllosphere > Phylloplane/Leaf | place: USA: Michigan... | reverse complement strand
CTTTCCCCGAGAATACCCCACCGACGCCCCCGCTGCCTAACGATGAACCGCTCGTAAGCTGGCCCGCCGATGCCAGCGCCCCCACCTCGCCGCCCGCCCTGGCCTGGGCGAAGCAGCGGTTTCGGCGCTACGAGCGGCCGCCCTCGCGCCTGCGCACGGCCATCATTCACCTAGGGCTATTTCTTATTACGCTCACTACTACCATCTTGGCGGGCGTGAGCCTCACGCGGGGCGGCCTCGATTTTATCGACTTCTCGGTGTTTGGCTTGCCCGCCGCCGTGCGGGCCGAGGAGCTGGGGCGGGGGCTGACCTATGCGGTGGCCTTCCTAGGGGTGTTAACGGTGCACGAGTTTGGACATTACTTCGTGGCGCGCTACCACCGGGTGCGCACTTCGCTGCCTTACTACATCCCGTTTCCGCTGGGCCTGGGCACATTTGGGGCGGTTATTCGCATTAAGGAAGCCATTTATTCGCGGCGCGAATTTTTTGATATCGGGCTGGCCGGGCCGCTGGCGGGGCTGGTAGTGGCAGTGGGCGTATTGGCCTACGGCTTCACGCACCTGCCCGACCCGCTGGCCTACGTGCAGCACGTGCACCCCGAGTTTATTCGGTTTGGGGCCGACTACGCCCAGGCTTACCAGGGTGAAACCGGCCTCACGCTGAGCCGCCCGCTGCTCTACCAGCTGCTTGAGCGCTGGCTGGCCGACCCCGCCCGCCTCCCCCACCCCAACGAGCTACTGCACTACCCGGTGCTGGTGGCCGGTGGGCTGAGCTTGTTTTTTACGGCCCTCAACCTCATTCCCATTGGGCAGCTCGACGGCGGGCACATTTTGTATGGGCTGCTGGGGCCGCGCCGGGCGGGGCGGCTATCGGGGCTGCTATTCGTGAGTTTTATCTTCTATGCGGGCCTTGGGCTGTTTTCGCTGCGCAGAGACTGGCACACGTGGCTATACGGGGCGGTGCCCTACGCGCTCTACCTCTGGCTGGTGTTTGGCAAGGCCCTGCCGCGGCCCCGGCAGGTGCTGGCGCTCGGGGCGCTAGTGTGGGCGGGGCAGCTGGCAGTGGCCACGCTGTGGCCCGCGGTGCAGGGGCAGCCAGGCTGGCTGCTGTTTGGGCTGCTGCTGGGGCGAGTGTCGGGCATCTACCACCCCAGCGCCCCCGACGAGCGCCCCCTCACGCTGGGCCGGCAGGTGCTGGGCTGGGTAATGGTGCTGCTGTTTGGGCTGTGCTTTTCACCGTCGCCGTTTGCGGGCCTGCGCTAGGGCCAACGGGCAGTTGTGCCGTATTTTTATCTTTCCAATGCAGTTTCAGCAAAGTCAATTTACCCGCTCCACCCAGTTTGCGCTTCGCGAGCACGGCATCTTTGTGAGCCAGCGCGACGGCCGGGGGCAGGTCGATATCGCCATCGAGATTCCGTATGAGGAGCTCCTGCCCGTGCGCCTGGAGTATCGCAATATCATCCCGACCAAGTCGCTTAGCCTGGTTTCGTTCGGCTTTTTGTACTTAGGCATTCATCTGGTTCGGCCGCTGCTAGCGGCGGGGCAGCAGCCCGCCTGGCCCGACGAGGCGTGGCTGAGCCTGCTGGGGGTGAGCGCGGCGCTGGTAGGCATGTTTATTTATGCCTGGAATAACTGGTGGCACCAAGCCATTTTGCACACCGGCCGCTTGCAGCTGGTGCTGGCCGACCATCCGCGCGACCGCCGGCAGTTCCGCGCTTTTACGCAGCAGCTCGACGCCCACACCAAGGCCTACCTGCGCCAGGAGTACGCCGCCATCAACCCCCTGGGGTACATCGAGCCGCAGCTGCGCCGCGTGGCCTGGCTGCGCGACCTAGGCGTGCTGAGCGCCACCGAGGCCCGCACGCTGAGCACCCGCCTCACGGGCCGCGTGTCGGAGCGCACCATCCGCAGCATGGGCCAGCGGCTAGAGCCGCTGTACATCAACTAACCGCAAATTCAAACGGATTTTGCAGATACGCCCACCTGGGCTGGGCTGGCTGGCTGGCTTACTGATGAGGGTGTGGGGGCTAGCTCGGCGATAACCTAGGGCCTGCGGTGGCTCGTACCAGCAGGGTACATTTTCTGTTATTGCTATGAGCATTTCCCTGAATCAAGCGGCGGTTACGTTTGCAAAACGCCTGATTAAAGACGGCAAAATCAAGAACGACGAGGGGCACTGGGGCCAGCACAACCCTGGCACGAAGGAGGAAAATGCCTTCTTGCATAAGCATGAGATAGAAGAATATGCTCGGTGGCACCTAGGCGAGGACAAAAGCCTGGGCGCGGACACTAAAGGGCGCTATAAATTTCCCTACGGTGATTTTAAGACCGTGCACCGCGATGGCCTCATCGCTGCCAAGGAACGCGCCGCCCAACAGAGTTATCACGACATCGAGAAGGCAGCCGATGAACTGTTGCACACGCTCGAAAAGGCCGTCTGAACCGTGGATTGTACCAAACTACGCCGCTTCCGTAGGCGTGGCGTACCGCTATTAATGAAAAAGGCCGCCCATTTGGGCGGCCTTTTATACTTACAGAACTGGCGCAATCCGACAAATCCGTTAGAATTCGTGGGTAAGACCTATTGGAACGGCTTGGGCTCGGGGCCCGAAGCGTTGCCGGCCACCTCGGGGCCCACGCCACCCTCCGAACCGTCGCCGCCCTCGCGGGGGCCGGTGCTTTGGGGTACGTAGTTGGCGTCGGCGGCGCGGGCTTCATCGTAGCGCTCGGCCAAACCCGGAATCTCCTCGCGCAGCGAGTCGATGAGCTGGTCGAAGCGCTGCACTAGGCCACGCAGACTTTTGGTAAGCTCGCGGGCAGTGCCGCTGAGCTTGCCACCCTGGCTCTGGCTGCTGCTGGGCACCTCGGCCAGCGGCGTGTAGAGGTCGATGGCGGCCGTGAGTGCCTCCACGTGCTCGTCGGTTATGCCGTTGTTGGCCAGCAGCGGGCGCACGTTTTCGGCGGCGGCAGCTACCTCGTTGAGGGCAGCCAGCAAGTCGGGGCCGTGCAGCGGGTCGAGCTGGTCGGGGGTGTAGCCAGCGGCTTTGGCAATGGCGGGGTTGGGCACTGTGCTCTGAAGCGCCCGCAGGCCCCGCACGAGGCGGCCCGCAGCTTCTTCGGCAGCGTGTTCGGCGCGGTCGCGCGCGTCGGAATACTCGGCGCTGCCTTGGCCGCCCTGGCGGGTGGCTACTTCATCAATTGCTTGGAGGTAAGCATTTAGCTGCTCAAAATCGGCTACGGCAGCCGGGTTACGAGCCTCCCACTGGGGGCGCTGGTCGGTAAGAACCCGGTACAATTGGCGAGCCATTTTGGCGTAGGCTAGTTCGCGGTCAGTCATGACGGAAAATGTCAAGTTAGGATGAGAATGTCCCTACTATACTGCCTAAAGCACCCTGCTGTTGCGCAAAGCCCATAAGTAAGTGAGGGGATGACAGAGTGAGAAGAAGATTTTACCTCCTCACCCTCTCACCCCCTCACTTGCTAACTAGGCTACCCCAGCGCCGTTACGCCGGGCAGTTCCTTACCTTCCATAAACTCAAGCAGGGCGCCGCCGCCGGTCGAAATGTAGCTCACGCGGTCGCCGTAGCCGAGCTGCTGCACGGCCGCGGCCGAGTCGCCGCCCCCGATGAGCGAGTAGGCGCCGGCAGCCGTGGCATCGGCAATGGCGCGGGCCACGTACTCGGTGCCCACCGCGAAGTTGCTCATCTCAAACACGCCCATCGGGCCGTTCCACAAGATGGTTTTCGAGTCGAGGATGATGTCGGAGAAATCCTCGCGCGAGTCGGGACCTAGGTCGAGGCCCATCCAGGTGTCGGGGATGGCGTTGTTGGCAGCTACATCGGTGTCGGCGTCGTTGGCAAACTTGTTGGCGATAACGCTGTCGCTGGGTAGCACCAGGTTCACGCCCTTTTCTTTGGCCTTAGCTATCAGTTGCTTGGCTAGCTCCACTTTATCGGCTTCCAGCAGCGAGCTGCCCACGGTGCCCCCCTGCGCCACGGCAAAGGTGTAGGCCATGCCGCCCCCGATGAGCAGGTTATCAACCTTGTCGAGCAGCTTTTCGATAATCAAGATTTTATCCGAAATCTTAGCCCCACCCATGATGGCCGTGAAGGGGTGCTCGGGGTTATCGAGCACTTTCTGAGCGTTGTCGAGCTCGCCCTGCAGCAGGTAGCCGCCCACCCGGTCTTGGGGCGCGAAGGAGTGCGCCATTACGGCCGTGGAGGCGTGGCGGCGGTGCGCCGCACCGAAGGCATCGTTCACGTACACGTCGCCGAGCTGGGCGAGGTGCTTGGCAAAGTTCTCATCGCCCGCCTCTTCTTCTTTGTGGAAGCGCACGTTGTCGAGCAGCAGTACCTGGCCGGGCTGCAGGGCCTGAGCCTTGCTCAAGGCCTCGTCCGACAGCACGTCGCCGCCCCACAGCACCTCCTGGCCGTACTCCTGCTGGAGGCGCAGCACGAGGCTTTCGAGCGAGTATTTCTTCTCGTAGCCGCCCTTGGGGCGGCCTAGGTGCGAGAGCAGCACCACCGAGCCGCCATCGGCCAGGATTTTCTTAATCGTGGGCGTGGCCGCCCGAATGCGGGTATCGTCGGTGATGTGCAGGTCTTTATCGAGCGGCACGTTAAAATCGACGCGCACCACGGCGCGGCGCCCGGCGAAGTTGTAGTTGGCGAGGGTATTCACGGGAGAGTGAGGTGGTGAAGTGGTGAGAGGTGAGTTGTGGCTGCAAAGGTGCAGACTTTCGCAAACTCTCCGCTATGTACCGCAGAAGTACCGGCGGGGTTGACGCCCACGCGCCGCTTTTGCGGGCGGCCGTGCGCCGAGCCCGGCCGCAGCGCCACCTTTGTGGCCCGCGCGGCGGGCCTGGCGCCGGCTTGCGCCTAGCTCCTTCTCTTCTACCCCGCTACAATGAGTTCAAAACTAGAAATATGTGCGGCCTCGCTGCCGTCGGCCCTGGCGGCGCAGGCGGGGGGTGCCCACCGCATCGAGCTGTGCCAAAACCTGGAGCAGGGCGGCATTACGCCCTCCTACGGCCTCATCCGGCAGGTGGTGGCCGAGGTGAGCCTGCCGGTGTTCGTCCTAATTCGGCCCCGGCCGGGCGGCTTCGTATACAGCGCGGCCGAGCTCGCCATCATGCAAGCCGACATTGCGCTGTGCCGCGACCTAGGGTGCGCCGGGGTGGTACTGGGCGCGCTCGACCCGGCCGGCCGCGTGGCCGTGGCCGAGTGCCAGGCCCTGTTGGCGCAGGCCGGGCCGCTGGGCGTCACGTTTCACCGCGCCTTCGACGTGTGCCCCGACCAAGCGCAGGCCCTAGAGGCCGTCATCGACCTAAGATGCCAGCGGGTGCTCACCTCGGGCGGCCAGCCCTCGGCCCTCGCCGGGCAGGCGCAGCTGGCCGCGCTGGTGGCCCAGGCGGCTGGGCGCATCGCCATTATGCCGGGCGCGGGCATCGGGGCCGACAACCTGGTAGCGCTGGCGGCCCGCACCGGGGCGCAGGAGTTTCATGCCAGCGCCAAGCGCGTGGTGCCCCCCGACCCAACCGCGGGTCTGTTTGCGGCGCCAGAGTGGCAAACCGATGCCGCGCTGGTAGCCGAGCTAGTGGCCCAGCTACCGTAGCGCGGCGCGCTGCTTAGCCAGCGCTCGAACAGCCTAGCACCCTAGGCGGCAAAATACGGAGCTTCGCGCTACGGCCGCCTTACCTTTGCAACACTTATGAAAGTTGGTATTTTCTTTGGCGGCACCTCGCGCGAGCGCGAAATTTCTTTTGCCGGTGGGCGCACCGTTTTCGATAACCTGGACAAAGGCTTGTTTCAGCCGGTGCCCATTTTTGTGGATAGCCAGGGGCACTTCATCCTGCTCGACTGGCAGTACTTGTACAAGGGTACCATCCGCGACTTTTACCCGCCCGCGGCGGCCTACCCCACCAGCCGCCACCCCTGGCAGCTTTACCTAGAGAACCTAGGCGAGCTGAGCGACGAGGCACTGCGCGAGCTCATCGGCCACGTAGGCCGCCGCGTGGAGGCCAGCGAACTACCTAAGCTCATGGACTTTGCCTTCTTGGCCCTGCACGGGCCGGGCGGCGAGGACGGCGCCATTCAGGGCCTGCTCGAGTGGCTGGGCATCCCGTACTCGGGCTCGGGCATCCTGCCTTCGGCGTTTGGCATCGATAAAATCGCGCAGAAAAAACTGCTGCAAGCCACCGGCCTGCGCACCCCTGGCTTCTACGTGCTAACGGCCGCCGACTGGGCCACGGCCGACCCGGCCGCCCTACTCTCTATGCTGGGCCGCGAGCTGGGTTTGCCACTGGTGCTGAAAGCGCCGCACCAGGGCAGCAGCATCGGTATCGGCATGGTGCGCGAGGAAGACCCGGCTCTGTTTGCCGCGGCTGTAGACCGGGCGCTATTCCGGCGCACGCTCACGAGCGCTGAGTGGGAGGCGCTCGACGAAAACGGCCGCCTGGCCTGGGTGCGCCAGCTCACCGACATCCGCGAGGGCATTGGTCTGCCCGTGGCCGCCGCTGCTCGCCACCCCGACCTAGCGGCCACCGCCGCGGGCGAAGCGCCCGTTTTTGCGCACCCCGAGGCGCTGCTCGACTTCCTGCTCACTGCCTTCCCAAGCGCTACGGAGGTAGTACTCAGCAGCCTCACCGGCGAAACACAGGTGCTCGTGGAGGGCTTCGTGGCCGGCCGCGAGTTTTCGTGCATCGTGGTTGAGGACGAGAACGGCGCCCCGCTGGCCCTGCCCCCCACCGAGATTGTGAAAGGCAGCGAAGTCTTCGACTACCGCGCCAAATACCTGCCTGGCCTGGCCCGCAAAATCACGCCCATCGACCTGCCCGAGGCCGACATCGAGCGCATCCGGCAGGAGGCGCAGACCATGTTCAGCACCTTTGGCTTTGAGGTATACGCTCGCTTAGATGGTTTTATTCAAGAAGATGGCACCATCTTCCTCAACGACCCCAACACGACGAGCGGCATGCTGCCGGCCTCGTTCTTCTTCCACCAGGCCGCTGAGATTGGGCTGAATCCCAGCCAGTTCCTTACCTATATCATCCGCACCTCGCTGGCCGCCCGGCGGCGGGCGGGCCTCAAGCCAGTGCAGCTAGCGGCCTTGCTCAAGCAGCTCGACCAGGCCATTGCGGGCCGCCAGCACGCACAAGACGAGCGCATCCGCGTGGCCGTCATTATGGGCGGCTACTCGTCGGAGCGGCACATTTCGGTGGAGAGCGGGCGCAACATCTACGAGAAGCTTTCGTCGAGCACCAAGTACCGGCCGCTGCCCGTTTTCCTCACGGGCAGCGCCGAGGATTTCCGCCTCTACGAGCTACCCATCAACGTGATGCTCAAGGACAACGCCGATGACATCCGCGAGAAGATAGAGCAGGCAGAGGCGGGGCACGCCACGCATCCCATCCTGGCCCGCATCCGGCAGGAGGCGCAGCACATCACGGCCGTTTACGCCGGCCAGGCTATCGCTGCGCCGCGCCACCTCTCGTTTGAGGAGCTGGCCGCGCAGGTCGATGAGGTATTTATTGCCCTGCACGGCCGGCCCGGCGAGGACGGTGCCTTGCAGCAGGAGCTCGAAAAGTACGGCCTGCCCTACAACGGCTCGGGCGCGGCGAGCTCGGCCGTGACCATCAATAAATTTGAAACCAACCGCCGCCTGCGCGCGGCGGGCCTGCGCGTGGCCGACCACCGCCTGGCCTACCGCCTCGAATGGGCCGCCGACCCCGAGGCGTTTTACCGCAGCCTTGAAACTGAGTTTGGCTACCCCTTCATCGCCAAGCCGGCCGACGACGGCTGCTCGTCGGCGGTGAAAAAGATTAAGAGCCGCGCCGAGCTAGCCGCCTTTAGCGAGCAGATTTTCCGCACCCAGGAGCCTCTGCTCGCGGGGCCAGCCGAAGTGCTGCATCTCGGCTTCAAGGAGGAGTTTCCGCAGAAGGATGCCTTCTTGGTCGAAACCCTCATTGGGCCCGATGGGGCGGCGCACTTCCTCGAAATCACGGGCGGCTTGCTGACCTCGTATGACGAAAGCGGCCAGCTGCACATCGAGGTGTTTGAGGCCAGCGAGGCCCTGGCTACTGGCGAGGTGCTGAGCCTGGAAGAGAAATTCCTGGCCGGCGAAGGCCAGAACATCACGCCCGCCCGCTACGCCCCCGACCCCACCGAGCGCCAACGCATCTCCGACGAGGTGAAGCGGACCCTAGGCCAAGTAGCTGAGATACTGCACATCGAGGGCTACGCCCGCATCGACGCCTTTGTGCGGGTGCGGCAGTCGGGCGCGGTGGAGGTGCTTATTATTGAAGTCAACTCGCTGCCCGGCATGACGCCCGCAACCTGCATTTTTCACCAAACGGCGCTGGCCGGCTACACGCCCTACCAGTTTATCGACCGCATCCTAGACTTTGGCAAGGCACGGGCGGCTAAAACGGTGCTCGGTGCCTAGGGACTGGTAATTTGGCTACTGCGTAGCCGAGCACTAGCCCCTTAGCCTCAGCACCAAGCCCTCCTAAACTACGCACTACTTCATGTCTTTCTTTAAATCTGATACCTGGTTCGACGTTTTCAAGCACCTCTTCGTCATTGCGGCGCTGGGGGCGGGGCTGGTGCTGGGCTTTTTCTACGTGTACCTGCCCCTGACCACGCACCACGGCGAAACCATCGTGGTGCCCAAGATAACGGGCATGAACCTGGCCGAGCTCGAAGACTACCTCGACCAGCGCAACCTAGCCTACTACGTGGACGACAGCAGCTACTCGGCGGGTACCCGGCCCCTGACGGTGCTGACCCAGGAGCCCGCGCCCGGCGAGAAGGTGAAGAAGGACCGCAAAATCTATATTTCGGTGGCCATGCGCCGCCCGCCGGTTATCAAGATGCCCAAGCTCACCGATAGCTCGGTGAAAACCGCGCAGCTGATACTAAAGAGCTACGACTTGGAAATCGGCCAGATACAGCCGGTGCCCGACCTGGCCCAGAACATGGTGCTGAAGCAGCAAGTAAACGGCCAGGAAATAGCCCCCGGCGCGCCAGTGGCCAAGGGCACCAAGGTAGACCTAGTAGTGGGCGATGGCCAAGGCAACCAAGAGTTTGATGTGCCCAACCTCGTGAACATGCCCGAAGACGAAGCCCGCACGCTCATTGCGGGCCAGGGCTTGCAAGTGGGCGAAGTGTTTAAGCAACCCGCGGAGGACGGCCAAACGCCCGGCACCGTGGTGCGCCAGCGCCCAGTGCCCGCACCAGGCGTCACGATTCGTATGGGCAAGCTCGTAGACCTGTGGGTGGCGGAGTAATTTTAGGGGAGCTCGCAGCGGAACGCAATTATCGGCCACACCAACAGTTTTGGGAAGACTGCTGGCGGATGGTACTTGCCGGCGGCTGCTAGCTCCTCCTCTACTGCTTGCCTTTTGCTACTTGATACCTAGTCTGCTATGCGCCTACTGCTCCGCCTGCTTGTGCTTTCGCTGCTGTTGCCACTCGGAGCAGCGGCGCAGCTTATTACGGCTCCCCTACCTACCGACCCGGCTCGTGCAGTAGCTGCGGGCGCGCGGGCGGCTACGAGCACCGCCGCCCAGCGCACCACGGCGCTGGCGCTGCCTTTTTTTGACGACTTCACCACCCCGCTAGAGGGCTTGCCCGACGCCACGCGCTGGCTAGGGGCCACTACCACCTACCCCAGCCAGGGAGCCAATATTCGCTACCTAGGCGGGGGTAGCTACGTGAGCAACCGCTTGGCTGTGAACCCGCTCACGCGGGGCACGCTCACGCTCGATGGCTTGCGCAGCAGCGGCTTGCCCTACTCACCCAGCCAGGCCACGGCCTACGGCCAGACCGATACGCTGACCTCACAAACCATCGACTTATCGGGCCTAAGTGCCGGCAGCAACGTGTACCTGAGCTTTGCCTGGCAGGCAGGTAGCGTGGTGGGCGCCCCCAACTCCAGCACCAGCAGCGCGCCAGTGAGCCTGACGCTAGAGCTGCTCGATAACACCGGCAGCTGGCAAACGGCGTGGTCGTATAGCAGCCAGGGCGCCACGACTCGCTTCCGGCAACAGATTCTGGCTATCAATCAAGCGGCTTATTTCCACAATGCCTTCCAGTTTCGCTTTCGGGCCAGCGGCAGCCGCACCATTAATACCGACTTGTTTGGGCTCGACTACATCTATCTGAACAGCAACCGCGCGGCCAACGATACTACATTTCAAGATATTGCCACCAGCCGGGGCCTAGGTAGCCCGCTGCGCACCTATACCTCGATGCCAGTGTGGCAGTACGCGGCGGCTGCTAGCTCGGGCACCTCGCCCCTCAACCCCGCTCTCACGACTACCCTCAACAGCCTCACCGCCTCTCTTACCACCCCTACCCCCGTCAACTGGCGGGGCACGGTGCGCGAGCTTACCTCGGGCGGCGCGGCCACGGCCACCTGGCTCAGCGGAGGCCGGCCCATCGTGGCAGCGGCCCGCCAGGAGCTAGTGCAGGGCGACGCTACCACGGCGCCGCTGGCCGTGGCGGGCACCGCAGCCCGGCGCTTTCGCTACCAGCTAGCACTGCTCACCAACGAAACCAACCCCCTGACGCTGCCCAACGACACCATCAGCCGCGACCTGGAGCTAAGCACCTATTACGCCTACGACGACGGCACGGCCGAAGCAGGCATTGGCATACCGGCCAGCAACACCAACCCTACCAGCTACCTCGCCCTAGGCTTCACCACCAGCCAAGACGACTACGTGCGGTCGGTGCGGGTAGCGCCGGTTTTTAACAACATCCCCCTGGCGGCCGGGGGCGAAAATAACGAGAACCGCCCCATCACGGTGGCCGTGTGGGCCGATAACAATGGCAAGCCAGCCAACACGCCGCTAGCCACCGCCACTACAACACTAACGAACCCGCTGCCTAGCGGGCAAACCTTCGTGGAAGTGACTTTTGCCACGCCAGTTGCCGTGAAGGGCCGCTTCTACGTGGGCTACAGCCAGGTATCCAACGGGCGGTTTTTGCTGTATGGCTACGACCTGAACAATCAGCTCCCCGCCAATAGCCTGTTTCTCAACACCCAGGGCACGACCATTGCCGACCCGTGGACCGCCCAATCGCTCGCGGGTACGCTCATGCTGCGGCCCGTCATGAACCAAACGGTGCTGGCCACCCGCGGGCAGCAGGCCCTTTCGGCGGCCTTCACACTCTACCCCAACCCCGCGCTCACTGGCACCACGGTGGCCGTGGAGGGGCCCAAGTTTAGCCGGGCCACGCTGCTCGACGTGCTGGGCCGCCCGGTGTGGCAGCAGCCCGCCGCTGAGGCCGGGCAGCCCACGCTGCGCCTACCCGCGGGCCTGCGGGCCGGCGTATATCTGGTGCAGCTAGCTTTGCCCGATGGCAACACGGCCACGCGCCGACTTTCTGTACAGTAAGAGCCGCCGGGCTACCTAGGCGGCCGGCAAGCCACTAGTAGCTAGCTAATTGTTTGTCACTCGCTTATTCAACCTTTTACTTTACCCCATGCCCGACATCACCACTACCGAGCTGAAGCAACGCCTGCAAGCCGGCCAAACGCCCCACATCATCGACGTGCGCGAGCCCTGGGAGGTCGAAGAAAGCCGCATTCAGGGCAGCCAGAATATTCCGCTCGGCACCCTGCCCACCAAGCTCGACGACCTAGAAGACCTAAAAAATGAGGAAGTGATAGTGCACTGCAAGAGCGGCGGCCGCTCGGCCTCGGCGAAAGCTTTTCTGACCCAGCAGGGCTTTACCAACGTGCGCAACCTAGAAGGCGGCATGCTGGCGTATCAGGCACAGTAACGCGACCTTTCCGGTTCGCATTACTGCACGCGCAGCCGCCCATCGGGCGCGTAGGCTAGCTGTCCTAGCTCGACCAGCGTGCGCAGAACCGCCGTAACCGTGGCCGCTTCGGCCGCGGGGTAGTGCGCCACTACCTCGCGGGGCAGCAGCGGCGCGGGGCGCACCAATGCCAACAACCCGGCTTGAAGCCCGGCGGCGTCTGCGGGCGCTTGCCGGGCTTTTTTACGAGCCAGGCACACGTCGCACACGCCGCAAGCAGGTGCGTCGGGCTCGGCAAAGTAGTCGAGCAGCAGCTGCTGGCGGCAGCGCGTGGTGCTGGCCGCGTACTCGATTACGGCGGTGGTTTGCTGCTCGGTAAGCTGGCGGGCCGCTTTGAGGCGGCGCTCGTCGAGCGGCAGCTGGGGCGCATCGTAGCGGAGCGTGGTGAACATGGCCTGCGGCAGCTCGCGCCTAGGCTGGTAGTGCAGCACACCGGCCGTGTGCAGGTAGCGCAGTTGGCGCACCACATCGGTAGTGCTTTGGCGCAGGTGCCGGCTGAGGGCGCTTTCCGAAATGGCCTGAAACCCTACAAACAACTCGCCGCCGTACATCCGCAGGAGCGCTTTTATCAGCAAGTCGTGCTGGGCATTGGCCACCTGAAAGTGGTATAAGTCCTGCTGATTGCTAATGAGCTGCACGCGGGCCGGCTGATTTACGGCCTCGGTGAGCTGCACAAAGCCCTGCTGCTCCAGCATTTTGAGGGCGTGGTGCGCGTCCACGGCCTTGAGGCGATACGTCTCGGCAAACAGCCCTAGGTCGAAGTCGAAGGCTACCAGCTCCCCCCCGCCCACGGCCGTGCGCGAGTAGTTGGCCAGCGCCTGGTACACACGGCGCACCACGTCGGGCGGCGGGTGGGCCAGCGTGGCTTGGCGGCGCAGGCCGTCGGCATCGGCAGGGCCGCTGAGCAGCACGGCAAAGGCATAGAGGCCGTCGCGCCCGGCGCGACCGGCCTCTTGGTAGTAGGCCTCTAGGGTGGCGGGCGCGTCGAGGTGCACGACCGCGCGCACGTCGAGCTTGTCGATGCCCATCCCGAAGGCATTAGTAGCCACGATAATGCGCGTTTTGTCAGTCAGCCAAGCTTCCTGCACGCGGGTACGCTGCTCGGCAGGCAGGCCGGCGTGGTAGGCGGCGGCGGGCAGCTTTTGCTGCACCAGCCAGGCGGCCGTGTCTTCGGCCTGGCGGCGGGTGCGGGCGTACACGATGCCAGTTTTATGGGGCCCGATGCCGCGCAGCACTTCGAGCAGGCGGCGCAGCTTGTCCTCAGTGGGCAGCACCGAGTACGAGAGCTTGGGCCGGGCAAAGCTCTGGGTGAACACGCCGTAGCCGGGCCGGAAGTGCAGCTTTTCCACAATATCCTGCCGCACCTGCCCGGTGGCCGTGGCCGTGAGCGCGATGCACGGCACCGTGGCCGGCAGCAGCGCCCGCAACTCGGCAATGCGCAGGTAAG
>Ga0182233_1000165_pt1 | contig 13408 bp, 13 predicted proteins | sample G6R1MG_31_FD_129664 | JGI IMG/M metagenome (GOLD analysis project Ga0182233, IMG submission 129664) | Miscanthus phyllosphere microbial communities from Michigan, USA - G6R4_NF_07NOV2016_LD1 MG | ecosystem: Host-associated > Plants > Phyllosphere > Phylloplane/Leaf | place: USA: Michigan... | reverse complement strand
TCCATCATGTCAACCGGCATCAGCAGCGTCACGGGCGCCACCACCACGGCGAGTTCCGCCACCAAGACCTCGTCCCAGGAGATCGCGGGCAACTTCACGCAGTTCCTCACCCTGCTGACCACGCAGCTGAAGAATCAGAACCCCCTCGACCCCATGGACACCAACCAGTTCACCCAGCAGCTGGTCCAGTACGCTGGCGTCGAGCAGCAGCTGAAGTCCAACGACCGCCTCGATGCGATCCTGAACAACGCCAAGTCCTCCAGCACGGCCTCGGCCACGGGTTTCATTGGCCAGACGGTGACGTCCGACGGCAAGACGGCGGATCTGGCCGACGGATCGGCGACCTGGAGCCTGAACCCGTCCAAGGCCGCCACCCAGGCGACCATCACGATCAAGGATGCCAACGGCAACGTCGTGGCGAGCCAGAGCAAGTCCCTGACCGCCGGTGCCCAGTCCTACGTCTGGGACGGACGTCTCTCCACCACGGGCATGAACGCGCCGGTCGGCACGTACACGATCCAGGTCGATGCCCGCGACGCCACGGGGTCGGCGGTGACGGTCGCCACGCAGGTCACCGGAAAGGTCGACGGCGTCGACCTCAGCGGCACCTCGCCGGTGCTCCTCATCGGCTCCGCACGGGTTCCGATCAGCAGTGTCCGGAACATCGGATCGGGGTTGTCCACATGAGCGTGGGCACGATTCAGATGTGATCCTTTGGCTTCAAGATATTTTAAGTGGGCACGAGTAGCTTCCAAATTCGACAGGTCAGTCGAGTTGTAGAGCGTATCATGACCGAACCGAGCCGCCCGAGAGTTAAGTATGTCATCGGGCCTGATGGTAGTCCGTTAACCATTGCCGATCTGCCGCCGACAACCACTCGGCGTTGGGTTATTCGCCGAAAGGCTGAGGTCGTCGCCGCCGTGAGGGGGGGATTGCTGAGCCTGGAGGAAGCCTGCCAGCGCTATACCCTCACCACGGAGGAGTTTCTGAGCTGGCAGTTCTCCATCGACCAGCACGGCCTTGCGGGGCTGCGCACGACTCGGATCCAGCACTACCGCCACTGAGTGTCTCTCACACAACTCCCGCTGCGCCGTCGGGCCCAGAGCGAGGACCGGCGATGGTCGGGAGATTTGTGAGGCACTCCGAGACGGGCGCCTGCCCGCTCGAAGCAGCCACCGGATCCTCTGCCCCGACGGGGACGAGGCGGGCGGTACGAGAGACAAAGTTACACGGCACTCCCTTCGAAAGACCGCGCCCTCCCCAGGGCGCGGTCTTTTCGCGTTCCGGATCCCTGTCCCGTTTTGGGGCCGATCCTAACGGACGTTAACCGGTCGCTAACCACGATATGGGCAAAACTTGCCGGGTGGGGACGGGCGATCCGTCACGTTTGCTCGGGTGGAGGCGTCGCGCCGTGAAGTCGGTTCTTGAACTGGTGACGAAGATGGGTCCGGCACGGCTGACCGCCATGGCCGCTGTCACCATGACCCTCATTGGCTTTTTCGCCTTCGTAATCCTGCGGGTCTCGAAACCCGACATGGGCGTGCTGTTCGCAGACCTGTCCATTCAGGATTCCTCGGCGGTGATCCGCGAACTCGACACCCGCGGTATCCGCTACGAGGCCAAGGGCGATGCCGGTCAGACCATCATGGCGCCGCGTGCCGATTTACCCCGCCTGCGCATGGATCTCGCCGGCAAGGGACTGCCGAGCCAGGCCGGCGTCGGCTACGAGATCTTCGACAAGGGCGATGCCTTCTCGTCGACCAACTTCGTCCAGAACGTGAACCATCTGCGGGCGCTCGAGGGCGAACTGTCCCGCTCCATCCGGGCCATCGGCCGGGTTCAGGCCGCGCGGGTCCACCTCGTCATCCCCGAGCGGCGCCTGTTCGAGCGCGATCGCGAGACGCCGAGCGCCGCCATCGTCCTGAAGCTCATGGGCGACCTCGACCAGGGGCAGGTCCGTGCCATCCGCCACCTCACCGCCTCAGCGGTGGAAGGGCTCAAGCCAGACCGGGTGTCCATCGTCGACGAGCGCGGGCGCCTGCTCGCCGACGGCGCCCGCGATGCGGAAGCCGACAAGAGCCTCGGCATGGAGGAGAAACAGGTCGGCATCGAGCGGCGCCTGCGGGCGCAGATCGAGGAGATCGTCGCCGGCGTCGTCGGGACCGGCCGCGCTCGGGTGCAGGTCAACGCCGAACTCGACGTCAACCGCATCGAGAGCCGCTCGGAGAGCTTCGACCCCGAGAGCCGCGTCGTGCGCTCCACGCAGACCCGCAACGAGAACTCCCTGACGGCCGGAAACGAAGGGGCCGTGACCGTCGGCAACGAGCTGCCGGGCGCCAACCAGACTCCGGCCCCCCCGGCCCAGAAGGACTCGAGCAACAAGAACGAGGAGACCACCAACTACGAGATCTCGCGGGTGACCCGGACCGAAGTGGCCGAGGGTGGCCGGGTCAAGCGGCTCTCCGTTGCGGTCCTCGTGGACGGCGCCTACGTGCCGGGAACGGACGGACGGCCGACCTACCAGCCGCGTCCGGCGGCCGAGGTCGAGCGCATCGCAACCCTGGTGCGGACGGCCATCGGCTTCGACAAGGCGCGCGGCGACCAGGTCGAGGTGGTCAATCTGCGGTTCGCCGAGACCCCGGCGTTGCCCGAGGTCGCCGAGCCGAGCCTGCTCCAGTCGCTGATGCCCCAGTCGCGGGAGGACGTGATGCGCATCGTCGAACTGACGGTGCTGGCCATGCTCACCCTCATCGTGTTGCTGTCCGTGGTGCGCCCGCTCCTGCGCAAGATGCTCGACACCGAGCCCGGCCCCGTCGCCCTGGTGACCGGCCCGGCCTCCGATCCGGCCCTGGCGCTGACGCCGCGTGAGAACACCACCGCCCGCCTCGTCGACTTCGCCCAGGTCAATGGTCAGATCCAGACCGAGGCGGTCCAGCGCGTGGTCGATATGGTCCGCGCCAGTCCGAACGAGACCGTCGAGGTCCTGCGCAACTGGATCAACGAGCCCTGAGATCCGCCGATCCCCCCTCTTTCCACAGACGTTGCCCTAGGGAGTTGAGGCCATGTCCTCAGGTATGAACCTCAGCACGGAAGTCGCGGCCACGGGTGGCGCGCTGACGTACACTTCGATGGGCGGCATCCAGCGCGCCGCCGCCCTGCTGCTTCTGCTCGGCGAAACCGAGGGCGCGCCGATCTGGCAGATGCTCGAGGAGGACGAGGTCAAGAAGGTCTCGCAGGCCATGGTGCAACTCGGCTCCCTCGAGGCCGATACCGTCGAAAAGCTCATGATCGATTTCGTGGCGCGTCTCTCCTCGGGGGGCGGCATCTCATCGAACTTCGAGCGGACCGAGTCGCTGCTGCTCAAGATCTTCCCGGAGAGCCAGGTCTCGACGATCATGGCCGAGATCAAGGGCGCGTCGGGGAAGCGCGTCTGGGCGAGTCTGACCCAGATCGATCCCGAGATCCTCGCCTCGTTCCTACGCAACGAGTACCCCCAGACCGTGGCGGTGGTGCTCTCGAAGGTCCGCTCCGACTACGCCGCCAAGGTTCTGACCATTCTGCCCGAGGACTTTTCCATCGACGTCCTGAACCGGATGCTCTGCATGGAGACGGTGCAGAAGGAGGCCCTGCGGCACATCGAGGAGACCCTGCGCACCGAGTTCGTCTCCACCATTGCCCAGACGACGCGCCGCGATGCCCACGAACTCATGGCCGACGTCTTCAACGCCTTCGACCGGCAGACCGAAGGCCGCTTCCTCGCAGCCCTCGACCAGGCCAATCGCGGTTCGGCGAAGAAGATTCGCCAGCTCATGTTCACCTTCGAGGATCTGCTCAAGCTCGATCCGGGCAGCGTGCAGACCCTGCTGCGCAAGACCGACAACGAGACTCTCTGCCGGGCCCTGAAGGGCGCCAACGAGCGGGTGCGCAGCTTCTTCCTCTCCAACATGTCCACCCGTGCGGCCAAGAACATCACTGACGAGATGAGCGGGCTCGGGCCGATCCGGCTCAAGGACGTGGACGAGTCCCAGTCCAAGATGACCGAACTCGCCAAGGAACTGGCCGAGAAGGGTGAGATCATGATCGCCAAGTCGAGCGGCGAAGAGGAGTTGGTCTATTGAGCGCCCGCCCCTTCCTGTTCGACACGGAATTCCGGCCCCGTCCGGCCAGCCCCCCTCCCCCCAAGGACGAGGCGGCTCAGGCCGAAGCCGAGGCCCAGGCGCTGGCTCACGCCCAGGCGCTGGCCGAGGCTCACGCCCAGGGTGTGCAGGAGGGCCGCGCCCAGGCCGAGATGCAGACGCAGGCCCGCATGGCCGATGCGCTCACACGCCTCGGTCTCGCCGCCGCCGGGCTGCTCGGCCAGCTCGATGCCCGCGATACCGAGCGGGAGGAGCAGGCCATGACCTTCGCCGTGACCCTCGGCCGCCGCATCGCGGGGGAAGCCCTCGATGCCCTTCCGTTGACCGCTATCGGCGACGCGGCCCGCTCCGCGCTCCAGCATCTGCGCGGCGTGCCGCACCTCGTGGTGCGGGTCCACGAGAGCCTCGTCGACGACGCCGAAGCCCTGGTGAAGCGCCTGGCCCGCGAGCGCGGTTTCGAGGGCCGCCTCGTGGTGCTGGGCGAACCTGACCTCGTCCCGGGCGATGCCCGTATCGAATGGGCCGACGGCGGCGTGGTGCGCGACCGCGCCCGTATCGAAGCCGCCGTGCTCAAAGCCCTCGGCCTTTCCGCCTGATCTTTCAGAAAGCCTCGCCATGTCCGACGATTTCACCCTGCCGCAGCTCAACGGAACCGATGCCTCCTTCGACGGGCTCGGCACCGAATCCATCCGTGAGGCGCCGACCACCCCGAAGAGTGCCGCCGATCTCGAGCAGGTCTTCGATGTGCCCGTGGTGATCTCGGCGGTCCTCGGCTCGTCGCGGATGCCCATCGGCGACCTGCTGCGGCTCCAGCCCGGCGCCGTGCTCGAGCTCGACCGCAAGGTCGGCGAGGCCATCGACATCTTCGTCAACAATCGTCTCGTCGCCCGTGGCGAGGTCGTTCTCGTCGAGGAGCGCCTCGGCGTGACGATGACCGAGATCATCAAGAACGACCACTGACCTTTCCCGGCCCGCCGCGCGCCCGCGCGAGGCCCCGATACGGAGATCTTGAGTCATGCGGCTTCTCATCATCGGTCGTCTCAACAGCGAACTCGTCACCGCGTCCCGGATCGCCATGAACCGGGGTGCGGCCGTTACGAATGCTGAGAACCTGCCGCAGGGGCTGGCAGTGCTGCGCGCCAAGGGCGCCGATCTCATCATGATCGATGTGGGCCTGCCGATCCGTGAACTCGTGACGGCCCTCGTCGACGAACGCATTCGGACCCCGGTCATCGCCTGCGGCATCACCACGGATGCGCGGGCGGCCGTGGCGGCGATCCAGGCGGGCGCCCGCGAATACATCCCCCTGCCGCCGGATCCGGACCTCATCGCGGCGGTGCTGCAGGCGGTCTCCGAGGACGGTCGTGCCTTCGTCTGGCGCGACGCGTCCATGGAGCGGGTGGTGCGGATGGCCGAGCAGATCGCCCGCTCCGAGGCTTCCGTGCTCATCACCGGCGAGAGCGGTACCGGCAAGGAGGTGCTGGCCCGCCACGTTCACAGCAAGTCGAACCGCACGGCCAAGCCGTTCGTCAGCGTCAATTGTGCGGCCATCCCCGAGGCGCTCCTCGAATCCGAACTGTTCGGTCACGAGAAGGGCGCCTTCACCGGGGCCGTCGCGCGCCGTATCGGCCGGTTCGAGGAAGCCAGCGGCGGTACGCTCCTCCTCGACGAAATCTCGGAGATGGACGTGCGGCTCCAGTCGAAACTGCTGCGCGCCCTCCAGGAGCGGGTGATCGACCGGGTCGGCGGCTCCGCCCCGGTCAAGGTCGATATCCGGGTCCTGGCCACCTCGAACCGAAACCTCCTGGACGAGGTCCGCAAGGGCACGTTCCGCGAGGATCTGTATTACCGCCTCAACGTCGTGCACCTGAAGCTGCCGCCACTGCGCGAGCGCCCCAGCGACATCCTCGAACTCGCCGGCCACTTCGCCCGCAAATACGCCGAGGTGAACGGCCTGCCCGCGCGGCCCCTGAGCCGCGAGGCGCAGGCCCTCGTGTCCGCCAATCCGTGGCGCGGCAACGTGCGCGAACTCGAGAACACCCTGCACCGCGCGGTGCTGCTCGCGTCCGGTCCGGAGATCGGTCCCGAGGCGATCCTGACGCCGGAAGGGGAGAGCATCGGCGAGCCCGTGGCCGGCCCGGCCGAGCGCGCCGCGCGCGTCGCGGAGGCGGCCACTCGCGGCCTCGTCGGGCAGACGGTGGCGCAGGTGGAGTGTGAACTCATTCTCGAGACCCTCGACCACTGCCTCGGTAACCGCACGCATGCCGCCAAGATCCTCGGCATCTCGATCCGGACCCTGCGCAACAAGCTCAACGAGTACGTCGATGCCGGCATGAGCGTGGTCGAGCCCGGCAGCGTGCGCCCCTCGGCGACTTACGGCTGAGGGATCCGCGCGGGACTTCGCTCACCGTCGGATCTTGCTCCGAGATCGTGTGGGGCACCGAGGTGCCCGCGCGGCGGCAGCATACGTGATCACGGCGGTCTCGCGATGCCGGCGCTCGCGCGATCGCGAAAGCTTGGTTCATCCGGACCGTCGTCTCCGTCCGGATGAGCGGTGGAAGCGCGGGCCCCGTGACGGGGCGTGATCAACGCGTCAGCGGTTCCGCGCCGCTTCGTCGGCCACCTGCGCGGCGTGGGCCCGCTCGAGCTTCTCGAGGGAGATGAATCGGGCGATGTCGGCCTCGACATCGCGGATCGTCTCCTCGACGAGGTGCTGCTGCAGGGCGATGCGTGGATCGTCCGCCGTCATTCCGTCACGGGCCTGGAGACGCTGCACGGCCTCCTTGACGACGACGTAGACGGCTTGCCGCGCCTCCCGGGTCATGGACGGGTTGACGGCACGGGCGACGAGATCTGCGAATTCGGACATGGGTTTCCGGGTTTGACGCGAGACGCTTCTACAGACGCTGGTCCTTCAGGCCCGCCACGATGAGCGCGAGGGAACTCCACAGCACCAGGAAGCAGAAGAAGCCCACGAGGACGCTGTAGCCCCGGCGCGGATAGAGCGAATCGTGGGGCAGATCCGGGGGCACGAAGGTCGCCAGGAAGATCTGCTGCTTGGTGGCCGCGACACGGGCGCGATCGACCATGAGATTGGCCGATTCGTTCAGCTTGCCCGCTATGGTCTTCTCGACCTGCAGGCCTTCGTATTCCAGGAGCGCCCGGGTCATGTTGTTCGACGGATCGGTGCCCGTGAGCCCCTCCGTGGTCAGCTGCTCCTGAAGCCGCTTGGTCTGCTGCTGGATCGCCGCGAGGTTGGCCACCAGGGTCTGGATGCTGCGGGCCTTCTCGTCGAGATTCGAGCCACGCAGAACCTGCAGATCCGTTTCGGCCTTGAGTTGGTCCTTGCGCAGGCTGCCGAGGGTCGTCAGCGTCGCTTCCGCCGCCTTGATCGGATCGATGATGCCCCAGCGATTGCGGAAGGTCTGCAGGGCGAGGTGGGCCTCGCGCAGGCGGGTCTGGGCGCGAACGGCATCGGACTCCGCGTGCGCCACGAGGTCGGCCTGAGCCGCCCGGGAGATCTGATTGATCAGCACTTCCGTGCGGGCGATCACCTCCTTCGAGATGGCGAGGGCGTCTTCCGGCGTGAAGGCACGGACCGTCAGGGTGATGATGCCCGAGATCACGTCGATGCGCGCGATCACGTGCTTGCGCCAGTACTGCGTCAGTTCCTCGATGGGCTGCGGCGGCCGGAATCGACTCCAGAAGTCGGCCTCGTCGCGGGAGAACATCGCCGAGATCTTCAGCGTTTCCTCCATCTTGGTCACGAGGGTCTGGCTCTGGATGTAGTTCTTGACGATGAAGCTGTCTTGGCTGTTGTGCTTCTGCACCAAGTCGGCGAACTGGCCCACCGACGCGTCTTCCATGGGCTCGACATTGCCGCGCACGGTGAACTGCGCTTCGGCGATGTACTGGTTCGCGGCGAAGCCGTAGAAATAGACCGCCAGCAGCAGGGTCGGCAGGAGTACGAACACGCTGAAGTTGCGGATCAGGTCGCCGATGAGGTTGGGCGGCTTCGAGGAGGCCGGGCGCAGGCCCGGCAGTCGTCGCCAGTCGAGGCGTTCGCCCGCCTTGCGCAGGAAGGCCGGTGCCCGGCCGGCCGGGATCGGTTCCACGGTCTCGGCGTTGCGCCGCAGATCGGGCACCGCCCGCAGGGCGAGGTCGATCACCCCGCGCAGGCGCTCCGACTGCTTGACCTCGTCGACATTCATCACATCGGGTTCCTGGAGGCTCGGCGCGCGAGCGCGACCCCGCAGCGCGCGCCCGGCGCGACGCGGAGCCGTTTCGACGCCATGCCGTTGACCTGCCGAGTCCCGCTTTTTTCGGCCCTTTTTAAGGCGTGGGCCGGTTGGACGCGGTAAGAGGCGCCACCCCTCAGGGAACCCGATGAAACGAGACCGGACAGACGTGGCGCGCGCCGATACCGAGGCGCGCGGAGAGATTGCCAGGGGAAAGAAGATCAAGGTTCGTGAGACGCCGCCCGGGCCCGAGAAGATCCGCTACGCCCGAGCGAAGTTCGACGCCGTCGTGCTCGTCTGTACCAAATGCGCCAAGCGCCAGGGGCTGCCGAAGGGGACCCTCCGCAGCGTTCTCAAGCGCGCCATGAAGGAGCGCGCCGGATCGTCGAAGGAGCGCATGGCGAAGCCCCGCCTCGTCGAGGTCGGGTGCCTCGGCCCGTGCCCGAAGCGCGCCATCGCGGTGGCGACGACGGCGAGCTTGGCGCGGGGCCGCATCGCCCTCGTCGATCCGGCCGGGGACCGTCAGGCGATCCTCGACGCCCTCCTCCCCGATTTCGGCCCCAAAGCCGCGCTAACGCCGCCCGGCGCGCCGGAGGACAATGGCTCCGGACCGCGCATCCCCTAAGACCGAAGGCTGGCGGGGCCCGCGATGAAGCTCGTTTCCAGCGTCACCATCCAGCGGAACCGCCCCGAATGACCGCGCCCGGCACCGGAGGACGGCGGATCGGCCGGGCGATCCTGCGGCGGCTGCCGCTTCTCGGCACCGTGCTCGGCCTCGCCCTCGGCATCTGGCTCGTGGTGACGCACGATCTCCATGCGGTGGCCGATGCGTTCGGGCGGATCGGCGCCCTCGGGCTCATCGGCATCGTCCTCGTCCGGGGCGTCGTCGTCGCCCTGTGCGGGGTCGCCTGGGGACGGCTCCTGCGGGGGCTCGCCGGAGTGGAAGCGGGGGCGTTCCTCATCCTGCGCTTCGTGCGGGAGGGCATCAATGTGCTGCTGCCCGTGGCGTCCGTGGGCGGCGACGTGGTGGGGGGGCGCCTGCTGACGTTCTGGGGCGTGGCGGGGTCGCTCGCCGCGGCCTCGATCCTCGTCGACATGCTGCTGCAGGTGGCGACCCAGGGTCTGTTCGCGCTCCTGGGTGTGGGGCTTCTCACGCGGGTCGGCGGCGGCACGGCCGAGGCCCTGGCGACGTGGACGGCGGGGGCGCTGGCGGTGACGGCGGTGCTCGTCGCGGCGTTCTTCGCGGTCCAGCGCAGCGGCGCGGCCCGGGCCGTCGTGCGCCGGTGCACGGACCGGATGCGCCGCTGGGCCGGCGCGGCCGTGGCCCCATCGGACGGCGCGCCGGGCGGGGTGTACGCGGCGCTGGACGCGATCTGGGCGCCGGGCCGGCGCCGGGACCTCGCGGCGGGGTTCGTCCTCCACCTCTTGGCCTGGGGGATGGGAGCCGCCGAGATCTGGATCGCGCTCGCCTGCATCGGCGGCGCGGAGGTGAGCTGGACCGAAATCCTGGTGATCGAGGCCCTGAGTCAGGCGATCAAGTCGGCGGCGTTCCCGGTGCCGAGCGGGCTCGGGGTGCAGGAGGGCGGCTTCGTGCTGCTCGGCGGCCTGTTCGGCCTCGATCCGGGTACGGCGCTGGCCCTGTCCCTGGCCAAACGCGTGCCCGACGTGGTCCTCGGCGTGCCGGCCCTGATCGCCTGGCAGATGCTGGAGGCGCGCCGCGCCACGGTGATGCCGTCTGCCTAATTCGGCTCGGCGAGGAGGCTCTCGACGAACGCGCTGAGGCCCGTGCGGCGCTCGCGCTTCAGGCGCTCGGCCACGAGGATGCCTTCGAGGCTGCGGAAGGCGTCGTCGAGGTCGTCGTTGACGATGACGTAGTCGTACTCGCTCCACCGCTGGATCTCGAGGCGGGCGTTGGCGAGGCGCTTCTCGATGGTGTCCGACGAATCCTCGGCCCGGCGCTCGAGGCGGTGGCGGAGTTCGGCGAGCGAGGGGGGCAGGATGAACACCGTCACCACGTCCTGGGTGAGCTTCGTGCGCACCTGCCGGGTGCCCTGGTAGTCGATGTCGAAGATCATGTCGCGGCCGGCGCCCAGCACCCGCTCCACGGGGCGGCGCGGGGTGCCATAGAAGTTGCCGTGCACCTCGGCCCATTCGAGGAGGTTGTCGGCGGCGCGCAGGGCCTCGAAGGCCTCGCGGTCGATGAAGTTGTAGTGCTTGCCGTCGATCTCGGACGGGCGCCGCTGGCGGGTGGTCACCGAGATGGAGAGGTCGAGCCCCCATTTCTGATCGGACGCCATCTGGCGCGTCAGGGTGGTCTTGCCGGCACCCGAGGGCGAGGACAGGATGAGGATGAACCCGCGCCGCGCGATGCCCGTGGCCTGCATGGAGAAAAACCTATTCGACGTTCTGAACCTGCTCGCGGAATTGCTCCACCACGGCCTTCAAGTCGAGTCCGATCCGCGACAGCGTGATGTCGCCGGCCTTCGCGCACAGGGTATTGGCCTCGCGCCCGAGCTCCTGGGCGAGGAAATCGAGCTTGCGGCCGATGGGGCCGCCCTGCCCCAGGAGGTCGGCGGCGCTGGCGAGGTGGGCGCCGAGGCGGTCGAGCTCCTCCCGCACGTCGGCCTTGGCGGCGAGCAGCACCGCCTCCTGGTGCAGGCGGTCGGGGTCGAGGGTGCCGATGGCGATGAGGGTCGAGACCGTGGCCCCGAGGCGCGCCCGCACGGCCTCGGGCTGGCGGGCCGGGCACGCCTCGGCGGCGCGGGTCAGGCGGGCCATCTCGGCGAGCTGGCCCTCGATGATGGCCTTGAGCTGCCGGCCCTCCGCGCGGCGGGCCTCCACGAGGTCGGTGACGAGGCGCACCACCCCGTCCGCGAGGTCGCGCGCGAGGGCGTCGGCGTCGAGGCTCGCATCCTCGTCGGCCTCGACGACGCCGCGCAGCCCCAGCAATCCGTCGAGGGTGGCGGGCGCGACGCCCTCGGGCAGGGGCACCCGGGCCACCGCCGCCGCGAGGTCGGCCAGCAGCGCCTCGTTGATCCGGATGCGCGGCGCGGTGTCGGGGCGGGACAGGGTGAGGGAGAGCTGGCACTGCCCGCGCGCCAGGGTCTTCTGCAGGGCGGTGCGGGCGACCTCCCCGGCCGCGTCGTAGCCGTTCGGCACCCGCAGGCGCACCTCGAGCCCGCGTCCGTTCACGGCGCGGACCTCCCAGGCCCATTGGACCGGCCCGGTGGTGCCCGTGGCCCGGGCGAATCCTGTCATGCTGGAAAGAATCATGGGTCAGGCCCCTAGCAGAATCGCCCCGTCCGGGCGAGGGGCCGGCGGGGGGCACATGCCACCCGGGCGGGCGGATCGAAAACGGTCAAGCCGATGGTATTACACGACCTTCCGGCGATGTCGGCCAGATTTCGCGTGATTTCGCGTCGCGCGAAACAGGTTGTCGAGCGGACAAGTGCACCAGACGGCGCCGGGAACTTCAGCCGGCGGGCGCCGTAGACTGGGTTCACCGCGCGCCGGAGGGCAGACATGCCACAGATGTTCGACTGGATCTTCTTCGCCATCGTGCTGCCCGTGCCAGCCTACCTCGTCTGGGACTGGTACAGGAACCGGGACGTCCCGGAGGCCGGAAAGGGACTGGGCCACTGACGCGCCCGGCCGAGGATTCGGGCCGCGCCTGCGTTTCTGCCCGGCCGGACTATCGCAGGCGAGCCGGGACGCTTCCGTAGGCGTCTCCTCCGGGCTCGCCCCCTCACACTCAGCTGCCGCCTCGTCGCGCCGACGACGGGGTCGTCGCGGCCCTCTCCCCGCAAGCGGGGCGAGGAGACGCGCACGGCCCCCCGCCCCTCACGGCTGCTTCAGGGCCGGCACGGTTTTCGGCGAATTGAGGTCGAAGGTCTTGTTGCGCAGGGGGTCGAGGCGCGTGCCCTCCGAGGCGTCGAAGGCCTTGGAGCGCGGCGCCGTGGGGTCGCCGCCACCGGCGAAGCTAGTGCCCTCGGCCGGGGCGAAGGCGGAGGCCCGGCCGGGGTCCGGAGTGGGCTCGACCTTGTCCACGGCGGCGTCCGGGGTCGGGGCCTGCCGGGCGCGCTCGACCTGCCGCCAGCGGGCGACGTTGCGCGAGTGGCCCTCCAGGGTCTCGGCGAAGGCGTGGCCGCCGGTGCCGTCGGCGACGAAGAACAGGTCCTTCGTCCGCGACGGGTTGGCCACGGCCTCCAGGGCGGCGCGGCCCGGATTGGCGATGGGGCCGGGCGGCAGGCCCTCGATGACGTAGGTGTTGTAGGGCGTCGCGCGCTCGATCTCGCCGCGCTGGATGCCGCGCCCGAGGGTGCCGCGCCCGCCCACCAGCCCGTACACGATGGTCGGGTCCGATTGCAGCTTCATGCGCTTGTTGAGGCGGTTGACGAACACGCCGGCGACCCGGGGCCGCTCGTCGGCCCGGCCCGTCTCCTTCTCGACGATGGAGGCCAGCGTCACCATCTCGGCCGGGGTCTTCACCGGGATGTCGGCGGAGCGGCGCTTCCAGATGTCGGCCAGGACCTCGCGCTGCTTGGTGCGCATGAGGTTGACGATCTGCTGGCGGGTGGCGCCGCGCTCGAACTTGTAGGTGTCGGGCAGGAGCGCGCCCTCGGGCGGGATCTCGTTGATGTCGCCCGTGAGGATGTCGTTCTCGTTGAGGCGCGCCACGATCTGCTCGCTCGTCAGCCCCTCGGGGAAGGTGACGGCGTGCTGGACCTGACGGCCCGAGGCCAGGGTGTCGATGGCCTCACCGATGCTGGCATGGGCCTTGAACGTGTACTCGCCGGCCTTCAGCGCCTTGCCGCTGAAGCGGGCCGCCCACTCGAACAGGGCCGTGTGGGTGATGACGCCCTCGCGGGTCAGGGCCTGGGCGATCTCCGTGGTGCCGGAGCGGGGCGAGATCACCACCACCTTGTCGGCGGGGAGCGGCCCCGGCTCCTTCACCTGACGCTCGAACAGGGTGAGCCCGATCATCACCCCGATGGCGAGCACCACCGACAGGGTGAACAGCCCGGAGACGGTGGC
>Ga0182233_1000164_pt1 | contig 13416 bp, 16 predicted proteins | sample G6R1MG_31_FD_129664 | JGI IMG/M metagenome (GOLD analysis project Ga0182233, IMG submission 129664) | Miscanthus phyllosphere microbial communities from Michigan, USA - G6R4_NF_07NOV2016_LD1 MG | ecosystem: Host-associated > Plants > Phyllosphere > Phylloplane/Leaf | place: USA: Michigan... | reverse complement strand
GCCTGCCCCTGGGCGCCTTCAACGGCAGCACCCTCGTGGCCCCCGATCTCACGATTCTGTCGGAGACCCTGATCCCGGCCGCCGTCGCACGGGACGCGGCGGCCCGCCTGACGCGGGCCGGCCTCGACATCTGGGTGTTCGCCGACGGTGCCTGGAACCTGCGCGACCCGCGCGCGCCCTACACCGACCTCGAACGGCGGACCCTCGGGGCCGACCCCAACGTCGTGTCCAGCCTCGATCCGCTCCTCGACCGGGCGGCCAAGATCGTCGGAGTCAGCGCCGATGCCGACCATCTCGCCGCCTGCGAGACAAGCCTCTCGGCCGCCCTGGGGGAGGGGGCCGACGTCCATCGGTCGCAGGCCTATTACCTCGACGTGACTCCGGCCGGCGCCGGCAAGGGCCGTTTCGTCGAGACCATGAGCCGCCGCCTCGGGATCGACCGGAGCCGGATCGCCACCCTGGGGGACGGGGGCAACGACGTCCCCATGTTCTCGGGGGTCGGCTTGTCCATCGCCATGGGCAACGCGAGCCCGGCCGTGAAGGCGGCGGCCCAAGTCACGACGGCGGGCAACGACGCGGACGGCTTCGCCCGGGCCATCGACGAATTTGTTTTGCACCGCGCTGCGACCTGACGGTCCATCCACGGCCGCGCCGACCCAGAGCCTTGCACCGGCTTACGAATCCCTCACGGGCGCGGCATCTGTGTTTCCAGATTGTGTATCCTGTGCGCCACAGCACATGGGGAAAGCGAAGCCGTATCGCCTCAATCGAGGCGGCGGGTCGCTTTCCAGCCTCATTTGACCCCGACCTTGACCGCTCAGAACAAGAACGATCCGGGTCACTGCATGCACCAGCGCCTCTTGCTCCTCGCCGTCGCCGCGTTGGCCATCCCGGCTCAGATCCTGCCCACCCCGGCCTCCGCCCAGGGCAAGACCGCACGGGACAACATCGATGCGCTGATCGAGGATCAGGCTCGCGCCGCCGGCGTACCCGCAAGCTTCGTCCATGCGGTGGTGAAGCGTGAAAGCAACTACAACCCCAACGCCAAGGGCGGCAGCGCCCTCGGGCTCATGCAGATCAAGCCCGCCACGGCCCGCGGCCTCGGCTATCAGGGCGACGCGGCAGGCCTGTTCGATCCGGCGGTGAACCTGCGCTACGGCATCGCCTACCTCGCGGGGGCCTACAAGACCGCCAAGGGCGACCTCGCCCGCGCCTACGGCTACTACAACCGCGGCTATTATTATGCCGCCAAGCGCCTGGGCATCGAGACCGAGGTGCCCGAAGGCGTGACCACCGTCGCGTCGGGGGCGAAGTCCGGCGCCGCCTTCGCCAGTGCCTTCGACCGCTCCGCGCCCGTCGATCCCAACATCGCCGCCGCCAACACCGCCCTGGCCTATGCTCCGAGCCCGGCGGCCAACGCGGTCCCGACGGAACGCGTCGAGGTTCCGCTGCCGCCGCGCCGTCCGGCCTCGCTCTCGGGCGCAGGCGTGCCGACGGCGATGACCAGCCTCGATCCGGCCCCCGTCGCCATGGCGCCCCTCGCGCCAGCCCCGTCCACCCCCGTCTCCCTGACGACCCCCGGATCCATCGACCCCGCCCCGAGCGAGAGCGTGGCCGTGCCGCTGCCGCCACGTCGGCCCTCGGCCGTCCTGCTCGCTTCTGTGGGTCGACCGATCATCGCGAAGAAGGCCGGCGGCGCACCGATCCTCGAAGCCTCGGCGCTTCCGGCCGGCCAGTAGCGCCCTCGACACCGTCGTCCCTCGGACAAGCCCCGGCGGACAGTCGCCTCCCGCGCGCCTCCCATACTTCGCCGCTACCCATCCCGACCTGCGCAAAATCCAGGCAGAGTCACCTTTTTTCCCATCACCTATGTGAGAATCGCTTGCGCTCGCCTGCACGCAACCTCACATGCCGCACTGCACAGTGACGCGTGGTGGAGCGATCCCCAAAAGATAAGCCTGCGCCCATCAATTCGATTGGGCTATAGGGCGGCCGACGCGGTAGGATGTTTGCGTTCCGATCGACAGGATCGATCGATTCGCCATCTTCATTTGTGGACGGCATTGTCGTTGCGAGACAATCGCGAGCAACGGCAGATTTGAAATCAAGGGTTGTGCAGGTCTGTTGCCTGCCTGCATATCAGGAAGACGGACGACGGCATGGCCGGCGCGGTAGAAGAAGAATCGATCTTTCTGACGGAGCTCGGCCGGCGTGTCCGGCATGCGCGCACCCTGCGCGGACTCTCGCGCAAGCTCCTGTCTCAGACGTCCGGGCTGTCGGAGCGCTATATCGCGCAGCTCGAGAGCGGTCAGGGCAACGTCTCGATCATACTCCTGCGCCGGGTCGCCAACGCCATGGGCGTGCGTCTCGACGACCTCATCGCCGGCGAGAGCACGGCACCCGATTGGCCCGTGATCCGCGACCTCCTGGGGCAGGCCTCGGCCGAGCAGATCGCCCTGGCCAAGGGCATCCTGTCCGGTCAGGCGCCGGCCAGGGGTGACGCGCCGCAGCCACGGGTCGCCGTCATTGGACTGCGCGGGGCCGGCAAATCGACCCTTGGGCGACGGGTGGCCGAGCGCCTCGGCTGGACCTTCGTCGAGCTGAATGCCGAGATCGAGCGGGAGAATGCCCTCTCGGTCAAGGAGATCTTCGCGATCTATGGGCAGGAGGGCTACCGGCGCCTGGAGCAGGTGGCCCTGCGCCGTCTCACGGAACATCCTGGGCCCCTCATCCTCGCGACCAGCGGCGGCATCGTCGCCGAACCCCTGACCTACGACCTCCTGCTGCAGGCGTTCTTCACGATCTGGCTCAGGGCGCGGCCGGAGGAGCACATGCAGCGCGTGCGCGAGCAAGGAGACCTCGCTACTACCGGCGACCACCCATCCGCCATGCAGGAATTGCGGGCGGTCCTGGCCAGCCGCGAGCCCCTGTACGCACGGGCCTCTTCCGTGGTCGACACCTCCGACGTTCCCGTCGAAACGATGGTGGACCGTCTCGCCGCGGCGATCGAGGCGCGCTTCGGGGCCCTGCCGGCGATGCATCACGCCTGATCTGTCGCGGGCCGGAAGGGCCGGTCACCCTTGATCGGCGCGCCGTCACACCACACCCTAAGGCCAGACGGAGAATGCACATTCTCCGTCTGGCCCGTCGCATGCGGATCCTCATCTCCGGGCGGTTCTCCGGAGAGTGTCGTCCCTGCGGCGACCGCGCCACCGGACCACGTCCCTAAGCCCGAAGGAGAAGCTCTTGCCCGTCCGTTCTTCCCTGGACCGGCCCGCCGATCGGGAAACGGTCGCGACCTTCGATCCGATCTGGACCCGCGTGCGGGCGGAGGCCGAGGCGCTCGTGCGCCAGGAGCCTCAGCTGGCCTCCTTCATCGTGGCGACCCTCCTCAATCACCCGACCCTCGAGGCGGCAGTGGCGCACCGGGTCGCGGCGCGCCTCGGCCATCCCTCCCTGCAAGCCGAACTCATCGCCCATGGCTTTCACGAGGCCATCGCCGACGATCCGCGTCTGGGCGAGATCTTCCGCGCCGATATCGGGGCCGTCCTCGACCGGGACCCGGCCACCACCCGGGCGATCGAACCGGTGCTCTACTTCAAGGGATTCCACGCGCTCCAGGCGCATCGCCTCGCGCACTGGTACTGGACTCACGACCGCCGCGACCTCGCCCTCTACCTGCAGAGCCGCTCGTCGGAGGTGTTCCAGACGGACATCCATCCGGCGGCACAGATTGGGCGGGGCGTGTTCCTCGATCATGCCACCGGCCTCGTGGTCGGCTCCACGGCGGTGATCGACGACGACGTGTCGATCCTGCATGCGGTGACCCTCGGCGGCACGGGCAAGCAGGGGGGCGACCGTCACCCGAAGATCCGCCGCGGCGTGATGATCGGCGCCGGCGCCAAGATCCTGGGCAACATCGAGGTGGGCGAATGCGCCCGCGTCGCCGCTGGTTCGGTGGTGCTGCGCGCCGTCCCGCCCCACACCACGGTGGTGGGGGTGCCCGCGCGCGTCGTCGGCACCGCCGGCTGCGCCGAGCCGTCCCGCGCCATGGACCAGCTGCTCGGTCTGGACGCATTCATTCACATGGCCGAGGGCATCTGAAGCGAGGCCGCACGCGCGCTTGCTCATGCCCCGGCGGCATGGCAAGCGGTCCCGGACTCGAGCCAGCGACCGCCACCGCGCGCAGGCCGATCCGACCCCGAACGCGAGAGGCGATCAGCGTGACCAAGACCGACATCACCAAGGTGCAGGACTACCTTCGCCGGACCTTCGCGAACACCAACATCCGCCTCGTACCCCGCCCCAAGAAGGACGATTCGGCCGAAGTCTACATCGGCGAGGAGTTCCTGGGCGTGGTCTCCGTGGACGACGAGGACGGCGACCGCTCGTTCAATTTCGCCATGGCGATCCTCGACATCGACCTCGAGGACTGAGAGCGCCTTACACGACTCCCGACCACGGCCGGTTCTCGCCTTCAGCGACACGGGAGTTTTGTGAGAGGCGCTCGGCCCGCCGCAATCAACCTTCACGGCACGGGCGATCGGCCGATGGCCCGTGCACAGGCTTAACCCTAACGGCGGGAAAGCCTTAACGTTTCGTAAACGACAGGGCAGAGTGGTCTTCACGGTTTCTTAAGCGTGGAGCGTTCGCATGATGACCCTCAGCCCATCGGCCCTCGACTCTCTCCAGACCCTGTGCATCGGCCTCGCCCTGTCGGGCCTGCTCGCCAGCGCGTTCGAGCTCTTCACCGAGCGGCGCGCGAGCTTCAGCCTGCTCGAGCGCGGCGGCGTCACTGCCGTGGCGGCCTTGCCGATGCTCGCCTTCGGTGCGCCCTTCATCATCCTGCGCAACACGGTGCGCGGCCGCCGCTTCGAGCGGCGTCCGATCCCCTTCGTGATGATCGCCACGATGATCGCCTGCGGCTGGAGCCTGATGTCGGGCCGCGTCGCCCTCGATCTTGCCCACATGATCGCGGGTGTTTGATCCGCCTCGCCGGCTCGACCGGCGGGGATTCAGCGGTTGGCCGTGGCGACCGGGGAGGCGCCCCCATTGAGGGTCACCCAGGCGAGGCCGTCCTGGCCCTCGCGCTTGATGAAGGTGTAGCCCGTACCCGGGGCGGACAGGATCGCGGAGGTCTTGTTGTCGAGGATGAGGTCGCCGTGATCCGTGCGGACCATGAGGACCGCATGCCCCTCGCCGATGTCATCGATCACCACGGTCATCCGCAGGGCACGCCGGGGCAGGCCGCGCTGCACCAGCATCCGCCGCTTGAGGAGCTGAAAATCCTCGCAGTCGCCCGAACCGTCGTCGGGAAAATCCCAGCGGTCGACCACGCCCCAATGGGCCATGTCGGTGACCGGCCGGATGCGGGCGTTGACCCGACGGTTGACGCTGTCCAACATCGCACGGATGGCCGGAGTCAGGGTGATGCGGACCGGTTCGCGGACATTGACGGCGCATTCGGCAGGATGGCGCGCGCAGAAGTCGGTCCATGCGGCCACCGGCCGGGCCTCGGCGCCCGCACCGAGGGAAGGTGCGTCGGGCAACGCCGCCACCGTCTGGGCCTGCGCGCCGGCGCCACCGAAAAGGAGGGTCGCCCCCGTGAGGGCGAGGCGGGCGGCGCGGGCCACGCGCGCCCGGAAGGCGTCCTTCTCGCCCACCGCCGGTTCGCCGAGGCTATGCAGAATCGCGTGCCGCATCCGGTTCGCCCTGCCGTCCATTGCTGACACGGCAAAGTTGGCACGACGGCGCCCGGCGCTCAAGCAGAAGTTAAACTCTTATTAACCACCCCGGCAGCATTCGGTTCCACGTCGATGGGCGGCTTTCCAGGTCGTCTGTTCTCGTCCCGCCTCAGCGGTTGGCCGTCGTGATGGGCGATGTGACACCCCCGAGGGACACCCAGGCCACGGCATCCGTGCCCTCGCGCTTGATGAAGGTGTAGCCGGTCCGGTGCCAGGGCAGAACGGTGTTGGTCTTGTTGTCGAGGATGAAGTCGCCCCGGTCGGTGATGAGGGTGAGCACCGCGTGGCCCTCGCCCTTCTCGTCGATGACCACGGTCATCCGCATGGCCCGACGCGGCAGGCCGGCCTCGGCCAGGAGCTTGCGCTTGAGGAGCTGAAAATCCTCGCAATCGCCCGAGCCGTCCTCGGCCAGATCCCAGCGATCCGCCGATCCCCAATGATCGAGGTCGGTGACCGGCTTGATCCGGGTGTTCACCCGGCCGTTCACCGTGGTGATGAGGTTCCAAGTGGCGGGGGTGAGGGCGATCCGCGTCGGCTCGTTGGCGTTGATGGCGCATTCGGCCGCGTAGCGCTCGCAGAAGGTGACCCAGGCGGCGATGGGTCGGGCGGCTCCCACGGGCGCCGCGAGGGTCGCGGGGGCGGGCAGGGCCGGAAGGCTCGCCACCGTCTGGGCATTGGGCAGCGTCGAACCGAACGCCGTCGCCAGAACCGTCAGGGCCGCCACAGCAACCGATTTCATCCCACGCATCGCAGCCCCCGCGTCATTCAACGCTGTCACGTTGACGTGCCGGCCACTGCGCGGCGCTGAAGCCGATGCGCGCAATTTTATCGAATCGGGCCCTGCATCCGGCTCATCCGGGACAGGCCCAATTCACCGCTTCCTCGATCGTTCACAATTGCGCATCGCGATTCACAAAGTGGATACCATCGCGCCGCCGGCCCGATCGGCGCCGCCGAGACTCGGGGAAACAAGAAAAAGGCCCGATGCGATGTCCGCGACCGCAAGGATCGGGGACATCGCATCGGGCCTGTGGGGTCACGTCCTTCGCCCAGACCGCTGGGGTCTCGGCGCGAGGGCCTTAAAGCCGGATACCCTCATGGAACAGGTCGGCGGAGATCGGCAGCAGAAAGCGTACGCCGATGCCGCCCTCGAAATGGCGCACCACCCGCCCAGGGGTCCGACCGACGACGACGCTGCTGTCCAGGGCGGGAGAGAGACTGCAGGCGATGGCCGCCCCCGACAGGGACACGTCGATGATCTGAGCCGGAATCTCACGTCCGGCCTCGAGGCGCAGGATCACGGCCGGCTGGGTGGGCTTGAGGCGCTCATGGGTTCGCCCCTCGGGCAGGCCGAGGCTCTTGTGGTTGGCGAGCCACGTGAGCTGCGAGGCGATCTTCTCGCGCTTGCGCGAGGTCGAGCCCAGGCGCGCGGCGAACCCGTCGGGTAGGAGGCGCACGATGACGCCTTCCAGGCGCCCGATCTGTTCGAGATAGACCACCACCCGTTCGCCGGGCTGTCCCGCTTCGACGCAGGTCAGGCGTACGCCGCCCGGTGACATGTCCACGGTCTGACACGGGAATTCCCGGCGGTCCGACAACATGTAACGCCCGAGCAGCGCGACTTTGACGCGCTGATGCCGGCGCCTGTCCGACGCACGGATACCACGCGTCAGCTTTGCCTCGGGGTGCACGAGATCCTCAAGCATGTTCGGTCAAGGTCCGGCTCTCCGAAAGGCCGGGGAACCTTAGTCGGCCGCCGGTTACGAAAACCTTCCGTGTCCCGAGCCGGGATGACACCGCACACGCGTCTGTCGTTGGCCCGGCGCAAGGGATGCGACGGAAACCGACCTCACCCCCGGCCGCCGGGATGGACGAGGAGATGCCCGCGTCGGAACGGAAGGGCGTCGTTGGCGGGAATCGGCAGGTTGCGCAGGGTATCCTCGGCATCACCGAGCGTTCTGGGCTGCGTGCCGAGCACGCGCAGGCTGGTGGTGCGCAGGTGCGTGACTGGGCGCAGGCCGAGCCAGTGCGGCACGAAATGCGGACTCAGGGCACCGAGGATGCGCGTCTGGGTCTGGCCACGGTGGCGCAGGGGAAGGAGAATGAGCTCGAGATCGATGGTCTCGTTCCGGGCTGTCGTCCCCGTCAGCCCGGCCACCATGCCGAGGGTGTCAACCGCCACGGTCTCCACGAGGCGCCAGGGATCGGCATCGGGCGCTCCCCACAGGTCCGCGAAGGCGTTGGTGCGCAGTTCGCGTCCGAAGAGGGCGCAAACGCGGGTGCCCGCCAGCCGGATCGCCGCGCCGCTGCCGGGCACGTCGACCTCGAGAATCAGGCTGTCTGCGAGAACATTGCGGATCGCACCAGGCTCGATCTCACTGCGTTCGGGAGCGGCCCGCTCCCGGCGAAGGCCGTCCCAATAGGTGTGGAGCAGGCGACTCGTCGGATGCTTCATGGTGTCCTGCGGTGGCATGGCCCTGGAGGGTCTGGCGAGAGGAGTTCCATTTCGGGACACGGATGCCCGTGCGACGAAGGAATTTCGTAAGCCTGCGCACACCCTATGCCGCCGCCGGAACGGCCGCGCGCTTAACCTTTTCGTAAGGTTAACAGAATTGGGGCTCGGTGTGGGTTCAGGTCGCCGAACGGAGCCTTTCGCGCGCATGGGGCTTGCCGCACCCCTGAAAGCCCCGACATGGTGACGCCATGGATGCCATGCCCGACCTGCCGCGCCAGAACCGCGTTCCGATGTTCAACATGCCGGGCGTCGTCACCGCCTCCATCGCGGTGCTGCTGGCGATCCACGCCCTGCGCGTCTTCGTCCTGCCCGATGCCTGGGACATCTGGGCCCTCATCCATCTCGCCCTGATCCCCGGCCGCTGGACCGTAGCCATCGACCCGTCACGGATCGAGGATCTCCTGAAGGCGGCAGGTGCCGTCGGCGACCCCGATATCGTGGGTGCGCGCGAAGTCTTTGCCCGTTACATCGTCGCCGAACCGTCGGCCAGCCCATGGACCTTCGCGACCTATGCACTCCTGCACGGCTCGTGGACGCATGTGATCTTCAACACCGTGTGGCTCGCCGCCTTCGGCTCGCCCGTGGCACGCCGTTACGGCCCCTTGCGCTACGGCGTCATCGCCCTTGTGGGCGCCGTGGCGGGAGGGGTGCTGCACGTGCTGATCGATCCGCTGAGTACGGCGCCGCTCATCGGCGCATCGGCGGGGGTCTCGGCCCTGATGGCGGCCGCGGCCCGCTTCGTGTTCCAACCGCCGCCGGCCTACCGCGTGGCGCAGCCCTGGCAGTTGCCGCCGCCCCAGCGCCTCCAGACGATCGCGGAGCTCCTGCGCAACCGCACGGCGGTGATCTTCCTCGCCGTCTGGCTCGTGACCAACTTCCTGTTCGGCGTCATCAGCCTGCCCCTCGATGCCGAGGCGACGGCGGTGGCCTGGGACGCGCATCTCGGCGGCTTCCTCGTCGGGTTCTTCCTGCTGCCGCTCCTCGACCGGCACAGGGGCTGAAGGACGCGAAAACACCCGCCCCATCAGGGTTTTAAGCATTCGCGCTTGCCAGGACGGCGCGCCAGCCACACAATCGCCACAGATGGGATCGGCGCCGAGGGGGCGCGAATCGTCCGATCGAAAATCCGTGAGCCGGGGTCAACCAGGCCGCAACGTCGCTCGTACCAGGAAGGGAATCGCCTATGACCGTCGCCCGTATCCTCGCCGAGAAAGGCCGCTCCGTCGTCACGGTGGAGCCGCAGCGCACCCTCGACGAGGCCATCCATCTGCTCGCCGAGAAGCGCATCGGCGCCGTCGTCGTCAGTGATGCCGAGGGCGCGGTTCTGGGCATCCTGTCCGAGCGCGACATCATGCGCGCCCTGGCTCAACAGGGCGCGGGCGCCCTCGACGCCCTGGTCTCCGCGCACATGACCGCCGCCGTCGTCACCTGCACCCGCGACACGAGCGTCGAGGACGTGATGCACCTCATGACCGACGGCCGCTTCCGCCACGTTCCCGTCCTAGAGGCGGGCCGGCTCGCCGGCCTCATCTCCATCGGCGACGTGGTCAAGCGCCGGATCGCGGCGGTGGAGGCCGAGCATCAGGCCATGCGCGACTACATCACCATGGCGTGATCGGTCGGCCGGGATTTCCGGAGTCGACGCTCAGACCCTGGCCGCCGCCGACGCCACGGTGGCGCGGATGGCCGGCAGGACGGCGCGGGCCGCTGCGCGCCCGAGGGCGATCCCCTCCGCCGCGCGGTGAAACTCGAACAGGCCCATCCCGTCGAGACACGGCGAGATCGTCGCGTCCGGCGGATCGCCCGCGAGGCGCGCCCGCGAGATCTTGTCCTGCGTGATGTTGAAGGCATCGAGCATCACCCGGGCGAGGCCGGGGCTCGGCGCGCCCGGCAGGGGGCGGCTCGGGGGCGGGGGACTGGACCGCAGGAGGTTCCACGGCCGGCGTCGGCGCGGCCTCGGCGCAACCGATGCCTCCGTCGCCGGCTCGGTAGGGTCGAGGACGACCGGTCCCCCGGCCGCGCGGGGATCACCGTTGAGGTTGATGCAGATCACCACGTCCGCCCCGAGGGCACGGGCGAGAGTGACGGGCACGGGATTGACCAGGGTTCCGTCCATGAGAAGGCGGTCGCCGAGGCGCACGGGCGGGAACACGCCCGGTAGGGCGTAGGAGGCCCGCAGGGCGTCGACGAGGTTGCCCCGGGTGAGCCAGACCTCCTCGCCGGTGCCGAGGCACGTGGCGACGCTCGCGAAGCGGACCGGAAGGCCCTCGATGCGGCGGTCGGCGAGGTCGCGCTCCAAGCGCCGGCGCAGGCGGGCGCCGGCGATGAGGCCGGACCCGAGGCGCAGGTCGAGGAGGCCGACGACGCGGCGCTTGGTCAGGGACAGGGCGAAGGCCTTGAGGAGGCCGAGCTGGCCCGCCGCGTAGCAGCCGCCGACGACGGCGCCGATGGAGCAGCCGGTGACCACCTCCGGGTGAAGGCCCGCTTCTTCCAGCACCTCGATGGCCCCGATATGCGACCAGCCCCGGGCCGAGCCGCCGCCGAGGGCAAGGCCGATGCGGGGGCCGCGCGGGGCGGCCTCCGTCACGGGCTCGACGGCGCCGGCCTCGATGCGGACCGCGCCGGACCCGTCCCAGGTCATGCTGGGCCGGGCGCCCGGGACACGGCGGGGTGGAGGCGCACCGGCCCCGTCGCTCCCCCGAGTTCGACGCCGCGGTAGAAGCAATCGCGCCGGCCCGTATGGCAGCAGCCCCCGTCGCCGCCGACCGTAACGCGGATGAGCACGGCGTCCTGATCGCAATCCACCCGCATCTCGACGATGCGCTGGATCTGCCCGGACGTGGCGCCCTTGTGCCAGAGCTCGCCGCGTGAGCGCGACCAGTACCAGGCCTCGCCCGTCTCCAGGGTGCGGGCGAGGGACTCGGCGTTCATGTGGGCGAGCATGAGCACCTGCCCGTCCGTCGCGTCGACGGCGATGCAGGCGATGAGGCCGTTCGCGTCGAAGCGAGGGGTGAAGACGGCTCCCTCCTCGACCTCGGACTTCGAACCCGGGGCGTCGAAAGAGATCGTCATCGGCGTCAGGGCTTGTTGCGCACGAGGGTAAGGAAGCGCACCTGCTCGTTCGGATCGCTCTTGAAGGCGCCTCGGAACTGGGTGGTGATGGTGGAAACGCCGGCCTTCTGGACTCCGCGCATGGCCATGCACAGGTGCTCGGCCTCAACCATCACGGCGATGCCGCGGGGTTTGAGAATGCTCTCGATCACGTCGGCGATCTGCGCCGTCATGGTCTCCTGCGTCTGCAGGCGGCGGGCGAAGGTGTCGACCACGCGGGCAAGCTTCGACAAACCGACGACGCCCTTGACCGGATAGTAGGCGATGTGGGCGAGCCCCATGAACGGCACCATGTGGTGCTCGCAATGCGAGTAGAACGGGATGTCGCGCACGAGGACGATGTCCGAATAGCCTTCGACCTCCTCGAACACGCGCTCGAGGAGCGCGTCGGCATCCTGCTCGTAGCCGCCGAACAGCTGGCCGTAGGCCTTGGCCACGCGGGCGGGGGTGTCGCGCAGGCCCTCGCGGTTCGGGTCGTCCCCGGCCCAGCGCAGGAGGGTGCGCACGGCGGCCTCGGCCTCCTCGCGGCTCGGGCGACCCGTGGCGACGGCATCGGGCACGCGCTTGGCGGAGGACGGCAAGGGGGCGATCTCCACGGCGGGAATCGGCACAGGCGCATTGTCGTTGCGCAGGCCGTTCAGGGACGCGGCATGTGCCGCGTCGGGAATCTTCTCAGCCATCCGCGAATCCTCCGTCTCGGTCAGGCGGTAGGAAAGGGACTTGAGCGCGGCATCCATGGCATCTTCCGCCCGAGCGATCCGGGTCGTCATCGTGTTGCTGTCGGGCTTGGCATACATCGTCGAACCATTGCCGTTTGGGGCTTCGGCCGGCGGGGACACCCTGGCCGCAGGCGCGATCCCGGCCGTGGGCACAGCCCGGATCGACGATCCGCCTCCTCGCGAAACGGTGCGTGGGCGCCTATATCGTCGTAATCGCGCCGCCGCGCAATGCAGGCGGCGCGGATCAGACAACCGGGACCGGACGCCGGCTTCACGCGAGGCCGTCCCCGCCGTGAGGACGCCGCCCATGCTCGACGACATCTACAACCGTCGCATCCTCGAACTCGCCGCCGATATTCCCCATCTCGGGCGCCTGCCCACGCCCGACGCCAGCGCGACCGTCCACTCGAAGCTGTGCGGCTCCACCGTCACCGTCGACCTCTGCGTCGCGGACGGGGTCGTCACGGATTTCGCCCACGCGGTGAAGGCGTGTGCCCTCGGACAGGCCTCGTCCTCGATCATGGCCCGTCACGTGATCGGCGCCACGACGCAGGACCTCCGGGCAGTCCGCGAGGCCGTGCGGTCGATGCTGAAGGAAAACGGCGCGGCGCCGGAAGGCCCCTGGTCGGATCTCGCCGTGCTGGAGCCCGTCCGGGACTACAAGGCCCGCCACGCCTCGACGCTCCTGACCTTCGACGCCGTGGTCGACGCGCTGGATCAGGTCGCCGCCAGGGCCCAGGCTGCTGAATAAGGCCATGGTCCGCCGCGCGGCCCATTGGGCGATCCGGGGCTACCAGCTCACGCTGTCGGGCCTGATCGGGCGGCAATGCCGACACTGGCCCTCCTGCTCGGACTACACCGACGAGGCGATCCGCCGGCATGGACTCTGGCCCGGCGGCTGGATTGGGTTCTCGCGCATCTGCCGGTGCGGACCTCTCGGCACTCACGGCATCGACCTCGTGCCCGAGACATTGCCCAAGGGGGCAGGGTGGGCCACGCCCTGGCGCTACGGCCGCTGGCGGAGCGTCAACGCACCGCCCGCACCCTTGGCGCGCGAGACGGCGGAAGACCTACCGGTTGCCCTCACAGACTAGCGCGACACCTTATGGACGATCCGCGAGCCACGGCGTCAGGATTCTCCGAACTCTTCAAATACCGCAACATAAACAATCCGAAAACAAATATTCCCGGCGTTTAGAGCTAGAATTATTTCAATTCAGCACTCATAGAATCATAATATTCCTTGAAATTTTGCCCATTGGGACTTGAGAAACGATCCGCTTTGGTATTTTGACCGATCTCCGCCCTTCGGCATTCCAGGGAGTCT
>Ga0182233_1000163_pt1 | contig 13463 bp, 10 predicted proteins | sample G6R1MG_31_FD_129664 | JGI IMG/M metagenome (GOLD analysis project Ga0182233, IMG submission 129664) | Miscanthus phyllosphere microbial communities from Michigan, USA - G6R4_NF_07NOV2016_LD1 MG | ecosystem: Host-associated > Plants > Phyllosphere > Phylloplane/Leaf | place: USA: Michigan... | reverse complement strand
GATTCCCGCGAGTTCTTCCGGGAATACGGCAGGAATTCCCTCAGTCTCCTGGCCGGGCGCCTCAAGAACCCCGCCACCGGCGAGATGGAGTTCCAGGGCCTGCCCTACGGCCCCAAGGCCCGCCTCGTGCTCCTGCACCTCTGCACGGAGGCCGTGCGCCAGCGCAGCCCCACGGTGGCGGTGGCCGACAGCCTATCGGGCTTCATGAAGGAGATGGGCTTTGCCGTCACCGGCGGCGAGCGCGGCACCATCCGGCAGTTCAAGGAGCAGCTCGCGCGCCTCGCCGCCTGTACCCTTCAGATTGGCCTGTGGGACGGGGAGGGCAGCGCCAGCACCCTCAACGTCCCGCCGTTCCGCCAGCTCGACCTGTGGCTGCCCCAGGGCGCCGACGGGGTGGTGTGGCAGAAGAGCGTCCAGTTCCACCAGGATTTCTACGACAACCTCATCCAGCACGCCCTGCCCGTCGATATCCGGGCGGCCAGGGCCTTCTCGGGCTCGGCGCGCAAACTCGACCTCCTGTTCTGGGTCGGCTACCGCCTGCGTGCCCTGCAGCGCCCCCTACGCCTGACCTGGGACAATCTGCACAAGCAGTTCGGCGCCGACAATGCGAGCCTGCGCAGCTTCCGCCAGGCGTTCAAGGCCGATCTCGCCCACCTCCAGGAGGTGTTCCCGAAGCTGCCGATCCGGCTGGACGACAACGGCATGCTGCTCCAGCCCGCCGAAGCCGGCGCCCTGCTGATCCCGCCGCGGGCGGGCAAGCCGGCCCGGAAGGCCGTCGCGGCCTGAGCGCGACGCTGGAAAATACGGAATAACGCTTTTTCCCTTGTCTTGGCGGAATATTCTGGTAAGCCAGTGAAACGGCGCATATCAGAATATTCCGAGGCGTGAGCGATGTTTCCGAACGAGGCCGAGGTCGAGGTCGCCCTGGCCGCCCTGCGCCGGCAGCGCGACGCCCTCGACCGGCAGATCGCCGATCACGCCCTCTATCTCGAACTCGGCCGCCGCCTCGGGGCCGGCTCCCTTCCGCCCCCGGCGCCCCTGCCGGCGGCCGAACCCGAGGCGCGCTTAGGTGAGGACATCGCCGCCGCCCGCCGCCACGGCCGTGCCCTCGTGGCCGCCGCCTTGGAGATTCTCCACGAGGCTGGGCGGCCCCTGCATGCCGGCGAGATCCTGCCGGCTCTGACGGCGCGCGGCTTCGACCTGCCCGGTCACGATCCGGTGGCGGCCCTCAACACCCGCCTGTGGAAGCGCTCCGGCCCCGGCGGCCCCCTGCGGCGCCTGGGCGACGCGGTCTACGCCCCGTCGGAGGAGGCCGATCCGGCGTGAGGCCTCCTCCGGTCCGGGATCCCGAAGGGGTCACCCCTTCGGCGGGTGTCGGGCAGAGCCCGACGAAGGACCCAGGGCTCTGCCCTGGACCCGCGAAGGGCTTGCCCTTCGAACCCAGTTTCACTCCGGCAGGGCGAACACCGTGAGCTGGCCTCCGAGCGCCGTGTAGCTCGACAGGGCCGCGTAGCCGCCAACCGCGCCTGCGCCGTCATGCGGGTCGGTGAGGCCGGCCGCGAGGCCGATGCCGGCCCAGCCGCCGACCCCTGAGAGCACCGCCACGTATTGCCGGCCCCCGTGGGTGTAGGTGGTGACGTTGCCGACGATGCCGGACGGGGTCTTGAAGCGGTAGAGCTCCCGGCCGGTCCGGGCGTCGACGGCCTTGAGGTAGCCCTCGAGGGTTCCGTAGAACACCACGTCCCCGGCGGTGGCGAGCACGCCCGACCACACGGAGAACGGCTCGGGGATCGACCAGACGCTCCGGCCGCGCACCCCGTCCCAGGCGGTGAGGGCGCCCGTCCGGGTCTCGCCGGGCGGCGGCTCCAGGCCGACGGTGGCGCCGACATAGGGCACGCCCAGGGCGTAGGTGACCCGGAACGGCTCGTAGGTCATGCAGATGTGGTTGGTCGGCACGTAGAACAGGTGGGTTTTCGGCGAATAGGCCGCCGGCTGCTGGTTCTTGGCGCCGATGGCGCCGGGGCAGATGCCCGCGGTGGTCTCGTCCTCGCCCGCCGTTTCGGGGGCGTAGCGCGGGTCGAGGACGGGGCGGCCGTAGGTCTTCGAGGCGGGGTCGAGGTCGATGCGGGTCGCCCAGTTCACCGCCGGATCGAACTTTTCGGCGCCCAGGAGTTCGCCGGTCGCGCGGTCCAGGGTGTAGGCGAAGCCGTTGCGGTCGAAATGCGTCAGGAGCGGGCGCGTCCGGCCGTCGACGGTCTGGTCCGTGAGGATCATCTCGTTGACGCCGTCGTAATCCCACTGGTCGTGGGGCGTCATCTGGTAGAGCCAGCGCGCCCGGCCCGTGTCGGGATCGCGGGCGACGATGGACTGGGCCCAGCGGTTGTCGCCCGGGCGCTGGGCCGGGTTCCAGGTCGAGGGATTGCCGGTGCCGTAATACATCAGGTCGAGTTTGGGGTCGTAGGCGTACCAGCCCCAGGTGCAGCCGCCGCCGGTCTTCCATTGGTCGCCCTCCCAGGAGGCGAGGGAGGAATCCCGGCCCACGGGCCGGCCGAGGGTGGTGGTGGTCTGCGGGTCGACGAGCATGTCCGCGTCCGGACCCATGGAATAGGCGCGCCAGAGGCGCCGGCCGGATCTCGCGTCGTAGGCGGTGAGGTGGCAGCGCACCCCGAACTCGCCGCCCGAGATGCCGACGAGGATCTTGTCCTTCACGGGCAGCACCGTGGCGGTGTTGGTCTCGCCCCGGGCCGGGTCGCCGTTCTTCACCGCCCAGTTCACCCGGCCGGTCCTGGCGTCGAGGGAGACCAGGGTGGTGTCGGCCTGGTGGAGCAGGATCGCCCCGTCGGCATAGGCGAGGCCCCGGTTGACCGTGTCGCAGCACAGCATGGCCACGACGGAGGCGTCCTGCTTCGGCTCGTAGCGCCACAGGATCCGGCCGTCATGGTCGAGGTCGAGGGCGGTGACCACGTTGGGGAACGGCGTGTGGACGTACATCACCGAGCCGACCACCAGGGGCGCGCCCTCGTGGCCGCGCAAGATGCCGGTCGAGAAGGTCCAGGCGACCTGCAGCCGGCCCACGTTCCCGGCGGTGATGGCGTCGAGGGGTGAATAGCGGGTGTTGGCCGCGTCAACGGTCTGGAGCACCGGCCCGGCGGGCGGCGTCCCCGCCGCCTCGCCGCGAACGGGGGGCGGGCTCGCGGTGAGCGCGAGGGCCGCGAGGGCAAGGCGGGACGGAACTCGGCGACGCATGGAACGACCTCGGCTGCGGGCCGGGTCTAGGCCGGTTCGCGCGTCCGCGCCACGGCGTTACCGGCCGGCCGCCTCCGCCGAGGCCGCGCCGTGACGCAGGAGGGGAAAGTACGCCCGCACCGCCAACGCGCTGCCCGCCCGCGACAGGTGGCCGGTGTCGAGGAACAGGTCGGTGCCCTCCGTGCGGTAGCGGCACAGGGCGCCGTCGCAGAAGGTCGGCAGGGGGTCGATGAAATCCGCGCCCGCCGCGAGGCGGCGGATGGCCGGGTCGCCCGGGTGAGCGAACCACGCCGCCGAGCCGTCGGCCCGGGCGCCCGCGCCGCGCGCGCTCAGCACCGCCACGTCGAACGCGAAGAGCGGCGAGGGGCCGATGACCGAGACCGACACCCCCAGGGCCGCGAGACGCGCGAGGGTGTCGGGCAGGCTTGCCAGCGTCCGGGCGGGCAGGAGGTCCCAGCGGGCGGCCAGCACCACCCGGCCGACGCCGTGGGCGCGGATCACGTCGAAGACGTGGGCGTTGAAATCCCGGCAGCCGGGCTTCGCCCGGGACCTGTAGGCGAGGAGGGGTGGGCAGCCGGCGAAGGTGTATTGCAGGATGGCGTGGCTGAGGGCGGGCGCGTTCTGCTCGAGGCCGGGGACGTAGTGCGCCGCGTAGGAATCGCCCCACAGGAGGGCGGTGTCCCGCTGCCCCGCCGTGATGAGGCACGCGGGCCCGGCCCAATCGGAAAAGCGCCCGTTCTCGAGGAAGCAGCGCCCGCCCTTCCAGCCCTCGCGCTCGAGGGCGGCGAGCGCCCCCGGATGCACGCCGGGAAAGCGCGACGGATAGCCGTGCGTGAGAACACCGGCGAGGCCGAGCCCCCCGAGGCCCGCGAGGAGGGCGGCTGTGGCGGCAAAGAGCGGTCGGCGGTCGGCGGCGGGCCCCCGAGGCGGATGCCGGAGCGGGGTCTCGATCCAGCGCCAGGCGGCGTAGGCGAGGGCGAGGCAGGCGGCGAGGATTCCGGCCACCTCCCACCCGGCCGGTTCGCGCAACAGGGCGTAGCGGGTGAACACCACCACGGGCCAATGCACCATGTAGAGGGCATAGGACAGGCGCCCGATCCCGGTGCAGGGCGGCGCCGACAGCAGCCGGCCCGCGAGGGTCTGCGCCCCGCCGCCCCCGGCGGCGATGATCAGGCCGGCCCCGAGGCAGGGCGGCAGGGCGGCGAGCCCCGGAAACGGCGTCGTCTCGTCATAGGTGAAGACCGCCACGAGGATGAGCCCGAGGCCGCCCGCCGCCATGGCCTCGCGCAAGGGACGCGGGGCCGCCCATCCGGAGGGAAAGGCCAGGAGGGCGCCGACGAGGAGTTCCCAGGCCCGGGTCGGCAACAGGTAGAAGTTGGCCCCCGGCGCCGTCCCGGTGAGGGCGACGCTCAAGGTTAGGGAGGCGAGGAGGGCGACGAGGAGGCCGGCCGCCGCGACCCGCCGAGAGCGCGCCAGCAGCAGCGGCAGGGCGACGGGGATCACGAGGTAGTATTGCTCCTCGACGGAGAGCGACCACAGGTGCAGCAGGGGCCGGGTCTGCGCCTCGACGTCGAAGTAGCCGGCGCTCTTCCAGAAGAACACGTTGGCGGAAAAGGCCGCGGCCGCCACGACGCTGCGGGCGTAGTCGTCCAGGGCGGTGGGCAGCAGGAACGCGAGGGCGAGGGCGTAGGTGGCCAGGATCGTCGCCACCAGCATCGGCAGGATGCGGCGGATGCGGCGCTCGTAGAACCGGGCGACGGAGAACCGGCCCGCCGCCACGTCGGCGAGGATGCCCCGGGTGATGACGGTGCCCGAGATCACGAAGAACACGTCGACGCCGACGAACCCGCCGGAGGGGCCCGGCACCCCGGCATGGAAGAACAGCACCACGAGGACGGCCAGCGCCCGCAGGCCGTCGATGTCCGGGCGATAGGCCAAAGCCGGGGCAGGGGTCTGCGGGCAAGGCGCCGGCGCGGGAGTCGTGCGGGTCGGGATCATGCCGGGAGGACTCGCGCCGTTCCGTCAGGCCGAGGGCATGGCCGTCGCCGGCCGCCCCTGCGCGCGCGGGCGCAGGATGCGTCGGCGCGCCGGCTCCTCGACCCAGAGATGCACGGCGCTGGCGGCGGCGAGCGACAGGAACGCGGCCAGCGCGGCGGTGAGCCAGGGGATGCCGTCGAGGCGGCCGGCGAGCAGGGCCCGGTGGAGGCCCGACACGAAGACGTAGATCGGCACGTGCAGGAGGTAGAGGGCGAAGGAGATGCGGCCGAGGAAGACGAACCATCCGGCCGTCAGCGGGCCGGAGCGGACCTGGGCGCCGGCCAGGATCACGGGGGCCCAGACGAGGGCGGTGAGGCCGTTATGGGTGAGCACTTCGGGAATGGCCCCGACGCTCGCGACCAGGGCCGCCGCCGCCGCGCCCGCCCCGGCCAGCAGCAGGGGGATCGGCAGGCGAACCCGCCGCCACAGGACGAACAAGAGTAGGCCGGCCACGAATTCGGGCAGGCGCATCAGGGGGTTGTACTTGATGGCCTGGGCCAGGAGCGCGGCCGCGTCCGTGGTCGGCGCGATGAGGGAGAGGCCGGGGGCGTAGCGGTTCCAGGCCAGGATCGCGAGGGTGGTGGCGGTGGCCCAGGCCGCGAGGGTCACGAGGGCCGTCACCCCCGGCCGTCGCAGGACCAGCGGCAGGAGGAGGGGGAACAGGGCGTAGAAGAACAGCTCCGCCGAAACCGACCAGCTCGGGCAGTCGAGGGCGCAGGCCGCCCCCGGCACCCAGGCGTGGAGGCCCAGCGGCGCCAGGACCGCGCTGGCGGCCATCAGGGTCTGGAGCGGGGGAGCGACCTTCGCCGTCCAGACGACGAACCAGGGCACGCCGACGGCCAGCGCCAGGAGGTAGACGGGATAGACCCGCGCCACCCGCGACCGCAGGAAGCGGACGAGGGCCGCGCGCTCCGACAGGTCCACCCGCTGGTAATTGTAGGCCAGGATGAAGCCCGACAGCAGGAAGAAGAACGTCACCCCGGAATAGCCGAGGAAGACCGCGTCGGGCATCGCCGCGCGGCTCATCGCGTAGGTGCCGAAGTGGAACGCCAGCACGTAGGCCGCCGCCACGAAGCGCAGGGCGGTCAGGGCCGGCAGGGGCTCCACCGCCGGATGGGGGCCGGCGGGCGCGGGACGGTCCGGGGAACGGCTCAAGACCGGTCCTCCCCGCCCGCGATCACCCGGGCCCGCGCCCGGTAGCGCAGGCCGAGCACCGAGACGACGAGGAGGAAGTAGAGGCCGTTGGTGGCCTGATAGAACACCGATTCGAACACTGCCACGAGGATGGCGAACAGCCACAGGCGCAGGAACAGCATCGCCAGCGGATCGAGGCGGCGCCCCTCGGGCCGGTGCTGCAGATCGCTCACGGGGGCCCAGACGAGCCACCACGCCGTGAGGGCGAGGCCGACGAGGCCGGATTCGAGGGCGGTGTTGAGGTAGCCGTCATGGGCGTCCGTGGCGCGGTTGACCCAGGTCGCCGCATCGGCCCCGCCCCCGTAGAACACGCTCTCCCAGAAGGCGCCGTAGCCGTAGCCGGCCAGGGGACGCTTGGCGATGTTGTCGACGGCGAACTCCCAGATCTCCGTCCGGCCCGTGAAGGTCGGGTCGCCGGCGAGGCCCGCCACGAAGGCGCCGATCTGCGGCACCAGGACCGATCCCACCGTCAGGGTCAGGAGGAGGGCGAGGGGGGTGAGGAGAACGAGGCGGCGCCAGAGGGTCGAGCCGGACCACGTGCACAGCCAGGTGAGGACGAGCACCACGGGGGTGATGGCGACGGAGGTCTTGGCGTTGGTGAACACGAGGAACACGGCGGCGGCCGCGGCGAGGAGGAACCCGAGCACCCGCCGGCCCATCGCCGCCCAGAACAAGCCGACGAACACGAACGCCCCCATGGCCGCGCCCGCGGCGTTCTTGTGCGGGTAGATCCCGCGCCAGCTGCCCGCGTGCTCGGGCTCGATGAGGTCGAAGGCCGTGTGCATGGCCCGTTCGGGGGCGAGGACGAGGCCGAGATAGCTCACGGTCACGATGCCCAGGACCGTGGCCCCGAGCACGGAGGCGAACTGGCGCGCGTCCCGCGCCGCCAAGAGGAAGGCCACGGCGGCGGCGGTCATGATCACGAGGGAGACGAGGCGGCGGGCCGAGACCAGGGGTTCGATGGAGAGGGCCGTCGAGACGGCGAGCCAGGCGAGCATGAGGAGGATCGGCAGGCTCGCCAGGGGCCGCAGGGCCGCGCGGCCCCGGGCGAGGAGGATGGCGCCCGCGATCGTGCCCATGATCAGGAACAGGATCTGGTTGCCGAGGTTTCCGCCCGCTCCGGAGGCCGCGTTCTCGGGGGCGGTGCCGTCGTGGAACGGGTTGGCGCCCACGAGCATCACGAGGAGAATCGTCGCCAGGGCGCCGAGGCGCAGGGCATCGGGCACCCGGAGGGGCACCGGTGCCGGCGAGGCGGCGATTCCCGTGGTCATCGACATGCCAACTCCCGCGCGACGGCGCCGGGGACGGGCCCGGCCCCCGGAGATTCGTGAAAGGATCGCCGCACGATAGCGCGACCGGCTCGCCGGATCCTGCGCGCAGAATACTTGAGAACCTGCAAAAGGCGCGGGGGCCCGCTCAGGCGGCGCCGCCGCCCCAGGGCTCCGGCCGAACTCCCGTGATCGTGTGGACGAGGGCCTCGCGGGCCGCGCGGGAAGCGGCGAGGCGGGCCCGCGCGGCGGCGAGCACGGGGGGCGACGCCGTGTCCGGCGTGCCGGCCTTGAAGGGCGGGGCGGGGGCGTATTCGAGGCCGAGCTGGATCGCTTCCGCCTGCTCTTGCCCGACGAGGTCTGCGGCGAGCGCCAGGGCGAAATCGATCCCCGCCGTGACGCCGCCGCCGGTGACGAGGTTGCCGTCCCGCACCACCCGCTCGGCGACGGGCGTCGCGCCGAAGGCGGCCAGCAGGTCGAGGGAGGCCCAGTGCGTGGTGGCGCGCCGGCCCGCGAGCAGGCCGGCGGCGCCGAGCACCAGGGCGCCGGTGCAGACGGAGGTGACGAAGCGCGCCGCCGCCGCCCGCTCGCGCACGAAGGCGAGCACCTCGCGATCCGTCATCAGGGCATTCACCCCGACCCCGCCGGGCACGCACAGCACGTCGAGGGCCGGGCAATCGGCCATCCGCACGGTGGGGGTCAGCACGAGGCCCGTGGCGCTGACGATCGGCTTGAGCCCGGCGGCGACGAGGTGGACCGTGGCCCCCGGGATCATCGCGAACACCTCGTAGGGCGCCGTAAGGTCGAGCTGCTGCACGTTCGGAAAGGTGAGGAGGCCGATCTGGAGGCTCATGGAGTCTGTCCCGCTGGGAGGGGCCGCGCCGCCGCAGCGGGCTGCACGATGTCATGCCCGGACATGAAGCGGCAACACCGGGATCGCACAAGGCTCGCGGCGTGTCGTGCCCGCCCCCGACCCGGGGAGGCATTTGACATTCCGTTCCGCATCATCGACACCGCCGCCCGTCGGGGCGTCGACCGAATCCGTGGGCCGGTGACCGGTCCGGAGCCCGCGCATGACCGCTTTCCAGGTCCTTTCCCGCCAGGTCCTTTCCCGCCAAGCCTCTCCCGTGATGCCCGCCGCATGAGATCGAGCGAAGTCCGGCTCCCAACGGCCGGCGGCGATGCGTTCGCGTTCCTCGACCGCCTCCTCGGTCTCGCCGCCCTGAGCCACGCCCGCGCCTGCGCCCTCCTCGTGGCCATCGGCCTGATCTGCTTCCTGCCCGGCCTCGCCTCGCTCCAGCCCATGGACCGCGACGAGCCGCGCTTCGCCCAGGCCTCCAAGCAGATGCTGGAGACGGGCGACCTCGTCGATATCCGCTTCCAGGGGGAGGCCCGGCACAAGAAGCCCGTGGGGATCTACTGGGCGCAGGCGGCGATCGTCGGCGCCGCCGAGGCCCTCGGCGTGCCGGGGGCCCGCACGGTCATCGGGCTCTACCGCATCCCCTCGCTCCTCGGGGCCCTCGGTGCCATCCTGCTGACCTACTGGGCGGCCCTCGCGTTCCTGCCCCGGCGCGGGGCGCTGCTCGCCGCCGCCCTGTTCGGGGCCTGCGTGATGCTCGCGGCGGAAGCGCATCTCGCCAAGACCGACGCCCTGCTGTGCGCCTGCGCCGTCGCGAGCCTCGGCGGTCTCGCCCGGGCGTGGCTGCGGCGCGGCGAATCCTCTCATGGAAATCGCCTCGACACCGGCACGGTGGTGGCCTTCTGGCTCGGCCTCGCCCTCGGCATCCTGGTGAAGGGGCCGATGGTGCCCCTGTTCTGCGCCCTGCCGGCCGTCGTCCTGTCCGTGCGGGCCCGCTCGGCGGCGTGGCTGCTGGCCCTGCGCCCCGGCCTCGGCCTGCCCCTGACCCTGGCGCTGGTCGCCCCCTGGTTCCTCGCCATCGCGTGGAAGAGCGGGGGCGCGTTCTACGGCGAGGCGGTGGGCCACGACATGCTGGCCAAGGTCGGCGGCGGCGCCGAGAAGCACTGGGCGCCGCCCGGTACCTACGCCGTCGTGTTCTACGCCACCTTCTGGCCGGGTGCGGCCTTCGCGGCACTGGCCATCCCGTTCGCGTGGGCGCGGCGCGGCACCGACCCGGTCGCCTTCCTCCTCGCCTGGATCGTGCCGGCCTGGGCGTTGTTCGAGACCGTCCCGACGAAGCTGCCGCATTACGTCCTGCCCCTGATGCCGGCGGTGGCGATCCTGACCGTGCTGGCAATGGCCGCCGGCGCCCTCGATCCCGCCCGGCGCGGTGCCCGGATCGTGGCGGGCCTCGTGGTTCTCGTCCCCGTGGGGCTCACCCTCGGCCTGACTTGGGCGGCCTGGAGCCTCGACCGGACGGTGCCGTGGGCCGGCCTTCCCCTACTGCTCGCGTCCTGCGCCGTGGCGATCCTGTCCTGGCGCGCCTTCGGCCTGGCGCTGCCAGAGAGGGCGTTGCTGCTCGCGGTCCTCGCCGCCTGCCTGCTCTCCCCGGCGGTGCTCGGCCTGACCCAGCCGGATCTCCCCGCCCTCAAGGTGTCGCCGCGCCTCGCCGCGATCCGTGACACCCTGCCCTGCGCGGACCCGAAGGTCGCGAGTTTCGGCTACCGCGAGCCGAGCCTCGTCTTTCTGATCGGCACCGATCTTTCCACCCCCTCCACGGCTACGGAGGCGGCGGACTTCCTCACGCAGGGCGGCTGCCGCCTCGTCTTCGTCGACAGCCGGCAGGCGGCCGCGTTCGACGCGGCCATCGCGGCGGGCACAATTCTGCCCCGGGTGGTCGGGCAGGTGTCCGGCTTCAACATCAACGGCGGCCGGCGGGTCGACCTCTCGGCCTATGCGGTGATCCCTTGAACGCTCAGACCCCAGCCTTGCGCCTCTCCGTGGTGGTGCCGGTGAAGAACGAGGCCGGCAACATCGCGAGCCTCCTCGCCGAGATCGAATCGGCCTGCGCGGCGCTCGTCCCCTTTGAGGTGATCTACGTCGACGACGGCTCGACGGACGCGACGCCGAACCTGCTCGCCGAGGCGGCCCGCGCCCGGCCGTGGCTGCGGGTGCTGCGCCACGCCCGCAGCGGCGGCCAGTCGGCGGCCGTGCGCAGCGGCGTCGCGGCGGCCCGCGCGCCCGTCGTCGCCACCCTCGACGGCGACGGCCAGAACGATCCGGCCTTCATCCCGGCCCTGTTCGCGGCCCTGGAACAGGCCGGCCCCGGGGCCGGCCTCGCGCAGGGCCAGCGGGTCGGCCGCAAGGACGGGCGCCTCAAGACGTTCCAATCGCGCATCGCCAACGGGGTGCGCGGCCGCATCCTGCGCGACGCCACCCGCGACACCGGCTGCGGCCTCAAGGTCTTTCGCCGCGAGGTTTACCGGGCGCTGCCGGCCTTCGATGCGCTCCACCGCTTCATGCCGGCGCTGGTGGCCCGCGAGGGGTTCGCCGTGGTCCACCGCGACGTGGTCGACCGGCCTCGCTTCACCGGGCGCTCGAATTACGGCCTGTTCGACCGGCTCTGGGTCGGGATGCTCGATCTTGCCGGGGTGTGGTGGTTGATCCGCCGCAAGCGCCCGGCGCCCCCGGTCACCGAGGTGACGCCGTGACGGTGCACCCATGATCATCCAGCTCGCCGCGGACCTGCGCGGCTACGTCTACGATGTGTTCGTGACCCGATTCGACGGCTGGCTGGTGTTCGGGATCCTGGCGCAGGCGGTGTTCGGCGCCCGCTTCATCCTGCAATGGCTCGCCTCCGAGCGGGCGGGAAAGAGCGTGATGCCGCTCTCGTTCTGGTTCCTCTCCATCGCGGGCGGGCTCATGACCCTGGTCTATGGCCTGGTGCGGCGCGAGCCGGTGATCATCTTCGGTCAGGCTCTCTCGACGGGCATCTATCTGCGCAACGTCGCCCTCATCCTGCGCGAGCGGCGCGCCCGATGACCCCCGCGCCCCTGCCGCCCTTCTACGACGATCTCGACGCCAGCTTCCTTGAGGTTTGGCGCCTGCTGGAGGAGGGGCCGGCCCTGCGCCGCAACGCCTTCCACATGCCGGCCCTCGCCACCGTCGACGCCGACGGCCGGCCGCAGGTGCGCACCGTGGTCCTGCGTGCGGCCGATCCCGCGACGGGGACCTTGCGCTTCCACTGCGACCGCCGCTCGGCCAAGGCCGCCGAGATCGACGCGTCGGGCCGGGCCGCCCTGCACGGCTACGATACGGCCTCCAAGATCCAGATCCGGGTCGCCGGCACCGCCCGCCTCCACACGGACGATGCCGTGGCGGACGCCGCCTGGGACGGCTCGCGGGTCATGAGCCGGACCTGCTACGGGATCAGTCCGGCCCCCGGCACGGCCATCCCCACGGGCGAGGGCTACACCCAGCCGGAGGACGGCGCCGAGATGGATCTCGGCCGTGCCAATTTCTGCGCCGTGGTGGTGACGGCGACCCGCCTCGACTTCCTGTTCCTCGACCGGCGCGGCCACCGCCGGGCGGGATGGACGCGCGACGCGGCGGGTTGGACGGGGACGTGGCTGGCGCCGTGACGGCTCACATCGCCGCGCGCAACCGCGCGAAGCCGGCGTCGAGGTCCGCCTGCAGATCCGAAATATCCTCGAGCCCGATGTGGAAGCGCAGGCCCGGCCCTTCCGGGGCCCAGGTGGTGGCCGTGCGGTAGGTGCGGCAATCGAACGGGATCACGAGGCTCTCGAAGCCGCCCCAGGAAAACCCCATCCCGAACAGTTCGAGGCCGTCGAGCAGCGCCGCCACGGCGCGCTCGGGGGCGGGGTTGAGGATCACGCCGAACAGGCCGGAGGCGCCGGAGAAGTCGCGCTTCCAGAGGGCGTGGCCGGGATCCTCGGGCAGGGCCGGATGGAGCACGCGCGCCACCTCCGGCCGGGCCTGCAGCCAGCGCGCCATGGCGAGGCCCTGCGCGCCGTGCTCGCGCAGGCGCAACGCCATGGTGCGCAGGCCTCGTAGCGCCAGAAAGACGTCCTCGGGGCCGGGGCACATGGCGAAGTGCTCGAAGGTCCGGTGCAGGGCCGGCCAGTACTGCGCGTTGGCCGAGGTGAGGCCGAGCAGGAGATCGGAGCCGCCCGAGAGGTATTTCGTCCCGGCCTCGACGGCGATGTCGACGCCCCGCGCGTGCGGCGGGAACAGCAGCGGGGTCGCCCAGGTGTTGTCCATGATCACGGCCGCGCCCCGCGCGTGGACGACCTCACTGATCGCCGGCACGTCCTGCATCTCGAAGCTCTGCGAGCCCGGCGCCTCGACGAGCACGGCCTTGGTGGTGTCGCGCAGGAGCGCACCGATGCCGGCGCCCACCAGGGGATCGTAATACTCCACCTCGACCCCGAACCGCTTCAGGACGCCGTCGCAGAAGATGCGGGTGGGGCGGTAGGCGGAATCGGAGACGAGGAGGTGGTCGCCGGCCGACACCACGGCCATGAGGGCGACCGTGAGGGCGGCGAGGCCCGACGGGGTCAGCACCGTGCCGGCGGCGCCCGCGAGTTCGCTCCAGGCGGTGGTGAGCGATTCCGTCGTCGGCGTGCCGGAGGTGCCGTAATCGAAGCGCCCGCGCCGGTGCTTGAGGTCGTCGTAGGTGGGGAACAGCACCGTCGAGCCGCGATAGATCGGGGTGTTGACGAAGCCGTGCTGGGCAGACGGGTCGCGGCCGACATGGACGAGGCGGGTGCTCGGGCCGAAGCGTGCGGGATCGCGGGGCG
>Ga0182233_1000162_pt1 | contig 13583 bp, 11 predicted proteins | sample G6R1MG_31_FD_129664 | JGI IMG/M metagenome (GOLD analysis project Ga0182233, IMG submission 129664) | Miscanthus phyllosphere microbial communities from Michigan, USA - G6R4_NF_07NOV2016_LD1 MG | ecosystem: Host-associated > Plants > Phyllosphere > Phylloplane/Leaf | place: USA: Michigan... | reverse complement strand
GCCCGCGAGCGCTTGGGCCAGCACGGCCAGCGCCCGCTGGTGCACTACGACTACCTGTTTCTGACCGCCGAGGGCTAGGGGCTGGCAGTTGGTTTTAGGCTGCTGGGCCGCGGAACGACCTGGTAAGCCGATAGTAGGCGCGGGGTTAAAACCGCAGCGCCGTTCTTTGCGCGGCCGTTGTCTCGTTGCCCCATGACCGATTATTCTGCCTTTTTCAGTGCTACCCAGCAGGCTAGCCGCGCCTTGGCGGCCGTGGCGCCCGCCGCCATCGACGCCCTGCTGCGCGACCTGGCCGACGCCACCGTGGCGCAGACCAAATTTTTGCTGGCCGAAAACGCCCACGACCTAGCCCGGATGCCCGCCACCGACCCGCGCTACGACCGCCTGCGTCTCACGCCCGAGCGCCTGCACGGCATGGCCCAGGACCTGCGCAACGTGGCCGGCCTGCCCTCGCCCCTAGGCGTGACCCTTAGCGAGCAAACGCTGCCCAACGGCTTGCAGCTGAGCAAGGTGCGCGTACCGCTCGGCGTGGTGGGCATCATCTACGAGGCGCGGCCCAACGTGACGTTTGACAGCCTAGCACTGTGCCTCAAGACCGGCAACGCCTGCCTGCTCAAGGGTGGCTCCGATGCGGCGCACTCCAACGCGGCGCTATTGGCGGTGGCCGGGCCGGTGCTGGCCCAGCACGGCGTGCCGCTGGCCGCCGTGACGCTGCTGCCCCCCGAGCGCGCCGCCACCGAGGCCCTGCTGGAGGCCGTGGGCTACGTCGATGTGGTTATCCCTAGGGGCAGCCAGGGGCTGATTGACTTTGTGCGGAAGAACGCGCGGGTGCCCGTCATCGAAACCGGAGCGGGCGTGGTGCACACCTACTTCGACGAAACCGGCGACTTAGGTAAGGGCCGCGCCATCGTGGCCAACGCCAAAACCCGCCGCGTAAGTGTCTGCAACTCGCTCGACTGCCTGCTCTTGAACGAGCACCGCCTGGCCGACCTGCCGGCCCTGCTGGCCCTGCTGGCCGAGGCGCAGGTGCAGGTTTTTGCCGATGCGCCGGCCCACGCCGCGCTGGCTGGCGCCTACCCAGCCGAGCTGCTGGCCGAAGCCAACGAAACGCACTTTGGCACCGAGTTTCTGGACTATAAAATGGCCGTGAAGACGGTGCCCGACCTGGGCGCGGCGCTCGACCACATTGCCCGCTACGGCTCGCGCCACAGCGAAGCCATTGTGAGCGAGACAGAAGCCCACATCGACCAGTTTTTGCGGCTGGTCGATGCCGCTGCCGTGTACGCCAATGCCTCCACGGCCTTTACCGACGGGGCGCAGTTTGGCCTGGGGGCCGAAATCGGTATCAGCACCCAAAAGCTGCACGCCCGCGGCCCCATGGGCCTGGCCGAGCTCACGAGCTACAAGTGGCTGGTGCGCGGCACCGGGCAGGTGCGTCTGTAACGCGAACTTTCCAGTTCGCGGTACACTGCATAGCGGCTCACTGGGCGGCCAGCTTCTTTAATTTATCTTGCTGTATGAAATTGCTGCTGCTCTTAAGCCTTGCACTGGCCGCGCTGCCCACCCTGGCCCAGCGCCCGCTCGACCGGCGCTTGCAGCACGAGCTCGACAGTATCCGAGGCCAGGACCAGCGCTACCGCAAGCTCATGGCCCGGTTTCGCAAGGGCAAGGCCGACTCGCTGGCCACGGCCCTCGGGGTGCCCAAGGCGCAGGTATCGGCCTACGTACTGGCCGCCATGCACCGCACTGACAGCACCAATCTGCGCCGCGTGGAAGAAATAATTTGGCGCTACGGCTACCCCGGCCAAAGCCTGGTGGGCAGCCCTACCAACGAGGCGGCGTGGGCCGTGCTTCAGCATTCGGATAAGATTCCGCAGTACCTCATCTGGGTGCGGGGCGCCGCCGAGGCGGGCGAAATCCCCTACCCCCTCTATGCCCAGATGCTCGACCGCAAGCTCATGGACGACGGCCAAGAGCAAGTGTATGGTACTCAAACCACCGGCTACACTGTGCTCGACCATACCACCGGCCGGCAGCACACCGTCGCCTTCGTGTGGCCCATTCAAGACTTGGCGCACGTAGACAAGCGGCGCCGACAAGCGGGCTTCAGCACCACGCTGGCCCAGAGCGCGGCGGCCAAGGGCTTTCCGGCTCAGCCCGCCACCCTAGAATACGCCCTATGGCTTCAGCAAGAAGCCGCTCAGCTGGCGGCGCAATTACGCTAATGTGCAGGTTATGAGCACGCCTACCTTACCTACTGCTACCTTCCAGGCCGTGCTCGAAGCCGGCGGCCCCAGCTTTATGCCCACCCAAATCGTGGTGGTGCCCGAAGCGGCGTGGCAGACCGTGGGCGGCAAGGCCACCAAGCGCGTAGTAGCCACCCTCAACGGGCACACCGAGCGCTTGGGCCTACTACCGCTGGAAGGCGGCGGGCGCTATCTCCTGCTGCGCAAAGACCTGTGCCAGCGCTTAGGCCTCACCACCGGGCAGGCAATCAAAGTGAGCCTAACGCCCGACCCGGACCCCAACCATGTAGACTTGCCCGATGAGCTGGCCGAGGCCCTAGGTGCCTGGCCCGAGGCTGAGGCGGCTTTTGCGCGGCAAAGCGGCGCCATACGCCGGGCCATAGCCCGCAAAGTGGCCGACGCCAAGCGCCCCGAAACCCGCGCCCGCTACGCCGTAGAACTGGCCGAGCGGCTCGCCCGCGGCGCTCACCCGTTTCGGACCTGATACTGGTAGCGTATTCAAGGCGTCAATCACGACTGCCATGCTAAACGCAGCCGCAGCAGCTCTACCGGTGAATTAACTCTTAGTATCAACAACGAAGCGGTAGAGCTGCTGCGGCAAGCGCAGCATAACGGGCGTTATCCCAGACATAGCGACCTAGAAGTCGTTCCAGTCGTTGATGGTCACGACCTGGCCCGGCCCGGTTACCGTGAATTTGCACTCCTCGAAACGCGGCGCGGCTAAGCGCGGCTTCACGTTGTTGGAGAACGCGAAGGGCTCGGTAGGGATACCCAAGAAATTTTTGTCGAGCTTGTCGTTGTTGTTCAGGTCTTGCGACACGGCCACGGCCCACTCGCCGGGCGCCAGGGCCACCGGAATCGAGAGTGTGCTCTTGCCATCGGGCCGCACTACCATCCGGATAGCCATCTGCCCCGACTTCAGAAACTTATCGGGCGCGTTGTAAAAATTGAGCTTCACCACGGAGCTGGTCGAGGCCAGGGCCGACACAACCACCGTCACCATTTCGGTAGCGGGCGCAGGAGGCGGGGCTAGTGGCGTAGCCGACCCCAGCGCGAGGCCGCCCAGCAGCAGCGAAACAAGCGGTAATGCGTTCATGACGGGCAATTTAACAAAGCGAGTAGTTTCGTATTAACTTCCGGCTGCCGCCAATTCGTTCCGCCCGCCCCACCGGCCCTGCCCTCACCCTTCCCTTCCCACCCACCCCCAAGCCTTATGCAAGCTTATTTTCGGCGCTTCCTGCAATTAGCGGAGGCCGGCACCTACCACGAGCTGGCTACCCTACCCATTCCGAAACCCGAATTTTTTAACTGGACCGCCGAGATTTTAGAAGGCCTGCACGTGGCCACGCAGCCCACCAAAACGGCCCTTGTGCTGGCCGATGACACCGGCCACTACGAACTAACCTACGCCGAGCTGGCCGCCCGCGCCAACCGCCTGCTGCACTACTGGCGCGGGGCCGGCGTGCGCCCCCAAGAGGCCGTGCTGCTGATGGTGCCCGTGTGCGCCGAGCTTTGGGACACCTACGTGGCCGGCATCAAGGGCGGGCAGGTGCTGATTCCGGCCGCCAGCATCTTGACGGTCAATGACCTAGAATACCGATTTAGCCGCCTGCTGCCCGCCGTGGTGGTAGCCGACCTCGACAACGCCGCCAAAATCGACGCCGCCGAGCAGGCCCTGGGGCAGTCCATCCGGCTCAAGATGCTGGTGGGCGGGCCTGCCGTGCAGCGCCCTGGCTGGGTCGGCTTTGCGGGCACCGCGAGCTTACCCGACCACGCCGAGGCCCACCCCACCCGCGCCGACGACCCGCTATTTTTATTCTTCACCTCGGGCACCACAGGCCTGCCCAAGGTGGTGATGCACACGCACTTTTCGTACCCGGTGGGCCACCTCAGCACCACTGCCTGGATAGGCCTGCGGCCCCAGGATAGGCACTGCAACATCTCGCAGTCGGGCTGGGCCAAGTTTGCCTGGAGCAGCTTTTTTGCGCCGCTCAGCGTGGGCGCCACCTTGGTGGTGTACCAGGGCAGCGGGCGCTTTGCGGCCGGGCCGCTGCTGGCCACGCTGGCCCGCGAGCGCGTGAACACGTTTTGCGCGCCGCCCACGGTGCTGCGCCTGCTGGTGCTGGAAGACCTCGGAACCTACAACCTCAACTTTCGGCAGTGCGTGAGCGCGGGTGAGCCCCTTAACCCCGAAGTAATTGAGGCCTGGCAGCGCGGCACCGGCCAACTCATCCGCGACGGCTACGGGCAGTCGGAGAGCACGGCCATGGTCTACAACCTGCCCGGCACCCCGGTGCGGCTGGGCAGCATGGGCCACCCCTCCTTTATGTACGATGTGGTAGTGGCCGACGACGAGGGCCGCGTGCTGCCCGACCTGGCCGAGGGCCACCTGGCGGTGCGCACCGACACGGGCCGGCCCAACGGCTTGTTTGTGGGCTACTTTGGCGAGCCCGAGCGGGCGGCCAGCGTGTTTCGGAATGGCCTCTACTACACCGGCGACAAGGCCTACCGCGACCCCGACGGCTATCTCTGGTTTGTGGGCCGCGACGACGACGTGATAAAATCGAGCGACTACCGCATCGGGCCCTTCGAGGTCGAGAGCGTGCTCGTCGAGCACCCGGCCGTGGTGGAGGCCGCCGTGGTGGGCTCGCCCCACGCCATTAAGGGTCACGAAATCAAGGCCTTCGTTATTCTGCGACCCGGCACCGAGGCCACGGCGGCGCTGGCTACCGAGCTGTTTGCCTACAGCCGCATGCACCTTGCGCCCTACAAAATGCCCCGCATCCTGGAGTTTGTGCCCGAGCTCCCCAAGACCATCAGCGGCAAAATCAGGCGCGTGGAGCTGCGGGCGCAGGAGGCCCAGCAGCGGCTGGGCGGGGCGGCGGGCGCGGGAGAGTTTTTCTACGAGAAAGAAAAGTAGTAGCTACCCCAAACCAAAACGCGCCGCTTGCTTTTCAGCAAACGGCGCGTTTTATCAGACCTAGGTGGGGCTTAGCTCTTCTTCTCGGCCACCGGGAATTTATCCAGAATTTCCTTGGCGTTTTTGCTGAACTCGCTGCCTAGGCGGCCGGCATCATCGACGGGGTCGGCCACCGAGCCGCGCCACACGAGGTTGTTGGAGCGGGCGTCGATAAAGTCAATCACCAGCGTGCCTTCGCGATACTGCTCGGTGCGGGGCTGGCTGTAGTACGAGGGGCCGTACCAGTAGCCATAGTTGACGGGCAGAAACCGGCCGCGGTAGCCCACCGAGTAGGGGTAGGCGTAGCCGGGGCCGCCGTAGGTGTCATACACAGTGCGCTCGGCCTTTTCCACGAAGGTGTGGGTCGTCACCAAGAAGTCGGGGCTGGTTTCTACCTGGCGCAGGCCGCGCTTGGAGAGCTCACCGGCAATGGCCTGCTTGATGCGGTCTTGGGTGATGGAGCTGCTCAACAGCGGGTTTTGGTCGCCGCTGGTTTTTACCTCGGTGTCGGCAAAGTCGAAGGTGCGGTAACGGCTGAAGTTAACGTTAGCACGCTGCTCCACGTTAACCCTGGGAGTGCAGGCTGAGAGACCGGTTAGCAGAGCCAGGCTGCCGGCCAAAAGAATGTTTTTCATGACTGTAGCAAAACTTTTTAGTACTTAGTTTACTCCATTCGCCCGCAGCGGGTTGCCCGAGGCCGTGCCAGGCAGCACGGCCCGTCTGCGTTTGTGTTCACCTAGGGCCGGGTTGCCGGCTTCCTCTACTCCTACGCATTTTTAGTATATGGAAGGACTTACGAAGATTGAAGACCTCGGCATGCCCCGCGTAGTCATTGTGGGCGGCGGCTTTGGCGGCCTCGAGCTGGCTAAGTCGCTGGCCAATGCGCCGGTGCAAGTAGTGCTCATCGATAAGCAGAATTACCACGGTTTCTGGCCGCTACTCTACCAGGTAGCCACGGCGGGCCTCAACCCCGACAGCATCGTGTCGCCGTTCCGTAAAATCTTGGGCGAGCAGCAAAACTTTTATTTTCGCTTGGCCGAGGTCACGTCTATCGACGCGACGGCCCAGGTAGTGGAAACTTCTATCGGGCTGCTGCGCTACGACTACCTGGTGCTGGCCACCGGCACCACCAGCAATTTTTTTGGCGACCAGCAAATGGCCGAAAATGCCATCTCGCTCAAAAACGTGACCGATGCCATCGAGCTGCGAAATACGTTGCTTTCCAACTTTGAGCAGGCCCTGCAAATCGGCGACCAGGAGCAGCTCAACAGCATGCTCGACTTTGTGATAGTGGGCGGCGGCCCCACCGGCGTGGAGATGGCGGGCGCCCTGGCCGAGCTGCGAGCCCACGTGTTTCCGCGCGACTACCGCGAGCTCGACCTCAAGCAGATGGACATCTACGTGGTGCAGAGTGGGCCGGTACTGCTCAAGGGCATGTCGGCCGAGGTGTCGCAGAAAGCCCTCGATTATTTGCAGGACCTAGGCGTGGAAGTGCTGCTCGACTCGCGCGTGAAATCGTACGATGGCTACACGGCCACCCTCAGCTCGGGGCGGCAGCTCGTGACGCGCACGCTTATTTGGGCGGCGGGCGTTACGGGGGCACCCATCAAGGGCCTGGCGCCGGCGGCCCTGCTCAAGAGCAACCGCTACCAGGTAAACGAGGTCAGCCGCGTGGTGGGCTACGATACGGTGTTTGCCATCGGCGACATTGCCCAGATGCCCACCGAGGGCTATCCCGATGGCCACCCGCAGGTGGCGCAGCCCGCCATTCAGCAGGGCCGCCACCTAGGCCAGAATATTATTCGGGCCGTATCGGGCTTGCCCATGACACCCTTCGACTACTACGACAAGGGCACGATGGCTACCGTAGGCCGCCACCGGGCCCTGGCCGACGTCAAGCTCTTCGGCAAACAGTACCACCTCACGGGCTGGATAGGCTGGCTGGCCTGGAGCTTCGTGCACGTGCTGGCCCTGGTTAGCTTCCGCAACCGCTTTGCCGTGTTCCTGACCTGGGCCTGGAACTACGTTACCCAAGACAAAGGCATGCGCTACATCATTGGGAAGGTGAAGGCCCCACTCGAAGAAAGGGAGGTCGACAAAGCCATCGTATAGGATTGGCTTAACTAGGCAGCATCTTTTTTATATACCCAGTCCTAGCGGGCTGGGTATTCTTTTTTTATTTTTGTAGTAAGCTCACCTTATAGCTAACTTTCAGCTCCTTACTCACCCTATTTTAAGGCATATGCCTTATTTTCATCTCACAATTTAATCTGTAATTATTACCATTTTTCTCTAACCCCCAGCTTAGCCCTTACCTAGGTTATCTACTCTTTTGTTCGTTAGTTTTTGCATGAATACACTTACATCTTCTACCACTATCTCAGCACTTCGCCGCAGCAACGTTACTATCACGGGGCAGGCCAGCCCGGCGCCCGCCATCGCGTTTTTGCACGGCCTGGGCGCCGACCAAACGAGCTGGCGCCGCCTGGCACCCGCCTTTGAGGACCGCTACCAAGTGCTGCTGCTCGACCTAGTAGGGGCCGGCAAGTCGGACACGGCGTCTTACGACTACGCCAAATACGGCTCTTTGCACGCCCACGCCGACGACCTGCTGGCTGCACTGCGCGAGCTAGACCTGACCGACGTCGTGTTTGTGGGGCACTCCATCAGCTCCATGATTGGGGTGCTGGCCGCCATCAAGGAGCCCAAGCGGTTTAGCCGGCTGGTGTTGCTGTCGCCCTCGCCGCGCTTCGTAAACGCCGAGGGCTACCAGGGCGGCTTCGAGCAGAAGGATATTCAGGAGCTGCTGAATGCGATGGAAAACAACTACTTCGGCTGGGCCGAGGGCATTGCGCCGCTCATGGTGGGGGCTGCCAACCCCGAGCTAGCTATAGAGCTGACCAACAGCTTCTTTCAGACGCAGCCGGCCCTGGCGCAGCATTTTGCCCGCGTCACGTTTCTCAGCGACCACCGCGCCGACTTGCCCTTCCTCACCACCTCCACACTGATACTGCAATGCGCCCACGACGTGATAGCGCCGCTGGCCGTGGGCAACTACATCAATGAAAACCTGGCCGACAGCCAGCTGGTCGCCATCGACACGCCCGGCCACAGCGCCCATCTCTCGGCCCCCCAAGAAACCCTGCGCGAAATCGAGAAATTTCTGCAAATAGCCCCGGTTTTCGCCTAGGCCATTGGGCATAAGCACTGCGGGCGCCAAGAGCAGACTATACTGCTCTTGGCGCCCGCTTCTATTTCAGGGTCTTTATAGCCGCACGCTGAAGGCCAACGGCTGCACCACCACGCGCCCTAGGTAGCTGCTGTAGGCTACCCGCACGCCCGCCTCCACGGGCGTGCGCAGGTGAAAGACGTTGAACAGCGCCAGTACATCGGCGCCCACGTTGCGGAAGTTTTGGGTGTAAAGCAGGGCGGGGTTTTGGGCGGTGGCCGGCACGCGCAGGTTGCCCTGGGCCAGGTCGAGGAAGGCCGTGGCCCGGAAGCGCTGCACGTAGAGCACCCGCCCAAAGGTGAGGTGCGTAAATGCCAGCGGCAGGCTATAGTCGAAGCTAGCGGCCGCGAGGTTGTCGAAGCTGATATAGCTGGTTTCGGCTCTAGGGTACGAAATAGCGGCCGTAAAATTGTACTGGTCTTGCTGCTGATACTGGTAGCCGCCGCGCAGGCGCAGGCTGTGGTGCCGCGCCAAGCCGGGCAGGTACACGGCGCCCTGCACGCCCACTTGGCTGGCTTGCAAGTTGGTAGCGAAGGGCGTGGTGCGGTAGGTGGCCAGCAGGGTAGCGCCACCACGCGGGGCTACGTCGCGGGTGCTTTGCTTGAGCTGGCTCACGTAGGCCAGGCTGGTTTGCAGGGCGTGCAGGGGCGTGTTGGGGCCGGTTTCGCTGCGGCGGCGCACGGGCAGGTCGTAGCCATACACGCGCTCGTTGAGGTAGTAGGCACCTAGGGTTAGGCTTTGGAGGTACTTCGAGCGGGTGAGCACCAGCGGCAGGCGGGCGCCCACCAGCAGGCGCGCCACCTGCCACTGGTCGCGCAGGCGGTTGCCGCGCGCGTCGAGAATGCTGGCATCGCGCCCACCGTAGCTACCTTCCACATCGAGCGCCGGCCCGAGGCCCTGGTAGCTAAGAGCGCCCGTGCCGGCAAAGGTGCGCTCGGTTTGGTCGTAGGTGAGGCCCGCGAAGGCCTGGGTAGTGCTCAAAAAGTCTTGCGAGCGTACGCCCACGCTCACGCTGTTGCCGGCCGGGCTTTGCACCACGCCGTAGCTAAAAATACGAAACGCATGCGCCAGCGGCCGGTAGCGCCGCACTCCGTAGCGCGGCCCCGCCGAGTCGGGCGAGGCCAACAGCTGGGTTATCTGCGGGGCGGCGGGCTCGCCGGCGGCCAGGCGCTCGGCGTAGGGGTCGGCGGGGGCGCTGGCGCGGGCGGGCGCGGGCAGGGCCGTCCAGGCGGCGGGGTCAAACGGCAGCTCCACGATGCGCGCCCCCGTGGCCCGGTAGTCGTGCACCGCTAGGTGACGGCCATCGGGGCTGATGGCCGCGTGGTAGGCCCCAAATGGCCGATTCGTGACCTGGTACGTCTGGCCGGTGGCCGTGTTCAGGGCGTAGATATTATCAACCCCCGCCTGCGGCGAATTATAAACTACGTAGTTTGCCACAGCCTGTGGATTGGTGAGGTTCACGTTGGCCACGGGCAGCAGATTAGTGGCGGCGCCAGTGCCTAGGTCCAGCGCCTGCAAAGTCTTGCCGGCCGCACTCAGCGCCACGGCCACCACGCGGCCATCGGGCAGCCAGCACGGCTGCTGGTAAAAGTCGTTGTGCGGGTTGGGCAGCGTTTTCAGTACGGCCCCGGTCGTGGCATCCAGCACCACCAGCGTGTGGTGGTAGCTGGCATCGGTGCGCACGGCCGCCAAGCGGGCACCGTCGGGCGAGAGCGCGGCGGCCGCATAGCGCGTGCCCGTGGCCAGGCGGCGCACCTGGCCGGTACCTAGGTCCAGGATTTTGAGCTCCGAATACACCACCTGCCCCCAGCGCGGCTGCTGCCGAAACTCGGGCCACACCACCTTATTGCCGCCCACCGACAGCATCTCCGGAATGTTAATCGGGCCGAGCGTAAACACGCGCTTTTCCTGCCCGTGCCGACCTAGGAGCACCAGCTTGGCAATGTCGCCGAGGCCAGTTTTCAGGGCCAACACCGTGCTGTCGTTCACGTACTGCGGGTATTGGTACTGCGTAAAGATGCGCGTGCCAGCCTGGCCCGCCAGCTCGCGCACCGGCGTGGGCGCGGGCCGCGCCGCCTGCTCGGCGCGCCAGGTCGAGTCTAGCTCGCGCATGGTGCGGGCATACAGGTCTTCTACCCGCAGGCCGGTGGTGCGCCGTAGGCTATTAGAAAACGAGAACGGGTAGAACGGAAACCGGTAGTACTGGTCGAGCGCCCGGCTCCACACGTCGGGGCCGTAGTGCGCTTTGGCGTAAGAGGTTAGAAAATAACCTAGTACGTACCAGTCGGGCACTAGGTCGCGGAACGAGCCGCTCACCGCCTTCTGGTAGGAGTACTGCCGCCCGCTCAGCAGGTTGGCCCGCAGGCCCAGCCCAAAGTACGGGAGGCGCCCGCGCCCGCTGCGCGTCAGGGCCGTTTCGGTACCCACGGCATCACCCTCAAAAAACCACTGCGGCACGCCCACCGCCGCCACGCCCAGGCCGCCCTCGCCCAGCAGCGGCACCAGCACCCTGCCGAAGCCCTGGCGCGCCTTATCAAACTGGTTGACGTGCCGCGACTCGTGCACCACCAGCCCGTCGAGCCCATCGATGGTACCTAGGCCCTGCCCCTGGTCGGGGGTGGTAAAAAACTCGGCGTGGCGCGGCAAAAACGTCACGAAGCCGTTGCTCACGGTAGTTTGGTTTTGCAGCACCACCGCGATGGGCCGGGCACTCACGCCCAGCGAGGCGCCGCCGGGTGCGTGCACGGCCTCTAGGCGCTGGGCCGTGCGCTGGGCCGCCGTGTCGAGCCCGGCCGGGTACAGCACCCGAAAGTGCGGCGTGCGCACCTCCTGCCAGCGCAGGGCCGGCGGGTTTTGGGAGATGATGGGCAAGCTTTGGGCCAAAGCCTTAGTAGCAAGCAGCAGCAGGGCGGGAAGCAGGAGGCGCATAGGCAGGCAAGTTACTACCACGGTAGAGCTTTGGCCCAGGGCAAGCAATTAGCTGGTACTTAGCTTTATTGCGGCGCTACCCCGCTTTTTCAGCCCCACCTAGGCCCTCAGTCGGCGGCCCGCTGCGCCGCCGGCCGCAGGTCGGGCGTAAAGAACAAGCTCAGCTGCCCGGTATGGTTGCGCTCAAACACTACACCATCGGCGTGCTGCACTATCTGGTTGAGGTAGCTGGCCTCCACGGCCAGCGCATCGGTAAACTGCCAGCCCAGGCCGCCGTATAAGCGGTTTTGGTTGAACACGTTGGCCCCCACGTTGGCGCCGTAGCTCATAAAAATCTCGTCGGAGGCCAGCGCGTACAGCGTGCCGGGGCCGATTTTGGGCTGCGTGAGCGCCAGCTTGAGCTGCGCCCGGTAGCGCGAGCGGTTCTGAAACAGGTAGTGGCTCCCGCCTTCGGCCCGCAGCCAGCGCTGGTCCTGGATGAAGCGGTGCGCCAGGCTAAGCCGGCCAAACTGCTGCCCCAGCGATACCATTTGGTAGATGCGCCGCTCGAAGGTGCGGCCCGCGGCGGGGTAGTCGCCGTAGGGCAGCGATAGCAGGTATGCTCCCCCTAGGGTCACCAGCACCTTATGCGGCAGGTAGTAGTTCACGCCCGCCCGGTAGAAGTACTGCATCGGGTCGCGCAGGCCGTTGGTGCGGCGGTACTGAAACTCGGTGTGCAGGCCCCAGCGCCCGGCCAGGCGGGCATCGCCAAAGTAGCACAGCCAGATGTTGTGGTTGGTGTCCCAGCGGCGCGGCGCCGGACTAATGGCTTGGGCGTGCGCCGCTGCGCCCACCAGCAGCCCACCCAGGGCCAAGTACCAATGCTTCATGTGCCGCCTGCGCGAAAAAATTAATGCTGCCAGCTTGCACCAGCATGTGGCTGCCCAGCGGGCCTAGGCTGTGCGCTTGAGGCCGATGATACCAACCAAGATGCAGCCGATGTAAAAAACGTGGGCCCACTGAAAGGCCTCTTTCAGCACTAGTGTATCAACTATCTTAATGCCAACCAGCGCCACCCCCATCCAGATGGCAAATGCCGTGGAGGCGGGAATGACGTTGAGCGCTTTCGAGAAAAAAAAGACGTTGGCCACGCCAAAGGCTACGTAGCCGATGGCTGGCAGCAGCGCCATCACCCCCGCCGAATTAGCAAAGAACTGCGACCAGTTGAGCGCCTTTATCTTGGCAACACTCGTGTATTTGAGGCTGTAGTTCCAGCACACTTCCATCACGGAAGCCAAGAGCAGGTACAGCCAGGCAGGATTAAAATTAAAGCTCAAGAGACGGGGGTAGCAACGGGGCGGGAAGAATCGGCAGTAGTAGCGACGACAACGGGTGCCCCGGGCTCGGGGTTGCCGCCGGGGCGCGGGGCGGGCACGGTTTCGGGCGCGCCTTCGGGCACTTCCCAACCCTGCAATATCTTGGTGGCAGGCAGGCGCTCGCCTACCCAGCCCAGCACGCGCCAGCGCACGCCGTGATAGGTACGGAATACGACCGACTTTTCGGCCAGCGCCTTTTCGTCGAAGCGCACCACCGAAAAGGCGTGCTGCGCAAAGTAGTCTTTAGGAAAAGCGTAGGGCAGTCCCCAGCGCTCGGGCTTGCGGTTTTCGGGCAGGAAGGCGGTGCCAAAAATCCAGTCCCAGAAAGCAAATTTGGTCGAGAAGTTGGCGTAGTATACCTCCTCGTGGTCGGCATGGTGCCACAGGTGCATTTCGGGGCCGTTGATTACGTATTGCAGCTTACCCGATTTCACGTCGATATTGGCGTGGATATACATGCCCCACACGGCGTCGATGAGCGCTTTGATGGGCACCACTATTGGGTTGGCCCCTAGAAGCACGATAGGCGCAAACTCGATGGTCTGGTTGATAATAATCTCGACGATGTGCGAGCGCGAGCCAGCTAGCCAGTCCACGTGCTTGCCCGAGTGGTGCGCCTCGTGGGTGCGCCAAAAGAAGGCACTATTGTGCTGAAAGCGGTGAAACCAGTAGATGTAAAAGTCGTGGGTAAGCACGAAAAAGCCCACCTGCGCCGCTACCGGCCAGCTGCTCACCAGGTTGAAGCGCGTGCCGAAGTGCGCAGCCAGCGGCGCGATGATGAACCCAAAAATCAGAATTTGCAGGAAGTAGCTCTGTACCAGCGTATACCAAAAGAGGTCTACAAACAGCCCTTCGCGAAAAAACGG
>Ga0182233_1000150_pt1 | contig 14123 bp, 9 predicted proteins | sample G6R1MG_31_FD_129664 | JGI IMG/M metagenome (GOLD analysis project Ga0182233, IMG submission 129664) | Miscanthus phyllosphere microbial communities from Michigan, USA - G6R4_NF_07NOV2016_LD1 MG | ecosystem: Host-associated > Plants > Phyllosphere > Phylloplane/Leaf | place: USA: Michigan... | reverse complement strand
GACGGCGTACTTCGACAAGTTTTGCCAAATTAAGATGCCGGCCTGGACCAAGGGGCGGGTGGCGCTGGTGGGCGATGCCGGCTACTGCGCGTCGCCGGGGGCGGGCAGCGGCGGCACGCTGGCCATGATTGGCGGGGCCGCCGTGGCGGAGGCCCTGGCCGCCCACCACGGGGAGGTAGCGGCCGCCTTCGCCGCCTACAACGAGCAAATGCGGCCGCTGGTGGAGCAAACCCAGGCCCAAGCGCTGGTGATGCTGGCCGACTACCTAGTGCCGAAAACCGAAGCGGCCATTCACCAGCGCAATACCCAGCTGCCGCCTTTTTAGCGGCGCAGCCGGCCCCGGCTTGCCTTCTGCAGCGCCTACTCAGCCCTTCGGCGCCATAGGAAGCAGGATGCGAAAGGTGGCGCCGGGGCCCGGCGTGTCTGCTAGCGTCAGCGTGCCATCGTGGCCCTTCGTGATGATATCGTAGCTCAGCGAGAGGCCTAGGCCCGTGCCCTCACCCGTGGGCTTGGTGGTGAAGAACGGTTGAAAGATTTTGGTTTTCAGCTTATTCGCAACGCCTAGGCCATTGTCTTGCACCTGCACCAGCACCTCGTGCCCCACCGCTCGGGTGTGCACCTGCACCAGAGGCACGTAGTGCGGCTCGCCGTGCTGCTGCCGCTCGCGCACGGCATACAGGGCATTGGTCAGCAGGTTGAGCAGTACCCGGCTGATGTCTTGCGGCACCACGACCAGCGGCGGCAGTGCGGGGGCCAGGTCGGTTTCGGTCTTGGCCGCGAAGCCAACGTACTTGGTTTGCAGGCCGTGGTAGGCCAGGTGCAGGGCTTCCTCCACCAAGGCGTTGAGGTCGGTGGGGCGGCGCTCGCTGGTGCGCTGGCGGCTGTGCGTGAGCATGCTGTGCACGATGCTGGCCGCCCGGTGCCCGTGCTGGCTGATTTTGGTCAGGTTCTGCGCTAGGTCGTTGATGAGGGCCTGGGCTTCGGCCAGGTCGCCGGCCGCCTGCGCAGCTTGCAGCTCGGTGGCGAGCTCAAGGTTAAGCTCGGCAAAGTTGGTGACGAAGTTGAGGGGGTTTTGCAGCTCGTGCGCCACGCCGGCCGTGAGCTCGCCCAGGCTCGCCATTTTCTCCTGCTGAATGAGCTGGGCCTGGGTGCGGCGCAGCTCGCTCAAGGAGTGCTGCAGCTCGCTGGTGCGCTGCTGCACCTGCTGCTCCAGCAAGATAAATTGGTTGGCGTTGGTCCAGGCCACCGATATGAACCCGGCCACGGCCCGCATGATGTTGACCCCCGACAGGCTGACGGGCGGCGCAAATGGCTTGATTTCTTTGTAGCGCCCGGCCAGCAGCACGCCCGTCATTTCGCGGCCCATCAGCACTGGCAGGGCAATGAAGTAGGGCAGCCCGAGCTGCGCGCGCAGCTCCTCGATGAGGGGCGTGCTGGCGGTGGCTTTGTTTACCAGCAGGTAGCTCTCCTTGCCCGCCAGCATCGGCGTAAAATCGAAGTGCAGGCTGGGAAAGCGGCTGAGCAGCTCGGCCTCGAACCCTAGGCCGTAGCGCGGCACGTAGCTGTGCGTACCGGGGGCACGCATCAACAGCACCGAGCGGTCCATGCGCAGGCGCAGGTTGAGGCCGACCAGCGTTTTGGCCACCATCTCGTCTATCGGCATTTGCGCGTCAATCGACTCTTGGAGGTCGGCCAGCAGGTCGAAGCCATCGTTCTTGACCCGCAGGTCCGACTTCACCGCCGAAATCACGGCATCGGCCTGCACGTTGGCGCCGCCCAGCTCATCAACTCGCTGCTGGTAGTAGGCCAGGGCGCGCCGCAGCTCGTGGGCATCGGGGCTAGTGGGGTCGGGGCCGAGGGGAGCGGTAAGAGTAGGGTCCATGCACAAGAGGGCTAGCGCCGAAAAAGAATACCTAGGCCAGCTCGCTCCAGATGCAGAGCACGCCGGTCCAGTCGAGGGGTACCACGCTGCCGGAGGGGAGCTGGGCAATTTCGACGCCCGTGTAAAAGCCCAGCAGCGGGATGCTGCCCAGGGCTTTCTGCACCTCGTGCGCCTCTTCCTGGTCGTTGCCCGAATAGGCGCCGGCCCGGCCCGCGCAGTCGATGTAGAAAGCCAGCAGCGGGCGGCGCCCGGCCGCCGCGATAGCCGCCAGCAGCTTGCGGGTTTCGGTGTAGATGTACTCGAAATCGAACGCCCGCCGCATGAGTTGAATTTCAGCGCCTTCCACTAGGTCGGGCTCTACCATCACCAGGGCCTTGCGCGAGCGGTCGACGCCCACGCACATGCGGTTGGCATAGGCTGCCTCCCGAAACGGCCCCCACTTGTCGCCCTTGTTCACGCCGAGGGTAATAAACCAGCCGTAGTCTTCAAACGTGAGGCCCGAGTCGCCGCCCACTAGGTCGGCCAGCACCTCGGCCGCCGGCCGGTGGTCGATTTCCAGAATAACGGGCCCTTCGGCTTTCGTAACGGTGTGGTAGGCTGAGGCCGGCCGGCAGCCGTGCATAATAACCTGGTGCAGCTGCACCCCGCCGCCCGCCAGCACCAGTGCCGTGGCCGAGCAGCTGAGCACGCGGTCATTAAACCACTGAAACGACTCGCGAAACTGCATGTCGCCCATGGTGCCCGCCCCGGCGGCGGCCGGCCAGCGGCCCCCCAGCGCCTCGTGCATGCCCGCCAGCAGCGGCGTGCCCATGGTCATGCGAAAGCGCCCGGTGGTGCGGTTCACCGAGTCGTAGAAGAACAGCAGGCTGGGCGGGCCGTCGTAGGGCTGGGCCAGCACCTGGCTGGCCAGCGCGTGCCCGCAGGCGTATTCGTTGCCGGCCAGGTTTTCTTCTAAAAACAGGTGGGCCCGGATGGTGTCCGACGCCAGCACGGCCACCCCGCACTGGTAGCCATCGTAGCCCAGGTGGTGGTTGGTGATGACGCCCACGGCGTAGGTGCCCAGCAGCTGGGGCCGCGGCCCCAGCGCCGCCCGCACGCCGGCCAAAAACTGCTGCGGCTGGTGGCGCGAGGTCGTCATCAGGATGGCGAGCTGGCACTCGGCCACCCCAGCCTGCGCCAGCGCCGCCGCCGCGGCCGCCGCCCCGGCCCCAAACGAGTCGGGCAAATTACTAAAACCAGTGCCCGTGTGCGTAGGCATAGCCGTAGGATAGGAAGTAGGCTGCTGTGGGAGGGGTGGCGCCTTGGCCGATGAGTGATACGCGTTATTCTACTACTACTTCGCTGGTGATGTGCAGCGGCATTTCCAGGGTTTGCTTCACCGGCGACTTGCGGTCGATGGTTTCTTTCGAGCGCACGAGCTTGTGGGCCAGCGCGGGGTCTTTGGCCTTGAGCGTCACCTTGTAGTGCAGCCCGATGGCGCCGTTGGCGATGCCCTTGTTCAGGCCCAGCACCCCGTGCACATCGAAGCGCACATCGACCTCGACCTGGATTTTTTCGAGCTCGGTGCCAAACAGCGCGGCATTGGTGGCGATGCCCGCCGTGAGGCAGCCGCACAGGCCGGCGGCCATCAGCTCGACCGGGTTGGGGGCCGAGTCTTCGCCGCCTAGGTAGGGGGGCTCGTCTACGTGCAGCTTAAACTGGCGGCCCGGCGTGCTGATGTTGGCATTGTTCGAGTGCACTTCATCCACCGTTACCTCGGTGCGCGTGCCGCCCTGCCACTGCGAGCGGGCTTTAAACACGACATCGGCCAGCGCGGGCGAGGTCGTAATGGCGTCGATGAGTGAGCTTACGTTGGCGAGGTTTACGCCATTGGGCAGGGTGTCGGTAGCTGTGGTCATAGGAAAAGGGTAAGCGCGTTAAAAGGAAGAGAGCGAAGAAAGTAGCAGTGCGGCCCGGCCCGCAGCAAGCGCCTAGGCGGGCTCGCCTAGCGGGCGCGCAGGGCGTGGCGCAGGTAGCGCGGGGCGTAGGGAACGGGCTTGTAGTGGCCCGGCTGGGCGGTGCCGTAGGTTTCGAGGGCCGCCGACACGGGGTGGCCGGTGGCGCGGCGGGCGGCGTGGTTGGCCGAAATCCAGCATTCTTCGTGCAGGCCCACCCCCAGCGTGTAGCCCCCCGTGAAGTAGATGCGGTGCAGCGCACCCTGCTCTTGCAAAAGGGCCAGCTCGCGCTGCAAGCGGATGGTGTTCATGGTGGCCACGTTGTGATTAAACGTCTTGACGGCGGGTTGGCCGGTGGGGCTTTGCAAGATGTAGCGGGGCAGCAGGCTGGTGGGTGGGTTGAGCGTCGTGAAAAACTGCGGGTTGTAAGGGTTTAGGCAGTAGCTCAGGTTGAGGGCGTCGTTCTGGTGCCGGTTTTCGAGGTAAGTGATGGTATAGGGCGCCTGGTAAGGGCCCGGGCCGTCGTACTCAAAAATGTGGATGTTGAACGAGCGCCAGGCATTGACATCGACCGGCAGCAGGCTGGCGTCGGTGTGGATGTAGGCCGTGCTAGCTTCGTACTGGTAGCCGCTCAGGTTGTGCAGCACCGCGCCTAGGTGGGGCTGGTTGGCCGCATCGAGTGGACGCAGGCACTGCTGCGCGGCATCGGCGTGGGTGGCCATGATGACGCTGGCAAACGGCCCTACCTCGTGCGCGCCGCCCGTGTGCGGGTCGGGCCAGGTCACGTAGTACTCGGGGTATTCTGCCGAGGTCGAGCGGAGGGCTACGCGCTGGCCCAGCATAAACTTGCCCAGCCCCTGTGCCTCGTCGGCAGCCTGGTCGGTGGCGTAGAGGTCGTAGTCGTTCAGCAGCCAGTCCTGAATGCGGTCGACCAGCTGGCGCGTGCCGCCCACAAAGTAGCGCCGGTCGGGGTTGGGGGCGCCGTACTGGTTGTAGCCTTCTTGCAGCACGTAGTAGTGCGTCACGAGCAAAATCGGCATCTGCTGCGGGCCGGCCGCGGTGGCGAAGTACATGCCATTCACGCGCGGCAGCAGGTAGTAGGCCCCAAAGTCGGGGCCAAACGCGTAGTGGGGCGTGTCGGGGTTGTCCGGATTATAGGGCTGGGCTAGGTAGTCGGCCACCGTCTTCGACTCAAAAAACGAGTCGTTGGCCACCTGGTACACGCTAGTCCAAAAGTATTGGATATCAGCCTGAAACTTGGCGTAGGCCTCCTGGCTCATGGTGGGGTAGGGCAGGGAAGTGTTGGGCAGCCCATCCACGGTATAGCTTACCGCGCCGTCGCTGGTCGAGTAGCTGGTGGTGTCGTCGAGCGGCGCCGTCACGGCCCCCAGCTCGCAGATGAGGCGGTAGATGTTGAGATAAGTCTTAGTATTATAGTCGTTTACCCCCATATCAGCCCAGCGCGTGTCGGTGCCCAGCTGCACCGCCTGGGTGCTGGAGTTGCCCCCGAGCTCGGCTTCTGCCTCAAACAAGTAATTGTTGTGGTAGCCAAGCTCGCTCAGCGTTTTAGCCGCAATCAGGCCGCTGATGCCACCGCCAATAATGGCAATGCGCGCCGTGGTATCGAGTGGGGAAGAGGAAGTAGCCATGTAGCAGCTAAAAAATTAGGTACCGGTAGGCCGTAAAGTAACAGTGCAATAATAGTCTATACTATAAATATAGTTAAAAAATATGTTTTTACTATGCAATTAGCGATGAAGAGGTTGCTAGCGGTTTTTAGCAATCTCGCAAACCCAATCTGCGGCGTAGCGGCCGCGGCCCAAAGGGGCGCCCCCTAGCGTGGGGCTGCGCCCCGTGCTGGCTAGTAGCTAGCCTGTGGCCGGCACGCGTGGTGGGATGCACCCTGCCGCCGCCGGCCGACTGCTAGCCGCTGATAGCACGGGGCGTAGCTCCGCGCTATCAGCGGCTAGCAGCGCTCACCCAAAGCAGCCGCTGGCCCTACAGCACCATGCCGCCCGTGGCTTCGAGGCGCTGGCCGTTGAGCCACCGGGCGGCATCGGTGCAGAGGAACGCCACCAGGCCGCCGATGTCATCGGGCTCGGCCGTGCGGCCCAGGGCGGTAGCTTGGGCCACCCAGGCGCGAATTTCGGGCGTGTCTTGCATGGCCCCGCCGCCAAAAACCGCCCCCGGGGCCACCACGTTGGCGGCGATGCCCCGGCTGCCCAGCTCCAGGGCCAGGTAGCGCGTGAAAACTTCCACGGCCCCTTTCATGGTGGCGTAGGCCGATACGCCCGAGTACGTAACGCGCGTGGTGGCCGAGGAAATGTTGATGATACGGCCGCCATCGCGCAGCAGGGGCAGGGCCTTCTGGGTGAGGAAATACACGCCCTTGAAGTGCACGTTTAGCATGTCATCAAACTGCGCTTCCGTCGTGTCGGCGATGAGCGCGTTGAGGCTGGTGCCGGCATTGTTGATGAGAAAGTCGAACCGGTCGGTGCCGAAGGTATCGGCCAGGGCGGTGGTGACCTGCCCAAAGAAGGTATCGAAAGTGCGCGAGGCGGCGGCATCCAGCGGCAGGGCCACAGCGCGGCGGCCTAGGGCCTCGATGGCGGCCACCACGGCGGCGGCTTCGGCCTGCTGGCTGCGGTAGGTAAGGAGAACGCCGATGCCCTGCTGGGCTAGTTGCAGGGCCATATCTTTGCCCAGGCCCCGGCTGCCGCCCGTTACGAGGGCGATTTTGGAAGTGCTCATGCGAGTACGATTGGTGGTGTAAAAAGAACACGACAAAGGTCCCGGGCCGGGCGGCCGGTGGCATTGTACGCACCAATCGACTTGTTGTAGATATCAAATGACCTCAGCTACCTGCGCCCGAAAGGCGCCGGGGCTCACGGTAGCGTAGCGGCGAAAGAAGTGCGAGAAGTGCGCCACATCCACGAAGCCTAGGCTGTCGGCAATTTGCCAGAGCGACCAGTCCGACTGGCGCAGCAGCGCCTTGGCTTCCTGCGCCAGCCGCCCGCCGATGAGGTCGGTGGTGGTGCGCCCAGTGCTGTCTTTCAGTACCTTGTTGAGGTGGTTGACGTGCACGGCCAGGTGGTCGGCAAAGTCCTTGGCCGTGCGCAGCTGCACGCGCTGCTGGGCGGTGGCAAGCGGAAACTGCCGCTCGAGCAGCTCCACAAAGCGCGACGACAGCCGCGCCGCCGCCGAGTGGGCATGATGCAGTGTGGCGGTGGGCTGCCGCTTCTGGCCCAGGTGCAGCAGCTCTAGCACGTAGGCCCGCAGCAGGTCGTACTTGTGGGCGTAGTCGGAGGCCAACTCGTCGCGCATCTGGTCGAAAATAACCGCGGCGCGTGCGGCCTCGGCGGGCGTGAGCTGAAATACGGGGTAGCTATCGGCCCGAAACAGGGGCAGCTCGTCGGGGGTACTGCCACCCAGCACCGGCAGCACAAACTCGGCCGTGAAGACGCAGAACTGCGCCCGCTGCGCTTCGGCGGGCCGCCACTGAAACGGCACCCTAGGGGTCGTGAACACTAGCGCATCGGGCTCGATGGCGATGGTTTGGTCGGCGTACTCGGCGTGGCTGCGGCTGCGCAGCAGGCTGATTTTGTAGAACGAGCGGCAGGCGTAGGGCGTACCGGGCCGCAGCTGGGGCGGCGCCCACTGGTCGGCCGCCTCCGCTACCTCAAACACGTTGAAGTGCCCGACCTCGCGCTGAATACCGCCGGGCAGCAGCGCATTCAAGTCGGCACCGGTGCAGGGGGCCATTTCCTGGTAAAGAGCGGCGAGCGCGCTGGTCGTCATGGCAGCAAAAGGCTTGTAAGATTCAAAGCCTGCTCAACCCGCTTGGGGCCAGGAGGTTTGGCCGGGCGCCTGCCTCGGCCGAGGTGCCTAGGTAGCAAGTCCGCCCTAGGTGGTCACTTTGGCTTTTGAATTGGAGCCCATTTTTCCAAGATGAAAACCGCCGCTTTTCATCTTGGAAAAATGGGCGGTGCCGGTGCCGCAGCAGCTACAGCACTTTATTAAATAATGCACTGTAAGGCAGGGTATTATTTAATAAAACGCCTAGGTATGCGGCTTTGGCCCGGCGTTGGAATACCTGGTCGTATGCGCCGCTGGCGGAGAGCCGGTTGCTTTTCCGGGGTGGTGCTTCACTTTTTGGGCGAGGCCCGTTGTTTTATGTTCTTACAAATTACCGTATCCCTCACCTACACCGTGCTAGGGGTACTGCTGCTGCTGCTGGCGCTGCTACTGCTCGCCAAGTCGTTGCTCGGCATTGTGGTTATCGGCGAAATGCAGGTGGGCATTGTGGCCAAGAAATTTGCCCGCCGCAACCTGGCCGCGGGCCGGCTGGTGGCCCTGGAGGGCGAAGCCGGCTACCAGGCCGATACCCTGGCCCCCGGCTGGCACTTTGGGCTCTGGCCCTGGCAATACGCCGTTACCAAGGAGGCGGTAGTGGTGGTGCCGCAGGGCGAAATCGGCCTGGTGGTGGCTAACGGCGGCGAGCCCATTCCGCCCAGCCACATCCTAGCCCGCGAGGTAGCCTGCGATAATTTTCAGGATGCCCGCGCCTTCCTCACGGGCGGGGGCGAAAAGGGGCGGCAAATTGGGCTGCTCACGGCCGGTACCTACCGCATCAATACGGCCCTGTTCACGGTTATCACCCGCAGCACGGCCAGCGGGCTGGGCATGAACCCCGACGAGTTGTTCATCTACCGGGTGGTGCCTGGGGCCGTGGGCATTGTCACGACCCTCGACGGGGTGCCCATCACGCCGGGCGAAATCGCCGGGCCGGTCATTCCAAATCACAATAACTTCCAGGATGCCCAGGCCTTTCTCACGGCCGGGGGTAGCCGGGGCCTGCAAGAGCAGATTCTGCTGTCGGGCTCCTGGAACCTGAACCCCTGGTTTTGCCGCGTCGAGCAGGTGCCGATGACCGAAATACCCATCGGCCACGTGGGGGTCGTTATCTCGTTCGTGGGCCAGCCCGCCGTCGATGTCAGTGGCGCGGCCTTCACCCACGGCAACCTAGTAGAGCTGGGGCACAAGGGCATTTGGGCCACGCCACTCTACCCCGGCCGCCATCCACTCAACACGCACATTATGAAGGTGGAGCTGGTGCCCACCACCAATATCGTGCTCAACTGGGCCAACCGCACCGAGGCGCATCAGTACGACTCGACCCTGAGCAGCATCACGGTGCGCTCGCGCGATGGCTTCTCGTTTAACCTCGACGTGGCCCAGATTATTCACGTGGCCGCCCTCGATGCGCCCCGCGTCATTTCGCGGGTGGGCTCGATGCAAAACCTGGTCGACCACGTGCTGGAGCCCATCGTGGGCAACTACTTCCGCAATTCGAGCCAGGAGTACACCGTGCTCGACTACCTCACCAACCGCGCCGAGCGGCAGCGCGACGCCGCCGCCTTCATCCGGACCGCGCTGCTCGAATACAACGTGCAGGGCGTGGACACGCTCATCGGCGACATCGTGCCCCCGGCCCAGCTCATGCTCACCCAAACCGACCGCAAGCTGGCCGAAGAGCAGCGCAAAACCTACGAGGTGCAGCAGGCCGCCCAAACCCAGCGCCAGGCGCTGGTGCGCGAAACTAGCATTGCCGACATTCAGAACGCGCTGGTGCAGAGCGAGCAGGGCGTTAACATTGCCGAATTACAGGCCAGCGCCCAGGTCAAAAAAGTGCGCGGCGAGGCCGAAGCTGCCAAGCTGCGGGCCGGCGGCGAGGCCGAAAGCACCCGCCTGCGGGCCATTGCCGACTCGGAGGCCACGCGCCTGCGCGGTGTGGGCGAGGCCGAAGCCATCCGGGCCATCGGCAATGCCAAGGCTGAGGCCTACCGCGTCGGCGTCGAGTCGCTGGGCACCCGCGAGTTTACGGGCCTGCAGCTGATGCAGATAATCGGCGACCGCCAGGTGAAAATAGTGCCCGAGGTGCAGGCCAACGGCGGCGGCGCGGGCAGCGGGGGCGGCCTGGTCGAGGCCCTCATCGGGCTGCTGGCCCAGCAGCAAACCGCCCAGCTAGCCCGGCCGGCCGAGCCGGCTGGCCCCGCCCCCGTGGCCGACGCCCCGGCGGCCTAGCTACCCTAGGCGGCAGCCTAGCTCCGGCGCGGCGCGGCGGCTAGGGCAGGAGCAGCGCCGCGCCTAGCCTCAACTTTGCTGGCAATGAACTAAATGAGTAGTAGAGACTAGGCGATTTATGCGCCATTTGGCCCCACCTAGGCGCGGCTCGGGTGGGGCCAAACGGCGTGCTGAGGGAAGGCAGTGGAGTAGTACCTTGCCGGCCTGCCAGGTGTTTTACTAAGCCCACCGTATGCCCCGAATAGTCTATCTCACCGCTTGTTTGTTGCTGCTCGCCGCGCGCTTGCTGGGGGCGCCCATCACGTTGCTGTCGCCCGATAAGCGCATCCGGGTCAGCGTCGACCTGAAAGAGAAAATCAGCTACTCAGTGGCCGTGGGGGGCGCCGCGGTGCTGCAAGATGCTTACTTGCAGCTGAACCTGGCCGGCCAGCACCTAGGCGAGCGCCCGCAGCTGCGCAGGCAGTCGGTGCGGGCGGTGCACACTGCGTCGCAGCCGGTGGTGGCTTTGGCCAACAGCACCGTGCCCAACGTGTATAACCTGCTGACGCTGGACTTTAAAAATGACTTCAGCGTCGAGTTTCGGGCTTACAACGACGGGGTGGCCTACCGGTTCGTCACCAATAAGCCCGACTCGGTAGAAGTCAGCAGCGAGGACGTGCACCTGCACTTTGCCCGCCCGGTCGAAGCCACCTACCTCGAAACCGGCAGCTTCAAAACCGCCTACGAAATCCTCTACCAGCGCCAGCCGCTGCAAGCGGTGAACCCGACCAAAATGAGCGTGCTGCCGATGCTGTTTGCCACGCCCAGCTGCAAGGTGCTGTTTTCGGAGGCCGACCTCTACGACTATCCCGGCCTGTTTGTGAAAGCCGTGGACGGGCAAACGGTTACGGCCACGTTTCCGAAGGCGCCGGTGCGGTTTGGGCCCGACGGCGACCGCAGCCAGAAGATTGTGGCCGAAGCGCCCTACCTGGCCAAAACGGCGGGCCGGCGCACGTTTCCGTGGCGCTTTCTAGTCATGGCCGAGCACGATGCGCAGCTAGCCGCCAACCAGATGGCGTACAAGCTGAGCACGCCCAACCAGCTAAAGGATACGGGCTGGATTAAGCCCGGCCAGGTAACCTGGGAGTGGTGGCACAACGCCTACGTGTACGGGGTCGATTTTAAGTCGGGCTACAACCAGGACACCTACAAGTACTACATCGACTTCGCGGCCAAGTTCGGCATCCCCTACATTCTCATGGATGAGGGCTGGGCCAAGACGACCCTCAATCCCTTCGAGCCCAACCCCACCATCAACCTGCAGGAGTTGATTGCCTACGGCAAGAGCAAGAACGTCAAGATTTTGCTGTGGTTTACCTGGCTGGCCGTCGAGAACAACCCCACCGTGTTTGAGACCCTGGAGAAGTGGGGCATCGCGGGCATGAAAATCGACTTCATGGACCGCAGCGACCAGTGGATGGTGAACTACTATACCCGCGTGGCCCGGCAGGCGGCCCAGCACCACTTGCTGGTCGATTTTCACGGCGCCTTCAAGCCCGCCGGCCTCGAAGTGGCCTATCCCAACGTGCTGTCGTACGAGGGCGTGGTGGGCATGGAGCAGAACATCGGCGGCGGCCTAGCCACGCCCAAAAACAACCTGTTTCTGCCGTTTCTGCGCAACGCCGTGGGGCCTATGGACTACACGCCCGGCGCCATGCGCTCGGCCCACCCCAAAGACTATCGCCCCAACTGGGTGAACACGATGAGCATCGGCACCCGCGGCCACCAACTGGCCATGTACATCTTGTTTACCAGCGGCTTACAAATGCTGGCCGACAACCCCTTCAACTACCTGCGCGAGCCCAAAACTACGGCTTTCCTCACGTCGGTGCCCGTGACCTGGGACGAAACCCGCGTGCTGGAAGCGGCCGTGGGCGACTACATCGTGACAGCCCGGCGCAAGGGCACCACCTGGTTTGTGGGCGGCATGACGGCCGAGAAAGCGCATGAGATAACGCTGCCGACCGACTTCTTGACCAAGGGCGCACGCTACAAAATCACCCTGATAAAGGACGGCGTGAACGCCGATGTGCAGGCCATGGATTTTAAGCGCCTAGAGCAGCCCGTGCAGCCGGGTGAAACCCTGACCCTCACAATGGTGCCCGATGGGGGCTTTGCCGCTCGCTTTGACCTAGTACCGTAATAGGCGTGGCGCCGCGCCCCCCACCTAGGTAAGGGGCGCGGCGCCACGGGCAACCTACCTGGGCGGGGCTAGTGGCCGGGCTCTAGCCACGACGTATAGTACGCTCCGTCGTCGAGGGCCAGGGCGGCTTCCGTGAGCTGCAAGGGGCGGAAGGTATCCAGCATCACGGCCCACTCGTTGGTGCCGGTTTTGCCGATGCTGCGCTCGTAGGCGCCAGGCGCCGGGCCGTGCGGAATGCCGCCGGGGTGCAGCGTGATGTGGCCCTGCTCGATGTTGTTGCGCGACATAAAATCGCCATCGACGTAGTACAGCATCTCGTCCGAGTCGATATTGGAGTGGTAGTAGGGCGCCGGAATGGCCCGCGGGTGGTAGTCGAAGAGCCGCGGCACAAACGAGCACACCACGAAGGCCTTGGTCTCGAACTGCTGGTGCACGGGCGGCGGCTGGTGCACCTTGCCCGTAATGGGCTGAAAGCTACGGATATTCATGCCGTAGGGATAGTTGTAGCCGTCCCAGCCCACCACGTCGAACGGGTGCGCGGGGTACAGCAGCTCGTGCAGCACGCCTTGCTTCTTGATTTTCAGCACAAAGTCGCCGGTCTCGTCGTGCGTTTCCAGCTCGGTGGGCAGCTTGTAGTCGCGCTCGGCGTAGGGGGCGTGCTCCAGCAGCTGGCCAAAGTGGTTGCGGTATTGTTTGGGGGTATAAATCGGGTGAAATGACTCGGCAATGAGCAGCCGATTATCAGCCGAGTCGAATTCGATTTGGTAGATTATGCCCCTAGGTATCAGCAGGTAGTCGCCCGGCTCGAAGGCGATGTTACCGAGCTGCGTGCGCAGCCGCCCGGTGCCCCGGTGGACGAACAGCAGCTCGTCGGCATCGGCATTTTTGTAGAAATACGCCGTGAGCGAGTGGCGCGGCGCGGCCAGCGCAATGTGCACGTCGCTGTTGACGAGCACGGGCGTGCGGGCGGCCAAGTAGTCGTCTTGCGGCGGCACCTGAAAGCCCTTCAGCAGCCGCGCTTTGATATTCTTCGCCACCGCGACTTTGGGCGTCAGGTCGGTTTCGCCCAGCACCTCCTTCACGGCCGTCGGCGGGCGCAGGTGGTACAGCAGCGACGACATGCCCTCGAAGCCGATGGTGCCAAACAGCTGCTCGTAGTAGAGGCCCCCGCCGGGCTTCTCAAACACGGTGTGGCGCGTGGTCGCCACCTGCCCCAGCTTATGATAAATAGGCATTGGTTTAATTGTTAATGGTGAACTGTTAATCGTTAATGATACCCAACCAGTCCTAGGTACTAGCTGCGCAGCCTCAACAATTAACCCTTGATAATTAACAATTAATCAAAGATTGCCCCGGCGGTCTTGCTCGCGCTCTAGGCTCTCAAACAGGGCCTTGAAATTGCCGGCCCCGAAGCTGCGGGCCCCCTTGCGCTGGATGATTTCGAAGAAAACCGTGGGCCGGTCCTCCACCGGCTTCGTGAATATCTGAAGCAGATAGCCCTCCTCATCGCGGTCGGCCATGATGCGTAGGCTGCGCAGGGCCTCCACGTCTTCGTCAATGGTACCGACGTGCGCTCGCAGGTTGTCGTAGTAGCTGTCGGGGGTGTGCAAAAACTCTACGCCACGGCTCTGGAGAGCCCGTACTGTGTGGATGATGTCGTTGGTAGCCACCGCAATGTGCTGCACGCCTTCGCCTTCGTAAAAGGTCAGGTATTCCTCAATCTGCGACTTCTTCTTGCCCTCGGCCGGCTCGTTGATGGGAAACTTAACGTAGCCGTTGCCGCTGCTCATCACCTTGCTCATCAGGGCCGAGTATTCGGTCGTAATCTGCTTATCATCAAAGCTTAGGATGTTGGTAAAGCCCATTACGTCTTCGTACCACTTCACGGCTTCGTTCATGCGGTTCCAGCCCACGTTGCCCACGCAGTGGTCTACGTAGAGCAGGCCCGTGGGCTCGGGGTTGAAGGCTGATACCTGGGCCACGTAGCCGGGCAAGAAGGCGCCGCGGTAGTTCTTGCGCTCCACAAAAAGGTGTACTGTTT